>Ga0070741_10004034_pt1 | contig 34984 bp, 33 predicted proteins | sample Coa_R1_4_FD_66440 | JGI IMG/M metagenome (GOLD analysis project Ga0070741, IMG submission 66440) | Surface soil microbial communities from Centralia Pennsylvania, which are recovering from an underground coalmine fire - Coalmine... | ecosystem: Environmental > Terrestrial > Soil > Unclassified ... | reverse complement strand
AGCCGCCCCAGGAGGAGCCGCCCCAGGAGGAGCCGCCCCAGGAGGAGCCGCCCCAGGAGGAGCCGCCCCAGGAGGAGCCGCCCCAGGAGCTGCCGCCCCAGGAGGAGCCGCCCCAGGAGGAGCCGGCCGGGATCGGGTCGGCGCCCGACACGCCCAGGAGGTAGGCGGGCGTGAGCCCGGCGTTGGCCGACGACAGGTCGGTGCTCATCGTGGCGCCGAAGGCGTCGAGGACCCCGGAGCGGGCACCGGGCGTGGACTGCACCAGCGGGGCGGTGCGGGCGTTGCGGACGAGGCGGGCCTTCACCTGGTTGGGGTTGAGCGTCCGGTCCCGGGAGAGGACCAGGGCGGCCGTCCCCGAGGCCACCGCCGTCGAGAACGAGGTGCCCGAACCCTTGAAGTAGTCGGTGCCGATCCGGGCGGCGGGGTTCGCCTGGTCGATGGCCGACCCCGGCGAGCGCAGGGAGACGAGCGACTTCCCGGGAGCGACGAAGTCGGGCTTGACCGTGCCGTCGGCGGTGGGGCCGGTGCCGGAGAAGGTGGCCAGCGTGTCGTCGCCGATCGTCGGCGTCGTGTGGTCGTCGCTGCTGCCGGCGGTGATGACGTAGGGGTCGTCACCGGGCGCGGTGATCGTTCCGGGGCGGTTGCCGGCGGCGGTGACGACGACGATGCCCGAGTTCCACACCCGCTCGACGGCGACGTCGATCGGGTCGTTGCGATACGACCCGGTCGTGTCGACCGCCAGCGAGAGGTTGACGACCCGGGTCCCGAAGACGTCGCGGGTGGTGGCCACCCAGTCGAGGCCGGCCAGGACGTGCACCAGGTCGGTCGACCCGTCGGCGCCGGCGATCTTCACGGCGACGAGGCGGGCGCCCGGCGCCACACCCTTGACCGCCCCGTTGGAAGCGGCGCCGGAACCGGCGATGAGGCCGGCGACGAAGGTGCCGTGGCCGTAGCCGTCGACGTTGTTGTTCTCCGGCGTGAGGTCGACGCCGCCGACCACCTTGCCGGCCAGGTCGCCGACCGGGTTGATGCCGGTGTCGACCACGGCGACCCCGATGCCGTCCCCGGTGTAGCCCTGGTCCCATGTCTTGGACGCCCGGACGGCGTCGGTGTAGACGGCGCTGGCCCCGCCGCTGCCCTCGCCGTACTGCCCGGTCAGCGTGACCGGCCGGTTCGGGGTGACGGCGACGACGCCGGGATCGGCGGCCAGGGCCGCCACGCGGTCGGACGGCAGCGTGGCGCTGAACCCGTCGACGATCGGGAGGGCGGCGTCGACGTGACCGCCGAGGCGGGCGACGGCGCCGGCCGGCCCGTCGACGGCCCCGGGCCGGGCCTGGACGACGACGGTGACTGCCGGGGCGGTGGATGCCGCCATGGTTGCCGTACCGGCTGCGGCCGGCAGGGCGCCGGCCAGGACCACCCCCAGGGAGGCGGCGACGGTACGAGGACGGATGAGACGCCGAAGCGCACGGGCGGCGTCGTGCATTTTGAACCTCGCAGGGGAAATTGACTGTGACCATCACAGGTGTCGGCAGAAAATCGAGCCCGTTGGACCCTGCGAAAGACTCATTTTGCATAGCCCGCGGGCCATGCCCGCTCCGACCGGAAGAACTAGTCCGCGGCCATCACGGCGGCGGTAGTGTCGCGGCCGTGGTGACGCTGGCCCAGGCCGAGGAACTCGCCCGGGCCCTGCCGGAGGTGACCGAGGGCGAGCGGCACGGCCACCGCACCTGGTTCGTCGGCGGCAAGGCGTTCGCCTGGGAGCGCCCCTTCAGCAAGGCCGACATCAAGCGGTTCGGGGCCGAGTCCCCGCCGGACGGGCCGATCGTCGCCGTCCGGGTCGAGGACCTCGACGACAAGAAGGCGGTCCTGGCGGCCGGCCACCGCGGCATCTTCACGATTCCCCATTTCGACGGCTACGCCGCCGTCCTCGTCCAGCTGAAGGTGGTCGGGAAGGGGGTGCTGCGGGAGCTCCTCCTCGACGGGTGGCTGGCCTGCGCCCCGCCGGCCCTGGCCGCCCGGCACCTGCGCTCCTGATCCGCCCGGCCGAGCCGGACGGGGTTCAGCCCTGGCCCGGCGGCTCGTGGGGGTCGAGGTCGGCGGCCGTGCCGCCGTCGCCGTCCGCCGCCGCCGGGTCGGTTTCGGCGTTGGCGGCGTACTCGGTGCTGGCCTCCGCCCGCCGGCCGCCGGCGGCGGCGTCGGCGTCGCGGTCGGCGTCGCCCCGGCCCCGGCTGGCGCCGAGCACGTCCGGGCGGGCGTCGGGTTGGGTGGCTTCCATGGCCGTCGTTCGTACCCGGCGGCCGGGGCCGGCAACCGGCGGCGTCAGCGCCGGGCGGACCAGCCCGACCCGGTCCATCTCCTGCCGCCCGTCCACCGCCTGTTCCGGGAATCGGAATGCACCGCTGGATGCGACCCCGGCCGGCGCCCGGTCGGGGGGAGACCGGGCGCCGGCCAGACCGTTCCAGTCGCCGGATAGGGGCCGCCGTCCGCCGCCCTACCCGCCGCTTCCCGGGCCGTAACGTCGATCTGCACCATTGCCCGCTCCATTCCGGGGCGCCACCGCCCGCCCGATGGGGTCGCGTCCCGCCGGGATGAACGCCGGAATGACCGCGGAGGGCCGCGGCGGGCGCCAACCGGCGTGCGTGTGCCCGGATATGGCGGTGGATGAACGCCGGTTTGGCGGGGGTGGTCGGGTGGCGTGAACCGGCGTGCGTCTGCCCGGATATAGCGGTGGATGAACGCCGGTTTGGCGGGGCGGGGTCGAGGGTGGCCCGGTTCCGGCGCGGCAAAGGGGCCATCGAGATGACCCCTTTGAACTGGTGTTTCTTTGCAGCCCCAACGGGATTCGAACCCGTGTCTCCACCTTGAGAGGGTGGTGTCCTAGGCCCCTAGACGATGGGGCCGAGCATCCTGCACGCTCGGTGGTGACCGGCCCCGGGGACCGGACGCTCCAGCATATCGGCGGGGACTGCGCTCGGCCGAACCATTCCGTTGCCGGGCGGGGGCCCGGGTACCGGGCCGTTAGGGCGACCCGGGAATCCACCGGCCGGACGACGACCGGCCGCCCGGCGGCGGCGACGAGAGCCGGTTCTCGAGGCTCGTCAGCCGGTCCTGACGGCGGCCGGCATCTGAGCGGATCCGGACGGGCGGGGTACCTTCCCGGTCCGTGACGGATTCGAGCGACCCGGCGGCCGCCGTCGGGGCGCGTCTGGGCGCCGTCCTGGGGGCCCCGGTGGCCGACCTCGAGCGGCTCTCGGGTGGGGCGTCCCGGGAGACGTGGGCCTTCACCAGCGGCGGGCGCCGGCTGATCCTGCGCCGGGACCCGCCGGGTCGGCCCGGCGACTTCGGGTCGATGGCCATGGAGGCGGCCGCCCTGCAGGCGGCGGCCGCCGCCGGCCTGGCCGTGCCCGACGTGGTGGCCGTCGACGGCGGCCGGCGGCTCGGCACCGCCGGGATGGTGATGGGCCGGATCGACGGCGAGACGCTGGCCCGGCGCATCCTGCGCGACCCCGGCTTCGCCGCCGCCCGGGCGGCCCTCACCGGGCAGCTCGGCCGGTTCATGGCCGGCCTGCACCGGATCCCGCCGGAGGCGGTTTCGGGCCTGCCCGAACCCGACCCGCTGGCCTATCTGGAGGAGATGTACGCCGGCGTCGACGACGTGAGCCCCACCTTCGACACCGCCCTGCGGTGGCTGGCCCGCCACCGGCCCGCCCGCCGCCCGCCGGTGGTCGTCCACGGCGATCTCCGGCTCGGCAACGTGATCGTCGGGCCCGGCGGGCTGCGGGCGGTCATCGACTGGGAACTCGTCCATCTCGGCGCGCCGGCCGAGGACCTGGCCTGGGCCTGCGTCAAGGCCTGGCGCTTCGGCGCTCCCGGCGAAGCGGCCGGTGTCGGCACCATCGACGAACTCCTCGCCGCCTATCACGAGGCGGGCGGCCCTCCGGTCGAACGGGGCGAGTTCGACTGGTGGCTGGTCGAGAAGACGCTGCAGTGGGGGATCATGTGCATGAAGCAGGCGGCCGCCCACCTGACCGGGGCCGCCCGCTCGGTCGAGCTGGCGGCCATCGGCCGGCGGGTGGCCGAACAGGAGTGGGACCTGCTGGAGCTACTCGACCCGGCGGGCGCGCCGGCGCCGGTCGCCGCACCGGTGCCGGCCGCCGACGCCACCGCCGCCGGCCCGGCCGACGCCGGGCTCTACGGGCGGCCGACCATCGGCGAGCTGGTCGAGGCCGTCGACGAGTTCCTCGCCGGGCCGGTCGCCGATGGCACCGGCGGGCAGCTCCGCTTCCACGCCCGGGTGGCGGCCAACGTCCTGCGGACGGTGGCCCGCCAACTGGCCGCCGGACCCGGCCCCGCCGAGCGCGCCGGCCGGGGGCTGGCCGCGCTCGGACAGCCGTCCTTCGCCGCACTGGCGGCCGCCATCCGCACGGGGGCCTTCGACGGCCGCGAGGCCGACCTGCACCGCTTCCTGTGGGCCACGGTGGCCGACCGGCTGGCCGTCGCCAATCCCCGCCACCGCCCGGAGCTCACCGCTTCGGGTTAGGCCGGGGGGGAAGCGGCGGTCCCGCCCGCGGCGGGTTTCCCCCTGCCTGCCGACGGGTACCTCGCGCCCATCCGAAATTCGATCGACCGAGGGAGCAGACGGATGGACGCCTTGGAGCTGTTGACCGCCGACCACAACCGGGTCCGGGGCCTGTTCAGCCGATTCCAGGCCGCCGAGGGCTCGAACGACGCAATGGCGCAGCGGCTGGCGGCGACGATCTTCGAGGAGCTCGACGTCCACACGAAGATCGAGGAGGAGATCTTCTACCCCGCCATCAAGGCCTGCGGGGAGGAGATCGCCGACCTCGTGGCCGAGGGCCTCGAGGAGCACCACGTCGTCGACGCGCTCATGACCGAGGCCAAGGGCCTCGACCCGTCGCACGAGGAGTGGGCGGCCAAGCTCAAAGTGATGATCGAGAACGTCGAGCACCACGCCGAGGAAGAGGAACAGGAACTGTTCACCCTGGTCCGCAAGGCTCTCAACGCTGACGCCCGGAGCGAACTGGGCCAGCGGCTCGAAGCGATGAAGGCCCAACTCGGCGCGCCCACGGCCGCCGACAAGGCCCACCTGAGCACCGAGGAGCTGAAGGGCCTGGCCCGAGAGCAGGAGATCCCGGGCCGTTCGTCGATGAGCCGGGACGAGCTCCTGGCCACCGTCGCTCCCCCGGGCTAACGGAAGGAGACCACCATGGCCGAGAACGAGACCCCGCACGGCGTCGGCGAGAGCACGACCCGGCGCGGCGAAGACGTGATCAAGGAAGAGGGGCCCGACAAGGGCCGCCGGCCCAACGAGGGCACCTCCGGAGCGGACCGGCCCTACGGGTCCTCCACGGCCCGGTCGGCGACCGGCGTCGACCCGCAGGACACCGTGACCGAAGGCCCGAACATGCCGCCCGGCGACCAGGGCGGCTGATCGCCCGAAGACCCCCCAGCACCGAACGGCGGTGGCCGGACCACGACCCGGCCACCGCCGTTCGTGCGTCTCAGACCTCGTTCTCGTCGACGACGTGCATGGCCGCCTCCTCGGCCGACAGCGAGTCGGACGCCGCGCCGTCGTCGGCCGCCTCCCGGCCGGAGTCGGGCCGCTCGTGGGCCAGGCGGCGGTCGAGGGGCTCGCGGCGCTCCTCCTCGAAGGCCGTCGTGCCCCACTGGTTCACGCCGAGCGGCCGGTCGGGCATCGGCATGTCGGCCACCCCCGGATCATCCGTCGCCAGCTGTTCCGGGCGGACCTCCTCGGTGGCGGGGACGCCGTCCTCGACGGTGTCGCCCGACGGGCGGGGAAGCTTCCGTTCGGTCATCGTGTCTCCTTGTCGAGAGTGGCCGCCCGCCGGAGGTCGGCGACGAGGCCGGCGTACTGCTCATCCCGGTCGGCGGGGTCCTGGACCCGCAGCACCGCCGAAGGGTGGATGGTGGCCACCACCGCCCGGCCCCCGAGGTCGAGCACCTCGCCCCGGGCCTGACCGACCCGGAAGTCCCGGCCGAACAGCGCCTGGCCGGCGGTGGCGCCGAGGGCCACGATGACGGCCGGGTCGACGGCGGCGAGTTCGGCGTCGAGCCACTGGTGGCAGGCGGCCACCTCCCGGGCTCCGGGCTTCTGGTGGATGCGCCGCTTCCCCTTGGCGGCCCACTTGAAGTGCTTGACGGCGTTGGTCAGGTACACCTCGTCGCGCCGCAGTCCCGCCTCGGCCAGGGCCTCGTCGAGGATCCGCCCGGCCGGACCGACGAACGGCGCACCCGCCCGATCCTCCTGATCGCCGGGCTGCTCCCCGACGAGCATCACCCGGGCGCCCGCCGGACCCTGGCCGAAGACGGTCTGGGTGGCGTTGCGGTAGAGGTCGCAGGCCGTGCAGCCGGCCGCCTCGGCGGCCAGCCGGGCCAGCCCTCCACGGCGGGCGGGAGCGGACGTCGTCTCGGCCATCATTCGGGGGATACCCGGATTGGCGCAGGGCGAAAGATGGGAATGGAGCGTCCATGAGCCGCCTCCGCCGTGCCGACCCCTCGCTCCCCGGCTACACCCGCCGGCGGGCCGGCCGGGGCTTCGTCTATCTCGACGAGCAGTCGCGGCGGATCGAAGACACCGAAGTGCTGCAACGGATCCGGGCCCTCGCCATCCCTCCGGCCTGGCAGGACGTGTGGATCTGCCCCTGGCCGAACGGCCACCTCCAGGCGGTGGGGTTCGACGCCCGGGGCCGGCGCCAGTACCGCTACCACGACGCCTGGCGGGCCCGGCGCGACGCCGAGAAGTTCGAGCGGATGGAGGCCTTCGCCCGGGCGCTGCCGGCCATGCGGCAGCGCTGCGACGACCTGCTGGCCGGCGAGGGCCTGACCCGGGACCGGGTCCTGGCCTGCGCCATCCGCCTCCTCGACCTCGGCTTCTTCCGGATCGGCGGGGAGGAGTACGTCGAGCAGAACGGCTCCTACGGGCTGGCCACCCTGCGCCAGGAGCACGTGACGCTCGGCCCCGGCCACTCGGTCACGTTCGACTACCCGGCCAAGTCGGGGAAGCGCCGCGTCCAGACGATCGACGACGAAGCCGTGTTCGTCGTGGTGTCAGCCCTCAAGCGGCGCCGGACGGGCGGGCCGGAGCTGTTCGCCTGGAAGGAGAACGGGCGCTGGGTCGACGTCCGGGCCGCCGACGTCAACGACTTCGTCAAGGAGATCTCCGGCGGAGCGTTCACGGCCAAGGACTTCCGGACCTGGGCCGGCACCGTCCTGGCGGCGGTGGCCCTGGCCGTGGCCGAGGGCGCCCGGAGCCGCACGGCCCGGCAGCGGGCCGTGAGCCGGGCCTACCGGGAGGTGGCCCACTACCTGGGGAACACCCCGGCGGTGTGCCGGAAGTCGTACGTCGATCCCCGGGTCGTGGACCGCTACCGGGCCGGCGTCACCATCGCCGAAACGCTGACCCGCGACGACGACGGCACCCTCACGGCCGGCTGCGCCATCCACGGCGCGGTCGAGGCGGCCGTGCTGGCGCTCCTCGAGGACGCCCCCGAGCCCGCCCGGGCGGCGGCCTAGGGGTGGCGGCCCAGGGACAGGAGCAACCCCCCTAGGGTCAGAGCTCCGCCGACAGCTCCATCAGGAGCAGCGAGATGCTGTGATCGATGCAGAACTGCGTGCGGATGTCATCCGGCGGTGCCGCCGAGTGTTCGCAGCTCAGGCGGCCGTCGGTCTCGAGTCGCAGCGCGCTGTTGCAGGTGATCGGGTGGTGGGGCGAGACGGGGTCGCCCGTCCCGCTGCTCGACGACGACAGCGTCGCCTGCAGCTTGAGCCCCCCGCCCGGCACGATCACGGCGTGGTTCATTGGCCCGATCGCTGGCGGTAGGAGGTCAGCACCATCTGGTCTTCGAGCACCGCGTCGATCTCATCGAGGAGATCGTCGATGTCGTGCAGGAGATCGGCGTCGGGTTCGTCGACCACGATCTCCTCGACCACTTCCGTCCGGGAAGGCTTCTTCGGCCGCACACGGACGGCTCGTTCCTGCTTCATATCCGACTCCACAATCCTGGCCCCGGAGGGGCGGTGGTGAGCCGATAGGTACCCACGATTCACACCTACCAACCAGCGATTTCCACAGCGCCGGGCCGGGTAGGGCCCGCGCATGATCCAACTCGGTTACGCCCTCTCCAGCGAAGAGCACCGCCCCCGCGATCTCGTCCGTTTCGCCGCCGGCGCCGAGGCCAGCGGGTTCCGGTTCGCGCTGGTCTCCGACCACTTCCATCCCTGGACCGACGCCCAGGGCCAGAGCCCGTTCGTGTGGAGCGTCCTGGGCGCCATCGCCGGGGCCACCGACCGGCTGCGGGTCGGTACCGGCGTGACCTGCCCGACGGTGCGGATCCACCCGGCGATCATCGCCCACGCCGCCGCCACCGTGGCCGACATGATGCCGGGCCGCTTCTTCCTCGGCGTCGGCTCGGGCGAGAACCTGAACGAGCACATCCTGGGCGACAACTGGCCGCCGGCCGGGATCCGCCAGCAGATGCTGGAGGAGGCGGTGGCCATCATCCGGAAGTTGTGGACCGGGGGGCTCGTCACCCACGACGGCGACTACTACACGGTGCACACCGCGCGGCTCTACACCGTTCCGCCGCAGCCTCCGCCGATCATCGTGGCCGCCGCCGGGACGGCGTCGGCCGAGTTGGCCGGCCGCGTCGGCGACGGCCTCGTCAGCGTGGCGCCCAAGGGCGAGATCGTCGAGACGTACCGGCGGAACGGCGGGGACGGCCCCCGCTACGGCCAGATCCACGTGTGCTGGGCCCCCGACGAGGCCCAGGCGGTGGAGACGGCGCACCGGCAATGGGTCAACGGCGCCATCCCCGGCGAGCTCGGCCAGGAGCTGCCGCTGCCCGCCCACTTCGAGCAGGCCGGCCAGTCGGTCCGCCCCGAGGACGTGGCCGAGCTCGTGGTCTGCGGCCCGGACCCCGAGCGCCACATCGCCGAGATCCGCAAGTACGCCGACGCCGGCTTCGACCATGTCTACGTCCACCAGGTCGGCGCCGACCAGGACGGCTTCTTCCGGTTCTACGCCGACGAGATCCTCCCCAAGGTGCAGTAGGCTTCAGGGGTCCCACATCACCGAGAGGGACGGCCCATGACCCGGCAGGACATCATCGTCGTCGGGGCTTCCGCCGGCGGGGTCGAGGCGCTGACCGCCCTGGTCGCCGATCTCCCCGAGGACCTGCCGGCCGCGGTCTTCATCGTGCTGCACCTGGCCCCGGCGGCGCCATCGGCCCTCCACCGCATCCTGGGCCGGCGGACGAAGCTGCCCGTGATCCAGCCCGACGAGGGGCAGCCGGGCGTACCGGGCACCGTCTTCGTGGCCCCGCCCGACCGTCACCTCGTCCTGGCCGGCGGGGCCGTCTGCCTGGCCGGCGGGCCGAAGGAGAACGGCCACCGCCCGTCGATCGACACCCTCTTCCGCTCGGCGGCGGCGACCTACGAGGACCGCGTCGCCGGGGTCGTCCTGTCCGGGACCAGCGACGACGGCACCGCCGGTCTGCGGGCCATCCACGCCGGGGGCGGAGTGACCATCGTCCAGGATCCGGAGGAGGCCCTGTTCCCCGGCATGCCCCGCAACGCCCTGGCCGGCGACAGCCCCGACTATGTCCTGCCCCTGACCGCCATCGCCGCCCTGCTGTCGGAACTGGCGAGCCACGACGTGGCGCAAGGAGGGATGTCCGGCACCATGGACGACGAACTCGACGCCGAACTGCGGTGGGCGAATGCCGACCTGGCCTCCCCGGCACCGCCCGATCCGCCGCTCGGCTCCCCGTCGGGCTTCACCTGCCCCGAGTGCCACGGTGCCCTGTGGGAGATCGACGAGGAGGAGGATTTCCCCCGCTTCCGCTGCCGGGTCGGCCACGGTTTCTCGGCCCGGAGCCTCGTCGCCACGCAGCAGACCGGTGTGGAGGCGGCGCTGTGGACCGCCTACCGGGCGCTGGAGGAACGGGCCGCTCTGTTCCGGCGGCTGGCCGAGCGATCGCACGCCCGCCAGGCCGATATCACGGCCGAGCACTTCCGGGCCGAGGGGGCCGAGGTCGAGCGCCAGGCCAAGGTCCTGCGGTCGGTGCTTTGGTCGCGGGGCCGCGGTGAGGAAGAATCCGAGGCGACGGAGGGTTGACCGGCCAGGCGGAGGCAGTCGAGTGACGGGAAGCAGCCAACAGGACGTCCCGAGCGGCGAGCCGAACGACAACGTCGACGGGAACGGGGCGAACGAGGAGCTGTCCCTGCAGGACCACCACGACTTCGAGGCCCTGCTCGACTACATCAAGCGGAACCGGGGGTTCGACTTCACCGGCTACAAGCGCTCCAGCCTGGTCCGGCGGGTGACGGCCCGGATGAAGTCGGTCGGCATCGACACCTTCGCCGACTACCTCGACTTCCTCCAGGTCGACCCCGAGGAGTTCGCCGCGCTGTTCGACACGATCCTCATCAACGTCACCGGCTTCTTCCGGGACCCGGCCGCCTGGGACGTCCTGGCCAAGGACGTGATCCCCGGCCTGCTGGAGCACAAGCGGGGACCGGAGCCGATCCGGGTATGGAGCGCCGGGTGCGCCTCGGGGGAGGAGGCCTACACGCTGGCCATGGTCCTGGCCGAGGCCCTCGGCGAGGACGAGATGCGGGATCGGGTCAAGATCTACGGAACCGACGTCGACGAGGAGGCCCTGACGACGGCCCGGCACGCCGTCTACTCGGCCAAGGCGGTGGCCGGGGTCCCCGACGACCTGCTCGCCCGGTACTTCGAACGGGCCGGGACCGGCTACGTGTTCCGCAAGGACCTGCGGCGGACGGTGATCTTCGGCCGGCACGACCTCGTCCACGCCGCCCCCATCTCCCACATCGACCTCCTGGCCTGCCGGAACACGATCATGTACCTCGACTCCGAGACCCAGGCCCGGGTCCTGGCCCGCCTGCACTTCGCCCTCGAGGAGCACGGGATCCTCTTCCTCGGCAAGGCGGAGATGCTCCTGTCGCACAGCCACCTCTTCTCGGCCGTCGACCTCAAGCGGCGGATCTTCGTGAAGGTCACGAAGCCCGCCCTCCGGGACCGCATGTCGGTCATCAACGACGGGGGCGGCTACGAGCCGTTGGTGTACCCGGTCACCTACCGCCGCGTCCGGGAGCTGGCCGCCGACGCCATGCCGGCGGCCCAGGTGGCGATCCACAACTCCGGGGCGGTGGCCATGGCCAACGCCGCCGCCCGGCGCCTGTTCGGGCTGACCGTGGGCGACATCGGCCGGCCCTTCCAGGACCTCGAGCTGTCGTACCGGCCGGCCGAGCTGCGCTCGGCCCTGGAACAGGTGCAGAAGGAGCAGCGGCCCCTGGTCCTGGAGCAGGTCAGCTGGGGTGGCGGGCCGGACGGGGTCGACTGCCTCGACATCCATGTCGTCCCGCTGTCCGACGCCGCCGGGACCAGTCTCGGCGTGGCGGTGACGTTCATCGACGTGTCGCTGTCCCGGCGCCTCCAGGAGGAGCTCGAACACTCCAACCGCGACCTCGAGACGGCCTACGAGGAGCTCCAGTCGACCAACGAGGAGCTCGAGACGACGAACGAGGAGCTCCAGTCGACGATCGAGGAGCTCGAGACGACGAACGAGGAGCTCCAGTCGACCAACGAGGAGCTCGAGACGATGAACGCCGAGCTGCACTCCACCAACGAGGAGCTGCAGACGATCAACGACGAGCTGCGGATGCGCACCGGCGAGCTCGACGAGCTCAACGACTTCCTGGAGTCGATGCTGCTCAGCCAGCGGGGCGGCCTCATCGTCATCGACCGCGACCTGCGCATCTCGGTGTGGAACGACCACTCCACCGAGCTGTGGGGCCTGCGGCCCGACGAGGCCCCCGGGCAGCACTTCCTCAACCTCGACATCGGGCTGCCGGTCGAGGAGCTGCGCCAGCCGATCCGGGCCGTCCTCAACGGGGAGTCTCCGGCCGAGACCGTCGAGGTGGCGGCCAACAACCGGCGGGGCAAGGAGTTCCGCTGCCAGGTGTCGCTCACGCCGCTCCTCAATCGGGACCGCCAGATCAACGGCGTCATCCTCCTGATGGAGGAGATCGCGACCTGAGCGCCACCACCACCGCCGCCGAGCGGGCTGCGATCCTCCGCAGCGCCGTCGACGCCCGCGCCACGGCCACCGCCCTGCGGGTCACCCTGACCCAGGTTCGGGGCCAGGCCACGCTCCTGCGGGGCGAGTCGGTGCGGCTCCGGGCGGACGCCCGGAGCCTCCGGGCCCGCTCGCACTAGCGGTTCAGTTCGTCGCCGTCCGGGCCCAGAGCCGCAGGCGGCCGAGGGTGCGGGCCAGCACCCGGGACACGCACATCTGGCTCACGCCGATCTCCTGGGCGATCTCCGACTGCGTCATCTCCTTCATGAAGCGCAGCTCGATGATGCGCCGGTCCCGCTCGGGCAGGCGGGCCAGGAGATTGGCCAGGAGATCGCGGTTCTCCAGCGACCGGAACCCGGGGTCGTCCCGGCCCAGCTCGATCACGGGGTCGTCGGGCCCCGACCCCGCCGGGGCGTCGATCGACAGGGGCCGTTGGGACCCCCGCAGCTCGAGGGCTTCCACCACCCGTTCGACGGACATGTCGCACCGCTCGGCGAGGATCTCCATCGAGGGCGAGTCGGAGAACTCGGCGGTGAGCTCGTCGACGGCCCGCATGATGTCGAGGTAGTCCTCCTGGAGGGAGCGGGGCACCCTCATGGCCCACGTCCGGTCGCGGATGTGGCGCTTCAGCTCGCCGCTGATCGTGATCCGGGCGAAGAGGGGAAAGGGCCGGCCGAGGCCGGGGTCGAACCGGTCGATGGCGTGGAGGAGGCCGATCCGGGCCACCTGCATGAGGTCGTCGACCGCCTCGCGGTGGCGGAAGCGCAGGGCCAGGGAACGGGCGAACCCGTCGTAGGACTGCATGAGCTGGTCGCGCAGACGCGGGTCGCGGGTGGCGGCGTAGGCCTCGTGGAGCTCCTGGCGGGCGAGGTCGAGGGGGTCGGCCGCCCCCGGGACGTAACGGTGCACGGTCGGCCGGACGATGACGGCGTCCCCCGGGCGCCAGTCCCGGGAGGTGGCGATCCGGGTGGCGGCGAGGTCGAGGCCCGAGCGGACCTCCCGGCAGAGGGTGACGCACCGTGCCCGGGCCCGGCGGGACTCGACCCGGACCGCGGCCAGGCGCACCGCCGTATCGCGCAGGATGCGGCGGTTCAGTTCGAGCCGCTCGATGAGCTCGGTCGGGACGTTCCTCGCGATCGGGGTCGGCTGCATGGCGTGTCACCGTCGGGGGCCGGACAACCGGGGAGGTACCCGGCTGATCCCCCCCAATCTTCAGCCATCCGGGGATTCTTGCCAAGGCGGGGTCAGGGGAAGGCGCAGCGTGAACAGCGCACCACCGTCCGGTGCATTGGCGGCCGTGGCGGTGCCGCCGTGCTCGGCGGCGATCCCGGCCACGATGGCCAGCCCGAGGCCCGCGCCGTGGCCGACCCGGGCGTGGTCGGCCTGCCAGAAGCGGTCGAACACGTGGGCCAGCGCCTCCTCGTCGAGCCCCCCGCCGTGGTCCCGGACCGCCACCGTGACCCCGCCGGCCTCGACGCGGGCGCTCACCTCCAGCGGGGTCCCGGCCGGGGTGTGGCGCAGGGCGTTGGTCATCAGGTTGGCGATGGCCTGGCGGAGGTGGTGGCGGTCGCCGAGGATCACGGCCGGCTCGGGGGCGTCGAGGGAGACGGGCCGGTCGGGGGCGGCGGCCACGGCGTCGCTGCAGGCGTCGGCGGCCAGGACGGCGAGGTCCACCGGCACCCGCTCGACCGGCCGGGCCTGGTCGAGCCGGGCCAGCAGGAGCAGCTCCTCGACCAGGGTCTTCATGCGGGCCGACTCCTCCTCGATGCGGCGCATGATGACCGGCAGGTCCACACCCTGGGCGCCCTCCCGGTCGGCGCCGAGGCGGAAGAGCTCGGCGAAGCCCTGGATCGAGGTCAGCGGGGTCCGCAGCTCGTGGGAGGCGTCGGCCAGGAACTGGCGCAGCCGCTGCTCGGTGCGGTCCCGCTCGGCGAAGGCCCCCTCGAGCTCGCCGAGCATCGTGTTGAGGGCCAGGCCGAGCTGGCCGACCTCGCTCCGGCCCTCGCTGGGGCTCACCCGTTCCGAGAGGTTGCCGGCGGTGATCGAGCGGGCCGATGTGGCCATGTGCTCCAGCGGCTGGAGGCCCCGGCGCAGGAGCAGCCAGGCGCCGGCGGCCAGCAGCCCCAGCAGCAGCGCCCCGCCCGAGCCCTCGAGGACCAGCAGCCGGCGCAGGGCGGCCGTGACCTCAGTGGTCGGCACGGCCATGACCACGGTGTCGCCCGGGAGGCCCTCGGCCGGGCCGGCGTAGACGCGCCACCGTCCCGGCCCGCTCTCCGAGCCGGTGGTCCAGAACCGTCCGTCGCCCGAGGTGACCGAGATCGTGGCGGCCAGCCGGGGGACGGCCGCCGAGCTGGACTGGGCCACACCGGCCACCACCGTCCCGTCGTCGCCCCGGAGCTCGGCGTAGCCGACCAGCGGCACGACCTGGGGAGGGCCGGGCCGCCCGTCGCGCCCCCCGCCGGGCCCGTGGTCCGGGCCGCCGGGGTGGTCGTGCTCGCCGTCGTCGTAGGGCACGCCGGCCTTCCGGGCCAGCGACGGGATCACCGCCGGGGCCGAGGCCCGCAACTGGGCGTCGAGCCGGTCGTACTGGGAGCGGGAGTACAGGGCGTAGGTGGCGAACCCGAACACGGCCAGGCCCGCCGTGACCAGCACGACGAGACCGAGCACGAGCCGGAGCCGCAGCGTCATACGCCGCCAGCATCGGCCCGGGGCCTCCGCCGGTCCTCAGGCGATCCTGGGAGTTTCCTCAGACTCCTCTGTGGGCCCGGGGACGGCGGCCGCCCGCCGGCAGGCCGGCTCGTAGCATGGGCGCCGTGACGGACCGGGACCGACCGCAGCCCCGTGTCCTCGTCGTCGACGACGAGGAGCACATCACCGAACTGCTGGCCATGGGCCTCGGGTTCAACGGGTTCGAGGTGGAACGGGCCGGCTCGGGCCGGGCGGCCCTGTCGGCCATCGAGAGCCGCCGGCCCGACCTCGTGGTCCTCGACGTGATGCTGCCCGACCTCGACGGCTTCGAGGTCGCCCGCCGGCTCCGCCAGGCGGAAGGGGCCGGGAGGCGGGTGCCGATCATCTTCCTCACCGCCCGCGACACCACGCAGGACAAGGTGGAGGGGCTGCGCCTGGGCAGCGACGACTACGTCACCAAGCCGTTCAGCATCGAGGAGCTGATCGAGCGGGTGAAGGCCGTGCTGCGCCGCTCCACGGGGGTCGGGCCCGGCGACCATCGCCTGAGCTACGCCGACCTCGAACTCGACGAGGAGACCCGCGACGTGTGGCGGAGCGGGAAGCTCATCGAGCTGACCGTCACGGAGTACAAGCTCCTCCACTACCTCCTGTCGAACGCCCGCCGCGTCCTCACCCGGGAGCAGATCCTCGCGCACGTCTGGGACTACACCTTCACCGGCAACGCCAGTGTGCTCGAGACCTACATCTCCTACCTGCGCCACAAGATCGACGCCTTCGAGCCGCCGCTCATCCACACGGTGCGGGGCGTGGGCTACAGCCTCCGGCTCCCGCCCGACCGGGCCTGAAGTCGGCGGGCCGACCCAGGGCATTCTGAGGCGACGCGGAGGAACCGCCCCGATCATCAGGGCATGGACGAAACGATGAACTCCCCGAGCCGCCGGCGTCGACCCCATCCCGCCCGCCGGGCCCGCCAGGTCACCGGCGCCACCAGCGCCGTGGTGGCCCTCGCCCTGGCCGGGGCCATGGCCGCCTCGGCGGAGACGGCCGGCACCGTCGCCGCCCCGACGACCACGGCCAAGGCGACGACGGCGGCGACCCGGGCCACGACGGCCACGACCACGACCACGACCACGAGCCCGTACGCCGCGGCGGCCTCCACGCCCTCGCGGTCGTACACCATCCGGAGCCATGGCAGCTGAGGAACTGTCGTTCCGGGCGATGGGGAGCGACGCCCACGTCATCGTGGTCGGCGGCCGGCCGGGCGCCGCCGAGCGGGCCCGGCGGCGGATCGACGACCTGGAACGGCGCTGGAGCCGCTTCCGGCCCGACAGCGAGATCAGCCGGTTGACCCGCCGGGCGGGGGAGTGGCTGACGCTGTCGGCCGACAGCGTCCTGCTGGTCGAGCGGGCCGTCGAGGCCTGGCGCCTCACCGTCGGCCGCTTCGATCCCACCGTCCTCGGCGCCGTCATCCGGGCCGGCTACGACCGCAGCTTCGACGACCTCGGAGAGGCCGGCGGCGACGGCGACAGCCCGCTCACCACCGGCGCCGCCGGGATCGGAATCGACGGCGACCGGGTCCGCCTCCCGGCCGGCGTCGGTTTCGACCCCGGCGGCATCGGCAAAGGCCTGGCCGCCGACGTGGTCGTCGCCGAGCTGCTCGCCGCCGGGGCGGCCGGCGCCTGCGTCAACCTCGGCGGCGACCTGCGCGTCACCGGCGAGCCGCCGACCGGCCCGTCCGGCTGGACGGTGGCCGTCGACCACCCGGCGTCGTCCGAGCCGGTGGCCCTCCTCGGCGTCGACGACGGCGCCGTGGCCACGTCCACGACGCTGCGGCGGCGCTGGGCGGTGGCCTCAGGAGAGGAGCGCCACCACCTGATCGACCCCTGGACCGGCGCCCCCTCGGCCAGCGACCTGACGCTGGCGGCGGTGGTGGCGGCCGAGGCCTGGATGGCCGAGGTCCTGGCCAAGGCCGTGCTGCTGCGGGGTTCGGCCCACGCCTTCGACCTCGTGGCCGGCCTCGGGGCCGACGCCCTGACGGTCGACCGGGACGGCACGGTCCGCTCCACCCCCGGCCTGGCCGCCTTCCTCGGCGGCCGGCCGCTGCCGGTCAGCCTGCCGGAAGCCTGAGGCGGACCTCGGCGCCGCCGCCGGGGCGGTTGGTGGCCGACACGTGCCCGCCGTGGGCGGCGGCGATGGCGCTGGTGATGGCCAACCCGAGACCCATCCCCCCGCCGCCGGCGGGATCGCGGGTGTAGCGGTCGAAGGCGTGCGGGAGCAGGTCGGCGGGGAAACCGGGCCCGTCGTCGGCCACCACCAGGTCGACGAACGTGCGGTCCTCGGTCACCGTCACCCTGACCGCCGAGGCGGCGTGGCGCACGGCGTTGTCGACCAGGTTGAGCACCGCCCGCTGCAGCGCCGACTCGTCGCCGTTGACGACGCCGTTGCCCTCGCAGCGGACCTCGACGTGGCGGTGGTCGGCCCGGCGGGCGATGGCCCGGGCCGCCCGGTCCACCACCGTCTCCAGGTCGACCGGGTCGGTGCCGCCCGTGAGCGTGCCGCTGCGGGACCGGGCCAGGACGAGCAGGTTGTGGGCCAGCCGCTCGAGGCGCTCGACCTCCTCCAGCACCGAGTCGAGCGTCGCCGACTGCTCGGCGTCGTCGCTGGCCCGGTCCCGGGCCAGCTCGAGCTCGCCCCGCACGATGGCGATCGGCGTGCGCAGCTCGTGGCTGGCGTCGTCGAGGAAGGCCCGCTCCCGGGCGGTGGCGTCGTCGATGCGGTCGAGCATGGCGTTGAGCCGGGCGGCCAGCGCCCGCAGCTCGGCCCCGCCCCCGGTGATGGCCAGCCGCTCCCCGGCCTCGTGGGTGGAGATCGTGTCGGCCTGTTCGATCATCGAGCGCACGGGCTTGAACATCGCCCCGGTCAGCAGCCAGCCGCCGAGGGCCACGGCCAGCGCCAGCAGCGGCAGGCCGACACCGAGGGCGTGCTCCAGTTCCTGCTCCAGCCGCAGCGACTCGTCGAAGCTGGTGGCGGCGACCAGCACTCCGGTGGTTCCGCCGACCGTGACGGGCACCGCCCGGATCCGCACCGCCTCCCGGCCGCCGCCGTCCTTGGGGAGCGACGTCTGGCGCCGGACGGTCCGGTGCTGGTTGGCGACCGTCCGGGCCCCGGCCGGCGGGAGCAGCGGCCGGTCGTTGCCGGCGAACGCCGAGGCGGCCAGGATCCGCCCGTCCGCCGCCAGCAGCTGGGCCACGGCGTCGGACGGCGGGGCCAGCTCGGGGTTCGGGCCGGAGACGACCACCGGCCCCTCGGCCGCCACCCGCTGGGCCAGCCCGGTGGCCACCGGCACGAGGCCTTCGTCGATGGCGATGGCCAGCTGGTGACGGGCCTGGTGGAGGATCAGCGCGCCGAAGCCCCCCGCCGCCAGCGTGGTCGTCAGGGCGAAGACCAGGCCCAGCCGGGCCCGCAGCGTCCGGGGCCGGAGTGCCACGCCCGCTAGGGGTTGAGGCGGTAGCCCACGCCCCACACCGTCTCGATCGACTCCCGGTCGAACGGCCGGTCGATCTTGTCCCGCAGGTACCGGATGTAGACGTCGACGACGTTGGAGTCGCCGTCGTAGGCGAAGTCCCAGGCGTGCTCCAGCAGGATGGCCCGGGACAGCACCTCCCCCGGCCGGCGCATGAACAGCTCGAGCAGGGCGAAGCCCTTCGGGCTCAGCTTCACCGCCGTGCCGCCCCGGGTCACCCTCCGGGTGGCGGGGTCGAGCTCGAGGTCGCCGACGACGAGCCGGGTCGGCCGCTCGGCGGCCGGGCGCCGGACCAGCGCCCGCAGGCGGGCGGCCAGCTCCTCGAAGGAGAAGGGCTTCGGGAGGTAGTCGTCGGCGCCGGCGTCGAGGCCATTGACCCGGTCCTTCACGCCGTCCCGGGCGGTGAGCAGCAGGATCGGCGCCCACCGGCCCTGGGCCCGCAGCGTCCGGCAGACCTCGAACCCGTCGGGCGGCGGGATCATCACGTCGAGGACGATGGCGTCGTATTCGCACTCCGTCGCCATCCACAGCGCCTCCTTGCCGTTGTCGACGGCGTCCACGGCGTGGCCTTCGCGCTGCAGGGCGGCCTGGAGCAGCCGGGACATCTTCGGCTCGTCTTCGACCACGAGCAGGCGCACAGAGACCTCCGGGAGGGGGGTGCCGGACGGGGATGGTGCCAGGGTGCGGGTCCGACGATGAACAACGGCTGAACGCCGGCGGACCTGTCCACAGCCTGCCCCACCCTTCCCCCGATTCGTCCCGGAGCCGTCCTCAACCTGCCGGGCGGGCCGGCGCCGGGGGGCCTTTGCCCGATTCGGGAGGCACGGGGCCTCCGTTCCCTGAACCGGCGCTTGACCGGCCCGGGGGGGCGATCCGGCCGACCGGGGCATGATCCGGGCAGACCTGTCGCCCCGGCGCCGGCCGGCCGGGCGGCGGCCACAGGAGGCTTCGCGCCGGTCCCGAATCTCGGTGATCGTGCGTCCCATTCGACGGATCCTCCCGGCCGGCCTGGCGCTGGTGCTGGCCACCACGGCCTTCGCCGCCTGGGGTTCCGTCCCGGCCGGGTACCAGACGCAGGCCAGCACGCCGCTGGCCGCCGGCGTCGACCACGAGGCGCTGACCCTGGCCGATCCGCCCCAGTCGGTGCACGTGGCCCGGGTGGCGCCGGGCGCCTCCGCCCGCCTCGCCGCCGTCAGCGCCGGCGACGCCATCGCCCACGGCGGCGGCGGCGAGTTCCCGAGCGACATGTGCCGCCGCGTCGGCTGCTACGCCGGGATCACCGCCGATTTCCGCGACAGCGCCACCGGCGAACCGGCCGGCGGCGTCGTGGCCGGCGGCGTGATGCTGCGCTCGCCGATCCCCGGTCGCCCCCAGCTGCTCGTCACCGGCGAGGGTCACCTCTCGGCCGGCCCGCTCGACTGGACGGGCACGGTCACCGCCAGCGACGGCCGGACCGTGGCCGTCGGCGGCGTCAACGTCGAGCCACGGCCGGGCGACGTCGTCCTCTACACGCCGGCCTGGGGGGCGCCCGTCCCCGACGGCTTCGACACCGAGCTGATCCTGCGGGCCGGCGGCCCGGTGGGGGTCATCGGCGCCACGACGGCCGTCGACATCGCCGGGCTGCAGAGCGACCCGGTGGCCGTCCCGGCCGACGGCGCCGTCCTGGCCGCCAGCGGCTCGGCCTCCACCCGCCTCCACGAGCTGTTCGACCTGGCCGACGGCGGGCGCATCAGCCGCACGCTCCGGCTGCGGATCGACACGGCCGTCCCCGGCCTGACCGAGAGCCTGGGCGGAGAGCCGGCGGTGCTGGCCGGCGGCCATCCCGCCTACCCCGACACCGGCGACAGCCTGACCGCCGAGCGCCACCCCCGATCGCTGGTCGGGTGGAACGCCGCCGGCGAGGTGGTGCTGGTCACCGTCGACGGCGGCCGGCCCGACGCGGCGGGAATGACGATGGCCGAGGCGGCCGACCTCCTGAGCGGGCTCGGCGCCACCGACGGCTTCGGCTTCGACAACTCCTCGGCCACGTTCGTGGCCGCCGGCCAGGTTCAGAACCTCCCCACCGACGACCCGGCGCCCGGCGCCCCCGCGCCGGCCGACGGGCGGGAGGTGGCGCCGGGCCACATGGAGCGCCCGGCGGTGAACGCCCTGATGGTCATGCCACCGGCGCCGCCGGCTCCCGGCAGCGGCGGGTCCGGGTCGGGATCCGGTTCCGGCTCCGGGGCGGGCAACGGCTCCGGCCCGGGATCGGGCGGCGGCCCGGGCGCCGGCGGCGGATCGGGTACGGGCCCGACCGGTGGTCCGGCCACCGGCACCACCGCGCCGCTCAAGCTGACGACGGCCGGCGGCGGTCCGGCGCCCGCCGTCGGGGGCCTGGTCTCCGCCCCCCCGGCCGGTTCCGGGCACTCCGGGGCCCCCACCGTCGACGACATCCTCCGCAACCCCACCACCAAGCAGCCCCGGCGGATCACCAAGGGCGGCGACGCCAAGGGGAAGAAGACCAGGGACGGCGGGGACCAGACCGCTGCCGACCCGTCGATCCCCGACTGGGCCGACATCAACGCCGCCCTCACCCCCGACGCCCTGGCCGCCCCGAGCAACCGGCCGGCCGAACTGGCCCTGGCGCCCGGCGGGCCGGGCCACCACCACCCCGGCCGCGACCTGCCCCGGCTGGCGCTCGATGCGACCGCCGCCGGGATGATCCTGGCCGTCCTCTCCGGGCTCCGCCGGGTCCGGCTGGACCGGCGGCCGCGCCCCGCCCTCTGGCTCTGATCAGCGGTACGGCGCCGGCGGGCGCCGCCCCGGCAGGACCACACAGCCTTCGTCGGCTTCCCCGAGGCAGAACCACGGCCCGTCCCCGGCCACGATGACCGCCACCAGGGCGGCCAGGGCGGCGTCGACGGCGTCGAGCGTCCGCAGCGGGGCCGGGTCGACGCCGGCCGCGGCCAGCACCCCGGCCCGCCACGTCCGCTTGGCCGAGGGCCGGCGGGACGTGCCCGCCGGCGGCCGGCCGCCGGCCAGCGCCACGGCCGCACCGTGGGGGAAGACCTCCAGCGCCCGCCCCCGGGCATCGGGCCCGCCGGTGAAGAGCCGGTAGCCGGCCCGGCCGGCGGCGGCGAAGGCGGCGTGGCCGGCGAACATCCACCCGTAGAAGGGATGGTCCCGCAGGGCCGGGTCCGACGGCGTCCGGAAGCACGGCACCCCGAGGGCGATCAGTTCCCGCTCGGCCGCCCGGCTGTTGCCCCGCAGGCCCCAGGCGGGGGGCGAGTCGATGGCCACCGCCCCGGGCCGGCGGCGCCGCAGCAGCGCTTCGAGGTCGGCCGGCGTCTGGCGGGCCAGGGGCCCCTCCACGATGCGGCGCCCGTCGAGCACGACCACGTCGAGCCCCCGCCGCAGCGACACGTCCACGCCGACTCCCACCGCCACCGGCCGATTGTGGCCGGTGCGGCCGGGCACGGCCTGGCCCGCCCCTCACCGCCCGGCCGGCGACAGGCGTGTAATTTCGTCGGCGATGGCGGGGACACCGAACGGGCGGGGCACGGCGACCAGCCGGTTCGGGGTCGGCCGGCGGGAGAGCCACGACGCCACCGAGTTCTACGCCCGGTTCCGGGCCCCGGAGATCTCGGCCGACGACGGCGTGGCCGGCGCCGCCGCCCTCGGCGAGCCGCTGCGGGCGGCCGACGCCCGGGCCCTCGACCTGCCCGACGGCTGTGTCGCCCTGGTCGTCACCTCGCCGCCATACTTCGCCGGCAAGGAGTACGAGGCGGCGCTGGGGGAGGGGGCGGTCCCGGCCAGCTACCTCGACTACCTCGGCATGCTGCGCGACGTCTTCGCCGAATGCCGCCGGGTGCTCGAGCCGGGCGGGCGCATCGCCGTCAACGTGGCCAACCTCGGCCGCAAGCCCTACCGCAGCCTGTCGGCCGACGTCATCCGCATCCTCCAGGACGACCTCGGCCTGCTGCTGCGGGGGGAGGTGATCTGGCAGAAGGCCGAGGGGGCGTCGGGCAACTGCGCCTGGGGGTCGTTCCGCTCGCCGGCCAACCCCGTCCTGCGGGACGTGACCGAACGGGTCGTCATCGCCTCCAAGGGCCGCTTCGACCGGGCCCGCCCGGCGCCCCGCCGCCGGGCCGAGGGCCTGCCCCACCGCAGCACGCTGACCAGCGACGAGTTCCTCGACGCCACGCTCGACCTGTGGCGCATCCCGGCCGAGAGCGCCCGGCGGGTCAACCATCCGGCGCCGTTCCCGGTCGAGCTGCCGCTGCGGCTCATCGAGCTGTACACCTACGCCGGCGATCTCGTCCTCGACCCGTTCCTCGGCTCCGGCTCGACCGCCGTGGCCGCCGTCCGGTCCGGCCGCCGCTACGCCGGTTACGACATCGATCCCGACTACGTCGCCCTGGCCCGGGCCCGCGTCGCCGAGGAGGAGGACCGACTGCGGTCCGGGGGCGAGGAGGCGGCGGCCGAGGCCTGGGGCCGGGAACAGGGCGAGGGCCGGGCGGCGCTGGCCATCGCCGCCGCGCTCCTCGACGAGTGCGGGTTCGCCGTGGTGGCCGAGAACCGGGCCGTGCCCGCCGCCGGCACGGCCGTGAGCCTCGTGGCCGCGGCGGCGGACGGGCGGGAGTGGTGGTTCGATGTCACCGGCGGCTTCACCGCCGTGAAGGGCGGCCTGGCCCGGGCCGACGTCCTGTGGCGGGCGCTCGGCCGGGCGGCGGCGTTGCGGTTCTCGGCCGGCGCGACGCCGCTGGTGTTCCTGACCTCGCACGTCCCGCCGGGGAACACGGCGCTGGGCGCCGCCCTGGCGGCCGTCGGCCCGGCCGTCGTGTTCGACGTGATCGCCATGGGTTCGGCGCCGGCCCACGCCCGCCTCGCCGCCTACGGCGCCGGCGGCCGGACCGGCCCCCTCCCCGGCTTCTGGGCCCCGGCGGACCTCACCGGCCGGCGGTGACCGGCCGGTTCGTCCCCGTCCCGGTCGAGCGGCCGGGCGGCGGGCGCATCGCCGACCGGACACCGCCCGACCCCGCCGACATCGTCGTCGTCGACGGCCTGGAGCGGCCGATCCCGTTGCACCGCCTGGCCGCCGGGGCGTGGGCGGCGCTGACCGCCGCCGCCCGGGCCGACGGCCTCGCCGCCCCGCTCCTGCTGGCCGTGTCGGGCTACCGCAGCGTGGAGGAGCAGGCCTGGCTGTGGGACGGGGCGCTGGCCAAGTACGGCGATCCCGAGGTGGCCAGCCTGTGGGTCGCCCGCCCCGGCACGAGCGCCCACCAGAGCGGCCGGGCGATCGACTGCCACCTCGGTGACCCCATCGAGAGCGAGTACGCCGACGGCATGCGCCGCCATCCCGCCTACCGCTGGCTCGTCGTCCACGCCGCCACCTTCGGGTTCTACGCCTACGACCTCGAACCCTGGCACTGGGAGTACAACCCGCCCTGGCCGGTGCCGGCCGGTATCGACGGGTGAGCCGAAATCCGCTCTGACCGGCCCGCCCGGCACGCGTAGCGGGCGACCTGGTCTATCGCCGAACCGGCGTTCTTTTCGGACAGACGTGCGTCCGAAAAGAACGCCGGTTTGCGGCGCACCGGTCTGAGGTGCCGCGGCCGGGCACCGCCTTCGTCCCTTTGGAATTCGGACAGACGGGACGGAACTCCCACGAGGTGGAGGCGCACCGGCCGCCGAATCCCTACCGTGCGACGGGACCACGGAGGAAAACATTTCCATGAAGAGAGTTCTGGCCGTCTGCTCCCTGCTCGCCGCGCTCGTCGTGCTGACCCCGGGAGTGGCTCCCGCCGCCGCCCCGCCCGACCATTACGCCAACCACCCCATCCGGGTGCGGCCGAACGTGTCGGGCTCGCCGAAGGGCCTGACCCCGGCTCAGGTCAAGGGGGCCTACAACTTCCCGACGAGCGCCACGGCCGGGGCCGGCAAGACGATCGCCATCGTCGACGCCTATGACGACCCGACGGCCGAGAACGACCTCAACGTGTTCAGCACGCAGTTCGGGCTGCCCGCCTGCACCACCGCCAACGGCTGCTTCAAGAAGGTCAACCAGACCGGTGCGGCCCGGTACCCGCGGGCCGACGGCGGGTGGGCGCTCGAGATCAGCCTCGACATCCAGTGGGCCCACGCCATCGCGCCGGGCGCCAAGATCCTGCTCGTCGAAGCCAGCACCCCGAGCTTCACCAACCTGATGGCCGCCGAGGACTACGCCAAGGCGCACGCCCAGTACGTGTCCAACAGCTGGGGCGCTTCGGAATTCAGCGGCGAGAGCACCTACGACAGCCACTTCCGCCAGTCCGGCGTGAGCTTCTTCGTGTCGGCCGGCGACGCCGGCCTGCCCGCCGAGTACCCGTCGTCGTCGCCCAACGTGATCTCGGTCGGCGGCACGAACCTGGCCCTCGATGCCGACGGCTCGGTGGCCGGCGAGACCGGCTGGAGCGAGTCCGGCGGGGGCTGCAGCGCCTACGAGACGGCCCCCTCCGCCCAGAGCACCTTCTCGCAGTTCGGACAGGTGAACTGCGGCGGCCAGCGGGCCACGCCGGACATCTCCCTCGTCGCCGATCCGGCCACCGGCGTGTCGGTCTACGACAGCACGAAGACGCAGGGGCAGGCGGGCTGGTTCACGGTCGGCGGGACCAGTGCCTCGTCGCCCATGGTCGCCGCCCGGGCCGCCGTGGCCGGTGTCGTCGTCGACGCCGCCTACCTCTACGGGAGCAGCATCACCTTCCGGGACATCACCAGCGGCAACAACGGCGCCTCCTGCCTGACCGGCTTCGACCTCGTGACCGGCCGGGGGTCCTGGATCAACAGCACGCCCTGAGCGCTGTTAACACCGTGCTAGGCGATTCAAGCCGGGAGGGCCAGCTGCCGAAGCCGCGGCCACAAGGAAGAAACAGGAGGTTGACAATGGCGGACCCGATGGTTCCTACCGTTGTACTTCCCGAAGCGGCGGCCGAGCGCCAGGATGCCCTCCACCGCCTGACCGCCCGGCTCGCCCGGCTCGACCTCGATCCGGCGACCGTGGAGATCCTCACCGCCGTGCTGACGGCCGACCTCGATGTCCGGGAGGCGAGCAGCACCAGCCCGGAGGTCTAGCCTCTGGCGCCATGTCCTACCGCCACTACACGCACCTCGGATTCGACACCCCCGAGCCGGGGATTCTCCGCATCACGTTCGACAACCCCAAGAGCCTGAACTCGGTCAGCCGGGAGCAGCACACCGAGCTGGCCCAGATCTGGGCCGACATCGACCGCGACCCCGACGTCAAGGTCGTGATCGTCACCGGCGCCGGCTCGGCCTTCTCGTCGGGTGGGGACTTCGGGATGATCGAGGAGATGACCGAGGACTTCGAGGGCCGCATCCTCACGATGCGCGAAGCCCGGGACATCTGTTACGGCGTCGTCAACTGCTCCAAGCCGATCGTGTCGGCCATGACCGGCCCGGCCGTCGGCGCCGGCCTGGCCGTCGGCCTCCTGGCCGACGTGTCGATCGCCACTCCGTCGACCAAGATCGTCGACGGCCACACCCGCCTCGGGGTGGCCGCCGGCGACCACGGCGTGCTCATCTGGCCGCTGCTGTGCGGGATGGCCAAAGCCAAGTACCACCTGATGACGTGCGAGCCGGTCACCGGCGAGGACGCCGAACGCATGGGCCTGGTGTCGCTCTGCGTGCCCGAGGACGAGCTCCAGGAGCGGGCGCTGGCGGTGGCCCGCAAGCTGGCCTCGCTGTCGCAGAGCGCCGTGCGGTGGACCAAGTACGCCCTCAACGGCTGGCTGCGGGCGGCCGGGCCGATCTTCGACGTGTCGGTGGCCTACGAGACGCTCGGCTTCGGCGGCCCCGACGTCAAGGAGGGCGTCGCCTCGCTGCGGGAGAAGCGCCGCCCGACGTTCAGCGGCCCGGCCGACTCATAAGTCGACCGGGCCGCCGCAGCCACTCCGGGGAAGTGATCGCCCGCTGAGACCTTGGTGTGGTCAGCGAACGCCGACTCGGCGGGAACAGGCGGGCCACTGGCCCCATCCGCTCCTCGCCTGCAGCTTCCGGGCAGCTTCGTCCTGGACTTCGGGCGGGGCCTGGTGGGGCAGGCCGCCGTAGCCGAGGCTGTGCCAGGTACCGGCTGACATCTGGTAGGCGCCGTAGTAGCCGTTGCCGCTGTTGCGCTGGTAGTTCCCGCCCGCTTCGCAGTTGCGAATGCGCTGCCACACGGCGTCGTCGCCGCTGGCCGCCTGCTTCGGGGTGGGGGCGGGAGGAGTGGGCGCGACGGCTCCACGGGTGCGGTTGCTCGAGCGGGACGCCCGTTGCTGACGGGCGAGCCGCTGGCGGATGGCCTCTCGGTTCACCGAGCGGCCGTAGGCCGGATGCCGGACGAATGCGTGGGCCGGCTCGGCCATCAGGTTCGAGGTGAGGAGCGTGCCCGACGCCACCAGGCCGATGGCCAGGTACACGCCCCTCTTGAGGAAGTCGATGCGCATTTTGCGCCTCCTTGAAGTCTCAGGCCTCGGGGCCCCGGCGGAACCTGTGGTTCGGCGGGGAAACAACCCGGAGGGCTTCAGGTGTGGCCTGGAATGCGGGCGACCGTCTGTTCAAGCATTCAGCTCGTGAAGCGCTCCAGTGCGCTTCGGGACCCTTGAAGTGTCCGTGCGAGGTGCTGACGACAGCCCACGAGCGTGGGGTTTGGGCGCCCCCTTTCGGCGGGTACGGGGGGCGGTCAGAGCCAGAAGGAATCCCCAGCGGCGCTTCGTCGCGCCGCCCTCTGCCTCGATCCGCCCGAATCGAAGCCGTCACCATAGCGGCCCGTTCCGGCGAAAGGCCAATGCCCACAAGGGTTTTCGACGGCTGGTGACCGACTCCCGGGGAAATGCCCAGTTTTTTCCACGCAGCGCGACCACGCCCCCGGTCCGACATCGGACCGGGGGCGTGTTGTTGCTGTGGGTGGAGTGATTTGTGGGTTAGTTGTTGCTAGCGGAAGCGGTGACCTCGACGGCGGCCGGAGCGCCCGCCGTGACCTCGACCTTGCGGGGCTTGGCCCGCTCGGCCACCGGGATGTGCAGCGTCAGCACGCCCTGGTCGTAGCTGGCCGAGATGCGGTCGGGGTCGAGGCTCTCGCCGAGGAACAGCTGCCGGCTGAAGCGGCCCTGGGGACGCTCGGACACGGAGATCTCGTCGCCCTCCTGGCGGGCGAAGTGCCGCTCGGCCGTGACCGTCAGCACGTTCTTCTCCACCGTGAGGTCGATCGAGGCCGGGTCCACGCCCGGAACGTCGAAGTGCACCACGAAGTCGCCGTTGCGCCGGTAGGCGTCCATCGGCATGGCGGGACGCGTGTTCCCCCAGGGCGACTGGGCCAGCCGGTCGAGCTCCCGGAAGGGGTCGAAGCGCATGAGCATCGGAATCGGTCCTCCTGTTCCACCCAAGAGCGGATTTCTCGTTGATCAGTCTAAAAACAAGGAATCTAAGTGTCAAGCACTCAGTTTTACTTACTGGGTTGCTACCATAGCGACACCGCAAGAGGATTGGGATCACGAGGCGATCGCCCGGCGGAGGCCGGGCGACAGGTGGCGGAAGCCGCCCGGAAAGGCAGGATGGAGTCCATGACGATGGCGTTCGACCCGAACCGCTGGACACTGCGGACGCAGGAGGCCGTGCAGGCCGCCGTGGAGATGGCCCGCACGCAGGCGCACCCGGAGGTCACGCCGGACCACCTCATCGCCGCCCTGGTCGGGCAGCAGGAGGGCGTCGTGCTGCCGGTCCTGGGGAAGGTCGGCGTGGCGCCCCTGTCGCTGCGGAACAGGGCCGGTGAGGCGCTGGCCCGCCTCCCCAAGGCCCATGGCGGCCAGCCGCCCCAGATCTCCCGCGACCTGCGGGAGGTCATGGAGGCGGCCGACGGCGCCCGGGCCGAGCTGCACGACGAGTACCTCTCGACCGAGCACCTGCTGCTGGCCCTGGCCGACCGCATCGGCGTCAGCCGGGAGCAGCTGCTCGGCGCCCTCCAGGAGGTGCGGGGCAGCCACCGCGTCACCAGCCAGAACCCCGAGGAGCAGTACCAGGCGCTGGAGCGCTACGGCCGCGACCTGACCGAGGCCGCCCGGGCCGGCAAGCTCGACCCCGTCATCGGCCGGGACGAGGAGATCCGCCGGGTCATCCAGGTGCTGTCCCGGCGCACCAAGAACAACCCCGTCCTCATCGGCGAGCCCGGTGTGGGCAAGACGGCCATCGTCGAGGGCCTGGCCCGGCGCATCGTCGAGGGCGACGTCCCCGAGGGGCTCAAGAACAAGCGCCTGATCGCCCTCGACCTGTCGGCCATGGTGGCCGGCGCCAAGTACCGCGGCGAGTTCGAGGAGCGGCTCAAGGCCGTCCTCAAGGAGATCGCCGACTCCGAGGGCGAGATCATCACCTTCATCGACGAGATGCACACGGTCGTCGGCGCCGGCAAGGCCGAGGGCGCCATGGACGCCGGCAACATGCTCAAGCCCATGCTGGCCCGGGGCGAGCTGCGCATGATCGGCGCCACCACGCTCGACGAGTTCCGCAAGTACGTGGAGAAGGACCCGGCGCTGGAGCGCCGCTTCCAGCAGGTCTACGTCGGCCAGCCGAGCGTGGAGGACACCATCGCCATCCTCCGGGGGCTGAAGGAGCGCTACGAGGTGCACCACGGCGTCCGCATCCAGGACGCCGCCCTCGTCGCCGCCGCCGTGCTGTCGGACCGCTACGTCACCGGCCGCTTCCTGCCCGACAAGGCCATCGACCTCGTCGACGAGGCGGCGTCGCGGCTGCGGATCGAGATCGACTCGATGCCGACGGAGATCGACGTCGTCGAGCGGCGCATGCGCCAGCTGGAGATCGAGAAGGTGGCGCTGGAGAAGGAGACCGACGCCGCCAGCCGGGATCGGCTCGAGGATCTGGAGCGGGAGCTGGCCGACCTGCGGGAGCAGTCGACGGCCATGAAGGCCCACTGGCAGTCGGAGAAGGACGCCATCACCGCCATCCGGGCCCGCAAGGAGGAGCTCGAGGCGGCCAAGGGCGAGGCCGACCGCTTCGAGCGCGACGGCGACCTGTCGCGGGCGGCGGAGATCCGCTACGGCCGGATCCCTGAGCTGGAAAGGAAAGTGGCCGAGGCATCGGCCCGGCTCGACGAGCTGCAGAGCTCGCAGAAGATGCTGAAGGAGGAGGTCGACGAGGAGGACGTGGCCGAGGTCGTGGCCAAGGCCACCGGCATCCCCGTCTCCCGCCTGATGGAAGGCGAAGTGGCGAAGCTCGTCCGCATGGAGGACGTGCTGCACGAGCGGGTCGTCGGCCAGGAGGAGGCCGTGGCCGCGGTGGCGTCGGCGATCCGCCGGTCGAGGGCCGGCCTGTCCGACCCCAACCGGCCCATCGGCTCGTTCCTGTTCATGGGTCCGACCGGCGTCGGCAAGACCGAGCTGGCCAAGGCCCTGGCCGAGTTCCTGTTCGACGACGAGCGGGCCATGGTCCGCATCGACATGGGGGAGTACCAGGAGAAGCACACGGTGGCCCGCCTCATCGGTGCCCCCCCGGGGTATGTCGGCTACGACGAGGGCGGACAGCTCACCGAAGCGGTGCGGCGCCGGCCCTACGCCGTCGTGCTCCTCGACGAGATCGAGAAGGCGCACTCCGACGTCTTCAACGTCCTGTTGCAGGTGCTCGACGACGGCCGCCTGACCGACGGTCAGGGCCGCACCGTCGACTTCACCAATGCCGTGCTGATCATGACGTCGAACCTGCCCGTCGACCCGATCGAGTTCTTCAAGCCGGAGTTCGTCAACCGCATCGACGAGATCGTCCGGTTCCGCAGGCTCGAGCGGAGCGACATGGCCGCCATCGTCGGCATCCAGCTCCAGCATCTGGCGGCACGGCTGGCCGCCCGCCGGCTGACCCTGGACGTCACGCCGGAGGCCGAGCTGTGGCTGGCCGACCGGGGCTACGACCCCGACTTCGGCGCCCGGCCCCTCAAGCGGGTGATCCAGAAGGAGGTCGGCGACCGCCTGGCGCTGGCCCTGCTCGAGGGCCACTACGCCGAAGGCGGAACGGTGAAGGTCGACATCGCCGACGGGCAGATCGTGCTCGTCTAGGGCGTCGGATCACTCGTCGAACGGGTCGACGGCGAACGTGCCGCCGGCCCGCCAGTAGAAGCCGTCCCTCCGGTGGAGGAACCCCTCGTCGACGAGGTAGCGCCGGAGGGCGGCGTAGTCCGGGTGCACCGCCTTCAGCGTTTCGTTGACCTCGGGTTCCGGATAGGCCCGGCCCGGCTCGAACATGTTGGCCAGCCAGTCCAGGATGACGAGCCGCTTGCCGTGGACGGCCGGGATCTGCGTGAGCCGCCCGTGGCGGACGAAGACCCGCAGGACCCGATCGGCCTCGGCACCGAGCCCGGAGTCGATCGGGGCGGGGGCGTCCTCGTGACCCAGCGAGGCGAGGGCCTCCCGGAAGACCTCGGCCCGCAGGACGTAGGCATCGCCGTCCTGGTCGACGACGCCGGCATTGACCAGGCGGGTGAGGGCGGTGGCCGCCCGGCGGACGTCGAGGCCGGTGGCCTCCGTCACGGCGGCGACCGAGGCCGGCCCGGAGCGCAGGACGAGGGCGGCGACGGTGCGGAGCCGGTCGTCGTCGGCCAGCAGGCCGAGCAGGGTGGCGGCTTCGGAGCTCATGGCGCCCGACCAGGCTATTGGGCCGGCCCGGCCGGAGGTCCGCCACCTGGGCGCCCGGCCGTTGCAAGATGACCCGGTCATGGGGACTGACCCGCGGGCCGTGCTCCGCAACGCCGTCGTCGCCGTCGCGCTGGTCACCGCCGGGTTCGGCCTGCCGGCCCGGGCGCTGACCGGCGACACCACCGGTAAGCCGCGGGTGACCATGCTGGCGGTGGCTCCCGCTTCCGGCGGCGCCCGACTGGCCGAGGTTCGGCTGCCGTTCCCGGCCACCCACGTCGGGTTGCGCTGGCGGGGCGCCGAGACCGACGACGTCGAGCTCCGCTGGCTCCGGGCGGGGGAGTGGGGGCCGTGGTCGCGGCCGGCGGTGTGGGACGACGCCGGCGACGACGACGCCGGCATCGTCGCCTCGGGCCTCGTCCGCCCCGATCCCGGCGCCACCCGCCTCGCCCTGCGCTGGCCGGCCGGCGCCCGGCACCTCGAAGTCGTGGCGATCGATGCCGGCACCGGCCCGGCGCCGCCGATGGCGCCGGTGCGGGTGGCCGAGGGGAAGCCGGCCGAGCCGCCGGTCATCAGCCGGGCGGCGTGGGGGGCCAACGAGGGCCTGCGCAAGGGGCGTCCCGAGTTCGCCCCGATCTCGAAGCTGATCGTGCACCACACGGTGACGGCCAACAACGACCCGGATCCGGCCCAGACGGTGCGGGCGATCTACGCCTACCACACCCGCTCCAACGGCTGGAACGACATCGGCTACAACTTCCTCGTCGACCAGCAGGGGCGGATCTACGAGGGCCGCTTCGCCCGCCGGTACGGGCCCGGCGAGACGCCCACCGGGGAGGACGAGGCCGGTCGGGGCGTGATCGGCGCCCACGCCAAGGCCGTCAACCCCGGCACGGCCGGCGTGGCCCTGCTGGGCGACTACTCCGGCGGCTACCAGCCCCCGGCACCGGCCCTCGACGCCCTCGTGCGGCTGCTGGCCTGGAAGGCGGGCCGCCACGACATCGACCCCAAGGGCGCGTCGCCGTTCACCGCCGTGGACGGGTCCCGCCGGAACTTCCCCAACATCGCCGGCCACCGCGACGTCGGCGAGACCGGCTGCCCCGGCGGCCGCCTCTACGAGCGGCTGCCGGAGATCCGCCAGCGGGTGGCCGACACCGTCGGGCAGCCGGCCGCCCCGCCGCCCCCGCCGCCCGCCCCGCTGCCGCCGCTGCCGGCGCCGATCCCGGCCTTCCCGGGGTTCTGGTCGGTGGCGCCCGACGGCCGGATCCGGGCCTACGGCGACGCCGCCGCGGCCGGCGACCTGGCCGGCCGGAAACTCGGCGGCGCCATCGTGTCGCTGGCGGCCACGCCCGGCGGCCACGGCTACTGGATGCTGGGCGCCGACGGGGGAGTGTTCGCCTTCGGCGACGCACCGTTCCTCGGGGCGCCGACCGGAGGGCTGCACGCGCCGGCCGTGCGCCTCGAGCCGACGCCGACCGGCCGGGGCTACTGGGTGCTGTCGGCGGCGGGCGATGTGGTGGCCTTCGGCGACGCCCCCTTCCGGGGCCAGCTGTTCCCGCTGCCGCTCCAGACGGTGGGCATCGCCTCGACCCCCGGCGGCCAGGGCTACTGGGTGGCCACGGCCGACGGGCGGGTGGTGCCCTTCGGCGACGCCGTCCTCCACTCGCTGACCGGCGGCCCGCTGACCGACTCGGCGTCGTGGACCCTGGCCGGCCTGGCCGGGTCGGCGCCGCAGCCCGGCGCCGGCCCGCGCTCGGCCGGCGCGGCCGCCCCCACCGTGGCCATCGCCGCCTCGCCCGACGGGAAGGGCTACTGGCTGCTGGCCGCCGACGGCGGCGTCTTCTCCTTCGGGGTGCCGTTCCACGGCAGCGTCCCCGCCCGCCGGCCCTACGCCGGCGCGGTGGAGCTGCGGGTCACCGAATCGGGGGCCGGCTACTACGTGGCCGGCTCCGACGGGGCCGTCTTCGCCTTCGGCGACGCCGACCGCCGCCGGGAACGCCCCTCGGGCGGCGCCGGCGAGGTCGCCGACGTGGCCTTCCGGCCGGTCGGCGCCCGCGCCGCGGCGGCCACGACCGTCCCGGCGGTTACCCCAGGTCCGTCGCCCGGGTGGTGAGCTGGGCCACGAGGGCCCGGTTCAGCTGGGGCCAGCGCCCGGCGCTGGACGACAGGCCGATGGCGCCCGCCCGGCCCCCGTCGATGAGGACGGCGGCGCAGCAGACCTCCGGCCGGTATTGCTCCTGCTCGGTGAACACGCCCGACCGGGCCGACACGGCGATCTCGTGGGACAGCTGGCCCGCATCGGTGATGGTGTTGCTGGTGAACGGTCGCAAACCCTGTTCCTCCAGCACCGCCTTGCGCTGGTTCGGCGCCATCGTCGACAGGAGGGCCTTGCCCAGCGCCGTGGCGTGGGCGCCCTCGTCGAAGCCGACGACGAGGTCCTCCAGGTGGGGCGAGTGCGGCCCCTCGACGAGGTCGGTCAGCACCACCCGCCCGTCCACCAGCTGGGCGAAGTAGGCGGTGTGGCCGGTGACGTCGGCCAGCTGGCGCAGCACGTCGTGGATGTTGGGCGGCCGCTGCATGGAGGCCAGCAGGTCGCGGAAGCGGCTGGCGATCTCCATCCCGAGGCCGTACTGACCATTGGATCGCCGGATCAGATACCCCTCGTACGTCAGGGTCCTGACCAGGTGATACGTGGTCGGCAGCGCGATGTCACACCGGTGGGCGATCTGTTTGGCGTTGAGCCCCTCCGGGCTGTCGCCTACTTCTTCGAGGATCCGCAGCGCCCGCGAGACGCTCTGGATCAGATCGGTCGGCCTCCCCGACAACATTGAACCGATCTCCCTGCTGCTGCGATGGAATGCTGCGAACCGTGCGGATACCCGCCTGATCTTACCTGGCTCTCAGCCCCGGGGCCGAGCGTTCGTTTCAGTATATGAAATGTCCTTGATCAGGGGAAATGATCGAACAAGGATCTCCCCGGGGGGGACGATCGCGCGCTCCCCGTCCTGCCGACGCCACAACTGCCGCTGCAGCAAGGGGAGGAGCCGCATGGCTGAGAAGTACAAGGACCACATGCCGGATCCGTCAGAGACGCCGCCGATCGACGTCATGCCGGCGTCGAACGGCGAGTACGTGCCACCGGACCCGACTCCCGCTCAGCGGAAGATCATGGCCCTCCAGAACGAGAAGATCGAGGAGGTCCGGCGCAAGTTCGGCATGAGCCGGCGGGACTTCGTCCGCACGGCGGCCGCCTTCTCGATCGGCGTCTGGGCCGTCGACAAGGTGACGGGCGGCAAGTTCGGCAACTACGCCTTCGCCCAGAACACCAAGTCGACGAAGGCCTGCGACCTGGAGAACCCCGGCGCCCAGCTGGCCAACCTGCCCGGCGAGTTCATCCTCGACACCCAGGGCCACGCCCTCGACTCCAGCTTCAACGCCAAGTGGCGGACGCAGGACCCGGGCTTTTCGCAGTTCCTCATGCTGTGGACGTCGTCGTCGATGGGCGACTACCCGGGCTACAGCGGTGACGGCGTCCGGGGGACCGGCGAGGGCGAGATCGACCCGATCGAGAACCTCGGCCGGTACCACTACTTCAAGGACATCTTCCTCGACAGCTCCGAGACGGTGAACCTGCTCACGGCGCTGCCGCACCTGCCCGACGAGATCAACATCACGCCGGCGAAGTGGGCGGCCGAGACCCGCGACATGGTCAACAACATGACGCAGTCGGAGCGCTGCTTCATCCACGCCTTCTCCCAGCCGAACCGGGGCTACCAGGGCCCGGGCAAGACCCCTGCCTACCAGCAGGAGGACTTCGACTGGATGGCCAGCGTGGGCGGCCCGCTCGACATCCGGGGCTGGAAGCTCTACTGCGGCTGGGGTGACCCCGGTCTCGGCGAGGCCGGCGGCGAGGGCCCGACCCACAACGGCTGGTGGTTCGACGACGAGAACGGCATGGCCATCGTCGAGCACATCCGCCG
>Ga0070741_10004033_pt1 | contig 35009 bp, 39 predicted proteins | sample Coa_R1_4_FD_66440 | JGI IMG/M metagenome (GOLD analysis project Ga0070741, IMG submission 66440) | Surface soil microbial communities from Centralia Pennsylvania, which are recovering from an underground coalmine fire - Coalmine... | ecosystem: Environmental > Terrestrial > Soil > Unclassified ... | reverse complement strand
TCTGGGCACTGTGGAAGATAAGCGACGCGCGCTCGCTGCCATACTGCATTGGCTTTGGGAATTATCACCCAGTGAGCGAGACGCTTCGATTGACCGTCTTCGGGATGCCCTCGCTGTTCCTGATGATCCCGGCGCCACAACGCTCATGCTGACATGGGATGATGTTCGCGTGATGCATCGGGCCGGCCTGTCGTTCGGCTCTCACACCGTGACGCATCCAATTCTTTCGAGATTAACAACCGCGCAGGTCGTCGCGGAGCTTCAAGACTCAAAGCAGGCGATCGAGGATGCCCTCCGGGTGCCTATTGAGCATTTCGCATATCCTGTAGGAAGACGGCAAGATTTTTCTCAAGAGACCAAAGAACTGGTCAAGTCGGCCGGATATAAGAGTGCAGTAACGACAATTATGGGCAACAACTCTTTCGATAGCGACTTCCTGGAGCTGAAGCGCTTGCTCCCGCGGAACGAAGATGTCGCTATCTTCTCCCTGCGGTTACAACATTTCAAATTTGTCAGCTAATGCCGGAAGGAGCCAGCCCTTGGCTTGGTCGTTTCATCAAGCGGTCGATGCGTTTCCTCGGTTCCGGAACCATTGGGATCAACTTAACCGCAGTCAGCACCGTCACCTGCTGCTCGATGCCTGCCTTGTCGAAGCGCTGCTTCGATTCTATGGAACGGAGCGTACTCTGCTCGGCGTAGAGAATGAAGCTAGCCCGCAGGCCATGCTCGTCGTGGATCGATCGCGCGCTGGATTTTGGACCACCTTCGTGCCGTCGCAAGCACCGCTGGCGCCTGTCCTTTTGAATAAAAGTGCAGATCCTTTCGCGCAGTGCCGGCGGATCATGGCGGCGCTGCCTGGATATGCGGTCGCCTTCTCCGTGACCAATCAGGATCCCTCGTTTTCGCCGTTCGAGGGCACAGAAGCTTCGGGGACGGTCGAGCGGGTGGATTATATTCGCACGGCCCGTCTGACCATCGCTGGATCGTTTACAGAGTATTGGAAGTCGCTGAGCAAGAATCTGACGCACAATTTATCTCGTCAGCAGCGACGCCTTGCCGAGCAAGGCGTCCAATTGAAATTAGTCGAATATCGCAGGCCCGACGATATGAGCCCCTGTGTCGCGCGCTATGGGTCGCTTGAATCCACTGGCTGGAAAGCACAAGGCTCGACGGCGATCTCGCCCGATAACACACAGGGGGCGTTTTATTCGTACTTGCTGGAACAGTTCTGCCGGAGGGGAGAAGGGGTCGTGTATGAGCTTCAGGCAAACGGACAAGTCATCGCAAGCGACCTGTGTCTGGAGCGCGACGGAACTTTGATCGTTCTCAAGACGACCTATGACGAGACTCTGAAAGGTCTTTCACCCGGACTCCTGCTGCATCTGAAGATGTTCGATTCGCTGTTTGCCCAGAAACGCATCGGCGTCGTGGAATTTTACGGGCGCGTGCTTGACTGGCACACCAAATGGACTCGCGACATTCGGCAAATGTACCACCTCAATATCTACCGGCATGCATGGGTGGCCCATGGCAGGCGACTTGTCAAAAGCGTATTTGCCGCCCGGCAAGGCAATTCCAGCTCGTGAAGATTGCCGTAAGACAAGCCGACCTGGCGGCGGACCGCGAGACCATTATTCAGATGATCTTGCAGTTCCTGACGCCGCACTCGACTCAAGCGCGGTACGATTGGTTGTATTTGAACAATCCGCACGGGCCCGCCAAAGCCTGGATAGCTGAAATCGTTGACGACAGGTGCTCCATCGGAATGGCTGCGGCTTTTCCGCGGCGCATACGGATCGGCGGATGCATGCGGAATGGATGGGTTCTCGGCGACTTTTGCATCGCCGACCGGTATCGAAGTCTCGGTCCGGCCTTGCTGCTGCAGCGTGCCTGCCTGGCCGAAATTGATGCGGGCACGGTGGATTTTTGCTACGATTTTCCGAGCCGCAGCATGTTGGCCGTTTATCAGCGGCTTGGTCTTTTCGCAACCACCCAACTGGTTCGATTGGCGAAACCGATTCGCGTCGACCGCCAGGTGAGAAAACGAATTCCCGTCTCCTGGTTGGCAAAAGGGCTGAGCATTGTCGCCAATGTCGCGCTGCGATGGATCGACGGCTCACGGTCGCGGAGCCGAGGTGGATATTCGCTGGAGTTCTTGGAGGGCCCATTCGGTGACGAATTCGACATGTTAGAATCCACAATGGCAACCCGAGAAGCCGCTGGAGTTGAACGATCCGCGGCCTATCTGAACTGGCGGTACAGAAACCATCCTTTCGTTCTTCACGAGTGCCTAGTTGCACGGCGCAACGGCCGATTGTCAGGTTGTGTCATTTTTACTCGCGCCGGCATAGAGGCCACAATCGTGGACTGCTTCGGGATCGAAGTTGACGCCCTGTACCAGGATTTGCTCACGCATCTGACAGCCATCCTCAGGGAACGAGGAGTGGAGACAGTGAGCGTCCCGCTCAGCGCACATCATCCGAGCAGAAACAGCTTCAAGCAACTGGGATTCAGAGAGCGAGAGTCCGTACCGGTCGTTGTTCATTTTTCGCCGGGGCTGAGGCAGATAGCGGGACACTCGTCGGCTGGACTGCAGTTGATGGCCGGTGATCGTGATAGCTAAGTGGAGGAACCGGGGATGCAGACGACTCTTGTGGAGGAATCTATTCGGCGATTCGTGTTCCAACGTTTTCCGATCGCCCAAACCAAAGAACTCGGCAACGATGACTCGTTGCTGGAAAAAGGTATTTTGGATTCGTTGGGCGTCTTGGAAATTGTCGGCTTTCTCGAGCAGGAGTTTCAGATAACGGTCAATGACGAAGATTTGGCCCCGGAGAACTTCGCATCCATCTCTTCAATGGCAGCCTACGTCACTCGGATCAAGCACGGAATACCTCACTGACTGACAAGCTCCTGGGCATGGATTTTTTGCTTCACCATATCGTACGGACGAGCGCGCAGCGCTTTCCGGACAAGGAAGCTCTCGTGCATGGCGAGTGTAGGTTGAGCTATGGGGAGGTGGCTTCCAAAGTCACGGCCTTGGCACACGGCCTTCGCCGGACCTCGCTTCGGCGAGGCGACCGCGTAGGCATCTATCTTGATCCATCGATCGCCCAAGTCCTCTCGATCTTCGGTATCTCCCAAGCCGGTGGGGTGTTCGTCACGATCAATAGCGCGCTGTTTCCCGATCAACTGGCGCATATCGCCAATGACTGCGCCATGAGGGGCCTGATCACGACGGAATCGAAACTGCTCACGTTGGTGCCGGTGTTGTGGAAGATTCCAACGCTCGACTTCCTCGTTGTGCAACGAGACAAACAGCCGGTTGAGACCGACCTGCCGCAGTATGATTTTGAGCGGCTGTGCGAGCAACCTCCCCCGCATGAGTGGACGGATGTCGGGATTGAAAAAGACCTGGCTGCACTGCTGTACACTTCCGGATCGACGGGGAAACCGAAGGGTGTCATGCTCACCCATGCTCAAATTCTCGCCGGCAGCGCCATTGTTTCGACCTATCTGGGAATCACGTCGAATGAACGGATCCTGGCTGTGCTTCCGTTCAGCTTTGACGCAGGCATGAACCAGTTGATGACGGCGTTCCATCAGGGCGGCACCCTGATTCTCATGACGTTTACCTTCGCCCGCGAGATCGTGCAGATGCTGGCCAAAGAACGTGTCACCGGTTTGGCTGGAGTTCCTACGTTGTGGAGCTTACTGGCACAGCCCAATTCCACGCTGTCGAAGACCAAGCTTCCTCATCTCAGGTATATCACGAATACAGGAGGCGCGATGCCACAGGCGGTGTTGGCAACCCTTCGCCAATTGCTGCCGACAACCAAGATCTTTCTCATGTACGGACTGACGGAAGCGTTTCGTTCCACGTATCTCCCGCCCGAAGAACTTGATCGTCGCCCCACCTCCATAGGCAAGGCTATCCCGAACACGGAAATTCTCGTGGTGAACGATCAGGGAGAGCCCTGTAGACCGGGAGAGATCGGGGAGCTCGTTCATCGCGGCCCTACGGTGTCAATGGGTTATTGGGGCCAGCCCGAGCTGACGGCTCGAGTGCTGCGGCCGCACCCGTTCTTGCCGAAAGAGGTCGGAGATAAGGAACTGGTGTGCTATTCGGGCGACCTGGTCAAAATGGACGAGGAAGGATTCCTCTATTTCATCGGACGGCGAGACACCATGATCAAGTCGTCAGGGTATCGGATTAGTCCGACGGAAGTCGAGGAAGTTTTGTTCCAGACCGGAAAGATTCGTGAAGCGGCGGTAATCGGGGTTCCGGACGAGATCTTGGGCCAGGCGATAAAGGCATTTGTTGTTCCTAAGGACTCTGTGCATGTCGAGCCGGACGCGCTATTGGCTTTCTGTGGCGAGAAACTGCCTCGGTTCATGGTTCCCAAGTACGTCGAAGTCTTGACCGGCTTACCGAAAACCTCCAGCGGCAAAGTTGATTATCCTGCGTTACGGCGGCGAGAGGGACTGTGACTTCGCTCAGTGATCACGTCAATCGGCTGGTTCGTTCGTACTGGGCTGTCCAGGGCGGCAGTGTCGTCGTCGGAGGGATTCCCATTCAGGCCATCGCGGACCGCTTCGCGACCCCGTTGTTCGTGTACGACGCGGCAGTGATGGATCGAAAGTGGTCGCAACTGAGAGATACGTTTGCCGAACGTTTTGCCATCTACTATTCCGTAAAAGCCAATCCGAACCGGTCCATCCTCCGGCATTTTCTTGCCAAAGGGAGCGGACTTGAGATCGCGTCGGGCGGGGAGCTTCATCAGGCGATCCAGGCAGGCTGTCCTCCCCGGAAGATTCTGTACGCAGGTCCGGGGAAAACCGAGTCCGAGCTTGAGCTGGCGTTAAAGCAAGGAATCGGAGAGTTCCATGTTGAATCCGCACTGGAAGCGCGTCGCATTTCTGCCCTCTGCCGACGTCTCGGCGTCACGGCGTATGTGGCGCTACGGATCAATCCATCCGAAGCGGCACAGGGGGGCGCGATGCGGATGGGCGGCAAACCGGCGCCGTTCGGCGTGGACGAGGAAGAATCGGTGGACTTGGTCAGAGCTCTGGAAGCTGATTCGGCTATTCACTTTTCTGGAATTCACTTGTTCGTCGGCACTCAAATCCTGGACGCGAATGTGCTTCTGGCCCAGTATCGGAAGGGAATCGAGATCGCCCGAAGAATCGCCGAGACGATCAGGCGCCCGTTGCAGACGGTAGATTTCGGTGGTGGCTTCGGCATTCCTTACTTTCCTCAAGAACATGAACTGGATCTCGAAAGGTTACGCGACGGCATCGAGCAGATCCTGGACGAGGTGGGGAAAGAGGAACTGTTCGATGGAACTCGCTTCGTCATCGAACCGGGCCGGTTCCTGGTCGGGGAGGCCGGTCTCTATGTTGCACGTGTCACCGATGTCAAAGTATCCAGAGGGAAGACGTTCGTGGTGCTCGACGGGGGAATGAATCATCATTTGGCCGCTTCCGGGAATCTCGGACAAGTGATCAAGCGCAACTTTCCGGTCGCCGTTTTGAACAAAATAGATGCCCCAGCACGGGAGCACGTGGATGTGGTCGGGCCGTTGTGCACGCCATTGGATACGCTTGCCCGAGACATCTCGTTTCCCAAGGTTGAAGTCGGAGACTTGATCGGCGTGTTTCAATCAGGGGCCTATGCGAGAACGGCAAGCCCGCTGGCGTTCCTTAGCCATAGAACGCCAGCCGAAGTTCTCATTGAAGATGGTCAGGTCAGGGAAATCCGCCAGCGCGGGACGTACGAAGCGTTGTGCGCGGATATGCCTTAACCCAGGACACCCTCACCGGGTCTTAGCATGCGGCCGTTTCTGGTTCCCAAAGACCCGCTGCTGCGGTTGTCACACCTTCTGCCTGCACGACATCGGAACACTCTGTCGGCCCTCTTTCATCAGCGCCAGACGGAATATGTCTTCTGGGGGCGCAACGCGATTTACTTTGCCATCCGAACGCTGGAAATCGAACCCGGAGACACGGTCCTTGCTCCGGCCTATCTCTGCGCAGCCGCAGTAGAGCCGATCCTGCAATGCGGGGTGACCGTTAAGTTCTACAACCTTCTGCCTGATTGCACCCCGGATTTCGAGGATCTTGAGGCCAAGGTCGATGGCACCAGCAAAGCAGTTGTGCTTGTTCACTACTTCGGTTTTCCACAACCACTGAAACGATGGACGTCATTTTGCCATGCGCACCGTCTCTTACTGATCGAAGATTGTGCCCACGTGTTGCCGGGGCAGGGAGTACTGCCGACTTTGGGGCGCACCGGGGATGTGAGCATCTTTAGCCTGAGGAAGTTTCTCCCTTTGTATGATGGCGGGCAGCTTATTGTAAACAATCCTCGCTTTAAGGCGGTCATCCCCCGGAAGCCTCCGTCTTGGCTCTTCGGACTCAAGGTGGCCAAGAACGTGATTGATCGACTAGCTTCGGATTCCGGAGGATTCTTCGCCAATGCGCTTGCGCGCGCGCTCGGACTTCCGGCGGTTTCAGTGCAATGGCTGTTCTCGCATGCTCGCGATTCTGCGGGAACGTTAAAGGTGAATAGTTATGGTCTGCACTTTGACCCGTCGTCGATACATTTACCGATGTCGCAATTCTCCAGGCGGATCTTGCAACGGACTTATAGTGCTAAAATCATTCAGCGCCGTCGACGCAATTACAACGCGCTGCGGGCTTCCTTGAACGAGTTCGCGGAGCTTCGATTCTTTAGTGGCGAGCTTCCGGAAGGGATCTGTCCATGGGTGTTCCCCGTGGCAGCCTCCGGAATCGAAGACTTCCATTTGAAGCTCCGAGCGAAGGGTATCCCAGCCACAACTTGGGGAGGAGTTGTTCACCCGCAGGTCCCGCTGGACGCTTTTCCGATCGTCGAATACCTCTACCAGAATCTTGTGTTCCTGCCGATCCATCAAGACATCACTGCCCGACATCTGCGTGTGATCGTCGACGCAGTCAGCCAGGTCTTGCAGGAACATAGATCGCGGGAACCCCTCGTTGTCGGGTCAGCCGCATTCCTGAATGACTCTGCTAAGCCAGCGAGCATCAGATGAGAACTTGCTTAATGGTCGCGTTTCACTATCCCCCGATGTGGGGGAGTAGTGGAATTCAACGCACTCTCCGGTTCTCACGATATTTGCCTGATCATGGATGGCGCCCGATCGTATTGACTGCTCACCCTCGAGCCTATCCGAATACGCACTCGGATTCGTTGGGCGACATCCCTCCCTCGGTTCTGGTCGAACGCGCCTTTGCTTTGGACACGGCCCGCCATCTGTGCCTAAACGGCAGGTATCTAAAGGCATTGGCTTTGCCAGATCGTTGGATCAGTTGGGTCTTGGGAGCCGTTCCCAAAGGCCTGGCCTTGATCATGCGGCACCGCCCTGCCGTGCTCTGGTCGACCTATCCCATCGCGAGCGCCCATCTTGTCGGCTACTGCTTGCATCGGCTGACTGGCATTCCATGGGTGGCGGATTTTCGCGATCCTATGACCGAAGGCGAGCCTGGCATCAGCCGGTGCTTTCCCGAGGATCCTACGCTCTGGAAAATGCGTCGGCGGATTGAGCGATTGACCGTCGCTCACTGTACGCGAGCGGTCTTCGTCTCTCCGGGTGCGCGCGAAATCTATGCGAATCGCTATGCGAGCCTGCCTTCTTCCAAATGGGAAATCATTGCCAATGGCTACGACGAGGAAGCGTTTCTGGCGGCCAAGCGGTTGGCTGTTCCTGCTCGACCTGCAAACGCGCCCTTGCTCTTCATTCACAGCGGGGTGCTGTATCCCATGGAAGGAGATCGAAATCCGATCGCATTCTTCAAGGCGCTTCGTGAACTGAAATCGACCGGGGAGGTTTCCTCGCAGACGGTACATATTCTCCTACGGGCAAGTGGAAACGAGGAGGTATTTCAAAAGACCATTGATGCGCTGGAAATCAACGATCTCGTTTCTCTCGCTCCCGCGCTTCCTTACACTGAAGCGCTGGCCGAAATGCTTCATGCTGACGGTCTTCTGGTGTTCCAGGGTCCGATCTCAAACCCCAACATCCCGGCCAAGCTGTATGAGTACATGCGCGCGCGCCGTCCGATTTTCGCCCTGGTGGATTCTGCTGGGGACACGGCCGGAGTGCTAAGGCAGATAGGTGTCGGGATCCTCGTGCCGCTCGATGATCCACGGCAAATCGGCGAAGGATTCCTCCGGTTTCTTGAACAGGTTCGCAACGGGACGGCCGCTCGGGCCAGCGATGCCGCCGTAAAGGCTCACTCTCGCGAAGCTCGGACAGTGGAGTTGGCTAAGATATTCAATGATCTCGGGAGCTAGCGCGCCCTGACAGGAGCGCTTCAGTTCTAGCAATCCCGGTCACATGCAGGATCACCGTGGGACGAGAACGTAGAATGCTCGCGGTCATAGCCGGCTAATAACGGGGTGAACTGTAATGGATATTCTCGGCATTTCAGCCTACTATCACGACAGCGCCGCGTGCCTGGTGAGGGACGGAGAAATCATCGCTGCGGCGCAGGAGGAGCGATTCACTCGTAAGAAACACGATCCCGGATTTCCTCATGAGGCGATCCGGTATTGCTTGAAGCAGGGCGGTGCGTCGCTGACTGGTCTGAAGTACGTCGTGTTCTACGACAAACCGTTGGTGAAGTTCGAGCGCCTGCTGGAAACTTACCTGGCTTTCGCGCCGAAAGGCCTGCGGTCGTTCGTCGCCGCGATGCCGGTGTGGCTCAAGGAAAAACTGCTGCTGAAGAGCCTTCTTCAGAAGGAGTTGCTGACGCTCTCTCCAGGCATCGGCCGCGCGGCCCTGCCTCCCATTTTGTTCTCCGAACACCATGAATCGCACGCGGCTTCGGCTTTCTTTCCTTCGCCCTTCGAGAAGGCGGTCGTTCTCTGCATGGACGGAGTAGGCGAGTGGGCGACAGCGTCTGCCTGGATGGGCAACGGACGCGTGTTGACTCCGCTATGGGAGATTCCATTCCCGCATTCGCTCGGACTGCTGTATTCCGCCTTCACCTACTATACCGGATTTAAAGTGAATTCGGGCGAATACAAAGTCATGGGGCTGGCCCCCTACGGAGAGCCCAAGTACGTCAAAGCCATCTACGATCACCTTCTCGATCTCAAACCCGACGGAACCTTCCGGCTCAACATGGAGTATTTCAATTATTGCACCGGACTGACGATGACGGGAGACAAGTTCGATGAGCTATTCGGCGGGCCGCCGCGAAAGCCGGAAAGCAAGCTCACCCAACGGGAAATGGACCTGGCGCGCTCCATCCAGGAGGTCACCGAGGAGATCATGCTGAGGCTTAGCCGGACGTTGCATCGCGAGACCGGCGTTGAGTATCTCTGCATGGCCGGCGGGGTGGCGCTGAACTGCGTCGGGAACGGCCGGATCCTGCGCGAGGGACCGTTCAAACAGATCTGGATTCAGCCCGCGGCGGGCGATGCGGGGGGTGCGCTTGGGGCGGCGTTGGCCGCATGGCATCAGTTCGAGGAGAAGCCGAGAAAGCCTGATGGTCGCTCGGACGCGATGAGAGGCAGCTACCTTGGTCCCGCGTTTACGAATGAAGAGATCGAGCGGTTCCTGCGGCAACGCGCGGCTCCATACATCAAGTTGGACGATTCACAACTGTTCGACCGCATAGCGGATGATTTAGCGACCGGTAAAGTCGTTGGCTGGCTGCAGGGGCGGATGGAGTTCGGTCCTCGGGCATTGGGCAGCCGCAGCATCCTCGGCGACGCCCGAAACCCCAAGATGCAGTCGGTGATGAACCTGAAGATCAAGTTCCGCGAATCATTCCGGCCCTTCGCCCCGTCTGTATTGAGAGAACGCGTGTCTCAATATTTCGACATGGACACCGACAGCCCGTATATGCTGTTGGTGGCGCCCGTGTTGGAAAAACGGCGGTTGCCCCTTCCCGCCGATCGCACCGCGCTTTGGGGCATCGATCTGCTGAACGTGCCGAGATCCGACATCCCGGCCGTCACTCACCTGGACTACTCGGCCCGCATCCAGACGGTTCACAAAGACACCAATCCGCGTTTCTACAGGCTGCTCGAAAGGTTTGAGGCTAAGACCGGGTGCGGCGTGCTGGTCAACACGTCGTTCAACGTGCGCGGCGAACCGATCGTCTGTACCCCTGAGGATGCCTATCGCTGCTTCATGCGGACGGAAATGGATGTCCTGGTCTTGGAGAATTGCGTGTTATCTAAGGCCGAACAGAAGCCGTTAACGAACGACACGGACTGGCAAAAAGACTTCGAACTCGATTAGAAGGAGCGGACGGATGGTTCACGAAGAGCAAAAGACAAAAGAGTTTCGGACGTTCGGTCTGCTGGTCGGAGGAGTCTTTTCGGTCATCGGTCTGTGGCCGGTGGTCTTTCGCCAAGAACCTGCGCGAATATGGGCCTTGGGCATCGGCCTGGGACTGATCATCCTTGCCGTTATTGCGCCGCGGAGCCTGAAGCAGACCCATCGCGTATGGATGAGGATCGGCCATGCGCTTGGCTGGGTCAACACACGGGTTCTTCTGGGGGTCATCTATTACGGACTGCTCACCCCGATGGGTATCACCATGCGTCTCTTCGGCTGGGACCCCATGCGCCTGAGGTTTGAGCCCAAACGCACGAGCTATCGGGTAGTGAGAATGCCAAGATCCCGCTCTCATATGACACGGCAATTCTGAGTCGAGGAGGTCGCGTCATGGGCGAATTCTTTCTGGAACTGTGGGCGTTCATGAGGGAACGGAAAAAATTCTGGCTGCTGCCGATTCTGCTCGTGCTCTTGCTCTTCGGCACGCTGATCGTGTTGACCCAAGGGTCGGCGGTTGCGCCGTTTATTTATACGTTGTTCTAACTTTACATAACTTTACATGTTGCACGATGCAGCGGGCGCAATATTTCAGGCGGTTGCGCATGGGGCTGCATGGGAATAACGAGCTCGGTCTCTAGCCGTGACAATTTTCCGATTCCTGTGGTTACTGATCACGGTGGCGACATGGATCCTGGCGTTGTCGCTAAGTCTTCATACGTCAGAGGCGCCTGCCGTGTTTCACCGATATTCTCCATCGTATTTTGGATTCCTCATAGTGGTCTTCCTGGCGACGATGGGTGTGTCCGCGGCAAATTCCGCACATATATTGGAACGCATTTACGCTCGCCGATGGTCCATCATCCTTTGTATCGGGTCAACTGTGTTCGCCCTTGGGATCTTGGAAGTCTTTGTTCGATTCGCTGACCCTCTGGGTGTCTCGTACTATCAGGAATCGGCACGATACCATTTGGACAAAATCGCTGACCCTAACCTGGTGTTCCGGCACAGATCGTCCTGGCGAACGGTCTATCAAGGTGTGGACGTGCGCTTCAATGAATTAGGGCTTCGCGGGGAACCGATTCCTCCTAAGCAGGAATCAGAGTATCGCATCCTCGTTCTCGGAGATTCCGTCACGTTCGGATTTGGAGTGGCTGAGAGCGACACTTTTACTTCGCGACTCGAACGCGCGTTACGCACGACACGCGACCGCTCGGTGAGAGTGATCAACTCTGGGGTGGGTGGATATAACACCGTGCAGGAATATGCCTATCTCAAGCACAAAGGGCTTTCTCTTTCGCCAGACCTGGTGATCTTGGTCTATGTCACCAACGACATCGACGTGAATGAAGGCCCCTTTGATCCATGGTCCCAGATCTCGTTGTCCGGCAAGTCGCCGCCACAGATCTCGTTATCGTTGCTCGGTAAAAGCTGGCTATATCGCTTGGTTGCTCATGCCTACCGATACGGACTTTTTGGCACGATGATTTCCGACCGCTATGAATCAACCTACGCTTCCAAGGGATTGAAGGATTCGATGGCAGCGCTACGAGGCCTGACAGACACCGTCGTGGATCGGCAGATTCCGCTGATGGTATTTTTCTTTAGATGGGAGCCTAATACGTTTAACACCCGCCTGCTGGAAGCGGTGAGAAGCGCGGTTGCTCCTGCTCCTGTTGAGGATATGGCACCCTGGTTTTCGGGAACAGATCTTCGCCGTTACACGAACTCGCAAATCGATTCTCATCCCAATGCAGAGGGTCATCGCATCATAGCCGAACATATAGCAAATATCGTGCTCGCGCGGCTAGGGACATCAACGGCTTTCGCACGTGACACATCTATACGCGATACGTTGCCTGTCACGGGTCAGTAGAAAACCTTGCTTGCTCTATTTTACACCTTTTCTGCGGGTTGGTTTTGCCACTGCCGGCAGCGACGCTTTTTGGATACCTGCTAACGGAGCGTGGATCCGGGGAATCATTTCTAGGATACGCCGCTACTGGTCTTACTCCTCGTAAGGAGAGCGTCTAGATGTGCGCTTGCCACATAATTGCGGAGGCAGATTCGTCGGTAATCCATTGTAATGGTGAACGATGATTTCCCTTTCGCTATTGGCGATGAGGCGTTGGTCTGCTTGGTTGATCAATGTCTTTATATTCACGGGATCTACCCTCTTTGCTTGCCTACTTGCGGAAGGGCTTGCACGAGCGTTATGTCCGAGTTGGGCGCCAAGGACAGCGCATTTGGCTCAATTTTGGCAGTATGACGCGACTTACGGATGGGTCCATATTCCGAACGCGAAGGGACGATTCAAAGCCGACGGTTATGATACCGAAGTGACGATCAATGACAAAGGATTTCGCGGACCGTCAATTCCATACAAACGGACTCCTGGCTATCGGCGCATTCTTCTCTTGGGAGATTCGTTTGTATGGGGATTCGGAGTCGACTTCGACCAAACTGTCGGAGAGCGTCTTCGGGCGTTACAGCCAAATCTCGAGGTCGTCAACCTCGGGGTCAGCGGGTACAGCACAGACCAAGAGTTGCTTCTCTACCAACAGGAAGGAGTGAAGTACCGCGCAGACCTCGTGGTAGTCGTGGTCTCCTCAAATGACTTCCACGGAAACCAGCGCACAGAGGAATATCTCATCTATGGGAAACCCGCGTTTATTCCCAGGGGCAACGGACTACACCTTGTTAACCAGCCGGTAAGACAAGTCTCCTGGGTCAGGCGCCTGGCCGTGAAGATGGCATGGGAGTCCTACATCCTGACTAGACTGCAACGGTACCTTTATGAGATCAGTGTTGATAAAGCCATGAGGCAAACCTATAGCCAACCCGCCTCCTTTTCTAATGGCATATCAGCGGCAACAGCTTCACAGCTTTCATTTCCTCGGACAGCCTCGTGGGACATCCTGATCAGGTTGCTGAAAGCCTTCAATGATGTGACTTCCCGCGAGGGAGCGAAATTTCTCGTCGCCTTCGTTGAGGACATTGACGCTCGGGACGCATCAAGGTATCTGAAACAACTGGGAGTCGAGAGCGTCATGTTGCAAGATTCGATTAATCCTACTGATCCAGCCACGCATCTTCCAGGCGATTTTCACTGGAATGCTGCGGGGCATCAGCAGGCTGCCGAAGTCCTGTCCGCAAAGGTACGCGAGTTGTTAGGGTTGCCGCCAGAGGCAGCGCGCAACCCGTCGTTGTCCTTAGTTGTCCATCCAGGTACGATCCTTGTGGGTTTCGCGTGAGAGATTACGCCCTTATCATCGGAGTCATCGCATGCGCGGCCATCACTTTGCGCAATCCCGTATTCGGATTGTTGACATATATATGCTTTACCTTGACGAATCCGGCCAGTATGACGTGGGGCATCGGCCATTCGTTTCCACTTGGAGCCGTGATAGCCGTTGCGACTATTGTCGGGTTTATCTTCTGGGGGGAGGCCAAACGCGTCCCTCACCAGAGCGAGTTTTGGTTGATGATCGGCGTATGGTTGGCCTTTGGATGGTCTACGATTTTCTCGACCTATCCAGAATTGGCTCTTCCTCATCTTGAGCATGTATCAAAGATCTTTCTCATGGTTCTTCTGTCGATTTTCCTTATTAACTCCGTCGAACGCATCCACATCCTCATACGTGTGATAGCGTTTTCACTTGGAGCTTACGCTCTTGGTGGAGGGATTTTCGCCCTGACTACCGGTTTCCAGTTTATCGTATATGGTCCCGAAGACACATTTCTTGAGTCGAACAATGCCATTGGGATGGCATTTGCCATGAATGCGCCGATGCTGTTCTATCTTCGGCGAATTGAAGAACGCCCGTGGTTACGATGGCTTCTGATGACGATGTTTGTGTCTACGTACCCGGCGGTGTTGGCCACCTTCTCTCGAGGAGCCTGGCTTGGCCTCGGAGTGGCATCAATGCTGTTGGTTTGGAAAATGCGGCGGCGAATGCTCATGATGCTTCTCTTGGGAGCCGTGCTAAGTCTTGTGTTGCCAGTCATGACGGCATTCACCCCTGAGCGTGTTGCCAATCGGATGAACGACCTCAAGAATTATGACAAAGAGCACTCGGCGCAGAGTCGGTTGTGGACGTGGAAATTTTGCGCAAATGTAGGTTTGGCCAATCCCCTATATGGAGGCGGCTTCGACTTTTACACCGAAGAGATGTATCTGAAGTATCTGCCTGAATATTTGGAGGAATGGTCCACCGTCGTTCATTCATGCCACAGCATGTGGTTCACAATACTGGGAGAACACGGACTTCCCGGACTTGCGATTTGGCTTAGTTTGCTGGGCACATCTTTGAAGAGCCTGAGAAGGTTGAGAATTCACGCACGGGTGCGAAACGACCTTCATTGGGCCATACCGTACAGCCAAATGATGGAAATCGCACTTGTCTGTTATGCCGTGACCGGCACCTTCCTGGACACCGCATACTTCGATCTGTATTACCAGCTTGTCGCTGTGATCATCATGCTTAAACAACAGGTTCAATTCAGGGTGAACGAGCAGGTCGAATCGTCAGCGGCTGCACTCTTCACAGATGCGGCCCACGGAAGCACACAACTGTCTTTCTCGGGACCGGAACCGGAATCCCGCTTTCAACCAGGGATTCAATAGGGTGACGTTCACCATGTGCGGAATCTACGGCATCGTGGAGTTTGAATCCGGTCGCTCGGCCTCGTCTTCTCTCATATCCCGTATGGGGTGGAGCATTATTCACCGCGGCCCTGACGATGAAGGGACATACTTCGGACCGGGTATCGCGATGGGAATGAGGCGTCTCAGCATCATCGACTTGGCCGGTGGGCATCAACCCATTCCCAACGAAGACCAGTCTATCTGGGTCATCTGCAACGGGGAGATATATAATTTTCACGAACTGCGCGGTGAACTCGAATCCAAGGGACATCGATTCCGCACCGGTTCGGATACAGAAATTCTTGTACATCTGTATGAAGAGGAGGGTCTGGAATTTGTCAAGCATCTGCGCGGGATGTTCGGGTTTGCCCTGTGGGACGCCGGGCGTTCCCGCCTCGTCCTTGGTCGCGACCGCCTTGGCAAGAAACCTCTTTATGTTCGCAGAGAGCCCCATCGTCTCCTCTTCGCTTCGGAATTGAAGGCGATCCTCCAGGACGAGACCGTGCCAAGAACACTCAGCTTAAAGGCGCTCGACGAGTATCTCGCTCTGGGGTATGTTCCCGCACCGATGACACTGCTCGACGGAATCGAGAAGGTATTGCCCGGCCACTACCTGGTTGTGGAGAACGGGACCATCGTCGATCGGGAATACTGGGAGCTCGATTATACGCACGTCGAATCGCGATCTGAAGAAGAATGGATCGAGCTCATCCGCGATAAGCTCCTCGAGGCCGTAAGAATTCGCCTGGTTAGCGACGTACCTCTTGGAGCCTTCCTCAGCGGTGGTCTTGACTCAAGCGCAATTGTAGCGGCGATGGCCAGATCCAGTGACCAAGCCGTCAAGACGTATTCCATTGGTTTTGAGGGGGAAGACAGATTTTATAACGAGTTGCCCTTTGCGCGCCTAGTGGCTGATGCCTACGCCACCGATCATCATGAAATCATCGTCCGTCCACAATTAACCGAGCTTCTACCGAAGCTGGTCTGGCACCTCGATGAACCGATAGCAGACTCAGCATCACTGACGACCTACCTGGTTTCGGAATTGGCATGCCGGAGCGTCACAGTCATACTTTCAGGGGTCGGAGGAGACGAACTCTTTGGAGGTTATCGCCGCTATCTCGGCAACGAGTTGCTGAAATATTATCAGGTTCTGCCGACGCCCGTCCGCGCCGCGATTCGGACCGGACTGGCTCACTTACCGCAGGATCGCCACTCCTTGCTGGCGAGTTATGTTCGATATGCGGCCGCCTTTACAAGCACAGCGGAGCTGAGTCCCGCCGCTCGATACATGAGTTACGTAACCTTGTTTTCTCCTGAAGCTCGGCGGTCTCTGGAATTGGCAAGGCCGAGCGGGCGACTGAAAGACGGTACGGGTCCGGTATCAGCCGTTATGTCCCCCTACTTCGAGCGGGTGCCGTCGGAAGACTGGCTCGCCCAAATGATGTATGTGGACATGAAGACGAGCTTACCTGACGATCTCCTCGCATTGACCGATCGGATGACAATGGCGGCATCGCTCGAATGCCGTGCGCCCTTCATGGATCACGAACTTGTTGAATTGGCTGCACGCATCCCGTCCCGGCTGAAGGTCCGGGGGATGTCCCTGAAATATCTGCTAAAGAAAGCTGTCGCACCATGGTTGCCCAGAGAGGTTGTTCATCGGAAGAAACGCGGATTCGGCGCTCCGATAGGCGCATGGTTGCGGAATTCGCTGGACGGGCTCCTGCAGGATACCCTCTCAGAGGAGCGGATCAAGAAACGGGGGCTGTTTGATTGGAGAGTTATAAAAAGCATCTTCGAGAGACATTGTGGGCGAACCATCGACTATACCGATCACCTTTTGGCATTAATCACCTTTGAACTCTGGTGCCAAACGTATCTCGACGGCGGAGACAGAAACTTCGTCGGAGCTCCAGTTACAGCACACTCGGACCACCGATGAGGATATTGTTCGTATGCCACCGCCTTCCGTTCCCTCCGAATCGCGGAGGGAAAATCCGTCCCTTCAACATGATCCGGCATCTTCACCAAAAACATGAAGTCGTTGTGGCGAGCCTCGCGGAGTCCCAAGATGAAAGGGAAGCAGGGCGCGAGCTGGACAAATACTGCACGGAGGTCCTCATAGAAGTGTTACCCAAAGCTGTCCGATGGCGACAAGCGATCTCCTCGGTTGCTTCTTCCGAACCGTCATCCGTAGCGTACTTTCGATCGAGCAAACTGCACGATCGCGTGAAACAGCGCCTGACGCGGGAACGCTTCGATCTCGTGCTCGTGCATTGCGCCTTCGTTGCACAGTACGTCCATGACTGGAGGGGAGGGGTAAAGCTGCTAGACTACGGAGACTTGGATTCAGAAAAGTGGGCAGAGTATGCTTCGCACCACTCTCTCCCGCTTTCGATCGGGTATGCGCTCGAAGCATGGAAATTGCGGAGATATGAGCAATGGCTGGCTACGCAGTTCCATCACTGCACCTTCACCACACGAGGAGAGCGAGACGCTTTCGAGAAGCACGGTGGGAAAACTGGGTGCAGCATAATACCCAACGGTGTTGACACTGCCTACTTTGCGCCAGACCCACACCGCAGAACGGACAAACACGTCATTCTTTTCCTGGGGAGAATGGACTATTTCCCCAACATCGACGGAATCAAGTATTTTGTCAAAGAGATTTTTCCTCTCATCAGGGCACAACGCCCGGGGGCTCAACTGAGAATCGTCGGATCCAATCCACATGCCAACGTTGTTCGATTGGGGCGAATCGACGGGATCACCGTGACGGGGCACGTGGCGGATGTTCGACCTCATGCCGTAGACGCCGCCGTCGCGGTGGCGCCGTTGAGATTGGCGCGAGGAACTCAGAATAAGATCCTTGAGTGTCTGGCGATGGGTGTGCCAGTGGTAGCGACGACGGCGGCGGCGAAAGGAGTTCAAGCCGTCCCTGGCCGCGATCTAATCGTCACGGATTGTCCGGAGACGTTCGCGCACCGCGTCATACAGATCATGGCGGATGAAGAACTGCGCAACAGGCTGGTGGTTTCAGGCCGTGAACAAGTCAAAGCTGCTCATTCGTGGGCGACATCAATGGAGTCGTTACAACGTTTGTTAGATGAGCTGGCACTGGGCAAGTCTAATCGATGAGCGAACGGATTGGTCTTTATCGCCGGCAATTCTTCGCAGGACCACGATCCACTCCCGTATTGCCATCGGGGAAGCGCATCGACTTCCATATCTACCCTATGCGCGCAAACCCAAGCGGTAGGGGTAGAGATGGAGTATCTCTACGGCCTTTGCCTGGCGAAGTACCATCACTGGTGAAAGCACGGTAAATTTATTGCTTTTCACAGTGTGCAATGCGAGAGGGTTGAATTGATCATAATGCGCGCAGGAATTAAGGATTCGTGTGGTCAGTCAGAGAAAATGACGCTCACCGTTGGGGGCGAGAAACGGCTTCTCTATGGCCGCCAATTTCTGGCTGGTCCCCGTCCTCTTGAGGTGCCTGAACATTGGAAAGTCTTTCGATTCGGCACTTGTTGGTACGTTCACTGTCATCCCGTGCTAAGAATAACGCGAATGATAAGCAAAAGTAAGGAGCTACTTTGCTTGGGTCATATCTTCGATCCGGAATGCCCACAAAGCAGCGACGAGGATGTTCTCAAGAGACTCGCGTCTGCAGGAACTGATTTTGGGAATATCGAGCGGGCGGCATCGCGCCTGGCAGGACGGTGGCTGCTCTTTGTCCGCCTAGACAAGGAGACTAGGCTATATCCAGACGCGGGAGGGACGAGGACAGTCTTTTATACTTCCGGAGAGACGAGCGACGAGCTATGGGTTGGGTCGCAGCCGGGACTTCTCGCGGACGCTTTACCCATTAAAGTAGATCAACTGCTCGTTTCAGAGTTTAAGAGTCAGCCATACGCCAACTCCTGGCCTGGAGCAGTCACGCCATACGTCGGGGTCCGCCAGCTTTTGCCGAACCACTTTTTGCACTTACATACCGGACAAGTGGAACGTTTCTGGCCGACACAGCAATTGGCTTCCTGTAAGCTGAAAGATGCTGCCCCTTTAATGGTCGAAATCATCGAAGGAATTATAAAGGCTGCGACCTGTCGCGGATCCGTGGCCCTCCCTCTTACAGCTGGTTATGACAGTCGCGTGCTATTTGCTTGTGCAGGTACAGTCCGCCGAGACTTGAACATTTTTACAATTTACGATCCTACTACCAGTTATTCAGATGTTGTGACCCCGCAAAAGCTCGGAAGCCTATACGGCGTGCAGGTCAGGCAGATTCGAGCAGAACCTTGCGATGAGTCCTTCTGGTCGATATACAGACGTAACGTGAGCGGTATGTTCCGCGACCCAGGTAGCAAATGGCTTTACACGTTTGGGAAAAACTTTGCCCAGAGTATAGTGCTTACAGGCGGCATGGGCGAGGTCGCGCGTTGCTTTTACTATCGAGATGGAACGCATCCTAGCTTGGTTTCCCCAGAGATACTTGCTCGGTTATCTCATTTCGATGGGAATTCCATCGCGATTCGGAGTTTCGCTGAATGGTTGGGCGATGTGCCTCCCGACAAGGGAGTCAGCATCTTGGACTTATTTTATTGGGAGCATAGGGTAGGAAACTGGTTAGGGATGTCCGGAAATGCTTTTGATGCCGTTTGCGAGGTGGTGCCTGGGTATAACTGCAGGCGACTCTTGGAGATCGCACTCGGTGTAGGCACCGAACATAGGAAGCATCCCTACTTGCTTTTCAGGGAAATTTGCAACCTTGTCGCGCCGCAAGTCCTTGATATTCCATTCAACTCCAACTGGATGGATACTATCCTGGGAATCAGCGGACTCGTTCCGTGGAGATTGAAGGATTACTATTATAAGATACGGTTACGAAAGGCCGGATTGCACTATTTTGATACATACTAGTGGACTGTAACGACTAAATCGGGAGTGATGCGATGCCGTGAATCGGCGTATTTCCATTTCAGCGGTTTGGTCGACCTTCCACGCCCCACGATTTTCTTGGACACTGGAATAGCCGTACTCGGCTCGCCTGCGCTGGATCGCCTTGATCGGTGATTGTCACTCCTAAGCCAATTATGTGCGTCGTCTTTTGGCGACCGGTCTTCCGCTGTCCTCCTTCTATCGCCTTTCAACACCTTCACGCCGCCTCCTGGGCCGACACCCGATCGCGGATGTATCAAGGCTGGCGAGCAAAAGCGATGGCTCTCGACCAGCCACTGCTCCTTGTACGTAATTAACCAGGTCTTGAGCGCCACCCGGAGGCCCTCGACAGTTTGGTGGCGTCGCTCAACGCGTCGGACTCCAGACGACCAAAAGGGATGCCACCTCCCAAACGCTGGATGGCCTCCCGGGAGAGAGCCAGTCGCATTGTGAGATCCCCGACCGTGGCCTTCAGCCAGGCCCGCTCCTCGTCCCGGCCATCGGCGCGCCAGGCTGCCGGCGAGAAACTGATCCTGCTCCTCGGAGAATCGTCGCCGCACAACGACCTCAGCACGGCCTCCACCTCCTCGTACGAGGAGTAACGGCCTCGCTCTCTCTGCCTTCGACTTCGCCATGCACACCTCCATCTCGCAGAATGCCCCAAATCAGCGTCCAAGGAAATCGTGGGGCGGGCGAGGGGCTCTTTACTTTCTCGTTGTCGGAAGGCATACCCCATGATACGTGATTAGGGCACTCGCGATCTGAAGATCACACGCCACCTGTAATACGGCAACAAACAAGCCTCGGCCCTTGACAGAGTTTCACGATGTCGCTCATATGCTGATCGTAGCCTATGGCCATTATGCGCGGCTGAGGCCAGATCGTGCAGCATCCGGCCGATTCCCGGAATGAGGGAGCCGACATATGCTATCAACCGCTGTTGCCTCGGCAATGTCAGAGTCCGAGCGCGTTCGCGCAGCGGCTCATCCCCCAATGTCGCTTCCTTGCGCAAGGCAGAGATTAACCGCACCGATTCAAGAATCATGACCGCGCGTTCGATTTCTTCCATAAACCGATCGTCGCTTAGTCGAGACGACATCCGGCGGATCCCCACCAGCAGATCACGCGCAGGATGCGACGCGATGGGTTGCATTTGCCCGTCAGGACCGATCGCGAAAGGATGCACACGCACCCAGCGAAGGCCGTCTTTGGCTACCGTTACCTCGACCGCGACGGAGCGACTCGCCCATTGATGGCCGGATTGCATATACGGACTCTGGGGCATCACAGCATTTCCGAGCCCATATATGATTGCGCCGCGTCTCCAACGCTCCATTCCCTGGTTAACATGGGCATGATGACAAAGTACGAGATCAGCGCCATGATCGACCAGTTGTCTGGCTACATCTCGACTTCGGCGAAGTGGATGGAGGGCAAACTCATATCCCCAGTGAATATGAACGATCAAAACATCCACTGCTGACCTGGCAGAGCGTACGGCTTGTGTAGCCGTGCCGTAGTCGAGCAAAGCTGGATGTGCTTGATCACGATCAAGGTCGACGGGGTAATGATCATCGCAAAAGCCGAGAAAGCCGATACGGAGTCCTCGTACATGAAGCACGGTTGGCTTGGGAGGTTCACGAGGACCGACAGATACCCCACAGACAGAGATGCCGTTGGAGTGTAAGCAGTTAACGGTCTCGGCCAACCCACGTTGGCCATAGTCAAGTATATGATTATTGGCAAGATTGACCAGGGGAATTCCGAACCTTGCAAGACCAGCTACCCTCGAAGGGTCGGCCTTAAGAAATGAGCCGATCGAGCCCGCAGGGCGCGATAAAGTAGTAAGCGGTCCTTCCAAATTACACGTGGTAATGTCGGCAGATTCAAAAAGATCAAGAAGCGGACCGAAGATCTCAGGCGGCGTACGGGGCCTGATTTGATTCAAGCAAACGTCTCCCAGTGCGATAAGGCGCGCTTCGACCTGACCGGCAGTGATAACGAGATCACCTTGCGGCTGATCCCAAGGCCATGAGCGAAGGGCCGCGCGTTCGGCGACCGCAATGAGGCGAAAGGGAATGGGAAGCGAACTCGGCAGATACATCGTGTCAGATCATAGCGCGCAGGCGTCAAGGGCACAAGCAACCCGCTGGTAACCGCCTGGCAGGATTGTTCTCTTGCTTCGAACGGGATCGCATCCCGTTCTTTCATTCAGCAATCGCCTCCGCACAGAGGTCGTACCGTTCCAGCTATCTACTGCTAGATCCGCGAAATTGGAACGGCACTAGAGGAGCATCATGAATCTTCTTCTTCTTCTTGCCCGTCATTCGCGGCGGACGGTGCTGGTTGTCGCCGCAACAGGCCTAGTCAGCGGTCTAGCAAGCGCCGGCTTGCTGGTCATCATCAACAAGAAGCTCGCTGCCGCAGGTGGCCCATACGAGCTTCTGCTTGTCGGATTTGTAGGTCTTGCCACCTTGAAAGTGCTGTCGGGAATGGTGTCAATGCTCCAGTTAGCAGTGCTCTCTCAGGAGATCATCATCAAGCTGGTTAAGGATATCACGGCAAAGATCCTCAAGACACCCTTTCGCGCGCTGGAAGAGAAAGGCACTCCCCACATCCTGACGATATTGACGGACGGAGTGCTGGCTATTTCGTGGGCGACCCAAAGCTTCCCAGCTATAGTCAAGAACCTGGCCATTCTTGCAGGTTGTGGAGTGTATTTGGCCTGGATATCCCCGGTGGCTCTCGGCCTGCTCATTGCGATTGTGGGACTGGGAATTGCCCTTTATCAGATCCTGAATCATCGGGCTTTACAAATGAACTTGTGCGCTATGCAGCAACGTGAACGCGTCCATCGTTCCTTCAGCGCACTCACAGGGGGCATTAAAGAACTACTGCTTCATCGGGCCCGCCGTGAAGAGTTCCTCCGTCGAGATATCGGGGAAACGGTGGCCGCCTGGCGGAATGCCTGCCTGGAGGCCAGGAAGCAACATGTCTGGGGTGATATCGCCACACAGGTGTTGTTATATGGACTGATAGCAAGCGTTATCTTTCTGTTTCCATTTGCGATTTCTTTGACGCCCGAAGCTGTCACCGCGTATGTGTTTACTTTGCTCTATATGTTGAATCCCATCTGGGCGATTCTGGGCAGCCTTCCTAGCATCAGTCAAGGACAGGCAGCTCTTTCGCACTTCGAAGACTTACACATCGCCCTCAGCCAGAAAGTTGTGAATCTTGACGTTCCGCAAGGGCCGCGGGTTGCGACCGCTACTGTTGAATTGAAAAATCTTGTCTTTACATACACAGGCGAGGCCGCAGCAGAACGGGGATTCACGCTTGGGCCGCTCTCGTTCGAACTGGCCCCTGGTGAGCTGATATTCTTGGTTGGCGGTAACGGCAGCGGGAAGTCAACCTTCATAAAGGTGCTCACGGGCCTGTACGTACCTCTGGCTGGAGAAATCTGGCTGAATGGGACCAGAGTGGACGGGCGCACGATTGAAGATTACCGCGAGAGTTTTTCTGCCGTATTCTCGGATTCTTATGTGTTCGATCGACTATTCGGAGTGACTGGCCAGGAACTCGACGAGGTGGCGAATGATTATCTTCGGATGTTGGACCTCGCGGACAAAGTCAGAATTCACAACGGTACATTCTCAACGACGGCTTTGTCGCAGGGGCAGCGCAAACGGCTGGCCCTCGTCACAGCCTACTTGGAAAACCGCCCTGTGTACGTGTTTGACGAATGGGCAGCCGACCAGGATCCACAGTACAAGGAAGTGTTCTATACCAAGTTGCTTCCCGGACTGACACGACAAGGAAAAGCAGTGGTCGTGGTCACCCATGACGATCGATATTTTTACATGGGCCACCGAGTGATTAAGCTGCAGGATGGTCAAATTGTGGACATCTCGACTGGACCTCGCTTTAAGCGAGGACGCGTACACCCCATAGCGTAGCCCGCAGCACTCCCGACGATAGCGAATGCGCGCGCTGTTCTAAGAAACAGCGTCCTTCGTAGACAATGATGGTATTTCACATGACCATTTTTGTCTTTGTGGACCACTCGGGTCTCCTTCTCTCACTCAAACGCTCACAAAGGAACCAGACCCCCGCCTGACATTTGCAATTGCCCCATATGCGTCTACCTCTATGCCCCTCCTTCGTAGGATGGGCAAAGCAACCGATTTGGAGATATAAGCACCACCAACGCGATGTTGTTGCCATCGATGGTCGCGGAGGGCCGATCCTCGGCATCCCAAGTGTTTAAGAGAAAATTGCAGACACGAGGAAACTCTCTACCTTGTTAGAACTGGAGAATGGCGAGATATGATCGAGGCAACACCGATCCTTCCGAAGACCTTCGAGGAAGATTCCTGCGCTGCTCTCCCGCTGATCAGAGCCTATTTGCAGGAACTTCTGTCCACATTCGAGTCGCCGGCTGTGACGGAGACCGGAACCCTAGGTACCGGACCCGAAACCGTGTTTGAGATTTTAACCAGCAGACAATTTTCTTATCTCGGTCGGAGCAAGTCGGCTCTATACCGGGACAACATCCTTACAGTTGTGACCAATTCGATGAACCTCAGCCGCCCAATTCCTTTCTACTACGACATTGGAGGAGGTTATCACGCCGTTTCCCGGCAAGGCGGTAAGCTATCATTTCATGTCGGATTGGCCGAATTATGCCTACTAAGTCAAATCGCCCTATTCTCGAAAAGGGTACGTTCCTTCTACCCTCCAGGAGTCTTATTTTCCTTGATCATCGATAATATGTGTGCCTTTCTAGTCAACGACATCCCTCTGACACAGACGATTCGATATGCTGAAGAACTCAGAGAATTGATCCAGTATCTTGGCCTTGGCCATGTCACGGATGTGATTCTGGAATCCGAACATTTCTCAAGCGACGCATTTGAGCAGTTTTTGGCAGAGTTTTCACCTCCCTCCGAATTCTCCACGCTGACAGAGAAACAGCATAATAACGTCGAGCGCTTCCTTGGACACCCTTGTCACAAACACGAAGCGGCCTCGCGCGCATCCAGATACTCCCGCATTATTTGGGCTTCTGAACATCTCCTGGCCACGCTGATCCAGGGCATTCACATGACTCAGCGCGCAACCCCTACGACGATCTGCTTCCGTCCATTTCCAGGCGGCGACTCCAGAGTTCAATGCGGCGAAGTGGTCCTGACCAAGAATAGCAAGGGCAAGATTTATCCCGTCTTGATGACAAACACAAGAATCTACTTGTGTCGGAGCTACCAATTTCCCGATCTTCTACCCCCGCTCATCCCTTCCATTACGTACGCAGAACAGCTCCGGACTTAAGAACCCACCGTGATATGTGGAGAAACACAATCTTAGGACCAGGATGCTCAGCGTACGCCTCCAATCAGGAGGCTTCCGTAACCTGTAAGCTGTAATTAACATCCATGTCCACTTCGTCGCCGCCCTCGGGTTTCATGGGACCTGAGGTTGGTCATTCGATCTGTTTCACCTGGCCAGGAGACCCGCCCTCTGGAGCCGGCGACAACTACTTTCTAGGACTGTGGCACCCATACCGGTCGATCCGAGTTGAATGGTCTGTAGACAGCCGCATACCCCACACTGTCCGGAGTGGATCGAACTGGTTCCTCGCTAGCGCAGCCTCTCCTGTTCACCCGCCTGGAACGGGTCTCGTCCACTACAGTGCAACTGCCACCTTCGCCGTAGCATTCCGTGGATACATCTTCCCGGACATTCATTCGTATTCGCCGGACAACGTTCTCATTCGCTACTGGCAGCACCACCTGTTCGAGGAGCACAATGGGATATTTTCAGCCGCGGTCATCGGGGATTCCGGACGCACACTCACACTCCTGACGGACGCACTGGGCATCGGCACCTTGTACTATAGAACGTTGGGAGAACTCATTCTGTTTTCGACCAACCCTCGATACCTCAGCACTTCCGATAATCGTCCGGACCTGCTTGCCTGGCGCTCCCTCCTGCAAACGTCATGGATAGTCGGAGATCGATCTCTCGATGCGGGTATCAGACGCGTTCCGGCTGGTGGAACAGTGCGTGCTTCCGGACAAGGGATACGCGTAATCCAGTGGTTTGACTTCGCCGCTCTTCCAGGCGGGGAGGAACCCGTTGGACCACACGCCATAGATGCTGTGGAAGAGGCTTTCGTCCAGGCGGTACGACGTTGCGTCTCTCTTCATTCGACTGGCAAGTCAATCCTTCCACTCAGCAGCGGGTTCGATAGTCGTCGAATTCTCACGAGCTTCCTGAGAGAAAAGGTCGAGTTCCGGGCGATTACCTGCCGGGTTCTTCAAAAGGGATACCGTGACCTTGATGCCACATTTGCACATGCGATCGCATCCGACCTGGGATTTTCGCACCAGATCGTACAAACTGAGACTGTAGAGCAATACATCCAGGACGATGAAGCACGCCGCATCCTGGTCGACGGAGAAACTTACGATCATACGTGGGCTCTGCGTGTTATGGCAGCCCTTCCCGATGAACCAAGCCTGTTTTTCGATGGCATCGGCGGCGACATCCTTGGCAATCCGGTGGGATGGAACGTTCACCTCGGTTTATCAGCGGCACATCGATCGAACGCGGAGGAAGTACGCGCCATCGCGAATCTCAGTATCACCAAGGCATTCGACTCTATTCTGAACCCGCAACACTGGCCGGACAAAGATGTGCTTCGCAATGAACTAGAGGAATACTTACGGCTATTCTGTCCGCGCCCGAACATCGCCGAGCTTGCCTTCCTCCTCTTACGCCAGAGACGAGGAATTGCCCTCTGGTCGCAACAGTTGTTGCCACCAGGCTATATCGCCGTATACCCGTACTTCGATCTTGATTACCTGAAACTGCTGCTCGGATTCCGCTCGGAAGACAAGCTCGCTACAAATTTTCAGCGCTCATGCCTGCGGAAGTACTGGCCTGCTCTGTACAAGTACCCTGGAACCCGAGACATCCCACCCGACTTTCCGCCCGGTTCTCCGCGTCTTCATCAGGAGCGGGACCAACGGTGCTACAGCGCGATGTGCGAAACGCTGGCAAAGAAGAGACAGATGCAGCTCGTCGAGAACCTGTTGAATGTGAGGGGTCGCTTCGCCCTCAGATGCTCACAATGGAACCCCTTGATCGGAAGCCGAGGGTTCTGGTACTTGATTCGTCTGATGGAACTGACATGGCGACAAGCTGTTCGTAAGCCCTGTTGGCGCTTGTCAGACAGATAGGGGCAAGTCTGACTTTCCAGGATCTCGTCAGCCGTTTTCGTCCACGGGAAGGCCGGGGTTGTTGATTTGTCGCAGCGATGAACTGCTGGATAGCGGCCTTGAGCGCCCGGACGCTGTGTAATGACTTGTCAAGAACTGAGGTGGCCCGGATTTGACAGACACCTTTGAACGGGGACAGGATTCCCGTAGGAGGTGTCCGATGGGTACACGCAAGCAGTTCACGCCAGAATTTAAACGTGAGGCGGTCCAGCTGTTAGAAAGTGGGAGCCGTCCGGCCTCAGCGCTGGCCCGCGAATTGGGGATTCGGCGCAATCAACTCTACAAGTGGCAGCGGGAGTTCCAGACTCGTGGGGCCGGGGCGTTTCCTGGATCGGGGACGCGGAAGGAGCGGACCACCGAGATGGCCCGGCTGAAGCGCGAACTCGCACACATCACCGAGGAGCGAGATATTTTAAAAAAAAGCGCCAGGTACTTTGCCAAGGAATCGTCATGAAGTACCAGTTCATCCAGGCCCAGCAGCGGGAGTTTCGCGTGACGCGGCTGTGTCAGGTGCTCCAGGTCAGTCGGAGTGGCTTCTATGCCTGGCAGCGAAGGCCAGAGAGTGCGCTGATCGACCGCATGCGCGTCTTGCACCGGTAGACGCGGGAAGTGTACGGAGCCCGGCGGATGTGGCAGCTCCTCGTGTGCCTGGGGGAGCCCTGCGGCCGGCACCGCGTGGCGCGCCTGCGGCGACTGGCGGGGATTGTCAAGACCGAAGTTGTTTGTCCACAAATCACCGATTTGAAATGTCCACTTTTCACCGATGAATTTGTCCAGTCCTCGGGGTCAGGCCGAGGCCTCAGCCGGCCCCTCCTCTGCCGGGGTGGGGGCCCGGCGCCCCAACAGCCCCGCTTTCTTTTTCTCCCGCAGCCGGTAGCTCTCCCCCTTGATATTCAGGGTCGTGGCATGGTGCAGGAGCCGGTCGAGGATGGCCGTGGCCAAGACATGATCATTGAAGACCTCGCCCCAGTCGGCGAAGCTCTTGTTGTTGGTGACGATCAGGCTCCCCCGCTCGTAGCGCCGGACCAAGAGCCGGAAGAACAGGCTGGCCTCCTCCCGCGAGAGCGGCAGATAGCCCAGCTCGTCGAGGATGAGCAGCCGGGGATAGACCAGTTGCTGCAGGGTTCGCTCCAGCCGGTTTCTCATGCCGGGCCCGCACCAGTCGGCCCATGAGGGCTTCCAAGGTCACGAACAGGACCGAGTAGCCGGCCTCCACCGCTTTGACCCCGAGGGCGATCGCCAGATGGGTCTTGCCGACGCCCGGAGGCCCCAACAGGACCACGTTCTCCGCTCGCTCGACGAAGCTCGCCCCGGCAAGCTCGCGGACGATCTTGCGATCCAGCGAGGGTTGGAACTCAAAGTCGAACTGGTCCAGCGTTTTGATCCACGGCAACCGAGCCAGCCGCAGCCGACTCTCGATGCCGCGTTGCTGGCGGCCCCGCCATTCCGCTTCCAGGGCCTGGGCCAGAAACCCTTGATAGTCGAGGTCGCCCTTGGCGGCCTGCTCGCAGACGCCCTCGAGATGGCCACGCAGGTGCTCTAACTTCAGCCGGTCGAGGAGGGTGCTGAGCTCCATCATGGCGTCACCTTGTTGTGACTTGTCAAGAATTGGCCCCCTGATCTTGGACGTGGGTGTGAGAACAAATGGCTTGCACATTTGGCTCAGGACAAGCGATCGCAGATCGGTCCAGAGAGGAGAGCATGGACCGGCGGAGTTCCTCGTGGGGACCGGAGTGGTGATCGGCGGTGACGGGGCCGGCATCAACGTGGCGAGCTGCTCTGCGGGGGTCAGCCCCTTGAGGGCCATGGAGAAGCGGTGATGGTTGTAACGATGTTCCCAGTCGAGCAGCGCCGTGGCGGCGGGATGGAACACGGGAAAGGTGTGCCGGCTCCAGCATTCTTCGTCGTCCACCCGATGACGGCGTTCGACTTTGCCATTCTGTTCGGGCCGCCGCGGCTTGCTATCGCGGAGACGAATGCCAGCCTCCTGGACCGCGAGGGCAAAGGCCAGGGGAAATTCCGTGCCAGTGTCACCTTGGAGTGTGCGCATGGGGAACGGGAGCGCCTGGCGGACGGTGGAGAAGAATTGCAGGCTGGTCCCGTGATTCTTGCGGGGGGAGAGCCGAAGAATCCGATACCGCGTGCAGTCATCGAGGGCGGGGTACTGGAAGCATGTGTGGCCCGCGACCTTGACCTCCTTGACATCGACTTGGACACAGTCACCGGGGCGCTCCTTGCTGTAACGCGTCAGTTGGCGGGGGCGGCGCTTGGGAGGCGCCGGACCGGGGGAGAGCCGAGAGCCTGGCAAATGCGACGAATGGTCGCGGCAGCCACGCGGATCCAATGCACTCGCTCCAGCCAGATCCGCGTGCGGACCGCGCCGCATTGGAGGTCGCGGCGGGCGTGCTCGATGAGGCGCACCGTGTCGTTGGGTATGCGACGGGGGCGCTTGAGTGGATAGCGCGGCACTACCCCTGGCAGTCCACTGGCCTGCCACCGCCGCCGCCAGGCCCGGACGGTCTTCCGATCCACCCCAACGCGACGGGCCGCGGCTTTGATCCCGTGCTCCGTCCCATAGCCTACAACAGCGAGGCGGCTCTGCACGGTGTGGTGATAGCGTTTGGCGATCTTCAAGGTGGCCAATTCCTTCGTCGTGATCGTCGGCATCTGGTCCCTCCTGTAATGGCTGGCGAATCTAGCCATTCAGGGGGCCAATTCTCAACAAGATATTTCAGATGTAGTCCCGCAGGATCGACAGCCGCCCGGTATAGCCCTTCGCCTGCAGTTCGCGGTAGATCACGACCGCGTTCCAGACGTCCTCGGCCAGGAGCCGATCGATCTCGGCCCGATACGGATCCAGCCGACTGCCACGGCGCCCGGCGCGTCGGGGCGGCGCCCCGCCGCGGTCCAGTGCCCGCCGCACCGTCCGCGGGTGCATCCCGACCTGCTTGGCGATGTCACTCAGATAGATCCCCTGTTGAGCCAGGGCCTGAATCACCATAAAGTCCTCCTTTCTCAGCATCCGTCCCTCCGCCGTCTCGGTGAGCGGCGAAGGGACATTGTCGCCGGTGAAAAGTGGACTTTCTATTTCGGTGATTTAGCGACTTATATCATCGGTGCTGACAGGGATCGTGGCCTTGCGCCGCCGACGCTATATCCGTACCGTGCAAGTCCGTCAGCAGGAGGCGCCGGTGATCCCGAATCGGCTGGACCAGCAGTTTACCGTGTCGGCCAAGAATCGGGTGTGGGCTGGGGACCTGACATTTGTGCCGACCCGCACAGGCTGGCTTACGGTGGCGGTACTTGTAGATCTCTACTCGCGGCGGATTGTGGGCTGGGCCATGAGTCCCCGGCCAACGCTCTCGGTGGTCGTGGAAGCCTGGTGGATGGCCTGGCAGCAGCGGCGGCCGGCACCAGGGCTGATACATCATAGCGATCAGGGCAATCAATATCGTGCGACGTTGTATCAAACCCTCTTAGCCCGGCGTGGCGTGGTCCCCAGTATGAGTCGGAAAGGGAATTGTTATGACAATGCCCCGGTGGAACGCTTCTTTCGTTCACTGAAGAACGAGCTCGTCCACCATCGACAGTTTCAGCATCAGGCCGAGGCCCAGGTGGCGATCATCGACGATATCGAGCGGTTTTATAACCGGCAGCGCTTGCATCAGGCGCTCGGCTATCGGAGTCCAGTGGAGTGTGAACAGCAGGAGAGTGGTGCTTAATTCACGTGTCTGTTATTCCAGGGCCATCTCAAAGTGACCCCGCGTCCGTGAACGTGGCGAGTTTCTCAGCCGGGGTGAGGCCGTGGAGGGCCAGTGAGAAGCGCTCGTGATTGGAGCGGTGTTCCCACGCCAGCCAGGTCTCGGCTGCGGGCGCGAAGCCGGCAAACGGCGACCGACTCCAACATGCCTCGTCATCGACCCGATGACTCCGTTCGACGTTGCCGTTCTGCTCCGGGCACCGCGGCGTGATGTCGCGCAGCCGCATCCCCGCCTGTTGGACCGTGAGCGCGAAGGCGAGTGAGAACTCGGGGCCATTGTCGACCTGCAGTTTCCGGATGGGAAACGGGAGCGTGGTCCGGAGGGTCGTGAAGAAGGTGTGGCTGGTGTGCTGATGGTTCTGGGGATAGAGGCGGAGGATCCGGTAGCGGGTGCCGTCGTCGATGGCGGTGTATTGGAAGTCCTTCGTGCCAGCCACGCGGACTTCTTTGACATCGACCTGCCCACAGTGGCCAGGCCGCTCGCGGCTGAAGCGCGGCAGTTGCCGTGGACGCCGTTGGGGCTTGCGGCGGAGTGGTGGGTAGCCGAGCCGGTGGCAGATGCGGCGAATCGTGGCGGCGGCGACCCGGAGCCGATGGACGCGCTCGAGCCACATGCGGGTGCGGACCGCCCCGTACTTGAGGTCGCGGCGGGCATGCTCAATCAACGCCACGGTTGAATCCGCGATGCGGCGTGCTCGGATCAGGGGATAGCGCGGTACCAGGCCCGCGACGTCGGCGGCCTGCCACCGGTGCCGCCAAGCGCGGACCGTGTTCCGATCCAGGCCAAACCGCCGAGCCGCTCCTTTCATCCCATGGTCCGTTGCATACTGCACGATGGCGAAACGGCTCTCGATGGTGTGGTGATAGCGTTTCTCGATCTTCAGCGTGGTCAGTTCCTTGGTCGTGATCGTCGGCATGCGGTCCCTCCTTGAGATGGCCTGCGACTCTAGCGTAGTGGGGGGGGCCATTCTCAACAAGATATTTCAACTGGCGCTTCAACGCCCAGGCTCCACTGCGTGGGCGCCTGGTGTTCCTGCGGCGGACCAACGCACGAGGCGCGGTCAGCCTGCGCGGCCACACGTTCAAGGTCGCCCGCCATTGGCCCCACCGATTGGTCCGCTGCGAGGTCGCCCTTGACACGAGCAGGATTCGCTTCTATGCCCTGCGCCGCCGCGCACCGCATGACAACCGCTGCTGAAAGACATTCACCATGCCTTGCCCACACATCGGGCAACTACGTGACCGAGAGGTATTGACACTTGTCATGACATCACGTTTCAGGTGACCGAAAGGTACTGACATCTGTCCGATTAGGGTTAATAGCGCTCGAACCGATGCGGCTTGAGCCCATGGCGTATCCAGACCCGCGCGACTATCGTATGGGAGAGCCGCGAGGGCCTTCCCCAAGCGGCGCATATTCCAATGAGTCGTCCCGTCCTGAGGCTCCCAGCGCGTCCGGTCCAGAATCCGGACTTCCAGCTTGGAGGTGAGCACGGTCGCTGGCTGCCCGCGACGTCAGCTGTAGAGCCCCGCTAGGCGTTCGGCCGCAAACCGTCGCTTCCAGCAGGCGATGTAGGTATCCCAGCACCGAAGCTGGACACGAATCTAAGCCCACCTGGTGCCCGCCGCCAACAACAAAATACACCGCGCCTGGCGGGCATCATCGGCACGCCCTTTACAACTGCGGATCCTTCGTTCCAATTTTCGACGTTCTCCGTCCGTCAACGTCACGGCATCCTCTTCAGATGTTACGTGTAGATGCTAGAATAGAGTGCTGGCTTTTGCGGTCTTGGACAAAGTGAATGGATCGCTCAAGCGATGGAAGTTTTGTGTTCTGCTCTATCCTTTTCTAAGTAAATAGAACTCCACGTGAGCCGTCTCAAGAGCAATTTCAAGCAGTTTATCAAGCAAATCGCCGGTGCACGTCTCCAGCAAAGGCTACGAAAATTTTACCTGACTAGACAGATTATGAAAGGCCAAGGGTTCCGCGAGCTGGAGCTGGCCGCGTTGCGGTTCCTCATCTCGGCAGGTGACTACGTCGCCGATATCGGTGCCAACGCCGGTGCCTACACAAAAGAGTTATCCTCACTAGTAGGATCACAGGGATGTGTCTATTCTTTTGAACCAGTCTCAAAAAACTACGAGATTCTCTATCATCTTGTCCGTAAAGCTGGACTTAACAACGTTAAGACGTACCCTTATGCTATAGGATCACGCACGATGGAGGCTACAATCGTCGTACCTGATATGGAGGGTTTTACTGGCTACTACTGGGCTTATCTGTCTGAATCTGACAAGGGCGGCGCCTCTGAAAGAGTACAGATGCATACTTTAGATGAACTCCTCACAGATCGTTTACTTCATCGTCTGGACTTTATCAAATGTGACGTCGAAGGAAGCGAGTTGCATGTTCTTTACGGCAGTCGTGATTTGATGAGTCGGTTTATACCAGGTTGGCTTATTGAGGTAAGTCGAGACACTAGCAACGATGTCTTCAATTTATTTCGAGCATCTGGTTATGTTTCGTACGTATACAATGGTATGCTTATCGAGACTGAAAGATACCGGGACAAAGAGTATTCAAACTACTTCTTCATTCATCCGAAGTCGATCATCAGAAAGCGTGCCATACCTCTCATCCGCTAAGCCTCCTCGGGTGATGACCGAAGTATAACTGACGTCCCCCCCGAAAACGACGACAGATCAACATAAATCCGGCGCGAACGAGGGTGCCCACCATGGCTGAGCCGCCCAACGCCTCAGCAAAATTCATTTTCCGTTCGGCGAATGAAAGCTACCTCCCAGGTAGGGTTCATTCAGAACAGAAAACCTACACTGTCGCCGCTTTCCATGCAGCATGGATAAGGCCGGTGGTCACCACTCCGCGCAGGATTTAGGATCAAAACAAGAGTAAGATGCCGCTTCGACGGTGCCATGGAAACAGGAGGGGCCCCATGAAGCGGTGAGGTTCACCGAGGAGCAGGCGGTCTACGCGCTCCGTCAAGCGGAGAACGGGACACCGGTGGCAGACGTCTGTCGGCAACTGGGCGTGGCCGAAGCGACGTTCTATGCGTGGAAGAAGAAATACGCCCATCTGGGCGTGAGCGAGCTCAGGCGGCTGCGCCAGCTGGAAGAAAAGAACGCCCGGCTGAAGCGGCTAGTCGCGGATCTCTCGCTCGATAAGCACATGCTCACGGAGGCGCTCCGAAAAAAGTCTGAGGCCCGCCCGGCGCTGAGCATTGGCCCACTGGTTTCGGAAGATCTTCTCGGTGAATTGTGCGCGGGCCTGTCGCTTGGCCCAGTTCAGTCGGGCTGCCTGGTACCAGATCTCAGCGCCGATGCTATAAGTCCTCAAATCACCGAACTGAAAAGTCCTCTGAACACCGAGTCACAATGTCCCTTCACCGATCATCCAGACGGAGGAGGGACGGATGCTGCGAAGGGAGGACGTGATGGTGATTCAGACGTTGGCAGATCGAGGACTGTATCTCTGTGACATCGCCAAACAGGTCGGCGTGCATCCCCAGACGGTACGCCGCGCGCTCGACCGCGGGGGAGCGCCCGCCGTCCGGCCGAGCCGGCGAGGCAGTCGGCTGGATCCCTACCGGGCGGAGATCGACCGGCTGCTGGCCGAAGACGTCTGGAATGCGGTGGTGATCTTCCGGGAGCTGCAAGCTAAGGGGTATACCGGCAAGCTCTCCATTCTGCGGGACGACATCCGGTCGAAGCGGGCGCTTGCGCGTCCGGCGGGTGACCGTGCGATTTGAGACAGCTCCAGGGCGGCAGTTGCAAAGCGATGGGGGCGAACATCGTATCCTGGTGGGCGGCGAGGAGACGCCCGTCCACTTCTTGGTCAACACGTTGGGCTTCTCGCGGCGGTGCCACTGCTGGTGTACGGACCGTCAGGATGCCGAGCACACTTCTGAAGGTGCGTATTTCGGTGAAATCGGCACGGGTTCCGGAGGAATCCGGACACCGTTTCGGGGAATTCGGACAGGTCGGAGCGAAGCGACGCGGGCCGAGCTGTTAGTGTAGCGTGTTGGGTTCTT
>Ga0070741_10004032_pt1 | contig 35011 bp, 33 predicted proteins | sample Coa_R1_4_FD_66440 | JGI IMG/M metagenome (GOLD analysis project Ga0070741, IMG submission 66440) | Surface soil microbial communities from Centralia Pennsylvania, which are recovering from an underground coalmine fire - Coalmine... | ecosystem: Environmental > Terrestrial > Soil > Unclassified ... | reverse complement strand
CGGCAAGGGCAGCACCTTCACCTTTGTCCTTCCGGCAATCATCGACAAGCCGAGGGCGGACAGGACAGTGTAAGCCTGAACCGCCCAAAGAAGCAGCTAAAACGCAAGCCCCTCTCCGCGGAAAGGGGCTTTTTGTTTACTGAACGACTCAGCACGGAATTACTGAGAAACTATCACTCAATGTGGATTTGTTCTATCGCAATACGCAAATGCCAATTTCAGGCTTTACAGTACTGCCAGTTCCACCATAGTGTTGGTACAGCAAAAAGCGCCCATCGGGTGAGATACTGTCACTCCCACTCAATGGATCGAGGTTCAGCTCGTTGGGCTTGGCGATAATCTTGAGTTGCGATTTCTGTATATCGTATTCAATTACGCCCTGCGTGGTCAGAAGGACAAATGTGTTATCGCCCACCCAAGCCGCTCGTCTATCGCCCACAACACCCAAGTCAAGTTTCTTGATTTGCTGCTTATCGAGGTCATATATCCAGAATTCATCTGGCGCGCCCACTCGATTGCGTCAGTTGGGATAATTACAGGCGTATGCAGTGGAACATGGAGGATCAGGTCGATCCCGCGCAGGCTGCTCTTGATCACGATACGATGCGCGGCTTGAAGCACCGAAACTTCTTTATGGAACAGCAAGCCGGTTCCGGCGGGTGGGAGGTTGTCAGCGTAGCGCCCCGTCCCGGCGAATTACGCCTATGGGCCTATCAGAGCATCGCCCACGGAGCCGACGGTATTGTCTTTTTCCGCTGGCGAACAGCCCGTTATAGTACGGAACAATATTGGCATGGCCTGCTGGATCACGACGCTCATCCGAGCCGACGTTACCAGGAAATCAGGCAGATGGGCGCTGAAATCAAGAAGATCGGCGATCAGGTTCTTGGGACAAGTGCCAAGGCAAACGTCGCAATGATGCTATCATACGATTCGCGGTTTGCCTTCCAGATCCAGGCCAATAATCCCGACTTCAAGTATTCGACGCACTTCTACGAAGTGTATCGCGCTTTTAACAACGAACACGTACTTATCGACGTGGTTTCGCCAAACGAAAGTCTCTCCGAGTATAAGCTCGTGGTGATCCCGGCTCTGCATGTTCTAAGCCCAGAAACAGTCGAGAATCTGACCCGCTTTGTGGAGGCAGGGGGAACTGTAATCATTGGGGCGAGGAGTGGCGTGAAGGACGAAGTGAACGCAGTCGTCAACATGCGTCTACCGGGATTGTTGGCAACGTTATGCGGCACTATCGTCGAAGAGTACGATTCTCTGCCCCTGGTATGCGGCAACAATTGAAATTTGGCTCAACAGTAGCAGTAGTGCAAACGAACTAAAGATGCGATAAAAGCGACCGAAACGCGCTTGAGATTGACATGAAACTCGTGAATGGCAACCTAACCGCACAGGAAAGGCTTACTAACCCCTCGAAAGGGGCGCAGAAAGTTGCGCAATCCGGTCCACAAGCCCTCAGCGCCGTTGATATGCACTTCGCGCAGGCCATCCCCATCAACACCCGCGCGCCCATTCCTTGTGCCCATGGGCCACTGTCGAGCGGGAACGCTGGACGGCGTTGTAGCTGTCGTATTCATCGGTGTACAGGTGGGTCTCTTCCTGAGTGAACTGATGCACATGCGCGCACACCGTCGCGCTGGTCGTATCGCTGACCACCCGCAGGCGCACCGGCTTGCGTTCGCGTCCAATCGTGCCCAGTACCGGTGGACGGTCGTTGGCAAACGTGCCACGTCCCCGGCGTTTAGTGGCGCGCCGGCGCGGGGGATCGCTGGGGTCAAAGCGTTCAACCCCTTTTTTCCCCCGCATTCTGAAACATCTCGTCGCTTTCGGCTGCCCCATCCGGCAGGGCACTTGGGGGTTGGAACGCCTCCGCTTGGGCTTGCAGACGGTGACGCCACAACAGCACCGTCTTCTCGGTCAACCCCAGTTCCCGCGCCAACTGCTTACTCGGTTGGCCTTGCAACACTCCTTGAAGCAACAGCACCACATGCGGGGGGGCTAACTGGCTTCCGGCGAACAGCGTACCCCTGTAAAGGTGGTAAACCCCTTCACAGTTCTGACAGCGATACACGGGCAACCCGCTCCCTCGATTTACCCGGAAGAAGCGCCCGTGCTCATGATCGGCTTGGCAGTGAGGGCATTTCAGCCCATCAGGGTGGAAGTGCTTCTCCAGCCAGGCGATGCTTTCATCCATATCCAGGAGGTCTATGATTGGAAAGTCCATGCCCTCGATTATATCGTTTCTGCACTACTTGTATAGTTGAGCCTTTCAGATTACCATGAGCAGAGTGAGTAGGTCATACGCGAGACTGTGATTAGACTTCCTCCTTTCGTGTGTTTTTGCTGGCATTGACCTGTCGAGGCCAAGCGCCACAGCAAGCACGCACGGACAGCCGTGTATCGAAGGCCACTGTGCGAGCAGGCAAGTCCGGATGATCGATGCGTTCCAGCCGCAGTTGGGCAGCGCGATAGCCGATTTTCTCAGCAGACTGCGCCGGCGCGGCCCGTTCAGCTAACGGCGACTTACAATCTCACGCATTTCTGGCGAAGCGTATAGCCCGCGCTCGTCTGGTGTCCACTCCAGAGGATCGACAAACTCCATTTCGTCCAACCCCACGAGCTGAAAGCCACGTGCATGAAGACCATCAATGATAGCAGGCAGGGCTTCGATCATCGGCACACAACGTGACAGGCGCAGTGCGTCGTCGTCGGTTTCTGAGCTGTCATGCAGATCGATGACTGAACCGCCTGCCAGCCGGGGATGGTTCAGAGTCGCGTCGATGATCGCCTGCGGGGCCGTCTTGTTCCAATCTGCCGGATTGACATCGGCATCGACGATCTTCATCGATTTCGACATGGCAATGGGCGAGTTGGTGCACGTAAAGAAGTTGAAGTAATGAGCGCGCAAGAACTGCGTGGGGCGGCCAATCACGTTGCCGATGGCCGCCTCGGCCCTGTCGAAATCCCCGACGTGGGCATGGTGGGCGTAGCTGTGGTTGCCGACGACGTGGCCGTTACGAACGATCCGTTCCAGCGCTTGCGGCCAGCGCTCGGCCCATTTGCCGAGCACAAAGAACGTGCCGCGAGCGTTCTTGGCATTCAAAATCTCAATGACCTGATCGGTGCGCGGCGGGTTCGGCCCATCGTCAAAAGTCAGTGCCACTTTCATCTGATCGCGGCGAGCGTGTTCATAATAGATTACCGGCATGCTTTGAACCTCCATTAGGGATGATACAGTCATGTTGCAGGCGATACATGGGAAACGTGCAGGTGTGCCGCTTCAATCAGCGTCTGGGTATAAGGATGTTGCGGCGCGCCGAATACGGCTTCTTTGGCGCCCTGCTCAACCACCTGTCCCTGGCGCATCACCAGGAGGTGTTGCGCCAGATAATGGACGACACGCAGATCGTGCGATACGAAAATGTAGGCCAAGCCGCGATCCTTTTGCAGGTCGAGCAGCAGGTTCACGATTTGACCCTGGATGGACACGTCGAGCGCTGAAGTTGGCTCGTCCAGGAACAGCATGGCTGGCTCCGGCGCCAAAGCCCGTGCAATCCCGGCACGCTGCAACTGCCCGCCGCTGATCTCGTGAGGGTATAGATTGGCGATCCGGCTATCAAGCTGAACCTGTTCCAGCAGGGCAAAAACGCGCTGCTGGCGGTGCTTGTCGTCCAGGCCAGGCATCAGGCGCATGGTATCCATGAGAGCTTGTCCGATTGTCATCATCGGGTTGAACGAGGTTAGCGGATTCTGGAAAACCATCTGCATTTTCCGGCGTAGGGGCAGCATCTGGCGTTCTGACAGAGCCTGGATGTCGCGGCCTTCCAGCACGACCCGGCCCGCCGTCACCGGGGTCAGGTGCAGGATGCAGCGCCCAAGCGTCGACTTGCCAGAGCCGCTCTCACCGACAATGCCCAGTGTCTCGCCGGGCTCCAGATCGAAGGACACGTGATCCACCGCCGTGAGCATTGCGGTCCGCCAGCCCGGGCGCCGCAGCCGATACTGCTTGGTGACTTCAATTGCGGACAGCAGCGGCGTCATAGCTGGCGCTCCCATCCTGCTCGAACACCTGGTGAGCAAAATGGCACAACGATACGTGGCCTGGCTCGACCTCAACTGGCAGCGGGGCCTGATCGTGGCAGATCTGCTGGGCCAGTGCACAGCGCGGCGCGAAGGGGCAGCCCGGCCACTTCTGGCGCAGATCGATGACGCGTCCTGGAATAAAAGGCATTCGTTCGGTTGGCCGGGTATCCACGCAGCGCAGCAAGGCCGCCGTGTACGGGTTGGCGGGGCGGCTCGTGATCCGCGCCGTCGTGCCATTTTCCATGACGACGCCCGCGTACATGACCGCGATCCGATTGCAGATGGTGGACACCAACCCGATATCGTGTGAGATAACCACGAGCGTGGTGTTCAGACGGCGCACCACGTCACGGATCAGTGTGATGACCTGCCCCTGAATGGTAACGTCCAGCCCGCTGGTCGGCTCGTCGGCAATGAGCAGTTCCGGCGAACTGGCAAGTGCCAGCGCGATCATGGCTCGCTGCGCCATGCCGCCTGAAAACTCGTGCGGGTAGCCGCGGGCGCGTTCGGACGCATTCGGAATGCCGGTGGCCTGCATCGCTTCTACCGCTTTCTGGCGAGCGGCTTGCCTGCTCAACCCTGCATGGCGAGTGTAAACGTCGGCGATCTGGTCGCCAACGCGGACCAGCGGGTTTAACGCGGCTTGCGCATTCTGGAAGATCATGGCAATGCGCTTGCCGCGCAGCGGGCGGATGGATGACTCCTGGAGGCGTGTCAGGTCAGTGCCGTCGAACAGAATCTGCCCGTCCGTGATCTGTGCGCTGGCAGGCAGCAGGCGCATCACGCTCAGGCCAGTCATCGTCTTGCCGGAACCACTCTCGCCTACAACCGCCATCAGATCACCCCGGCCAACGTTCAGGGTCACACCGCGCAGCGCATGAAGCACGTCCCGTTCGATATGCAGATCGACGCGCAGGTCACGAATGGCGAGCAAGGGGACTGAATTGGGCATCATGCTCTCCGCGTTACCAGGACTTTCAACTGGTCGCTCAGGCTACTCAACAGCGAGACCGAAAGTACCAGCGCCAGACCAGGGAACACCGACGGCCACCACTTGCTAAACACCACGTAGTTCGCGCCTTGCTGAATCATCGCTCCCCATTCGGGGATCGGAATCTGCACGCCCAGGCCAATAAAACTCAGGCCCGCGATCATTTGTACTGCATAGGCACAACTGAGCGGGAACTGCGAGACGACAGGCAGCAGCGCATTCGGAATGATGTGCCGGAAAACAACCGACAGCGGGCTGTTCCCGGACAGCCGCGCCGCCTGCACAAACTCCACGTCGCGCAGAGGCAGCACGACACTGCGTACCATTTTGGCGTAGACCGGCACATTGTAGAAGGCCGTGATCAGCACCACGTTGACCAATGTATTGCCCGCCACCGCCAGCACGGCCATGCCAAATAACAGTTGCGGGAATCCCTGGATCACCTCCGAAACGCGGTTGATCAGGTTGTCGATAACCCCGCCCAGGTAGCCTGAAATTGCACCCAGCGGCACGCCGATCAGAACGCCGAGCAAAACCGAGCTGATCGAGAGCGCAAAGTCCGTGCGAATGGCATGAATTGTGCGCGAAAAGACATCAAATCCATTCGGGTCGGTGCCGAACCAGTGCTCGGCAGACGGCGGCTTGAGACTGTTGAATGGATCCGGTTTGATCGGATTGGGCAGGGGCAACAGCGGCGCTATCAGCCCCAGAGCGATCACGGCGAGGAGCAGCCCCAACGTCAAATTCACGCGCAGCGCCCCGTGCGCCGTAACCAACCGCTGGTAAGCCGAGGGCCGATGGAGCACTGGCGCAAGTTGGACGCTCACCTGGCCCGGCGTCATATTCCCTCCATGCGGATACGCGGATCGATCATACTGTTAATGATGTCGGCGGCCAGGTACACCAGGATGTAGAACAGCGCACTGAGCAACACCACACCCATGATAGGCTCGTAGTCGGCGTGATTCATGGCGTCCACTGCATACAGCCCCAAGCCCGGCCAGGCAAAGACGACTTCCACCAGCACCGTCCCGCCGATCAGGTAGCCATAGGTCATTGCCAGCATGGTCAGCACAGGCACAAGGATGTTTTTAAGGGCGTAGCGCGTGATCGTCCAGGGCGAGAGGCCAAAGGCCTTGGCCGTTCGCATATAATCGGTGCTGTATACCGCCTCGGTGGTGTTCCGGGTGATCTGGAAGAGGCTGGGACTGGTCGTGAAAGCAAGCGTGAGCGCAGGCATGACCAGTTGTTTGAGACTGGCCCAGAGCGTATTGAGATTCCCGGCAAGCAGGCTGTCAATGGTGTACCAGCCTGTGATTGCTGGTGGGGGCGAGGCATCAGCCGCGATCCGTCCCAATGGCGGCGGTAGCAGGTGGAACGCCGCAAATAGCAGGAAAATTAGGATCAATCCCAGCCAGAAGTTCGGCACGGAAACACCTGTCCGGGCGATGAAATCCGCCAGCCTGGCAAATAGACTTCCCCGGTAGCGACCAGCCAGTGCGCCCGCAGGGATGGCCCACAACGCGCCGAGCAGCAACGAATACGTTGCCAGTTCGAGCGTGGCGGGCAACCGGCGCTGAATGTCCACCACCACCGGATTGAACGTATAACGTGACTGGCCGAGATCGCCGCGGAGCAGATTCGCCATGTAACGCGCATATTGCTCGTAGACGGGCCGATCCAGGCCAAGTTCTCTGGTCATGTTTTCCACCATTTCCTTCGTATAAGTCGTGCCTACCAGCAGATAGACCGGATTGCCGAGCAAGCGCGTGGCGGAGAAGGTGATGATGGACACACCCAGCAGCGAGACCATCAAATACACGAGTCGGCGGAGGAGATATATTCCCCAGCTTCGTGCGGAGGCCAACATACCCTGAATCCTGGTAACGATACGGTATGGAGCCGCAGCCCCATACCGCTATCACAACGTCCCGTTACTTTGTAACACGCTTCAACGGGTAATACCACAGCAGGTTATCGGGAAGCTGGACATAGCCCTGGATGTTGTCACGCATGGCGATTTCAAACGGCATTTCGGCCAGATACAGAGCCGGCGCGTCGGCAATTGTCAGCTTCTGGTACTCGGTTGCCAGCGTCTTTTTCTGATCCTTGTTCACCGTCACCACCATCTGATCGATCAGCTTGTCAACGTCCTTGTTGCTGTAGCCCGTCCAGTTGACGACAGCGCCGGTCTTGAAGAACAGGACACCTGTGTAGCCCGGATCGTCCACATACCACAGCAGATCGCGCATCCAGGCCTGGTGCGTCAGCTTGCCCAACCCGTCGGCAAAAGCCGCCGAGGTCTGCTTGTTGATCTTCATGGTGACACCGATCTTGCTGAACTGATCTTGCAGGAGAACAGCGATCTGCTCCTGAACCGGGATGCCTTCGGTGATGTCGAGGGTAAACTCGAAGCCCTTGTCCATCCCTGCTTCTTTGAGCAGCGCTTTGGCTTTGTCCAGGTCTTCCGTGTACGTCCACAGACTCTTGTCGTGGAACTGCCCGCCAACCGGGACCGGTCCTTCGGACACCTGCGCCCGGCCCTTGAACACGCCTTCGACGATGGCCTTGTACGGTGCAGCGTAGGTCAGCGCCTGGCGCACCTTCACGTTGTCGAACGGTGGTTTGGTCACGTTGAAGCCCAGGATCATCTGGTTGCGGGTGGGCACGGACAGAACCTTGACGCCCTGCGACCCGCGCAGCGAATCCAGTTCATCGGTACTCAGGTCGCTGGCAATGTCTACGGCTCCTTGCTGTAGCAGCAGCGCGCGGTTGGCCGACGACGGAACGATCTTGAGCACGACCTTGCGGAAGAAGGCGGGTGGGGTAGCCCAGTAGTTGGGGTTGGCCTTCAAGACCATCTGGACGCCCGGCTCCCAGCTATCCACGTAGTACTCACCGGAACCGGCATCGTTCTTGGCAAGCCATTTGCTGGCCCAGGGATCGTCACTGGTAACGTGCTTGGCAATCTCAACCGAATCCTGTGGGGCCTGAGACTGATCACGGAACAGATAAAAGAACCAGGGGCTGGGTTTGGAGAACTGGATGGTTACTTCCATCGGGCCGGTTGCCTTCACCTGGTCGATGGACTCGATGTTGGAGGTAACCGCGTTGAATTTCGTGCCGGAATCGGTTCCGTAAGCGCGCTTGAACCAGTACACGATGTCTTCAGCGGTCACGGGGTTGCCCGTGTGAGAGAACTTATTGGCGCGCACCTTGAGCACAATCGACTTGTAGTCGTCAGACAGCTTCCAGGATTCGATGGCCTCGCCTTCAATTTTGTCTACATCATAGATGCTGTAACCCTGGCCGGTGTCGTGGAAGCCGTAACGGAAGAACTGATCGTAAATGTTGTAATTCGTCTCATTGGAGCGCTGGAAACGTGAAAACGGTGGATCAAGGGTTTCTATGTCACTGGGGATAGCAATGGTGAGTGTGGGTTCCTCTTGCGCGGCAGTTGGGAGCGACGGGTGAATTAGCCCGGCTGCGGCAAGCGCGATAATTACCGCAAATGTCAGGGATCGCAGTAAGTTCCTCAACATGTTTGACCTTCCTCGGCTGTTAAAATGAGCTAACCTGGTAGATAGACATATTCGATTGCACAAGACGCTTTTAGTTCCTCCTTTCTCGTGTGGCGTCTGGCTGGTTAGCTAACTGCGCAGGCTTGTAGCTTTCCAGACACGCACTCGAACAAGACCCGCGCACCACAAGTTCCGGCACAAGGCGGATCGTCTCCGGCTCGGTGGAGTGCCCATCGAGATAACGAAACAGGACCTCCACCGCCAAAAGCCCGATTTCATTCGTCGGCTGCCGCACCACGCTCAACGGTGGCGTGAAGATCGGCGCCCAGTCGTGGTCGTCGAAGCCAATAACCGCTAAATCGTCGGGGATGCGAATGCCAGCTTGTTGCAAAGCGTGCAGGCTGCCCAGAGTCATCATGTTATTGCCCACGAAGATGGCTGAAGGGCGGCGTGATAGACCCAGAATGTCACGGGTGGTCTTGAATCCGCCTGAGATGTGGGAATTGCTCCAGCGTACCCATCGCTCGCGTAGAGGCAGACTGTGCGCCTTCAGCGCGTCGCAATACCCGGCATAGCGCTCGTCACTGGTTTTCAATGTGCGCCGTCCCAGAATCATGGCAATGTCACGATGACCATCGAGAATCAAGTGTTCGATGGCCTGGCGCGTGCCCAGGCGGTTATCGACGCAAACAGTCGAAACCAGCGAAGGGGACAGTCCTCTGTCGATAAAAACCAGGGGCGTGCCGTGCCGCATAATCTCGCCGAAATGCTCTGCGTCGGAGTCAATGGGCGCGATGATCAAGCCATCAACTCGCTTGGCAAGCAGGTTATCGATGATCTTCCGTTCCTGATCGACGTCGGCGTCCGTGTTGCAGACAGTGATCAGATAGCCGCGCTGTAGGGCGGCGTCGCTGATAGCACGCACGACAGACGTGAAAAACGGGTTCGTGATGTCTGAGACAATAACCCCGATGGAATGGGTGACGTTGGTCGATAGGCTGCGTGCCAGCGCGCTTGGCCGGTAATGCAGAGTTTCGATGGCCTGCAGCACACGCAGGCGTGTTTCCTCGCTGACAAAACGTGTACCGTTGATGACGTGCGACACAGTTGCCGACGAAAAACCGGACAGCCTGGCAACGTCACGAATGGTGGTGCGCTTCACTGGCGGCAAATCGCTTGGAGCAATTTCACACTTCTCAACGAATTATAAGTGTGGTGACCCTTTCATCGGGGTCGATACCTTACGAGCCATTGATCGATTTAACCGGTTACGTAACCGGATAAATGACTTTTCCGGAATTATAGGGTAAGTTTGGAACAAGGTCAAGCAGACTTTTCGACGGGAGTAACTCCATGAACATGTCACTGGGCGGCGCCGATCTGGTTAGCATGTTCGAACATGAACTCCGCATGTGTCAGGTCAAAGCAGGCGAAACGGTGCTCATTTTCACGGATCCGCGCTTCATCCACCCGGAATATCCACCTGCGGCCTTCGCGGCGGCGCGCAGCCTTGGAGCCAATGTCTACATCCTGGTGTCACAGGGCGATCAACGTCTCGAAGACGACCTTGTCCGGGCCGCCTGGAAAAACGCGAACCTGATCCTGGGCATGAGTATGCTTCCGCGTGGCATCGGCTCGTGGATGTATACCGACACGCACAACGCGGCCCTGGGAGCTGGCGCGCGGGTGTTGATGGTTCAGGAACCACTGGAAGTACTGAAGCGAATGCTGCCTATACCGGAGACAAGGCGACGCGGGCTGGCCGGAGCACAGCGGCTTCAAGAGGCCAAAGAGATTCGCGTTGTTTCAAACGCCGGATCAGACTATGTGTTGCGCAAAGACGGTAGAACGGCGATGTACCAGTGCGGGGTTGCCGACGAGCCTGGCCGGTGGGATCACTGGCCTTCCGGGTTGGTGACCTGCGCTCCGCTCGAAGACAGCGCCGAAGGAACCTATGTTATCGAGCCGGGGGACGTGCTGCTTGGTTCCTGGCGCTATGCGCAGAGCCGAATCACGCTCCATCTGGAGAAAGGCCGGATCGTCCGCATCGAGGGTGAGCAGGATGCGCGTCTGCTGGAAGCGCACCTGTCCCGTATTGGCGACGACGGTGCTTTTCGTTTTTCTCATGCGGGCTGGGGAATTGATGATCGGGCTGACTGGGGGCACATTGGAATGGATTCGGAGTCACTTTATGGGACGGTCATGGTCTCGATAGGAAGAAACATTTTTAAGGCTCCGGCTCCCTACTGCGGTCTGGGCGGCTCGAACACTTCAGAGGCCCATTTTGACATTTGCTGTCGAAACACCGACCTGTACCTGGATGGCGAACTGATTATCCAGAACGAGCAGTTCGTTGCGAAAGACCTGGGTTAACGCAACGTGCGGCCTTATCCGTGAATTGGCCTGCACGGCTGATTCATTCTCCGGAACCACAGACAAGGGCGATGGCGTCGTGGAAGTGAAGGGCAAGAACCCTATAATGATGAAAAAGCTCGTTCAGTCATGACATCAGGCCGCTTGGCGATAGTAATCTGGCCTTATGCGATAGCTTTCCAGGAAACGTTTTGGAATCTGAGGTCGAAAAAATGGGCGTCATTTCGCGGATTCCCGATCCGATTTTTCCAAGACATTTTCTGACGGTCTATAGATCCGGTAGTTGAAATACAAAGTCTCTCGGATGAGGTAGGCTTAAGCCGAACTCATTGACAATAACAAGGGGATTGGAAGCTGGTACGGTCATAACCGTGATTGCTGGTTAAAATCGTTCTGGCAGCACTCCTTAAAATGGGAGTTGCGAGACAACCATTGGACGAAGGAGCCACATGAACGACACCTGTATTGTAACGGCATAGGTCATGATCGGCGACGCGTTGAAAGCCTATGGCTCTGGGATGATAGACGAGCCAGCAGCATAGCCGAGGAGATTTGACGGCGGGCGTGATAGACGCAAGTATTTTGCATTATCATGAACGGGCGTTGTGCTTGATGACACGGCTGAGCCAGATGTATGGTCCGAGCGTGTCGCGCTTTGACCGACGCCTGCACACGCTGCGACAGTGGTTGTTTGGGATCATCTGTCTGGTCACAGAAATCTACATCCGGCGGGAAGCCTTCATCGTCGACAGTATGCCGCTTCCGGCGTGCAACGGTCAAGCCTTTTGTGGCTATTGCGCGGCCAAGATAGTAAAGTTATTCGACTGATATCTGCTCTTGGTCTGTAGCCCGGTGGGTATCCCGGTGAGTTTTGACCTGCTACGTGCTGCCGAGCATGATTTCACGCCTAATCATGAACTGACTACTGCGTGGCCTGAAGGCACTATCGTCTTTGGCGACAAAGGTTATGTTTCTGAGCCTGGTGCCCAGACAATTCTGGTGGCAAGGGGTGTTCTCCTTGTGGCCGTTCGTCGCCGCAACAGGCCCCTTAACTCCTGGCGAGTATGGCCTGCGTCTTTATGGCAAGCATACTGAAACCGCCTATAGTTAAATGGCAGCGGTGGGTGTCCAACATCTTCACGCCCGTACCAATCATGGTTTTGACTTGAAAAGTTATGCCAGCCTACTCGTTCTGGCTTTCACTAACACTATCCCTGAGTGGCAGTACCTATGTATATCCGACCCTACCAGGGTGAAGATGAAACTGACGTTCTGGCGGTGTGGCGAAACTCGATGACAGCGGATCGCATCAGTGAAGATGTGTTTCGCACCCGTGTCCTGCTCGATCCGAATTTCTCTGCGGAAAACCTGCCGGTTGCTGTCGAAGGGGGGCGCGTTGTCGGGTTTGCATTGTGTCTGACACGCCGGGTTCCATTTTTCGTACAGGGTCTTGAGCCGGACAGCGCCTGGGTCACCGCATTTGGCGTCCACCCTGACCATCGGCGCAAAGGCATAGGGAGTGCCTTGTTTGGCAACCTGATTAACCAACTCGCGCGCCAGGGCCGCAAAAAGCTGGAGATTTCCCCCTATGTACCTAACTATTTCGCGCCGGGTGTTGACGTGGACAGGTATCCTGAGGCCCTTAAGTTCCTGCAGAACAAATTTGACTTCAAGGTAATTGAACGCGCAACGAGCATGGGTGCAAACCTCACTAATTTTCAGATACCGCCAGAAATCGAAGCGCTTGAGCGCCGGCGGGAACACGACGATGGCATTACGATCCGCATGGTAACAGCAGCCGATCTACCCGATTTGATGCCCTTCATTGAGCGGTATTTTGGCTGGGATTGGCGGCGTCACGCGCAGGATTACCTGGTGGAGTATTTTGGTGACAGCCCGCACCAGGTTTGCGTACTGGTGGCGCGCAGGCACGGGGAGGTGATCGGCTTTTGCCAGCAGCGACGCGAACGCTTCGGGCCGTTTGGTGTCCATCCCGATTTCCGCCGCTTGCAGATAGGCCGTTTGCTATTGTTTCGCTGCCTGGAAGCGATGAGTGCCCGGCAGGTGTATTACGCTTATTTTATGTGGACCGGCGAGGATGCTGCCCGCCTCTACTCGTTGGCCGGATTCCAGCGTCGGCGCGAGTTTGCCATTCTGCGCAAAGAACTTTAGCAGGCTCAACACGACACAGGCTATGGCTGATTTCGACCCGTATTCGGGCCCTCGATCTGTCCAACAGCATTGATCACCTCTGCTTTGGCGAGACCCTTTACGGCGTTTCGCGCTGCTACCTCTACACGCGACTGCACCATTGCCGTCAGATGGCAATTGAGGACGGCGCTCTTCCACCGGAGGAGGTGATTCTGCAAGTTAAGCGGCCCACTGTGAGTATGCGGCGTGGAGATCATGATCGCATTGGCTGTGGCTTCTAGTTTGTCTGCTGCGAGTAGCGCGGCCTGTCACTGAACCCGGCGCTAAACGCAAGCACATTCAGCAGGACAATCGCCACGCGCGTGCGTATGTTCCAAAACAAAGGACCTGTGTCAGAGGAAGGATCGCCTATGCTGCGGCTGACGCCAGAGCAGGCCAGATAGTCGTCTCAATGGCGTGTGATCGCCACTTCCGAGACAGCGGTTAGAAGCTGGTCGCTCACGCTTTACCTTTCACCCCCTGTTTCCAGGTCTGACGCAGCAGGCCGATTGCAGCCTCGACCAAAGCTTCGGCCACGCCCGGGCAGAAAGGGGCCTGGTCGTATACGGCAGCTCCCAGGCTTGCCGTATAGCTCGCCTTTTCAAACTCCTCACGCGGCGGCACATAACCGACCAGCCCGTTCGCATAACAGATCGGTAGCGTGTGCTGGTAGGGCGAGTTCGTGCGGATTGCCAACCCTTGTGCTGCATAAACTTCCGCCGGGATCGCCAGCAATGCCAGCGATTGATCAAGCGCGATCACCTGTAGTTGTACATCGATGTAGTCAGGTTGCTGTCCGTCCATGATGCGTTTTTCGAGTGTACGATAATAGCCGAGCCAGAAGCGCGGCATTGTGACTGTGCCTGTAACGGCCTCGTAGCGCTCATCGCTGTGCTTTCTCCGCCGCGCTTGCGCGGCATAAGTCTTGATCATTTCACGCACCGTGTCGAGTGGTGGAACATTGTAATGTAAGCGCATAGAGCCTTGCCCAACACGCAGCTGCACTGTGTCCGGCGATAGGGCGTGGAATGACAGGTTGCATACGTCCTCGCCAAGCGCCGCGCCAGCGTGTTCCACGTCGTTGAATGTCCCCTGCCCCCACACCTCGCGGTTAGTTACAGGGTCTACGTCTCCGCACGCGCCATTAGTGAACAGAATGACGCTGCCAGGATAGCGGCTCGCCAGGTAGCGGCGCAGCGCACCAGGGTAGTCCGCAGAGATCACAGGCTTCGGCCCCAGAATGACCGGATGGCAAGCGTAAAAGGCCAGTATAGCCAATGGCCTTTTTGGATCGCCCTCTAGCGCTTCGATCCATAGCGCGCCTACAGTTGGATCGATTACGTCTTTGCCCGTCCGGTTCCAGGCCAGCCAGTGATGCTCCCCGTACCCGACGCTGATCCGTGCAGGTTGTGCTTTCGCAGCAGCAGCTACTACTGCGCCCGCCAGATGGCGGCGCGCCATCTGCACGTACTGACGGTCCGCTCTTCCCCATTCACGCATGGGATATATGCTGACTGAGGTGTGCGAGTGCGAAACCGCAACAAGGACATTTGCACCCGGAATGCCAGTGCGCGCCTGGATTGCCTGGCTCACGTGGCGGCGGGTTGATTGCCCGGCGGCAATATTGGGGGCTGCTCTTTGTCTTACCGACAGTCATCTTCTTCGCGTTTTTCTTTCTATACCCGATCCTCAGCGGCATGTACTACAGCCTGACCGATTTCACTCTCCTGCGCCCGCCTACATGGGTCGGGCTGGGCAATTTCGAAGCACTTCTCAAAGATCGGCTTTTTCTTAAATCTGTCACGGTCACGCTCGGATTTGTCCTCGGCACAACGCTTCCCGTCTGGATTATCTCGCTGCTGGCCGCTGCCGTCTTCTTTCAGAGATTTCGCGGACGCGAAACACTCAAAGTCCTTTTTTTCTCACCAGTGCTGCCATCCCTGGTCGTCGTTGCCATCGTCTGGCGCGTTCTGCTGCATCCCAATGGAATCCTGACTACCCTGCTCAGGCCGCTGAGTGGCCTGGGCGAAATAAACTGGCTCAACGATCCCACCCTGTCACCCATTACGATGATCTTGATCAACGACTGGACGATCATCCCATTTTACATGCTGATCTGGCTGGCCGGGCTGAGCGGACTCCCGCCAGAACTGCTGGATGCAGCACGGGTCGATGGTGCGAACTGGTTTCAGTCCTTCCTGCGGATTCAACTGCCGCTACTGCGACCAACGGCGGTCTTCGTGGCGACGATCACGACTATCAACGCATTTCAAGGGTTCACGCTACAGTATGCGATCAGTCCGGGGCGCGGTGGGCCTATCGACGTCAATACGACGATGGGACTGCTCATCTGGAAGTATGGTTTCCAGTTTTACCGCATGGGCAGCGCGTCAGCGGTATCCGTCGTGCTGTTTGCCTTGATCATGATAGTTACTGCCGTCCAGTTGTTATGGAGCCGGGGTGATCAGTTCTCGCTGAACTAGAAGGGCATCGGCATGGCTAATCCTCCGCACGTTGTAGCCAAACAGATCGGGACAGGAGAACGCGCGACGTTCTTGGAGGAGCGCCTCCGCAAACGGATGCGCAGCCTGGTCTGGTTTACGATTGCGCTGGTGCTGGCAGTTTCGTTCTTTTTCCCGCTTTACATTATGGTGAGCAGCAGTTTCAAAGCCGAAGAAGAAGTCCTGACGACACCCATCCACTGGTTCCCGGAAAAGTTCCAGGGTCTGGAGCAGTACCGGAAGGCGTTTGAGGTCGTGCCGCTGCTGCGCTTTTTCTTCAATAGCGCGCTAATGGCGTCAATCGATGTGGTGGTCACCGTCATATTTTCGGCGCTGGCGGGCTATGGCTTCGCCAAGTTCCGATTTTGGGGGCGGCGTTTCTTCTTCTTTTTCGTCCTCAGCACCATGACCGTCCCGTTTCAGATTCTGCTCGTGCCTCTCTTCATCGAGGTGCGCAACCTGGGATGGGATAACAGTTACGCAGGGCTGATCATTCCCGGCATCATGAATGCGTTTGGCGTATTCATGATGCGCCAGTTTGCGTATGCCATCCCGGACGAGCTGTTGGATGCGGCGCGCATCGATGGAGCAAGTGAGCCACGCATCTTCTGGCAGGTGGTCTTCCCGCTGCTGGCCCCGGCCTCAGCCAGTCTTGCGGTCATAATCTTCCTGTTTAGCTGGAACAACTTCCTCTGGCCGCTGGTGGTGATCAAGGATCAGATATACGCGACGATTCCGGTTGGTATCACGGTCTTCACACAACCGCACAGTGCCGAACCGCAGTGGGCGGTGGCAATGGCTGTTTCGACGCTGGCGACCCTGCCGGTGGCGTTGCTTTTCGTGTTTTTCCAGCGCTATTTCATCCAGGGGATGGTCCTATCTGGACTAAAAGGCTGATAGTGGCCCACCGCACGGGCGTGATCGGCGGACGTGGAACTGTTGGGAACCATCCACGCCGCGTGGGATAATGCTGGTACGCATCACGATAATGCAATCGAGGCCATGGTGCGCGGGGCGGCAGGACGGTTGCGCTCCTCTATCTGCCTGCTCACAGCTCCTGGTTGAACCCCATTGAGCGCTTTTGGCAGCAGTTTTCACCATGAGTGCATTGTGAACTGTTCGAGGCGTTCAAGCGTTGCTGGCGGCTTCCCGCGATTTCCTTGGCCGCTGTAACCAATACCCGGACAAGGTGCTTTCCGTTGGCAGGGTTCATCCAGCATGACTTGTTTGCTTGCCCTCAGTTTGTTCTGATTGCCACCTGGTCAGGACAAACGGCCTCGACGTGTGCAATGCCCTCAAGACGGAACCGGCTTGCGGACCATGTGGATCATTACACTGATCCTTCACAGCCGGAACAAAGGCTCAAGGCTTATCGACGCAGACACATGGACAAGTTGCTTGATGAACTTGAATTGCTGCGAAAGGTCTATGCTCCATCTGTCCATCGGGTACGAATGCTGGTGAAGGAGCCGACCCGTGCTGCGTTACGGTATTTGCTCAATTGAGGCGGTCCGAACCATCGCCCGGTTTGATCTGCGGCCTGCGAGGCTGTGCCAATCGGTCGCCGGGTTTGGATATGAGGGGCTGTTGAACGTCGTCCAACAGATCCCACTGTCTGCCAGCCGTAGTAGCGACAGCTAATATACTCCGTTGAGTTTCTTCAGCAAGTGACTGCGCAAAGGTCCGTGCGAGCGGACAGAGCCGATGTACCCTGCATTCTGGGACCCAGGTAAGAACTCCCACGCGTTCCAGTTCCCCAATGGCATCCGCCAACTTCAATGGACTCGTATTGTCCCCCAGCAGCCGGAGGGGATCAAGCTGATCGCCAGCGCACTGGCTGGCGGCAATCCAGGCGGCTCTGGATAAAGCTGAGATCCTCGTCCAGATCGGACCGCACAGGTCTTGAGCGATCTGGCTCGCGGCGACGTGAACAAGCTCGGACTTCAGTAGTGCTTTGGGATTTCCGCCGACAAGTTGGTACAGATTGTCGAAGTTTTCGAGCAATGCCGCTTCTCGATGTGCGGAGCCTGGATGAATGCGGGCCATCAGGCACTCCAGGGCTGCGGCTTTGTCCAGATCGGGCAGCTGCACACACGCCATTTCGGGCACAAGGGCCGGCATTTGGGGACTACAGAGAATAAGCCTGGCCGTGCCGAGCAGACGTTGCAGTCGCCATAGGGCCAAAGGATTATCGACAACGGCCTGCACATTGTCCAGCACGACCAGGAGGTTGCACTGCTGCTCCCAGGCCGGCAGCAAATGGGGTTCAGCCCCGACCTGTTGGGCAATACTCATTGCGGCCTCGATGAGGCCGCAATTGTCCAGCCACACCACGTGCGTTAGTGGAAGCTCATCGATGAGTTGGTGTGCAAGTGCCAGAGCGAAGGCCGATTTACCCACCCCGGACATCCCCCACAGCAGGAGATGGTGAATGTGTCCTTCGGCAAACTGCTTGCTGGCCCAATTAAGGAGATGTTCGCGTCCAAACAGGTGTGGCCGGATCGCTGAGGGGAGTTGTGCGCGCAGGCTGGCCTGTCGTTGGCGACGGTGGAATTGGCTTTGCTTCCGGTCCAAATAGTGCAGCAGGCGGCTGATGCCTAGAGACTGCCGTCGGTTGAGACTACGCACACTCTGGCCTACGACTCGGCTCAGGGATTGCCGGGATAAATCCAGATCGATGCGCACATAACGGAAATAGAGCAGGCTCCACGCCTCAAGTTCCTTGCTGGCTGTGCGATAGTCAGTGCGTAAATAGGCCAGGGCCTGGTCGTATGACTCTTGTCCGGATGCGAAAGGAAGGCCCAAAGTTTGTCGGAGGCGGTTGTATTGATAGCGGATGGCGTGTACCAGGCAGTTGATAACCTTGTGCTCGATAGTGCCACCCTCGACTGCCTTCATGAACGGATACTGGTCGGTGAAATCGAGTTCGTTCTTGAGCGAATTGCCGTGCCGTATCGCCTCAAGCACGTTGTAAAGCTGCCGTTCACCGAGGCGGTTGCTGCGCGTTTGCATTATTCCTCGATCAGCCTGGCGGGCGATCTCTGACCGTCCGCCCAACAAGCCGAATTTAGGGCTATGGATGCACCCCACCCGGTACACCATCGGCTCTGACTGCGCCTGCTGATAGCAGACTGGCGAAGAGCATCGCCAGCAACAGGCCAAGTGCGGCGAGCCGTACACGCTGTGGGTCGGACGTGAACAGGACGACTGAGGACATAAGCTTGCGGTGCATGGTCATCACTCCACTGCGATGCTTTCAGATGACCACAGGCTAGGCGATGTGTGCGGAACATGGCGCTGACCAGGAGCAGGCAAAATAAAAGCCGCATGAAGCGGCTTCTGATGAGGCTTGAAGGGGTGTCTATCCCATCAGTCTTTGGAAAAGTTCCTTCGTCTCGTGGCTGGGTTCAGTGTTCAAATCAGCTTTCAACAACTCGCATAGCGTGCGGTAATGGTCAAGGACACGCCGCTTGGTTCCTCGATCAGCGTAAAGCTGCATCACAAAACGGTGAATATCTTCCCGGTAGGGTTCCAGGTCCAGAGCGCGCTTGAGGGATCGGAGGGCACTCTTGGAGTCGCTTCGGCTGCGCCCACAAGCAGCCAATCCGAGCAGAGCCTCGATGTAGAGTTCGTGAAACTTGTCCCGATGAGGGCAGGCCCAGCCGTGATGTGACTCTGGTAGGAATTCTCCATGGTAGAGTTTGATGGCACGGGTGAGCAAGTCTTCCGTGCGGGCATCGCGGGGCCGTAAGACGCGGGCCTGTGTGACCAGGTTCTCGAACTCAACCGCATCACACCAGACTGACACTTCCGAATTGATGGAGTAGACCTCATCGGCGAAAGTTAGAACCTTGTCTCCAAGTGCGCCACGTGCTCGCCTGATGGCGGTGTGAAAATTGGACCGAACCTGTTCAGCGGTTGCCTCGGGCCAGAACTCAGCACCGAGCTTCTCGCGGTGCGTGGGCCCCTCAAACAGCAAATAGAAGAACACCTCTCGCGCGGTACTGGAACGCCATTCGGATGTGGAAATACGGTGTCCATCCCGAAGGACGCTTGACGCACCCAGCGTCAACACACGCAGGCTGATGGGTTCGGCAGTAACTTGAATGCTTCTCTCTGGGTTGGTGCTTCGATCTTCGAGCAAAACCTGGATGGCGTGGGCGAGCGGTCCGTCGGCGGCCATTGTGGTGCAGAGGGCTAGCAGCACGCCAGAATTGACGATCTCCGCTGCCGCCGGTTGCGCGATACCCGTTTCACTGATCACGTCAAGTAGTTCCTGCACGTACTTCTTGGCTAACGATTTGCGAGAAGCCAGGTACGCGACGCGGGCAGCGATAGCCAGTGCAGTCAACAGTTTGATTTTCGCATTCTGCTCTCTAAGGTCAGTCAGTACTGGGTCGAAGAGGGGCAGGATTTCTGCGGGGGTAGTCAGAGCCGCTTGTGCAGAGAAGAAAAGGATTTGCCCAACACTGATCTGGAGGGCGAGACTTCCCTCGCGGGCAAGCGAAATGGCTTCAGTCGCCAGTGTGGATGCCTCATACCATTTCCGTTGCCAACCTTTCATCAGAGCCATGCTCAGGAGTAGACAGGATCGGAACCAGGCATCATTGTGTCCGAGCACACGGAGCGCGCTGTTGTATAGCTTCTCGGCTTCAATAAAATTGCCAAGATCGCGGCGCAAATCACCCAGGTTCCACAAGAGTGCAGCTTCGGTTCTGCGTTCCAGGGCATGAGCTATGAGACTCAATCCTTCTTGAAAGGTCAGGCCGGCCTGCTGGTAGTTGTTGGCGAGTAGGTAGTAGTAACCGAGATTGTTAAGTGCCAGAGCCAGACTCTGCTTGGAGCCAAACGAGCGCAGCAGAGCCGCGCTTTCCTGTAAACAGGCACAGGCTTCGGCGAGATTGCCCATCTGCTCATGGCATACCCCTTTACTTTGGAGAAGGGAAGATAGTGCAAGCACGCTCATGTGCTGGCGATAGAGGGGCAATGCTTCTTGAAAGATTTGAAGAGCCAGCCGGGGATCCCCAAGCTGGAGATGCACGTGACCGAGGACTGATAGCGCATGTGCCCGCACTGAATCGGCCTCTGTCCAGGTATCCAGGGCCTTCGCCAGCCTCGCCTTGGCGACATCGGACTTTCCCTGGCTCATTTCATTGTACGCTTTCAGTATCTCGATTCGGGCCTGAAGGGCTGCGTCAGCCTCTTGAGCGCATAGGATAGCCGCCTCAGCCAGTTCAGCGTCAGCAAGCTGATGCTCATAACGATGTATGAAAATGGCAGCGCAGTTGTAGAGAAGTCTGGCTGACAACATGTTGACACGCTTCAGTGCTGCATTCCAGGATAACAGTGTCTCGAACTTGCCTTGAATAAAGAACGCTTCGGCCACATGCCCCGCCAGGTCACTTGCCTCGCGGTACTGTTGCGCTGCGACATAGTGTGAAAATGCTTCCTCCACCTGATTATCTTCATGGAAGTAGTGCGCAGCTTTCAGGTGTAGTTCGAGGAATCTCTGCGAGTTAATGGACTTGAGTCGTTCCTGCAAGAACTTGCGGAAGAGTGCATGATAGGTAGTGCCGCCTGTCGATGGTTTGATGAAGAGGTTGTGCGCCTGTACGGCTGATAGATATTCACGTGCATCTGGCAATTCCAGTACTCGGGTGAGCAGGTCGGCGGTCATATGGGTGAGCGTCGAGGAGGTGAGGAGGAAATCTGTTAGCGGTGGAGACAGCACATCCAGCATGGACTCTGCCAGTGCTTCGAACAACGCTTCAGGCCCGGCTCGACCCTTGAGCAAAATGCGCTGAAAATCTTCAGGCATCGGATACAGCGACAAAGCCGCGCCGACGGGCCAGCCCTCCAGGTCTCGATCTATGCTGTCAATGACATCCAGGTGTGCATCATCTCCCCACGCCGCACCGGCAAGCGATTCGATCTCCGAGCGCGTTAGCCTCAGCTCATTGGGACCGATGGTGCTGACTTCCTGGCGCGCTATCATCTCAACCAATGGCAGGTCAGGAACAGTCCGGCTGAGGAGCACAAGATGGCAATTGCGCGGTAGCAACTCGACTAACAAGCGCAGCCAATTTTCCGCCCAAGGGGCGCCGTAGAGCTGTTGAACATCGTCCAAGATGTAGATCAGGTCGGATTGAATTTGGCGCAGCGTATCGGCCATCCCGGACGCCACCTCGTTGGGAGTGGCATCGGCTGCAAAACGTTGCTCACTTTTGCCCGGAAATAGAGCCTCAATCGCCTGCAAATTGTGGGCGGCCAGCGTCGGCAAATCTCGATCATACACTTCGATGGAATGCCACAGGATCGGACGAGGTGACTGTTCGGCAAACTGGCTGGCAAGCACGCTCTTGCCGTAACCTGGCGGTGCACTGATTAGGGTCAGCTTTCGCTCTGTAGCTTCCCTCAGTCTATGCAGCAGTCGGGGGCGAGGGATGAGGGGGGCACTAGGGGCAAGTTGTGTCATAGAAGAACCCCATGCTTTCCAAACGGTGTGCTGATCTAAGTTTAATAAGTGTTAACAGAAGTACAAGTGGCAAGGGTTAGCACGGCAGGCCACATGCAAAGTCCGGCGGCAGCGTAAAAGACCAGGGCGAGGGCCTCAGCCGGCACAGCACAAAAGCGAGACGGGCGGAAGCGATAGCCGTAAAGCTACGTGTCCGGAATCGCCTGAGCAGCGGAGCCAATTGCCAGGTGGCAAGCTTTTCATGAAAGGTCACGTCACGACAAAAGTGGCGCTTATTTTCAATGGCCCAATGGCGACGATGGAGGTTGAGCAGGCGTTTAGGGCCAGCGTCGGCACCAGCAAAACTGGTCACACCGTACACGACTTGGTGAGTGATTTTGCCAGACTTGGTGTAGCGCACATCGCGCACCAATTGGGACACTTGACCCAAGTGCGATCAGCCGCTGGTGGAGCAGGGTGCTGAGGGTGTGGGGTCCCAGGCGTCCGTGCGCAGCGGCGCTAACCCGGCAGGCCGCCTTTCTGACCCAAAGAGCCGTTCAATGTCGGCACGCAAACCGGGTTGGTTAGCCTTAACGCGCCTTACTACGTAGTGTCCACAGCCTTCGATGCTTTTGGCTGGATAGGTCGCGTTGGGTAAACATCGCATCCCCAGTGACGACCTTGCCAGGCAGTTCAAGGCCGCTTAACACCTTCCGTGGTGCTGATTTCGTTTTCTTAAGACAGCACGTTGACCGCCTTCAAGACCACGCCTGACTGCACGCTATAGACCGCTAACCAATGCACTCCGCCTGTCTGTCCCGCTTCAATCGTTCCCCGCAGGTCTTCCCGGCCATTGCCAACTGCTCACCCCGCCCCTGACAGCATTTGAAAAACGCGCCTGACACCTGCTCGAATGTCTGCCCATCAATGGCCTGTCCCCATATCCGTCGGTACGTGACCGCGTCGGCGCAGTTTGCAAAACCGGGAACCCATTATCGAAGGTTTGGTCTACGATATCCATGTCCAACCGTTTCTCGGTATCCACCCATGTTTGCGACAGTGCAGGTTATCTTCCATTACGTCTTGCTTGACAACGACAGCCTGTGGTGCTTATTATTGATTATCAATAATGAAGGTCGCCATATTCTCCTCTTGCGCTTCAAGGGGCGCGGGGTATGTACCTATTGAGGAATCAATGTCTTGCCTGACAGGTAATGCCTTTCCTGAACCGCAACCCGTTGTCCACTATTCTTTTGGAATATATGCAGTGAAGAATCAAGCAGTAGCCTCAGTCGCCGACCAAATCTACAATCGGCTCCGCGAATCGATCATTAATGGGCGCTTTCCGCCAGGGCAACGGCTGGTCGAACTTGAGATTGCTGCACAAATGGGCACGAGCCAGGGTCCAGTACGCGAAGCGCTACAGCGGCTTGAGCGTGATGGGCTGGTTGAGCGACGGGCACGCAGTGCGACGTTCGTTACAAACATTTCGATAGACGAAATGTATGAGCTTTTCTCCATACGCAGCGTGGTCGAGAGCTTCGCCATCCGCCATGCGATCAGGCGTATTACCGAGACCCAGTGCGATGAATTGCAGGCGCTCATGGATGAAATGCACGACGCTGGCTGCCGTAACGATATGGCCGCATTGGTCGAGTACGACATGGAGTTCCACCGGCGTATCTGCGAGTGGTCGGAGAACATTACGCTAATGCGGGCCTGGACGCCGCTATATAGCCAGATTCAGCGTTTCGTGGCGCAGACGTACAAACGATACTTTCCCGATCTGGTCGAAATCGCTGATACCCATCAGCCGATCATCGACGCTTTGCGCAAGGGGAATGCAGACGACGCTGCCCGCGTAGTACAGGATCACATCATGTTAATCTGGTCAAGAATCGAGCCGCACGAGCCTGCACATAAGGAATAGAGTTTTGACAAGGCTACCTGTTTCCAAGATAGAACAACTGACACTCCTGACTGTTCCCAACGCCAGCTTTAAGACCCGCCTGGCGGCTTCCGAGTTGTGGCGCGGCTTGTACCAACTCGGCTACATAGGTCAGATCGCCGTCGCAGAACTGCCGGGGCCAGCAGAATCAGCCAATGAGGTACGCTTTGTGCTGACCGCAGAGCGCTCCGCGCTTGAGGAATACAGAATTTCAACTATACAGGCCAATCCCGCCCTCACTTCGGTCAAACTGACAGGGGCGAACGAGCAAGCACTACTCTATGCCGTCTTCGACTTTCTGGAACGGCAAGGCGCTTATTTCGGGGTGGATGGCGACCTGTACCCGCTTGATAAGCCGCTCGAATTGCTGCTGCCGGATGAAGGGCACCCCTGGCTGGGCGTACCTCGTTTCGGAACACGCGGCTTGCTTCCCTGGCCCGACTTCTTGAATTGCATCTCGGTCTACAACCGTGAAGACTTTCGGGCCTATCTGGAAGCCATGCTGCGGATGCGCTTCAATACGCTCGGCATCCACGTTTACGGCCAAAAGGACAAGTGGGTTGAGTCGTTTCTTTCGTTCGAGTATGGCGGGGTCGGACATGCAGCGTTCACAGACACTACCGCAACAGACCGATGGGGCTACCTCCCGCAGCGTACCTCCCGTTACGGTATGAGCGCTGCCCAATATTATGATGACGAAGTCTTCGGCGCAGATGCTACCCGCTATGCGCGCAACCCCTGGGAAGCAGCAGAACTGGCTCAGGCCCTTTGGAGCGAGGCATTCGCTTATGCTGAGAAGCTAGGAATCCGCACGGGTGTCGGGTTTGAACCGTACCAGCTACCTGACGAAATCTTGCGCGCCAGCCCGCCCGAAGTACGAATCGAGCATAAATATCAGATCTCGCACGAGTCAGCGGAGTTTCGTTTCACTCGTCTCGACCCAGAATCGCGGACAGCACGCTACATCCTGGAAACGCGACTTGCTCAACTCCTGGAAGCCTACCCATCGGTGAGCTATGTGTACCTATGGGAAGACGAATTCATGAATTGGGCCAGCCAGCGCGATAATGTGGAGCTTCCCGTCACGCCGTTTATCCAGGCTCATGACTTTTTACGCCGCCATGCCCCGAATAAACGGCTGGTATTGGCTGGCTGGGGCGGTGTCGTCCGAAACTTCGAGCACTTCCACCGTGTACTGCCCGAAGATGTCATTTTTGCGGCGCTCAGTGACCAGTTGGGCTGGGATCCCGTCCACGAAGCCTTTGGGAAGCTTGGAGATCGCGAGCGCTGGCCTATCCCCTGGATCGAAGATGATCCATCGATGTGGTTTCCGCAGATGCACGCCAACCGCTTCGCCAAAGATATGGCACTGGCCGAGCAGTACGGCTGCCAGGGCGTCCTCGGCATTCATTGGCGTCACCGGATCATCGACCCCGTTGCTGGCTACCTGGCGCGGCGCTGCTGGGACGCCGATCTGAAGTCTGCCACACACTACCAGATATATGCCCACACACAGGCGACTGGCGAGCGGGCCGTGGCCTTCGCGGCGCTGCTCGACGATATCGATGTCAACCGCCGCCTCCTCTCGACCTGGACGGGCAGAACCCGGCCCGACGGTCACGCTGAACACCAGGAATTCGCGGGGGACTACAGCGAAGCGTTCCAGATTGAACGACCCTACGACATCTCCGATGACTGGCTTGCGACTCAAAGGCAGGTCATCGAAATACTGGAGCGCCTTGTCTGCAACGCGCCGTCGGCTATCGAACGCGAGCGGCTTGGATACTGGTACGGGCAGGTGGGTTTTCTTGATCCCTATGGGCGTGCGTGGCAATTGGGCCGGACGCTCTACAAAATGATTACGGAACAGCGTGAGCGTATGCGAAGTGGCGATGCTGCCGGGGCCGCTGTCTTTATCCGTGAACAAGGTGTACCGCTGTGGCTCAAACTCCTCGAATATACTCGCGAAGCTGTGTTGGCCTTCCAGCATACGGTTGCCACGCGGAATGACCTGGGAATGCTGGCGTCGATCCACAACAAGTTCGTCCGTATAGCTACGTTTCGGCTGCGAGCCTCGCTGCTGGAGTTCTTAGACGAGCTGCCGCCGGAAGCCGAGGCAGCCAGGGTGCGGGCGCTCGCGCCAGATACAGACCTTGAGGCCACCGTGATCGTCCCAACACGGCCCACCCGCCTTTCGCCCGGCGAGCAGGTGCTGATCACTGCCGTAGCGCCGGGTACACGCGAATTAACGGAGATACTGCTGCGCTGGCGCACCTTCGGAACGGATGTATGGCATCAGGTGAAGATGCAGCATGTTGGACGGCGTACTTATGCACACGAACTGTCCGCGTCGGAAGGCATCGCTATGGGCATCGAGTATCTCGTGCAGGCAACTTTTGCTGGCACGCCAACGCCTGTTATCGTCACTGCACCGCCCGAAGGGGCATACCTGGTGACAGCATAAGCATCTAGGATTGGTCATCAACGATCCTCTGATCGTAGAGACAAGAAGTGGCCCGTTTAACAATAGATAAGGAGATTTTTCTATGAAGACCCTGTTATGTTCCCTAATCGCCTTGGCCGTCTTGTCTACACTGGCTGTCGTGCCAACGATGAGCCGTGCCCAGGAAAAGATCACCCTCGAAGTGTGGACATTCGTCAACACCCATGCGCGTTGGTATCGGGAAATGGGCGAGAAGTTCACCAAAGAAAACCCCAACATCGAAATCAAGGTCACGGAAATTGCCTACCAGGAAATGCACGATAGGCTGCTGGTTGCCCTGCAATCTGGCGGCGTTGGTGCACCGGATATTGCCGATATTGAGCAAGGGCGGTTCGGCGATTTTCTGCGTGGAGGCGATCCGGGGCTGGTTGATCTCAAGCCCAGGTTGGAACAAGGTGGATACCTGAGCAAACTGGTGGCTGCGCGTGAGGCACTGTACTCTTATCAGGGCAAAATCTACGGCATCGAACACGCGCTGACGCCCGTCGTCTACTACTATCGCGCTGATCTGTGGGATAAGGCAGGCGTCGATCCCAATAAGCTCGAAACGTGGGACGAGTTCGTCGAAGCTGCCAAGAAAGTTGCTAGCAAAGATTCGGCGGTCATGCCTGTCTTCAGCGATTTGCACCCCATCTTGCTGCGGCAGCGTGGAGCAGACTATTTCAATGAAAAGGGAGAAGTCACCATCGACTCCGATGTTTCGGTCAATACGATGGATTGGATTCTGAAGCAAATCGATGCCGGGGTATTCGCGCAGGCTGCCCAGGACAACTACAATGCGCCGGACTGGGCCGCCTACAAGGAAGGCAAGTTCTCCGGGACAATTGGCGCAGATTGGTATGCAGGTTTCCTCAAGGACAATGTGCCTGAACTGTCTGGCAAATGGAAAGCGGCTCCATTGCCAGCCTGGGAAAAAGGCGGCTCACGCACCAGTGTCAACGGCGGAACAGGCTCGTGCATCGTCGCTGCCAGTAAGCACATCGAAGAAGCCTGGAAGTTCCAGCAATTCACCATGCTTTCAGTGGAAGGCAACGTGCGGCGCTTTGAGCTAACCACGCTCTTCCCACCGCTCGTACCAGCCATGAGCGACGAGCGGCTTCATGCCAAGGACAAATACTTCTCTGATCAGGACCTGGGCGCATTGTTCAGCAGCATTGCTGATAAGACCCCTACGCAATATCAAAGCCCGTTCCGTGCCAAGCTGAACTCCCTACTAACAGCCGCATTCCAGGACATCATTGACCGCAAAAAGACACCCAAGCAAACCTTCACCGAGATCGCGGAATCTATCCGGGCCGAAATGAAGGCAGGCTAAAGGCTGCCATTGTGTTCATAGGTGGGGATGTGGGCGGTTCGTGGGCCGCCCGCATCCTTCGTCCAACAGCGGTGATACAATCGACCTGAGAAGCGTGGGAGTCTGCTTATGCGTAGCTGGCGGCGGAAGCTAATACCCTACCTTTTTATCAGTCCGTTTTTCATTGGTTATGCTATCTTCTTCCTGTTCCCGGTATTGTGGTCGCTCCGGCTCAGCTTCTTCCAACAAAATGGCCTGAACGCGCAGCCCAAGTATGTCGGGTTGGACAATTACGGCCAGTTGCTGAAAGACCCACTGTTCATCAAATCGTTGTCGAATACCACAACCTATGCGCTGGGCAGCATCTTTATTATCGTCCCGCTCGCGCTCATTCTGGCGCTGCTGCTATCACGGCCTCGGCTGCAACTACGTGAGTTTTTCCGCCTGTTTTTCTTCACGCCCAATATTACGTCGGGCGTGGTGGTCGGCATTGTCTTCACGCTGGTATTCAACGAGCAGTACGGCCTGATCAACAATTTCATTCTTCAGCCACTGGGAATCGCGCCAATCCGGTGGCTGCGCGACCCGGCCTGGGTGATATGGGCCATCATTATCCTGGGTATATGGCGCTTCACCGGATTAAACGCCCTGTACTTCATGGTCGGGTTGCAGAATATCCCGCCGGAAATCAAAGAGGCGGCCCTGGTCGATGGCGCAAACCGCTGGCAAGCCTTCCGCTATATAACGTTACCCCTGCTCCGCCCAGTGCTGGCGTTCGTACTTAGTTTTGCGATTATCGGTTCGTATAATCTGTTTACCGAACCGTTTATTCTGACAGGGCTAGACGGAGGGCCGAGAAATTCCGGGTTAACAATGACCATGTACCTGTATTCCAATGGCTTCCGGCAGATAAAATTGGGGTACGCTTCGTCCATTGCCTACTCTGTTGCCATCATCATCATCGTGTTGACTATCCTCCAACTGGTAGTGGTGCGGGCCTTCCGTCAGGATTAAGACTATGGCGGACACGAGCTCCAAACAATATAGTCCAGAAGCTACCCTTCTTCAGTCCCGAACAATACCCAACCTGCGCACCATGCTCTGGCAGCGGCAGCTGGAATGGTCGCTGGTGTACGCGGCCCTGCTCATATTCGGCGTCCTGGTCGGCGCGCCTTTCGTCTACATGATTTCCGGCTCGTTCAAGACCAATGGCGAGCTGTTCGCCTATCCCCTGAACCTGCTCGTGCAAAACCCGACGCTCGGAAACTACCAGCGTTTGCTAGGTGGGCAGGAGATTCCTTACATCCAGATGTTCTTAAACAGCATCCTCATCTCCACCAGCCAAACCCTGCTGTCGCTGGCGATTTCGGCAATGGTAGGCTGGGGGTTCGCCAAATATCAGTTTCGAGGCAAGACGTTGCTGTTTATCCTGTTGCTGGCAACGCTGGCCCTGCCTTTTCAGATCACGCTCGTTCCGCTCTTTCAACTCATCGTGCAGATCGGCTGGTTGGACAACTTTCTGGGAGTCATCATCCCCGGCGCGATCAGCGCTTTCGGTGCGTTCTTCATGCGCCAGAGTATGCTGTCAGTTCCTGACGATTTGCTGGATGCTGCACGCATCGATGGCGCATCCGAATGGGGAATTTTCTGGCGGATCGGGCTTCCGCTCTCACGGGGCGCATTGTCCGTTTTGGGTGTGCTTGTGTTCCTGAATGCCTGGAGTGACTACCTGTGGCCCGTGATCGTGCTGCGCTCCCCGGAGAAGTTTACCTATCCTGTAGGATTGGCGACGCTCGTCGGCCTATACAAGGTTGAATATGGAATGATTTTGGGTGGGGCATTCCTGGCAACATTGCCAGTTGTGCTGATTTTCGTGGCAGGGCGGAGACACATTCTCGATAATCTGACGATTGGCGCGGTAAAGATGTAGCTTCAGCGGCTTGTGTGCTGGTCGAAAACTCATCGAAGCCGTGTAATGCTGAAGAACTGCTCTGTTGCAGGTGTTGTCGCGCTATTCGCACCCGAAGAGTCCACATCACTTCACGCTGCCGCAGTTGATGGCGTGCGTGCTGATGACGTTCTATCTGGACGTAAGCTACCGGGATATGGAAGAATTCCTGTTGACAAGCGAGGTGGTGTGCCGAGCGCTGGACTTGCCCCGCGTGCCCGGCCACAGCACGCTGTCGCGCACGGGCAAGAAACTGCGCCGGATGGACTTCGAGACGCTGAAAGGGACGTTGCTGAGTGCGTTGGGCGTCGAGGAAGAGGTGATTGCCTCGGACTTGACGGGCTTTTCGCCCTCGCAGGCCAGCGCCTACGACCAGACCCGCAGCAGGCGTTCCTGCCGGGAATTCATCAAAGGTTCACCGATTTTGGCAGTGTTGCATGTCCTACAGGGGGGATCGACTCTGTGGACGATCTGGATACCGGCAAAATAGACGAAATGGTGCTGGCGCTGCTGTACCTGACACTCCACGACTACAACCGGGCATGGAAAGGCTTCGATTGGGACGCGCTCAACCGACTTTATGAAAAAGGGTTCATTGAAGACCCGAAAAACAAGAACAAGTCTGTCGCGTTTACCGATCAGGGGCTGGCAAAGGCGGAGAGATTGTTTCACAGGGAACTGATTGAAACTTTTGACAGGGGAACTCATTGAAACTAGGGTGTGTCCGCAAACTCGGTTAAACTAGAGGCATGACCAAACGACACGCTTGAACAGATGCACAGTGGGAAAAGATCAAGCCGCTGCTGCCACCAGAAAGACCGAAAACGGGACGCCCGAATCAGGATCATCGCAGACTGCTTGACGGGATGATCTGGCGTGCTAAAACCGGGGTTCCGTGGCGCGACTTGCCAGAACGATACGGGAAGTGGAAAACAGTCTACAGTCGTTGGTTACGCTGGCGGGATGCAGGCGTGTGGCAGCGGGTGTGGGAAGCGTTGCAGCAGGCGGCGGATCACAAGGGAGAAGTGGCATGGGAAATCCACTTCATCGACAGCACTATCGTGCGTGCCCATCAACATGCTGCGGGAGCAAAAAAAGCACCGCTGCCAGTGAGGGATTAGGGCGGAGTCGGGGTGGATTAACCACCAAAGTCCATGCCCGGGTGGATGGCAAGGGGCGTCCGTTCACTTTCGGTCTTACTCCCGGACAGCAGCATGATGCGACAATGGCTGAAACGTGGCTCAAGCCGGGAGCAGTGCGTTCGGGGAAACGGGGGCGTCCACGCCTACGACCTCAGCGGCTGGTGGCCGACAAAGCGTACAGCTCGCGCCAGTTCAAACGTTTTCTGCGGCGACGGGGTATCCAGCCCATCATCCCACGTAAACGCAACCAGAAACGGGGACGCCCTCATAATGCAGCATTGTATCGGGAGCGTAACATCGTGGAACGCTTTTTCTGTCGGTTGAAGCACTTTCGAGCGGTGGCTACCCGTTATGACAAACGGGCAACGACTTAGCTGGCGACCGTATTGCTCGCCTCTATCGTCCTATGTTTATAGTTTGCGGACACACCCTAGCTCGCCCTCCTGTCGTAATCCGGGTGATATTCCTTTGCGGTATCGCGCTGGCGAGACACCCATGTTCTTGCTGAAAGCGCGCGTGAAGTAGTAGCGATTGCCAAACCCGGCTTCCGTTGCGATTTGGTCAATTTTTTTCGAGGTGTAGAGCAGTTCCTGCGAAGAATACCGTAGGCGCTGCTGCAAGATATATTGAGCTGGCGTTGTGCCAACCGATTGTCGAAAGCGCCGACTAAAGTAATCCTTGCTCATATTGCAGCGAGCCGCGAGGTCGGTAACCGTAATTGTTGACGAGAGATTCTTATCGATATGCTCCAGGGCTGGTCGCATGATTTCCAGCGCTTCGGCATCCAGGTTGATACGCGCCCGCTGCTCAGCGGGCACAGCAGACAAGCAGAGAGCCAGCGCTTCGTAGATGAGACTTTTGGTTCGAAGCTGGGTCACCAGCCGCCTCGATCCGGTTGTCCAAATATCATCCAGCAGTACCCTGAACATTTCGTTCAGCGGCTCAGAGTCCGGTACGCGAATGGGCATGTGAAACAGGTTTTGCAGGATGATGTGGGGGATACCTGTAATCTCAAAATGCACATAAAAATGCTCAAGTTCATGCCTGCATTGGCATTTAAAGCGTACACCAGCCGGAACAAAATAGAATCGGTCCTTATACAACAAATAGGATTGGTCTTCTAGCAGCAGAGAACTGCCATTCTGCCCGTTTCGATAGAGGCGCCAGAATGGATCCTGTAAGCGACCTTTCCACCAGGCTGGATCGATAATCAGATATTCAGCCAGGAACAGGCGAATGTGCAAATTGTCGACGAGTGTTTTACTGTAAAGAATATGCATATCTGCTCACGTCGCTTTTGGATACAAATGTGACATTCTAAAGTATAGCCGCTCCATACGCAAGGACTTATACTGAATTAAAATGGACAACATTTGGGAAACAGAGTTGTGCAACCGCTTTCCGCCCATCGAAGACCTCTCCTCGACAAGCTGATCCAGCCACCGCGGACTCCATCCGCAAGGGCCAACGGCGCTCAAAACTACCTGCCAGCTTTCGTCCTATCGGGATAAGGGACCAAGCGATATGACCGCAGTCACCATTAAGCGGGAGAAGCAATACCCGTCGCGGCTGAACCGACTCATCTGGGGTAAGAGCAGCGAACTCAAACGGCGTGAGGCTATTAGCGGTATCCTGCTGGCCTCGCCCTGGATCATCGGCTTCGTCTTTTTCACCGCCGGACCAATGCTGGCCTCGTTCATCATCGGGCTTACCAAGTGGGACATCATCAGTCCGCCGCGCTTCATCGGTCTCGATAACTATGTGACGATGTTTACTAAGGACGAGCTGTTCAGCCAGTCCTTAAAGGTTACCTTCACATACACCGTCCTTTCGGCGCCACTTCATGTTTTGCTTGGTCTGTTGCTCGCTTCGCTGCTGAACACGAAAGTGTACGGTCGGAATATCTTTCGGGCGATCTTCTATCTGCCATCGGTCCTGCCGATTGTTGCCACCGCGGTGCTGTTTAGCTGGATTTTTAACCCGGAGTTCGGACTGGTGAACTATGGCCTATCGCTGATCGGCATCAAAGGGCCGGGTTGGTTCACCAGCGATACCTGGGCGTTGCCAGCTATCATCATCATGAATCTTCAGTACATCGGCTTCACAATGGTGCTGTTTCTGGCCGCGCTGCAACGTGTGCCACAAGAACTGGTCGAAGCAGCACAACTTGATGGCGCTGGCCGGTGGAGCATCTTTCGCCATGTGACACTGCCTATCATTTCACCCGTGATCCTTCTTGCAATCATTCTTAACATCAACAATTCTTTTCAAACCTTTACCCAGGCATACGTCCTCACCAACGGCGGGCCATCGAACTCGACGCTGTTCTACATGCTGCACCTGTACAACAACGGGTTTCGCTACTTCAAGATGGGCTATGCAAGCGCGCTGGCCTGGGTGCTGTTCGCCATCATCGTCCTATTTACGTATCTCAACTTCCGGCTGTCACGGCGGTGGGTTTACAGTGAGGGAGAATAGCTGATGCTGGCAGAACACTTTGCAGGGCCGCGCAAACGTATCGATCTACTCAAATACACACTGATTTTTCTGGCGTTAACGCTCCTATCTCTGCCCTTTATTTTTCCCCTTATCTGGATGATCAGTACGGCGTTGAAGACACCGGAACAGGTCTACGCTTTCCCGCCCGTATGGATACCGCAGCCAGCCGTGTTCGAGAACTTTATCAAGGGCTGGACGGCGGCTCCCTTCACCCGGTTTCTTGGCAATACCTTGATCACGACGGTCATCCCTATGCTCGGCGATGTATTTGTCTCGGCTATGGTGGCTTTTAGCTTTTCGCGCGTGCGTTGGCCTGGCCGGGACAAGGTGTTCGGCCTGTGCCTCGCAACCATGCTGCTGCCCGGTATTGCCACCCTTATCCCCGTCTTTCTGGAATTCAGAGCGTTGGGATGGGTCAATACGTTTCTGCCCCTGATCATGCCATCCATGTTTGGCAATGCTTTCTACGTTTTCATTCTCCGACAGTTCATGCTCAATCTACCGCCTGACTTGGAGGAAGCCGCGAAGGTTGATGGCGCGAGTATTCTGCAAATCTTCTTCAGGGTTATCTTGCCGCTAACTGGCCCGGCACTGGCAACTGTTGCGATTTTCTCGTTCCTGGCGCATTGGAATGATTTCCTGGGCCCCGTCATTTATCTGCATTCCCCGGAGTTGAAGACCTTGAGTGTCGGGCTTGCCACTTTTGAATCGGAACTGACGGGAACGGGTGGCGCTTACAGCTTGGTCAGTTCACGGCTGCACCTGCTCATGGCGGTTGCCTTTCTGATCAACCTGCCGTGCATCGTGTTGTTCGTCATGTTCCAGAAATACTTCGTCCGTGACGTGATTACCAGTGGCCTGAAATTGTGAAGGCAGCGACACGCCTGTCTGCTGCCACTCGTCAATGTTTTAGCCGTACTGGAAGGAGGTAAGGAGCGCAGGAGACCGTTCCCGTCAGTAAAACGATATTTCAGCTTACGATTGGAGAACCTTATGGCAAAACTTTCGAGACGAGAATTTTTACGCCGGGCGGCAGCTAGCACAGCCGGAGCAGTTCTGGCATCTTCTGCGACTCTCGCCGAGGCATCCGGCACGGAGGGCCATCCCTGGGCTGCGCCCGCCAGGCAGGCAAAGCAGACAGTGACGTTCACCATGTTCGGCCATCCAAATCTGGCCGAGCAGATGGTCGAGTTGTTCAATAAGACTCACCCGGATATTGAGATCAAGTTTGAGCGCAGCGAAGGCCAGGGCTACAGCGAAAAGGTGCTGTCGGCCATTGCTTCAGGCAATGCGTGGGATATTTTCCGCGCGCCGAGTCTCAATGAGGCGCTGCGCCTTGGAATCAAAGGCGTGGCAGAGGATCTCGCCCCTTACCTAAAAGCCGACACGGAGTACCCAGCCGATCTCTACCTGCCAGGCGTGCTAAACTCATTTACTGACGCAAACAAAAAGAAATAAAGGGGCGGCAGGATGGGATAAAATGGCAGGATGGGAAACAAAAGAGAACGTACAGATTGGCGAGAACAGCGGCGGTTACGGGCGTGGGATTTGA
>Ga0070741_10004031_pt1 | contig 35013 bp, 29 predicted proteins | sample Coa_R1_4_FD_66440 | JGI IMG/M metagenome (GOLD analysis project Ga0070741, IMG submission 66440) | Surface soil microbial communities from Centralia Pennsylvania, which are recovering from an underground coalmine fire - Coalmine... | ecosystem: Environmental > Terrestrial > Soil > Unclassified ... | reverse complement strand
CGGGGGCGGGATTTGAACCCGCGACCTTCGGGTTACGCGACATGGGCCCTGATGTCCATGTCGACCGTCGTTGCAGCGCGGTTCTGGTTCCTGCTCGCCACCCCCATCATCCTCGCCGCCGGCGTCTACAAGGTCCCAGACCTGGCCGGCCATCTCGGTGACGGCATCCGCGGTCAGGCCCTCGTCGGCGCCATCGCCGCCGGCGTCGCCACCTCGCTTGACCATGGCCCCATTCTGGTTGACGACACCACGGGCCGTTGCAGCTCACGCTCGAGCCGTTCGATAGCGTCGATGACACAGAAGCCGTCGCCGGCGAAGTCGGCGGCTTGCGCGTTGGGGACGTTCGCGCAGGCCCACTCGTAGACGTCATCGGGTCGGGCATCGTGCTGGCCGCCCGTAACGACCGCCGGCGCAGCGATCACAACGTCGAGACGTGGCCGACGGAAGTGCGTGCGCCGCGCCCAAGAGCCGGTGCGAACGGCTTCCTCGACCGCGAGAGCCCGTTCAGGAGCCCTTCAGGCGCACCGTCGTAGGTTGCTCGAGTAGCAACTGGCGACCGAAGGAGTGCGACATGGTTCGAAAGAGGCTCGTGATCGCGGGGGCGACGGTGGCGGTCGCAACGCTGGCGGGTGGCGGGATCGCCTTGGCTGGGTCGCGGACGACGCAGGACCCTCCGGCCGAGCACGCGAGCGAAGCCCGCTACACCGCGGCCTACCAGGCGGATGCTGGGGTCACCCAAGCTGAAGCAGAGCGGGCGGCTCTGCAGTCCCACCCCGGCACCCTCGTCGACGACACCCATCTGCAAGACGAGGGAGACGGTCTCCGCTGGGAGGTCAAGACCGACGACGGCTCCCGTATCTGGGAAATGCAGGTCGATGCACACACCGGGCAGGTCGTCAGCAACCAGCCCGACGACTGACGGCAGAACGGACCGCGGGCCGTCGGATGAACCGATCCCGGTCACGGCCGCTGGGGGTTATGGCCGGAGGAGTCGTCTCGCGGCAGGCGGAGCACGAACGTGGCTCCCGGTGCTGCGTCCTCCAGCGCGAGGGTCCCGCCGTGGGCGGCCGCGATGTCACGGGCGATCGCCAAGCCCAGCCCTCGGCCGCCGCCGTCGCGTGTCCGTGATCGGTCGGCCCGGGCGAAGCGTTCGAAGATCCGGTTCCGATCGGCGGGTGCGACGCCGGGTCCGTCGTCGCTGACGATGACTTGGATCTGTTCGCCGTTGTCGGTCACGCTCACCGTCACGGTCCCGGCGGCGTGACGTTCGGCGTTGTCGAGGAGGTTGCGGATGGCTCGCCCCAGCGCGGCGGCGTCGCCGATGGTCTGTGCGGCGGTGACGTGTCGGGCGTCGACGGTGACCTTGCCGCGTGTGCGAAGACGGCGGACCTCGGCGAGGACGACCTCGTCGATGTCGAGCACGTCGCGGGGTGCTGGTGTCGTCGGTTCGTCGAGGGCGGCGATGGTGAGCAGGTCGTCGACGAGGCGTTGCATGTGGAGCGTCTCGTCGAGGACGTCGCGTTCGGTGGTCTGCCAGTCGGCGCCGTCGGAATGGGCGAGGTCGACTTCGAGCTGTGACCGGATCCCGGCGAGCGGGCTGCGCAGCTCGTGGGAGGCGTCCGCGAGGAAGTGTCGGTTGCGGGTCGCGGCGTCCTCGAGCCGGGCCAGCATCGTGTTCATGGTGGCGGCCAGCCGTCCGATCTCGTCGTCGCCCGGGGGCTGCGGGACCCGCCGGTGCAGGGCGCTCTCGGTGATCCCGTCGACCTCGACGCGCATTCGCTCGACGGGTCGCAGGGCTCGCCCTACGGCGACCCAGGTGAGCGCGAGGACCACGGCGAGCAGGGCCGGCGAACCGATCGCGAGCGCGACGGCCAGGTTGGTGACAGCGTCATCGACGGGTTTGAGGCTCCCGCCGACGTAGACCGTGAACGACGCTCCGCCGGAGGTGGCGCTCTCGGCCACCACACGGAATGGTTCGTCGCCGATCGGCAGGTCATGGAGTGTGCGAGCCGCCGGAGGTGGCTCGGCGGGACGGAAGTCGGTGACGGCGAGCTCGCCTTCGATGTTGGGACTGGACCGCACCACCTTTCCGGACCGGTCAACGATCTGCACGAACGCGGCGTCCTCGAACGGGATGGCAATGGAGGCGGGAAGGGAGCCGCCGTCGAGCGCAGCAACGAGGTCAGCGGCTCGCAGGCGGATCGTGGTCTCGACGTCACCCGTCAGCGCCTCACGCTGGCGGGTGGCCAGGAACGCGGACGCGACGGCCAGCGCAAGCGCGAACACCACGGCGACGCCGAAGGTGATCCTCACCCGCACGGTCAAACCACGGCGTCGCATGGCGCGCTCAATCCGCCCGACCGTTGAGGCGGTAGCCGGCACCGCGGATGGTCTCGATGGTGGTGACGTGGAAGGGGTCGTCGATCTTGCGGCGGATGCGGCGCACGTACACCTCGACGTTGTTGGGATCGCCTTCGAACTCGAAGTCCCACACCGCGCCGAGGATCTCCGTCTTGGTGACGACCTCGTCGGCCCGGCGGACGAGGAACTCGAGCACGGCGAACTCTCGGGCGGTGAGGCGGATCTCGGTTGTGCCTCGCCAGACTCGCCGGCCCGCAGGGTCGAGCCGGAGGCCGGCGACGCTGAGCTCCACCGGACGCTCGCGGGCGCCGCGGCGCAGCAGGGACCGGAGGCGGGCAACGAGCACGACGTAGGAGAACGGTTTGGACAGAAAGTCATCCGCCCCGGTGTCGAGCGCCTCGGCTTCGTCGTACTCGCCGGTCTTGGCGGTCAGCATCAGGATCGGCGTCCAGTTGCCCTCGTCTCGCAACGTGGCGCATACCTGATAGCCGTTGGCGCCGGGGAGCATGACGTCCAGGACGATGGCGTCATAGGGCTGCTCGCGAGCCATCCAGAGGCCGTCGTCGCCGTTGAAGACGGCATCGACGGCGAACCCTTCGGCTTCGAGGCCGCGCTTGATCGCCGTCGCCATCCGCTTCTCGTCCTCGACTACCAGCACACGGGGCACGGTCGCTCGCTCGGGCTCTCTCAACGGGACGCATGCAGCGTCGCGTACCGCACCTGGACGCAGGCTGAACGGTTTCCGTCACCGGGTTCAGCGTTGTTCAGCGTGGGTCCAGCGACTCGGGCGCAGGGTGGCCTCAGCAACCACAATCGAGAGGCAGGCTCATGTCCGAAACACCCACCACGTTCACGAGGCGGCACAAGCTGTTCCTGGCATCGCTCGCGATGGTGTCATTGTCGCTGGGCATAGCGGGCATCGCCTCCGCCCAGGGGCCCTCGTCGCCGACCGCCGGCAGCGCACCGACCGCCGGCAGCGCACCGACCGCCGGTAGCGCACCGACCACCGCGGCACCGACGAAGGCCCCCGCCGCGATCGAACCCGCGGAGGCTCCCCCCACCAACGAGGGGACCGAAGCACCGAAGACCGAAGCCTCCCGCGCGGCCGAGGAAGTCGACGGAGTCGACTGCGAGAACGGGATCGACAGGGCCTCCGGCGCCGAGTGCGACGGCGGGCCGTCCGCCAACCCCCAGGGCGGCGGCGCCGACGCGGCCGAGGCAGGCTCCGGGACGGCGACGCCGTAGCCTTCGAGCGTTGTGACGAGGGGCGTGCCACCGCCGGGCGCGCCCCTCGTCCGCGTCACGACCGATGTGCCCGACGCGGGTCTGCGGCGGGATTCAGGGAACGGGTCCGGCGGGGTCGGAGTCGCGGAGCGCGAGCCGGAACGTCGTGGGCGACCCGGGGTGGGCGAGCACAAGTCGGCCCCCCTCGGCGTGGGCGAGGGACCGGGCCAGCGACAGCCCGATGCCGTGGCCGGCTCCGGAGCGGCGTTCGAAGATCGCGTCGGGATTCCCGTCAGGGCCGGGCCCGTCGTCGGACACGTCGATGACGACACCGTCGCCGACATGGTCGGCGTGGACCTGCACGACGCCGCTGCCGTGCTCGCTGGCGTTGGCGAGCAGCACGTCGAGGATCTGGCTGACCGCGGCTCGCGACGCGTGGGCGGTCACCGGGCCGGCAGCGATGTCGATGCGCAGTGGGCGGCCGTGCGCGGCAAGGGGGCCATGCCAGGTCTGTTCGAGGGCGTCGATGACCTCGTGGATGTCGAGAGGGCCGCGGCTGGTCTGCGCTTCTCGGGCGAGGGTGAGGAGATCGTCGATGGTGGCTTCCAGGCGGTCGACCTCGCCCAGCGCGACGTTCATCGTCGCTTGTGGGTCCACGGCCGGGTTGGCGAGCGCGGTTTCGAGGTGGAGTCGGAGCCCGGTGAGCGGGGTGCGCAGCTGGTGGGACGCGTCGGCGCTGAAGGCACGTTCCCGGTCCAGCATGCGTCCGAGCCGCTCGGCGGTGACGCCGAGGTTCTCGGCCGCCTCGTCCAGCTCGGGGATACCGGATCTGCCTGGGCGCACGGTGAAGTCACCGTGACCAAGCCTCGCCGACGCAGAGGCGAGATCAGCGACCGGCTTGGCAATGCGGCCGGAGAGACCACGACCGACGGCGGCGGCGAGCACGAGCAGCCCGGCGGCGAGCGCGGTCATGAGCAGCCAGGCGCGGTGCACCCGGCTGTCGACGGTGGCCGCCGGAAGTTCGGCGCGCACGACGGCGAACACCCGCTCGGCGCTGCTGAGGGGGGCGGCGACCACGAACGGGTCGCCCTCGGTCTCGGCGATCCGGCCGGTGGCGGCGAGGGCGACCTCCTGGCCGCCGTGGAGCGGGCCGGCGCCGGTGACGCGTTGGCCGTCGGGGGTGTAGATGCCGAGCTCGATGCCGTGGGCGGATCGAGGGAGCTCGATCGGGTCGCTGAGATCGATCGGTGAGGGGACGCTGGCGCCGGCGTGGGCGGCCTCGCGGACGAGCTGGGCGATGGCTTCCTCGCGGTAGAGGTCCCGGACGGCGGCGCCCAGCGGGACCCCGAAGCCGACGATGACGAGGGCGGCGACGAGCACGATCGCGGACAGGATCCGGCGGGTCATTCGCTCTCGAGCCGGTAGCCGACGCCGCGCAACGTGGTGATCCGGCTCGGCCCGTCCGACCCGTTGTCGAGCTTGCGCCGGAGCGCGGACACGTGCGTGTCGAGGGTCTTGGTCGACCCGAACCAGTGCTCGTCCCACACGTCGCTCATGATCCGTTCGCGGGTCACGACCCGGCCCGCCTCGGCGGCGAGGAGGGCGAGCAGGTCGAACTCCTTGGGTCGCAGGTCGACCTCCTTGCCGCCCACGGTGACGCGCCGGGCGGCGACATCGACCAACAGGTCGCCGACCTGCAACTGATCGGACGTGTTGGCGGCCGGGCGGGGCCGGCGAAGGTGCGCGCGGAGGCGGGCGAGGAGCTCGGCCAGGCGGAACGGCTTGGTGAGGTAGTCATCGGCGCCGGCCTCGAGGGCGAGGATCACGTCGATCTCGTCTCGACGGGCGGTGAGCATCACGATGGTGGCGTCAGGTGCAGCCCGTCGCAGCCGCCGGCACACCTCGGTCCCGTCCAGGTCGGGTAGGCCCAGGTCGAGCAGGACCAGGTCCGGCGTGTCCGCGTGGCAGCGGCCCAGCGCGTCGGCGCCTGAGGTCGCCCACCCCACGACGTACCCGTTGCCTTCGAGCGCGGTGACCAGGCCTGACCCGATGGTGGCGTCGTCCTCGACGATGAGGATCCGTTCGCTCACGGCCTTAGCGTAGAAGCCACGCCACGGCACGACCCTTGCACCACGGCCACCGAGAGTTCAGGTGGCGTTGACCTTCACCGCAGCGGCCGGTGACGCGGTGATTCGTACGTTCAGGATGTCGCCAACCCGAGGAGCACATCCATGAAGCGCAGCGCCCTGATCGTCGCCGGCGCCATCGCCGTGGCCTTGGCGGCCGCCGCGTGCGGGGGCGGGAGCTCGTCGAGCTCGTCCGGCGGGACCTCGAAGGGATCGACGACGAGCGCGCCACCGCCGAGTACCGCGGGCTCCGGCGTCGCCCCGACCGCGGCGGAGGTGAACCCGGCGGGCGACATCCCCGACAATCAGGTGTTCGTCGCCTACACACCACCGTCCGGCGGGTTCCGCGTCAAGGTCCCCGAAGGCTGGGCCCGAACCGAGACCGGCGGCGCGGTCACCTTTACCGACAAGCTCAACAGCATCCGCATGGAATCGGCGCCGGCGTCGAACGCGCCGACGCCGCAATCCGCGGAGCAGACCGAGCTGCCGGGCATCCGCGCCGCCATCAAGAACTTTCAGGCCGGCAAGGTGAGCACCGTCACCCGGAAAGCCGGCCCGGCCGTGCTGCTCACCTACGGAGCGGACAGCGCCCCGGACCCGGTCACCGGCAAGGTCGTGCACGACGCCGTCGAGCGCTACGAGTTCTGGAAGGCCGGCACCGAGGTCATCCTCACCCTGTCGGGGCCGCAGGGCGCTGACAACGTCGACCCGTGGCGCATCGTCACCGACTCCTTCGGATGGCAGGCGTGACCGCCGCGCTCGAGGCACATGACCTCTACCGCTTCTTCCACGCCGGCGACGAGGAGACCCTGGCGTTGCGGGGTGTGTCGATCAGCGTCGAGAGCGGCGAGATGGTGGCGGTCACCGGTCCGTCCGGGTCGGGGAAGTCCACCCTGCTCGCGTGCCTCGCCGGGCTCGATGCGCCCGACGGTGGCATGGTCCGCGTGGCCGGACACCCCGTCTCGCGACGCCCCGAACCCGAACGCGCCGCGTTGCGGGCCCGCCACATCGGGATCCTGTTCCAGTCCGCCAACCTCCTCGAGCACCTCACCGTCGACCAGAACGTCGCCCTTGCCCAGTCGTTGGCCGGCACCCCCGACGTGGCACGCCGCACCGGCCTCCTCGACGAGCTCGGCCTCAGCCAACGACGCCACGCCCACCCCTCGCAGCTCTCCGGCGGTGAAACCGCTCGGGCCGGGCTCGCCGTCGCCCTGGCCAACGACCCCGAGGTGCTGCTCGCCGACGAACCGACCGGCGAGGTCGACGCCGCCACCGAACACCACGTGCTCGCGCTGCTCCGCCGCCGGGCGGACACCGGCGGCGCGGTCGTCATCGTCACCCACAGCCCCGGTGTCGCCGCCGCCGCCGACCGCACCATCGTCCTCAGCGACGGGACGGTGACGTCATGAACGCGAGCGAGGACACCCAGGTGTTGGTCCGGTGCCGTGGTGTTGCCCGCACGTTCGGCTCCGGGCTCGGCGCCGTCGTCGCCCTCCACGACATCACCTGCGAGATCCTCGCCGGTCAGCAGGTCGCCTTCACCGGCCCCTCCGGCTCCGGGAAGTCGACCCTGCTGCACCTGCTCGCCGGGCTCGACGAACCCACCGCCGGGACCGTCTCCTGGCCCGCTCTCGGGGATCGGGATGCACTGCGTCCGGGCCCGATCGGTGTCGTCTTCCAGGGCCCCAGCCTGCTCCCGCCCCTCGACGTGCTCGAAAACGTCGCCCTGCCGCTGCTCATGGGCGGCGCCCACGAAGCCGACGCCACCGCCGCGGCGGCCGGCGCCCTCGACCGCCTCGGCCTCTCCGCCTTGGCGGCCAAGCTGCCCGAGGAGCTCTCGGGTGGCCAAGCCCAACGAGTGGCGGTCGCCCGCGTCCTCGCCGGTCGACCCCGGCTCATCCTCGCCGACGAACCCACCGGTCAACTCGACCACGCCGCCGCCGCCGTGATCGTCGACGCCCTCGTCCAGTCGGCCACCGACCTCGGCGCCGCGCTGGTCCTCACGACCCATGACCCCGTCGTCGCCGCCCGGCTCACTTCCCGTTGGGCGATGACCGACGGCAGCTTCGCCACCGCGGCCGACCGGCGCGACGGGACCCTGACATGCTCAGCCTGACTTGGCTCCGCGGCCTCACCGCCCGCCGGCGCGGCCGCCTCGCCGCCGCCGCGTGCGGCGTCGCCATCGCCGTGGCCCTCCTCGCGTCGATCGGTTCGTTTCTCTCCGCGTCCAAGGCCACCATGACCGCCCGGGCCGCTGCCGACGTCGCCGTCGACTGGCAGGTCCAAGCCCAGCCCGGCGCCGACCCGACCGCTGTGCTCGAGACCGTGAACGCCTCCGCAGGGGTGACCGCAGCCGCGCCCGTCGGCTTCGCCACCACCTCCGGGCTGGAAGCGACCACAGGCGGGTCCACCCAGTCGACCGGTCCCGGTGTGGTGGTCGGCCTCCCCGATGGCTACCGCGGCACGTTTCCCGGCGAGCTGCGCGATCTCTCCGGCGCAGGCACCGGAGTCCTGCTCGCCCAGCAAACCGCCGCCAACCTCCACGCTGCCCCCGGCGACACCGTCACCGTGGGCCGCGCCGGACTCTCCCCTATCGCCGTCCACGTCGACGGGGTGGTGGACCTCCCGCAGGCTGACTCGCTGTTCCAGGTCGTCGGTGCGACCGTCGGCGCGCAACCCCAGGCCCCGCCCGACAACGTGCTGCTCCTGCCCGCCGCCCAGTGGCACACCCTGTTCGACCCGCTGGCCGCCGTCCGCCCCGAGCTCGTCCACACCCAGATCCACGCCCGCCTCGCCCACCGCCTCCCCACCGACCCCTCCGCCGCCTACTCCCAGGTGTCAGGCCAGGCCCGGAACCTGGAGGTGAAGCTCGGCGGCGCCGGAATCGTGGGCGACAACCTCGCCGCCACCCTCGACGCCGCCCGAGCCGACGCCCTCTACGCCCAGATCCTGTTCCTGTTCCTCGGCCTGCCCGGCGCAGTGCTCGCCGGGCTGCTCACCGCCGCAGTGGCCGGGGCCGGGGCCGAACGGCGCCGCAAGGAACAGGCGCTCCTTCGCGCCCGCGGTGCCACCGGCCGCCAACTGACCCGCCTCGGCGGCATCGAGGCCGCGCTCGTCGGCGTCACCGGCGCCGCCGCCGGGTTGGGCGCTGCGCTGGCGCTCGGCAAGATCATGTTCGGGACTGCCGGCTTCGGCGCCACCACGCCCGCCGCCGTCGGCTGGGCCGCCGGGTCCGCCGCCGTCGGGTTCCTGATCGCTGCCGCCACCGTGGCCGTACCGGCGTGGCGTGACGCCCACGGCGTGACCGTCACCGCCGGACGTCGCTCCGTCGGCCGGGCCGGCGCGCCCCGCTGGGCTCGCACCGGTCTCGACCTGGTGCTCCTCTCCGCCGGGGCCCTGATCTTCTGGCTCACCGGGCGCGGCGGCTACAAGTTGGTCCTCGCCCCCGAGGGCGTGCCCACCATCTCCGTCAGCTACTGGGCGTTCGCCGGGCCGGCGTTGCTGTGGACCGGCGCCGGGCTCTTCGCCTGGCGGATCGCCGACCTGACCCTCGGTCGCGGCCGACCCGTGATGCGCCGCCTGCTGCGTCCCGTTGCCGGCCCTCTCGCCGGCACCGTCGCCGCGTCCATGTCACGACAACGCCGACTGCTCGCCCGCGCCCTGGTGCTCGTCGCCCTCACCACCGCGTTCGCGGCATCCACCGCGGTCTTCAACGCCACCTACCGCCAACAAGCCGACGTCGATGCCCGGCTGACCAACGGTGCAGACGTCACCGTCACCCAATCACCCGGCGCCAACGTCGGCGCCGCCGGCGGGGTCGCGCTCGCCAAGGTCCCCGGCGTGCGCTCCGTCGAACCCATCCAGCACCGTTTCGCCTACGTCGGCGCCGACCTGCAAGACCTCTACGGCGTGCGGGCCGGCACCATCGTCGGCGCCACCAAGCTCCAGGACGCCTACTTTCAAGGCGGCACCGCCCGCCAGCTCATGGCAACCCTGGCGTCGAGCCCGGCCTCCATCCTCGTCAGTGCCGAGACCGTCAAGGACTTTCAGCTCCACCCCGGCGACCAGCTCACCCTCCGCCTCCAGGACGGCCGCACCAAGCAGTTCACCGACGTGGCCTTCCACTACGCCGGGATCGCCAAGGAATTCCCGACCGCTCCGCATGACAGCTTCCTCGTCGCCAACGCCGACTACATCACCAAGATGACCGGCAGCGACGCCGTCGGCGCCTTCCTCCTCGACACCGGCGGCAGCTCCCCTGCCATCGTCGCCGGGCGCGTCCGTTCCGTCGTCGGCGCCCAGGCCCAGGTCATCGACCTCACCACCAGCCGGCGCGTGGTCGGGTCCAGCCTCACCGCCGTCGACCTCGCCGGGCTCACCCGACTCGAACTCGGATTCGCGCTCGTGCTCGCCGCCGCCTCCACCGGACTCGTGCTCGCCCTCGGCATAGCCGAGCGCCGCCGCACCTTCGCCATCGCCAGCGCGCTGGGCGCCAAGGCCCGCCAGCTCGGCGGGTTCGTGTGGGGCGAAGCCCTCTTCGTCACCGGGGGCGGGCTCGCCGCCGGCGCCCTCGGCGGCTGGGTGCTCTCCCACATGCTCGTCAAGGTCCTCACTGGCGTGTTCGATCCGCCCCCCGCCGCGCTCGCCGTACCCTGGACCTACCTCGCCGCCGTCGCCGGGGCTGCCATCGCCGCCGTCACCATCGCCGCCGTCGGCGCCGTCCGAGCCACCCAACGCCCCGCCGTCGCTCTCGTACGCGCCCTGTGAACGGACGACCTGCCCCGCGGGCCCATCCTGTCGACCCACAACCCGAGGGACCGCCCTTGCCTGCGCAGCCATCCAGCAGTCGAAATCGAAGGTTCAGCGGGTCAGCACTGCTCGACCGCCGGCTCCAGCGGGCCGCCTCCCGGCTCATCGGGCTTGGGTTGGTAACCATCACCGCCCTCGCCGCGCTCGTGTGGCAGAACAGCGCCCAGGCGACCGACACCGTGGATCGTCGTGTGGCCGCCGCGTTGTACGCGTTACCCGGCAGCACCGTCCGGTTGCTGTTCGGCGCCATCACCGTCGCCGGCGAGCCGGCCGTCGTGATCGTCCTCACCCTGATCGTTGCGGCATGGACGTGGCGACGCCTTCACGACCGTGTTCTCGCCGCCTTCTGCCCCATCGCCGTCGCCGCCGCGTCGGTCGTCGAGGAGGTTCTCAAGACCGTCGTCGGCAGATCGCGGCCAGCGACCGCTCTCCTCGCCCACGAAACGAGCCGATCGTTTCCTTCCGGCCACGCCACCGCGGGCGCGGCGCTGGCAACGACGCTCACACTGCTCATCCTGGCCACCCGTCCTCCGCGGCGGCGGCTGCTGTTCGCCCTGCTCGCCGCGTACAGCCTCGCCATCAGCGCCTCACGACTCGTCCTCGGCGTGCACTTCCTCACCGACGTCATCGCAGGCAGCGCCATCGGTGTCGCAGTGCCCATCGCTGTCGCCCTCGCCGTCAGCGGATCACAACAACGACGGGAAGCCGATTCGGACGACGCGACCAGCCCTGCGGCTCGACGGTGACCACGTCCCGCCGGCTCTGACCAGCCGTCTCGTCGCTGACTTTCGAGTTCTTCAAAGCCCGACGAAGGACGCCCTCCCTGACGATGCGGGAGAGGCCTCTGACCTGCTGCCTGGTGGCGGGGGCAGGATTCGAACCTGCGACCTCCGGGTCATGAGGCCGGGTACCTTCGACGCCGAGCACACGCCGGAACTGCGGCTCGTCGACGTCGCGACAACCGCGACCGGTGTCACCATTGGCGACCTACCCATCGTCTGAAGCCGAGGCAGCATCGAAGGGAGCGGAGTGAGCGCAGACGAGGTCGACGCCTACCTGAACGCCCTGAGCGAACCGAAGCGGTCCACGCTGACCCAGCTCCGGCAGGTTCTTCGTCGCTTGCTACCGGACGCAGAGGAGACGATCTCCTACGGCGTGCCTGCCTTCAAGGTGCATGGCAAGGCCGTGGCGGGATTCGCCGCGTTCAAGAACCATCTGAGCTACCTGCCCCACAGTGGCTCGGTGCTCCCCGAGCTCGCAGCCGACCTCGACGGCTACCGGTATTCGTCGGGAGCGCTCCGGTTTCCGGTCGACACACCGCTACCCGACGACCTGGTCGCGCGGCTCGTGTCGATACGGCTGCTCCAGGCTGGCCTCGACGTCGAAGGGTCCTGAATCGGCAGGCCCCCGGCACTGCTTCCGTAGATGCCGATGTTGCGGTCCGCGTCGGGAGCGGGTGCCGCCCACGGACTCGGCGGCGGCTACGGCCGGCGAGTTGACGCGCCGCCGCCGGTGATCTGTCGACGATCGTCGCGATGTCGTCGAAGGCACACCGAACATGTCATGCGCGCTTGACGGAAACGTGCGTTGTGCGGCCCCGTGGGCAGCCGTATGATACTGAGTATGTCACTGGGTTTGGCTGTGCCTTGAGTGTCCGTCACGCGCTGTTGGCGTTGCTCAGTGAAGGCCCCAAGTACGGCCTGCAGCTGCGCCAGGAGTTCGAAGCCCGCACCGGCGAGGTGTGGCCGCTCAATGTCGGGCAGGTGTACACGACCCTGCAGCGCCTCGAGCGGGACCGGATGGTGGAGTCCGACGACGCCGGGGACGGCCCCCAGAAGGGATTCCGGATCACACGCGATGGCGAGGCCGAGTTGGCGGCGTGGTTGCGAACGCCGCCTGACTTGTCCTCGCCTCCCCGCGATGAGCTGGTGATCAAGATCCTCATCGCCGTGCAGGTTCCTGATGTGGACGTGCATGAGGTGATCCAGGCCCACCGGCGCTACCTGGTGCAGCTGATGCAGGAATGGACGCGGTTGAAGGACTACACGGCCGACCGCGATCTGGGTTTCGGGTTGGCGGTGGACGCCGAACTGTTCCGGCTCGACGCAGTGGTTCGGTGGCTGGACGCCGCCGACGGCCGCATCAAACGTGCGTCGCTGGAGCGGCTGGACACGGAACGCTTGCCGCTGCCGAAGGTGGCGCGAAAGGCGGTGGTGCGGCCATGACCGTGCTGGAGCTGGTTGCCGTTTCGAAGGTGTACGGCGAAGGACCTGCGCAGGTCCGGGCCCTGCAGGACATCTCCCTGACCGTGGACGAGGGCGAACTGGTGGCGGTCATGGGACCGAGCGGGTCGGGCAAGAGCACGCTGCTCACCATCGCCGGGACCCTCGAGGAGCCGACGACCGGCGACGTGCTGGTCGCGGGCGTGTCGGTAGTGGGGATGTCACGCAACGACCGGGCACGGCTGCGACGCCGCTCCATCGGCTACGTGTTCCAGGACTTCAACCTGCTCGCCGGGCTGACCGCGGCGGAAAACGTCTCGCTGCCCTTGGAGCTCGACGGCGTACCGGCGAAGTCGGCCCGCGCCGCCGGGTTGCACGCGCTCGAAGCACTCGGCCTGCGCGACCGGGCGGCGAGCTTCCCCGACGAGCTGTCCGGCGGCGAGCGCCAGCGGGTGGCCATCGCCCGGGCGGTGGTGGGCGACCGCGGGTTGTTGCTCGCCGATGAGCCCTCCGGCGCGCTCGACTCGGTCAACGGGGAGGCGGTCATGCGCCTGATCCGAGCCGCCTGCCAGCGGGGTGTGGCCGGCGTGGTGGTAACCCACGACGCGCAGTTGGCGTCCTGGGCCGATCGCGTCGTATTCCTGCGCGACGGTCGCGTGGTCGACCAGACCGCCCCGGCCGCCGGGCCGGAGTCCCTGCTGTCTCCGAATCCATGAGCGTGTCGGTAGCCGACCCCACCGCCCCGGTCGCGCGACCGGGAAAGGGAAACGGTGGGGCCCCGGCCCGCCGTGCGGTGGTGCGGTGGGCATGGCGGCTCTTCCGCCGGGAGTGGCGGCGCCATGTCCTCGTGCTCGCCATGCTGACAGTGGCCGTCGCCGCCACCATCGTCGGGCTGGGCACGGCGACCAACGCGTCGGAGCTCAAGGCCGACCCCACGTTCGGGACCGCCAGCACCACCATCACCCTCCGCGGCAGCGACCCGCAGCTGGCCGCCGACCTCGATGCCATCCGCGCCAAGGCGGGCGCGGTCGACGTGGTCGCCCACCAGCAGATCGCGGTGCCCGGCTCCGTTTCGACCATTGATCTGCGCGACCAGGCACCCGGGGGGACGTTCAACCACGTCACCCTGCGCCTCGACTCGGGGCGATACCCCACTGCGCCCGACGACGTCGCCGTCACCAGCGGCACCGCCAAGGTGTTCGACCTCGAGATCGACAGCTCATGGACGGTCAACGGCCGCACACGGCGGGTCGTCGGGATCGTCGAGAACCCCCTCAACCTGCTCGACCAATTCGCGCTCGTCCCACCCGGCCAGGCCGGTCCGACGGCGACGGTGTCCATCCTCACCACCTGGACGCCACCGCGCGGCGGCGGGTTCCAGCTGCCGAGCCGGACCGGAATGGCCGTCGCGTCTCGGGGCCAGACCAGCACCGCCGCGGTCGACGCGCTCGTCCTGGCGCTCGGGACCATCGGGCTGCTGTTCGTCGGTCTGATGGCCGTCGCCGGATTCAGCGTCATGGCCCAGCGCCGTCAACGTGCCCTTGGCATGCTCGCCGCCCTCGGCGCCACCGACAAGCTCGTCCGTCTGGTGCTGCTGGCCGACGGCGCCGGCGTCGGCATTGCGGGCGCCATCGCCGGCGCAGTCGTTGGCCTCGCCGCGTGGGTGGGGTTCGTGCCGACCCTGCAGTCGCTCTCGGGCCACCGGATCGACCGCTTCGCCCTGCCGTGGTGGGCCGTGGCGGCCACGCTCGTCCTCGCCGCCCTCACCGCCATCGCGGCGGCGTGGTGGCCGGCCCGTAACGTCGCCCGCACATCCGTCGTCGCCGCGCTGTCCGGGCGCCCGTTGCGACCGCAGCCGGCCCACCGGTTCGCGACGGTCGGCGCGGCACTGCTCGCCGCCGGTCTCGCTCTCCTCTGGTTCTCCGACCACGACTCCGAGCACCACCGGGCGTTGTTCATCATCGCCGGCACGCTCATCACCCCAATCGGGTTCCTGTTCCTCGCCCCACTGGCCATCCGGCTCCTCGCCGCCGCGACCGGTCGCTCCGGTGTCGCCGTCCGGCTGGCCCTGCGCGACCTGGTCCGCTACCAAGCCCGTTCCGGCGCAGCGCTCGGATCGGTGACCCTGGCCATCGGGATCGCCGCCACCATCGCCATCAGCGCGGCAGCCGGTGACACGCCCAAGACAGCCGGCAACCTGCCTTCCGACCAGCTCATCCTGCACACCTCCCCTGGCGACATCGGCGCCCAGGTGCCGCCCCTGGCCCCGTCACAGCTCGACGCGGTGAACGCCAAGTTGGACGAGCTCACCCGGGCCATCGGCGCACGGGCACTGGTCCCCCTCGAGCAGGCGTACAGCCCGGAGGCGGGCCTGCAGCCGCCGCATCCGGGGCCGGGCGGCCAGACGATCCCGGCCGGGTACGGCGTGGCGTCCCTTGCGCGGGTGACCGTCCTCCCGCACGGGCTGGAGGTGTCGAACATGGACCCCCTCTACGTGGCAACACCCTCTCTGCTCGCCCACTACGGCATCGCCCCGTCGGCGATCGGCCCGACCGCCGACGTGCTCTCCGCCCGCACCGACCTCGCAGGGCTGAAGATCTTCGCCCCCGAGGGCGGCCCGAACGTGCCCACCCCGGAGCCAGCCGGCGGTAGTCCCCGCACTCCGAAGGTCTCCGACATCACCCCCGACATCCAGTCGTTCGAGCAGCTTCCGCTGTTCACCTCAGCCCCCGGGACACTGTTGACGCCCAGCGCCATGCAGCGGCTCGGGTTTGTGGCGGCACCGGCAGCATGGCTCATCCAGACCTCCGCACCGCTCACCAGCCGGCAGATCAAGACCGCCCAGGCGGCCGCGAGCGGCGTCGGTCTGTTCGTGGAGACGCAGACCAAGCAGGCCTCGCTCGCCCCGCTGCGCAACTGGTCCACCGCGATCGGCATCCTGCTCGCGCTCGGCGTTCTCGGCATGACCGTCGGGCTCATCCGCAGCGAGACGGCCGGCGACCTGCGCACCCTCGCCGCCACTGGCGCCAGCAGCACCACGAGACGGACCATCACCGGCGCCACCAGCGGCGCCCTCGCGCTCCTCGGTGCGCTCCTCGGGACGGCCGCCGCCTACGCCGCCCTGCTTGTCTGGTATCGCAGCGACCTCAGCCCACTCCACCGGGTGCCGTGGGTGAACCTCATGATCATCCTGGCGTGTCTGCCGACGCTGGCCGCCGTCGGCGGGTGGTTGCTCGCCGGCCGGGAACCGCCGACGATCGCCCGCCAGCCGCTCGAATGACCACGGGGACCACCCGGTCGCGTGCGGACACGAGCCCAGGTTGCCGAGGGCGAGCTGCCGACGTTCGTGGCAAACGTTCAGTTCGCGATGCGGCGAGATCGGCCGAGGATGCGATCGGGAGCCGGACCGGGAACCGCGGCGACCGGACCGACGAGAGCTGACAAGGCATGCAGAAGGCCCTCCCCGATCGACTCGGAAAGGGCCTCTGACCTGCTGCTTGGTGGCGGGGGCAGGATTTGAACCTGCGACCTTCGGGTTATGAGCCCGACGAGCTACCAGACTGCTCCACCCCGCGTCGGTGGAGCAGTCACTGTAGCACCTCCGCAATCAGGCTGAATTCGGCCGGCGGCCGGGCGTGGCGCCGCTGGCGGAGCCGCTCGCCGAGCCGCCCCCGCCCCCGCTTCCCGCATTGGCCGATCCGCCCCCGGCACCGGAGCCCGCACCGATGCCGCCCGTCGAGCCGGCACCGGAGCCGCCACCCGCGGCGGTCCGGGCTTGGGCGATCTTGTCGGCCATGATCTGGATCTGGCGCTGGTACTCGGCCAGGTCGCCGTTCTTCAGGGCAGCTTGGGCGGCGTCGTAGGCGGCCTGGGCGTCGGCCAGCAGTTGCTGGATCGAAGCGGTGGGGGCCGTGGGCGACGTGGGCGACGTGGGCGTGGTGGTGCCGGTCTTGGGCGCCTCGAGCGTGGGCGGGGCCCCGCCGAACGCGGTGGTGAGCGCCTCTTGGAGCGTGTCGCCCATCGCCACCTTGTCACCCGACACCACGATGACCTTGCGCAGCTCGGGCACGGGGTTCTGGGAGGCCTGGACGTACAGCGGGCGGATGTACAGCAGCGACTTGTTGACCGGGAGGACGAGCACGTTGCCCAACCGCACCTGCGAGCCGGTGCCGCCGAGCAGGCTGATCTCCTTGGAGATGGTGGGGTCGGCGTTCACCCGGGCGTTGACGAGCGCGGGCCCGTCGATCTGTTGCTCGCGGGGCATCACGAACGCCTGGAGCTTGCCGTAGTCCGCGCCAGGGCCGCTCTTGGCGGTGACGAAGGCGGCCAGGTTCTGCTGCTTGTCACCCTTGGACGCGAACACGAACGGCCGCAGGATGAGGAAGCTCAGGTCCCGCTCGTCGGGTAGCCGCAGGAGCATGTAGGTGGGGTCCATGCGAGCGGTCCGCGTCGAGACGGGAACGCCGGTCTGGTTCACCTCGGTGATGGTCCGCAGGGCCCGGGACGGGTCGCCGGAGCCGGGGTCCTGGGAGACGTCCCACGCGTCGGCCGAGTTGTAGAAGTCGTCCGGGTTGGTGATGTGGTACCGGCCGTACATGTTGGTCTGCACCCGGAACATGTCCTCGGGGTACCGAAGGTGGTCGCGCAGCACGGTGGGCATCTGCGAACCGGGAGTGAAGAGCTTGGGGAAGGCCTTGCGGTACACGTTGACGATGGGGTCCTTCTCGTCCATGACGTAGAACGTCATCGAACCGTTGTACGCGTCGATCACGACCTTCACCGAGTTGCGCACGTAGTTGAACTCGGTGTTCAGCCCGCTCTTGGCCGGGAGCTGGTCGGTGTTGGCCCGCTGCGCGTACGGGTACCGGGACGACACCGTGTACGCGTCCTGCACCCACTGGATGCGGCCCTGCACGAGCACCGGGTACGGGTCGGCGTCGTACCGCAGGAAGGGAGCGACCTGGCGCACGCGGCTGCCGATGTCGCGGACGAACATGATGCGCGACTTGGAGGTCACCAGCCCCGAGATCAGCGGGTTGATGTCACCGAAGCGCAGGGCGAAGGCGGCCCGGCGGAACACCGAGCCCATGGGGACGCCACCGGTGCCCGTGTATCGGCTGGTGACGCTCTGGCCCGTCTGCGTCTGGTAGTCGAGCTCGGGCTGGTTGGAGTCGACGATGGCGTACCCGCTGGTGGTCTCGCCGTAGTACAGGCGGGGCTGGTCGATCTTGAGCTCGGGCACGTCCGACGTGGGCGGCACGTCCTTGACGATGAACTCGGGCTTGCCGTCGGCCGTCACCGCGTTGGCCGGCGACACGATGGCGCCGAGGCCGTGGGTGTATTGCAGCCGCTTGTTGACGAACGAGCTGGCCGGCAACCCGCCGGGATTCAGCTCCCGGGCCGACACGATGGTCTGGAGCAGCGAGCCGCCGACGTTGTACCGGTCCACATCGATGTCGGGAAAGGCGTAGTACCCGCGGATCTCCTGCAGACGCTGGAACGTGGTGCTGACCTCGGGCAGGCTCGGGTCCCAGAGCCGCACGTTGCGGATCGTCTCGGCGTTGTCGTTGAGGTCGTTGACCGTGACGGCGCTGGTGTAGTTGAACGGCTGCGGCTTGATCGTCTCGATCCCGAACGACGTCTGCGTGGCCCGGATGTTGCGGGTGATGTACGGCCGCTCCTTGGCGTTCTCAGCCGGCTGCACCCGGAAGCGCTGGATGAACGACGGGTAGACGGTACCCACGATCACGGCGATGAACGCCCACAGCCCCACGGCGATGACGGGCAGCACCCAGCCTTGGCGCCAGATGTTGTAGACGAACAACCCGAAGGCCACGAGCGAGATGACGAGCAGCAGCGTGAGGGCCGGCAACTGGGCGTGCACGTCGGTGTACGTGGGCCCGTCGACCACCCCTCGCCGGGAGAACGCCAACTCGTACCGCTGCAGGTAGTACCCGGCCGTCTTCACCAGAGCGAGGACGCCGAGCAGCACGGACAGGTGGGCCTTGACGTGGGGCGTCACCCGTTGGCCGGGCGCCTGCAGGCGGATGCCACCGTTCAGGTAGTGGGCGGCCAGGGTGACCACCGAGATGACCAACACGGCCACGAACGCCCACGACACCAGGAACGACAGGAAGGGCAGCTTGAACGCGAAGAACGAGATGTCCTTGTGGAACTGTGCATCGGGCGTGCCGAACGACACGCTGTTGCGGAACAGCAGCCAGTTGTTCCACTGCGACGCCGCGCCCGTGCCGGACAGCAGGGCGAACAGGGCGGCCACCACCACGCGCACCTTGCCCGCGTGCGGTCCCACCGTCTCCCGGTACCGAACCACCAGCTCGTCGTCACTGCCGGCCGGGCGGAACCGGGGAGCCAGGCGGTCGGCGATGGCCAGGCTGGCCCACATGCCCACGAAGAACACGATGGTGAAGGCGGCCGCCAGCAGCAGTCTGATGCCGAGCATCGTCCGCCACACGCTGGTGAGGTGGAGCTCACCGAACCAGAGGTAGGTCGTGTAGAAGCCCGCCATGCCGCGCAGCGACGTGATGAGCACGAACACGACAACCACGGCCCCCACCAACCAGGCCCGGTTGCGCTGGACGCCGGCGCGGCGCCGGGGGAAGTCGGCGGGGGTACGCATGGGCGGAGCCTAGGCGGACACGACGCCGCGAAACGGTCGGCCGGTCAGACGGGGACGACCACGCACCGGCAGCCCGAATGGGCCGGCGGGTGCTGCTGGCCGGTGGGGTACTCCTGGCCCTTGCTGACGCTGCCGGCGAGGGCGTTGTCATCGCAGTCGGGGCACCGACCGCCCTGGTCGTCGACGACCCAGCGCAGCTGGGTGGCGGCGGGGAGGGCCTGGAACTGGCCGCGGGCGAAGGCGGCCATCACTGCGTCGCCGGCCACGGTCTCGATGCGCTCGCCCTTCCACTCCCGGTAGGCCATGCCCACCCGGGCCGAGGGCCCGTCGTCGTCGGTGGTGGCCTCGATGGCCCGTTCCAACGAACGCCGGAGGGGCCCGGTGACGGCGTAGGCCAACTCCCGGGCCAGGTCGGCCACATCGACCTTCTCCTCGCCCGACTCCCCGCCTCTCGCGAAGCGGACCCCGGCGGACGCCGCCTCCTCCAGGAAGGGGATGGCCATGTCCCGGTGGCGCCCCGCGTGCTGGTCGGCCGGGGGCACGATGTCGGCCGCCGTGGGCTTGCCCTTGGCGCTGCGCAGCCGGTCGAGGAGGTCGTTCTGCTCGTTCTGGAGCGACCGCTTGAGCTTGCGGGCCAAGCGACTCTCGATCTCGGCCAGCGCCTCGTCCCGCTGCTGGAGGGCCCGCTCGTCCTCGTCGGGCACGGGCGTCTCGGAATCGGTCTCGGGCTCGGTCTCGGGCTCGGTCGTCGCCCCGGCCCCGGCCTCGGTCTCGGTCTCGGTCTCGGGTTCAGGCTCGGCCAGCACCTCGCGGGCGTGGGCCACGGCCTCGGCCCGGCCCGCCCGGATGCGAGCGAACAGGTCCTCGACCTCGCTGTGCACGTCAGGCTCCGGCTCGGTTTCGACGTCCGCCTCGGCCGCCGCCGCGGGCGCCGCCGCGGGCACGGCCTCCTCGGCCTCGATGATGCGCACGCCCTCGTCCACCGGCTCGGGCTCGGGTTCGGGCTCGGGTTCGGGCTCGTCGACCTTGGCCCGCCGGAGGATGCGCAGCGACGTGCTCCGGTGTGCCTCGGGCGCGGGACGTTCGGGAGCGGGGACGGGCGCGGGGGCATCCGCGGTGATGGTGGTGGTCACCAGCCGGGGCCCGCTGGTTGGCGACTCGGGCGCGGGGGCAGGCGCGGGCTCGACGGTCACCTCGGGCTGGGCTTCGGGCTGGGCCGCGCCCTCGCCCTCGCCCGCGGCCTCGGGCGGAGCCGGCACCTCTTCCTCGGCCCGGCGACCGGCCGACTCCGCGGCCATGCGGGCCTCGGCCTCGGCCCGCTGGAGCTCGTTGGTGACGTCGTCCAGCGTGGAGCGCACCATCCGGTACGCCTCCAGCAGCCGGTCCCGGCCCGCCCGCAACTGCTCGACCTGCACGTGGGCCACCCGGCGACGCTTGGACAGGTCGCCCAGGATGCGCTCGCGAGCGGCCTGGGCCTCGGCCAGCATCTGCTTGCCCTGCTCCCGCACCTCCTCGACGATGCGGGCGGCCTCGGCCTGGGCGGCCTCGAGCACGGCAGCCGCTTCCCTTTCCGACGCGGCTCGCCGTTCGGCCGCGGCCGCCTCCGCCTCCTCGATCCGCTTGGCCAGCACCGACTCGGCCGACGCCCGCACCCGCCGGGCCTCGTCGTGCGCCTCCTTCAGCAACTGGCGCACGTTGTCCTCGGCCCGGGCCCGCAGATCGGTCGACGCCTCCCGGGCGCTCTTCATCACCCGTGCCGTCTCGTCACCCAGCAGGCGCAGCAGCGTGTCCTCGTCCAATTCGGGATGAGCCGCCCGCTCCTCGGCCTCGGTGACGCGAGCATGCAGGGCCGCCTCCCGCTCGGCGGCCCGGCGCAACTCGTCTGCCACCCGCCCCAGCCAGGTGCGGACCTCGGTGGGATCGAGGCCGCGGAACGAGGTGCCGAATGCGCGCGATGCGACTTCGTCGGCCGAAATTCGGCGATCGTCGGCCATGCCGTGAGGTTAGGCCCGGCCGCCGAGCCGGGTGTGGACCTCTCTCAGTGGCGCAGGGCCCGGACCATGGAGACCTGGGCGACGGCCCGCTGGCGGCGGGCCTCCTCGTCGGCCGGGTCGCGGGGCTGCATGGCGGCGGTGACCCAGTCGGCCAGGGCCAGCGGGTTGAACGGCTTGGTGAGGTACTCCACCACGCCGCCCTCCCATCCCCTGATCTGGTCGTCCTCGCTGTTGAGGGCGGTGAGCATGACGACGGGGATGGCGGCCGTGGCCTTGTCCGCCCGCAGGTGGCCGAGCACCTCCCAGCCGCTCATGCCGGGCATGAGGACGTCGAGCAGGATGATGTCGGGCGCTTCCGTGCGGGCCATCGCCACGGCCGTGGCGCCGTCGCCCGCCTCCAGGACCTCGAAGCCGGCCAGGGCCAGGTTGACCCGGCACAGCTCACGGATGCCACGCTCGTCGTCGACGACCAGGACCCTCCCCGAACCCATCGAGTGCAGGCTACCGCGGGTCATGGTTGGCGGGGCAGGAGGCCGTTCAAGGTGTCGACCGTCTGGTTGCCGAGCTGGTCGACTCCGGGAACGCCGGTGGCCGGCGGGGATGGGATGGTGACGATGGGCGGCTGCGTCGTCGTGGTCGTGCCGCCCGATGACGGCCGGGTGGTGGTCGTGGTCCGGGACGGCGACGACGTGGTCGTGGTGCTCCTGCCCGGCTGTCCCCCGCCCGGCGTCGAGGTCGTCGTCGTGCCAACGCCGCCGGGCGCGGCCAGGGCGGGCTCACCGGGCAATCGAGCGCGGCCCAGGGCGTCGTCGATGGTGGACAGCAGCCCGGGGGTGCGAAGCACGCCCTGGTCCATGGCGACCAGACCCCACGCTGCGCCCTCGCTGCGGAACCGGAAGATGTCGCCCCAGCGGGTGCGGAAGTCGGCGTCCTTGCCCACCACGGCGATGCTCGCCCCCACCAGGTTCTCGCCCGGCGAGCGGCCGGGCTGGAGGAGGGAGCCGTCGAAAGCGGACTGGCTGTCCAACTGCGGCAGCAGCAGCCGGTAGAAGCCGGGCGTGGTGCCCTGGCCCCGGAACTGGGCGTTGGCCCCGTCGCTGCGGGCTTGCAGCTCGACGCCCAGGTCCATGGCGTCGGCCAGGAAGCGCCGGTCCCACTGGTCGCGCGGCACGTAGCTCAGCGGGTCGGGCGACGCCGGCACCTGGCCCAGGGCGGGCACGGTGGCCTGGCGCAGGGCGGGGACGGTGAGAGCGCTGCCCGCCGAGCGCACCTTCACGTTCCCGAGGTAGCTCCCGGCTGACACGGCCAGCCCCCGCGACAGGCGGGCAGCGCCGGTGACGGCCATCGCGGTGCCCGCGGCGGTGACGGTGAGGATGTGGTTGCCGCTCGGGACCACGAGGAGATCGCCGGCCAGCAGCTCGGGATGGCCCGGGCCGAGGCGCAGCTCCGTCCCGCCCCGCAGCTCCAGCTCGGTGGAAGGAAGGCGCACGGTGGCGCTACCCCCGTCGACCCGGACGCTGACGTCGGCCTTCACCGTGCGGGGCCGGGTGACAGCCGTGTACGACCCACCGGGCTTGGCCACCAGCACGGCGCCGTGGGGCTCCAGGCGCGCCTCGCCCAGCCGCACCGAGCGGTTGCTGCTGCACCCGGCGAGGAGGGGCCCGACCAAGACGGCCACCAGCAACGCACCGAAGAATCGCTTCATCGTCGTCTTCTTATCGGCGCGGCGGGCAGGAAGATCGAGAACTTCGACCCTTTTCCGGGCTGGGACACGCACGTCACCGACCCCCCGTGGGCCTCGGCCACCCGCTGCACCAGGCTGAGGCCCAGGCCCAGGCCGCCGAAACTGCGGGTGTCGGACGTGTCGCCCTGCACGAACTCGGCGAAGGCCAGGGCCTGCTCCTCCCTGGTCATGCCCTTGCCCCGGTCGGTGACGGCGATCTCCACCCGGTTGCCGTCGGCCGGCTCGACCGTGACCGTCACCTTGCCACCGTCGGGCGAGAACTTCACGGCGTTGTCGACCAGCTCGTCGATGGACATGGCCAGCCAGCGCTCGTCGGCCACCACCGGGGGCACGCCCCGGGCGACCCGCCGGGAGATGGACCACATGGTCCCACCGTTCCCGTTGAGCGCGGCCGTGCGGTGGCCGACCACGCCGTTGACCACCTCGCGCAGGTTGACGGGACCAGGCCGGAGCATGGTCCGCCCTGCCCCGCTCGAGGCGAAGAACTCGAGCATCTGCACGATCCGGTAGAGGGCGTTGGCCTGCTTCAGGATCTCCTCGTGCCACTGGCGGGCCAGGGGGGCGGGCACCTCCTTGCGCACCAGGAGCTCGGCGTAGCCCTTCACGCCGGTGAGGGGCGTGCGCAGCTCGTGCCCGATGCGGGACAGGAACTCGGTCTTCATGCGCTCGACCTCGCGCTCGCGCCGCAGGTCGCGCAGCACGTAGACGGCGCCGACCATCTCGTCGCCCATGCCCCGCAGGGCACCGGACGACACGGCCACGGGCACGTAGCCGTCGTCGGTGCGCAGGCCGCCCTCGACGCTCCACCGGGCGGGCGACGGCTTGCGCAAGCGCGCACCGAGCGAGACGCCGTCGTCGGACACGAGGTCGAGCACGTCATCGGCGGGCCGGCCGCGCGCGTCGGCCGCGCTGATGCCGGTCAGCTCCTCGGCGGAACGGTTGAACTCCGTCACCCGACCCTCGGTGTCGACGGCGACGAGGGCTTCGCCCATGCCCGCCACCACTGCCTCCAGCCGGCTGCGGGCGTCGGCCAGCTCCTCGGTCTTGTCCTGGATCGACAGGGCCATGGAGTCGAAGGCGGCGCCGAGCATGCCCACTTCGTCGTCCGACGCCAGGGCGGCGCGGGTGGTGAAGTCACCCCGCTGGATGCCCTCGGCGGCCACCGTCAGGCGGCGCAGGCCGGCGCCGATGCGGCTCCCCACCACGGCCGCCAGGGCCAGGGCCAGCATGGCGCCGCCCAGGGCGATGAGGAAGAGGACCCGGTAGAGCTTGTCCCGGGTGTCGGCCACCACCGTCGTGGGTTGCGACGCCACCACGGCCGCCACCGGGCGGCGGTCGCTGGCCAGGACGGCCGTCACCGAGAAGAAGCGGCCGCCGGCCACGCCCGTGGGCTTGGCCGTGGGGTCGACGAACACGGCGTCGACCGCGGAGCGCACGGCGCTGACGGGTGGGCGAGGTCCGAAGGAGGCCAGGTAGTCGTTTCGGTCGACCACGGCGAGGGACAGGTCGGTCTCACCGAACACCCGCGGTTCCAGGTAGCTGTTGTCGATGGGGGTGGCGGCCACGGCCACGCCGAGGACCTGGCGCACGCCGTTCACCACGTCGGAGACGGGCTGGACGCCGATCACGAGCAGCCGACCCCGCACCAGCTGCACCGACCCCACGGGCTGGACCTTGGCGATGGACTCCTTGACCGCGGGCGTGCCGGCCAGGGCGATGGCGCTGTCCCGCAGGTTGGGGGTGGCGGCCACGACCGCCCCCGTGTTGGCGTCGATGTAGGCGGCGGGCCTGCCCTCCAGGAAGTTGTTGCTGAGCGACGTGACGGCGTCGGTGAGCTCACGGGCGGCGTTTGGGTCGGTGGTGTTGCGCAGCTCGGGCAGGCGATCGGACTTCAGCGAGGCGCCCACGATCTTGGCGTCGTCGAGGCGGGGCACCACGGGGTCGGAGATGAACTTGGCCTCGTTGGCCGCCCGGGTCGACAGCCGGGCCTTGGCCTGGCCCTCGACCGTCGACGTGAGGACGGCGGACAGGCCGACGGCGAGCACGAGCACGACGAGCAGCAGAGTGAGGGCGGCGCTGGCCGCCACCCGGGCCGCCACCGCGCCCCGGCTGGCCATGACCGTGGCCCCACCGAGGGCGGCGCCGCCGGCGGCCAGCAGGGCGCTGCCCCCATTGCCCGCACCGGCCAGGGAGGCGACCGCACCCGCGGCCAGGAATCCCAGGCCCAGCCACAGCAGGCGCCGGGCAGTGGGCGGCCCCGCCCACCACCGCGACCCGGCGGCCACGAGCGCGACCCCTGCCAGCCGCAGGGCGGCCAGGCCCGGGCTGCGGGCGTCGTCGACCAGGAGCGACCCGTGCAGGAAGGCGGCCGCGGCGATGCCGGCGAAGCCGAGGGCCAGCGGGCCCCGCACGGCGGGACGGGTGGTGAACAGCTCGCCCCGGAGGAGGACGACAGCCAGCCCCGCCGCGGCGGCGAGGAAGGTGACGAACTCGGCGGCGAAGTGGAATTCAGCGGCCGAAGCGGACATGGCCCTCGTATCGGCTCACAGCCGCCAGATTCTACCCCTGGGGTGCCGGCTTCGGCGGGGGACCGAGGGCGCTCACGTCGCCGCCCAGTTGCCCCAGCGCGGCGATGGCCTCGTTGAGGTTCTCCACCTTGACGACCTTCAGACGCTTCCCCGCTCGCTTGACGGCGTCGTTGTACTCGCCCGGGGGAACCAGGAACACCTTGGCCCCTGAGGCGATGACGGCCGCCGTCTTCTGCGGCACCCCGCCGACGTCGCCCACGGTCCCGTCGATCCCGATGGTGCCCGTGGCCGCCACCCGCGCGCCGCCGGTGAGCTCGCCCGGGCTGAGCTCGTCGAGCACGCCGAGGGCGAAGGCCAGCCCGGCCGACGGGCCGCCGATCTGGCCCGAGTCGATCTTGACGTCGAACGGGAGCTTGTAGTCGAGGTGGTCGGTCTGGAGGGACACGCCGAGGATGGCGGTGCCGTCGTCCTTGCGGGCCATGGTGAGTTGCTCCACCCGGGACTGCCCGCCGGGGCTCAGGACCTGCAGGCTCACCTGGTCGCCCGGCTTGTGCTTGTGCAGGAGAGCGATGGCCTGCTCGACGAACTGCACGGGCTGGCCGTCGATCGACGTGATCACGTCACCGGCGTTGATGCGCCCCTCGGCCGGGTACCCCTTGCCGGTGACGACTTCGGTGACCAGCGCGCCCTTGCCCGTGGCCGGCACCTGGTAGCCCAGCCGGCGCAGGGCCACCACGATGGCGGTGCGCTTGGACTCGTCCATGGCGTCGAGGTTGACCTTGGTGAACTGGCTGCGGGGTGTGGTGCCCCTGATCACCTCCTCCTTCACGATCTGGATGTCGTGGTCCCACCAGCGCTGGGCGAAGTCCACCGGGTGGACGGTGCGAAGGGTGACGGTGGCGAGGAGGACGCGGCCGGTGGGCGGGTAGGTCTGGGCGCCGGTGGCGGAGATGAGATCGTCGACCTGGCGGGCCGACCCGGGCGTGATGGCGTAGTACGGCATGGGGAAGAAGAGGGCGGCCGATACGACGGCGACGGCGAGCACGCACGCCAGCAGCATCCAGAGCCAGCGGCGGCTGGGCTGCGGAGGTGGTGCCTCCCAGGCCAAAGGGCCCGGGACTACCATCGAGTCGATCGTGTCCACGTGTGTGTGTCGCTCCTCGCGGCGGGCGGGCATGTTGCCGAACCACAGCTTCCGCTCGTCTAAGCCTGCCAAAGATGGGCCGCTACGCGGGATCGTGCCGTGACGTTCTTCGATCGGGAAGCCGAAGAGGAGCGCGAAGCGCAGGCTGCGGCGGCTGCCAACTCGGCCGGCTCGGACACGGACGGCGATGCGAGTGGCGAGTCCGGCGGCTCCGATGTGGGCGCCTCCGAGTCCGGCGGCTCCGAGTCCGGCGGCTCCGGTGTGGGCGGCTCCGAGCCCCTGGCCTCGCTCACCGAGCGGCCCCCGTGGCTGCACCCCACTCCCCGGCCCGAGCCGCCCACGGTGGCGCCCACCCTGCCCTGGTCCCTGGAGGCCGAACCGGTCGCGCCACCGCTGCCCCCGTGGTCCAGCCTGCGCATCGCCCACGAGGGAGAGGAGGTTGCGGCGGCGCCCGAGGCCGAGCGGCCGGCGCCTGCTTGGTTGCGGGCCGCAGAACCCGAGCCCGAGGCCGCGGCCGAGCCCGAGGCCGGGGCCGAGCCGCCCACGCCCGCGTGGTTACGGGCCTCCGAACCCGAGGCCGCGGCCGAGCCCGAGCGGCCGGCGCCTGCTTGGTTGCGCGCCGCCGAGCCCGAGCCCGAGGCCGAACCCGAACCCGAGGCCGAGCCCGTGGAACCACCGGCGCCTGCCTGGTTGGGCAGCGCCCAGCCCGAACCCGCGGCCGCGGCCGAGCCGCCCACACCCGCGTGGTTGCGCAGCGCCGAACCGGAACCCGAGCCCGAACCGGTGGTGGCGCCCCCGCCCGCGCCTGCGTGGGCACGCACCGCGGAGCCCGCAGCCGAACCGGAACCCGAGCCGGAACCGCAGACCGCGGCGGTCAGCCTGCCGCAGCCGGAACCCGAACCCACCAAGCCGCCGTGGCTGGTCGCTCCCCCGGAACCCGAACCGGACCTGACCGCTCCCGTGGTCACCGGCTGGGCACCTGCGCCGAGCACGGTGGCACCGCCCCGGCCCGTCCAGAGCCGGCGCACGATCGCCTCGGCCCGCACCCCGATCTTCGAAACCGACTCGGCCGCCGCCCGCGTGCGGTCAGCGATGGCGTTGGTGGGGGTGTCCGTCCTGGTGGGCGCGGTGACGGCCGCGATGGTGGTGGTCGCCATCGTGCTGGCCGGCATCGCCCTGCAGCGGGCGGTGGGCTGACGTCTTGTGTGCAGTAGGTCGCGAGCGTCGCGAGTTACTGCACGAGAAGCGAGGGTCAGCCGCGGTTGAAGCGGCCGAAGCGGCCAGCGGCCGCAGTGCCAGCCTCGTTGGCCGGCATGGGGTCGACGACCACGTCGTTGACCTTCTCGGGCCGCACGTCCTCGACGGACGGGCCCGCCACGACAGGAGCGACCGGGCCAGGGTTCGGCGCCGCCGCGGGCGCCGCTGCCGGCGCGGGCGCGGCGGGAGCCAGCAGCTCCTCGGCCACAGGCGATGCCAGCTCGACCCGGACGTAGGTCTTGAACTCGATCGGCACCTCCTGCATGCGGAAGATGCGAGCCTCGGGGACCTGCTCCTGGTTGCGCAGGTGCTCGACGAAGCGGACCGACTCGTCCAGGCTCTCGGCCTGGTGGTACCCAGGCTTTCCCTCAGCGGTACGGAAGATGACCATATGCGGCATTGCCCGAACTCCTTTCCCTGTCGAGGATCGGAGAGGGAGGGGGCCCACTTGAGCGGTGTTTGTCACGGACTGGCGAGCAGCGCCAGGTGGACCACGTAGCGGTAGGCGGCCGAGTGGGGCGGGTGGCAGGCGAACAGCGTGCCCGTGGGCGTCGTCGTGGGGTTCACGATCCGCAGCGTGGTGGGCGTGACCACCTCGTGGCCCGTCACCACGTACACCGACCGCACGCCCTGCACGGTGAAGATCACCTGGTCGCCCGGCACGAGCTGGTCGATGTCGCGGAACGGGTGGGTGTGGGTGACCCGGTGCCCGGCGAACACGGTGTTGCCGTTCTCGCCGGGCATGGCCGTCCCCGGCCAGTGGCTGGGCCCGAGGTCGATGTTGCGCAGCGTGATGCCGTGGTAGATGTCCGCCCGCAGCCCGATCTTGGGGATCTCGATGGTCCCGATCTTGAGGACGGGCTCGTTGGCGTAGGGGTCGGCCGGGACTTCGACGGGCACCTGCGTGGGCACCGTCGCCGCGGGCTCGACCGGCGTCGACGTGGTGGTGGGCTGGCCCGCGGCCACCCGGCGCACGGCCGGGTTGTCGGTCCCCTTGGCCGACGCCGGTCCCGACCCTCGCAGCCACACCCCGCCGACACCCGCCACCAGCAGCCCGGCGACCAGGACCGCCACCAGGCGCAGGGTGTCGGACCGGCGGGACGGCGCCATCACGAAGACAGTGTCGGCTGACCCGGAGCGCCGGCGTAGACAGCGTGGAACCAAAGATCGGTCAAGGTGTCGAGCACCTCCTCGGAGGACACGTCGGCCACGGAGGGCTCGTCCAGCTCGAGGTGGGCGAAGGTGAACCACTCGGTCATGGCGGCCAAGGCATGGGCGGCCACCACCGTGTTCATGGGACGGACCGTCCCCAATGCCACCGAGCGCTCCAGGCTCCGGGCGATGCGGTCGAGGAAGGGCCGGCGCAGGTCGAGCCACATGGCCTCGATGGCCTTGCTCTGGTGCATGCCCTCGATGAGGCAGCGCCACAACCCCAGGTGCGCTCGGAACACGCTGAGGAACCCCTCGGTGGCGGCAGCCAGGTTCGCCCGGGCGTCGTTCCCGGTGGTGGCGCCGGCCTGGCTGTACATCTCCTGCACCACCTGGGCCATCACCTTGCCGAAGGCGTCTTCCTTGTTCCGGAAGTACAGGTAGAAGGTGCCGTGGGCGGTGTTGGCAGCCTGGGTGATGGCACCCACGGTGGCAGCCTGGTACCCGCGCGTCTCGAAGACGTGCCGGGCGGCGGCGAGCAGTTGGTCAGCCGTCGCTGCCGCGCGCTGTTGGCGCTTGGTCCTCAACTCGGTCAAGCATTCCCCTTGCATGACGAACCGCGACACGCTAGCCGAGGCCTCCGAACGCCGACGACGGGCGGCCCTGGCCGGGCATCAGGGCGACGAAGCCGGCGCCCGCGCCCTCGCCGGCGATCCCGCCCCGGCCGTGCGAGCCACGGCCCTGGGGGCCCTCGCCAGGCTCGACCGCCTCACCGGAGCCGACCTCGCTGCCGCCCTCTCGGACGACGACCCCGGCGTGCGCCGCCGGGCTTGCGAGCTGGCGGCTCGGTTCCCTGCCACGGTTGGTGATGCCGACCTGGTACCCATGCTCGACGACGCCGATCCCACCGTGGCCGAGATGGCGGCGTGGGCGCTGGGCGAGCAGGGGCGAACCGACGCCGTCGAAGCCCTGATCCGGGTGGCGGCCTCGCACGCCGACGCCCTGTGCCGGGAGGCAGCCGTCGCCGCCCTGGGCGCCCTGGAGGACGAACGGGGGCTCCCGGCCATCCTGGCCGCCACCACCGACAAGCCGGCGGTGCGGCGCCGGGCCGTCATCGCCCTCGCCCCCTTCGAGGGCCCCGACGTCGAGGCCGCCCTGCAAAGGGCCCTCACCGACCGCGACTGGCAGGTCCGCCAAGCCGCCGAAGACCTCCTGGCAGACGACTAACGCCCGTGGCACCGGACCCCTTCGGAGGCCCGAGGCACCAGGGGCGAGGTGTGGGGGGAGCCCGAGGGGGGCGGCTCTGCCGGGCCCCCCTCGGCCGGCCCCCCTCGGCCTGGCCGGACCGGCTTCGCCGGTCCGGCCAGCAAACTCGATCGCCAACCTCCGGTTGGCGATCGAAGCTAGAAGCTGAACTTCTTGGCTGCGTCCGACTCGAACTGGTACTTCACCTTGGCCAGCCCACCCGGCTTGGCCGGGTCGACCTTGTAGATGGTGCTGTTGCGGGGCGGGTTCCGGTCCGACGCCTTGCCGTACTGGTAGTCGCCGGTGAGGCCGTTGAAGCTCACCGTGCCCAGCTTGTTCATGGCGTTGACGAGGCCGGCACGGGACAGGTCACCGAGCTGCACCGCCTTCTCCAACAGGGCCGTCACCGCCTGGGCCTGGTAGTAGCCGAAGACGAAGTAGATGTCGGGCTGCTGGGTGGGGCTGTACTTCTGCACCCGGTCGAGCATGTCGGTCATGCCCTGCACCGACGTGTCACCCCACTCGGTGCCCTCGGCCGCCAGCAGGAAGTGTTGCTGGAGATACGGGAGCAGCGGCGACTTGATGAAGGCTCCGATCCACGTGGGCGACTGACCAACCCACTGCGGGGCGAACTGCAGCTGGGCCGACGTCCCCATGATCTTGCCGGTGTCGGTGGGCGTGGCCACCAGGAACACGTCCTGGCACCCGGCGCCCTTCAGCTGCTGGACCTGGGCGGTGAAGTCAGCCCCGCCGGCCGTGAACTTGGCCGTGCTCTTCACCGCGAAGCCCAGTTCCTTGGCCGCGAAGTCGATGCCCTGCTGGCCGGCCTGGCCGTAGGCGTCGTCCTGGATCAGCGAGCAGAACACGTTGCTCTTCTGGCTCAGGTCGTTCACGAGGTACGACGCGGCGTTGATCATCTGGATCTGGTACGGCCCGCCCACGGGAATGAGGTTGGGGTCGCGCACCCAGTCGGCGTCGAGCGATGCCGGGGCGGCCATGGCGTTGTCCGCCTTCAGCAACGGGAGCACGGCCTTCGTCACGCCCGTGCCCAAGAGCTGGCCGATCACGGTGACGTCGTTCTTGATCTTGTTGTACGCCTGCACGCCGAGGTCGGGCTTGTACTGGCTGTCCTCCTGCACCAGCTCGACCTTGTACTTGCCCCCGATGAGCTTCTCGGCGTTGATGTACTTGAACCACGTGGCCGTGCCATTGGTGAGGGGCTGGCCGATGACGGCCACCGGCCCGGTGAGCGGCGTGATCACGCCGACCTTGATGGTGTTGGTGGTGGGATCGAAGCCGGGCGCGGCGGCAAGCGTCTTGTTGCTCGTGCCCGAGCTGCTGCTCTTCTTGGTCCCACCGCAGGCCGCGGTGATGAGCGCCAATGCTGCGATCACCGCCACCAGACGGATGAGCTTGCCTCGGTTCATGGTCCCCCTTCGGTGTCTGTTTAGTAAGAGAACGGCCAGGCCTTGAAGTAGGCCTTGATGCGCAGCCACACGGCGGCCAGGCCCCGGGGCTCGAGAACCAGGAAGATCACGATCAGCGCGCCGAAGATCATCTGGTTCAGCTGGAACACAGTGAGATGGAACCCTCCCCCTCCGCCCGCGGACTTGGTGACCAGTGGTATGTGAGCGCTGAACTTGTCGACCAGTTGAGGTACGGCGCCGATGAAGATAGCTCCCAGCACCGAGCCGAAGATGGTTCCCACCCCGCCCACGATGATGATGGCGATGTACTGGATGGACACGAACAAGTTCCACGAGTCGGGCTGCACGAACTGCTGGTAACTGGCGAACAGGGCGCCGGCCACGGCCGCCAAGGCGCTGGAGATCACGAAGGCGCCGACCTTGTACCGAGCCAGGCTCACGCCGATGACCTCGGCGGCCATGTCCCGGTCACGCACGGCCTGCATGGCCCGGCCCGGCCGGGTGCGGGTGATGTTCTTGGCCAGCAGCGCGGCCACGGCGACGACGAACCACACCAAGAAGAAGAAGCTCTGGTTGCGCGTGTACTCGTAGCTGCCGATCGAGAGCTTGGTGAAGTCGATGGGCCCGAGCTTCAGCGGTACCGCCACCGACGTGCCGCCGGGTCCCCCGGTGATCGACCGCCAGTTGTGGAACACGTGAAGCCCGATGAACACCAGGCCGAGTGACACCACCGCCAGGTAGTTGCCCCGCAGTCGCAAGGCGAAGGGTCCGATCACAGCGCCGATCAACCCGCCCACCACAGCAGCGGCGATCAGCCACACGGGCAGCGGCAGGCCATGGTGCCCACCGAAGTACACGGCGGAGTACGCGCCCACGCCGATGAAGAAGGCGTGCCCCAACGACACCTGCCCGGTGTAGCCGGTGAGGAGGTTGAGCCCGATGGCACCGATGGCGGCAATGCCCGCGTAGTTGAGGACGGACAGCCAGAAGTCGTCCTTCACGGACAGCGGCAGCAGGACGCCGGCCAGGATGATGACGGCGATGCCGACGCGCGACTGGCGGGACTTGAAGAGCTTCAAGTCGTCCGCGTAGTGCAGCGTCATGTTGAGGTTGCGCAGGCGCGTCGTCATGTCAGACCCTTCGAACCTCTCGGGTGCCGAACAATCCGTAGGGCCGCACGAGCAGGATGGCGATCATCACGACGTAGGGCATGGCCGACCCGAAGCCGTCGCCCAACCAGCTGGCGTACTGCGGCTGGTACCCGGACGTGAGCGTCTGGGTGACACCGATGATCACGCCGCCCAGCACCGCGCCCGACGGTGAGTCGAGACCGCCCAGGATGATGGCAGGGAAGGCGATGAGGGCGACGAACTCGATGTCGGGCCGTACACCGGCGCCGCCCGCCGAGAGCATGACGCCGGCCAAGGTGGCCACCGCGCCGGCGATGGCCCACGACAGGGCGAAGATGCGCCGGGCGCTGATGCCGTTGGCCACGGCCGCCTCCTGGTCGAACGCCGTCGCCCGCATGGCCACGCCCAGGCGGGAGTAGCGGAAGAACAGGAAGAAGGCGATCATCACCACGGCCGCGAACACGATGGTCCACACGTCCTTCACGGCCAGGGCCAGGCCACCCGCCTTCAGCCGGTGGATGCCCCACGGGTCGCCCATGGGCATCTGGTTGAAGCCCCAGATGCCGGTGACCACCTGCTCGATGATGATCAGCAGGCCGATGGTCACCATGATCACGGCGAACACGGGCTGGCCCACCATGCGCCGCAACACGACTCGCTCGACGGCTGCGCCCACCAGCGCGCACAGCACCATGGCGATCGGGATGGCCAGCAGGAACGGGACGTGCCAGGTGTGGTGGGCGTTGTACGTGAGGTATCCGCCCAGCAGCACCAGCCCGCCCTGGGCGAAGTTGATCACGCCGGTGGCCTTGTAGATCACCACGAACCCGAGGGCGACCAGCGCGTACAGGGCGCCCAGCGCCAGCCCCGCGAACGTGAGTTGCAGGAAGTCGGTCACCGACACGCCCCCTTCGGAGTGGGGGGGCTCGCCCGACCGGAGCGAAGCGAGTGAGGGAGAAACGTCACTGGTACATCGCCTCGATCAGGGAGCCGAACTCCTTGGCGATGGCCGAGCGCTTGACCTTCTGGGTCGCCGTCAGCTCCCCCTCCTCGTGGTCCAGCTCCTTGGGCAGGAGGTCGAACTTCTTGATGGTCTCCACCTGGGCCAGCTCCCGGTTGACCTCGTCCACCCAGGCGCCGACGAGCTGGCGCACCTCTGGCTTGCCCGACAGGTCGCGGTAGGTGGTGAAGCCGATGTGGTGGCGAGTGGCCCAATCGCCGACGGTGTCGGCCTCGATGCCGATGAGGGCGGTGAGGAACTTGCGCCGGTCGCCGATCACCACCGCCTCCCGCACGTAGGGCGACACCTTCAGCCGGTTCTCGATCTCCGACGGCGAGATGTTCTTGCCCCCGGCGGTGATGATGATGTCCTTCTTCCGGTCGGTGATGGTAAGGAACCCGTCGGCGTCGATCTCGCCCACGTCGCCCGTGTGCAACCAGCCCTCGGCGTCGATCGTCTCGCGCGTGGCCTCGTCGTTCTTGAAGTAGCCCATGAACACGCCGGGCCCGCGCACGAGGATCTCGCCGTCGTCGGCGATGCGCACCTCGGTGTCGCGCAGCGCCTTCCCGACCTTGCCGATGCGCACGTCGCCGGCCGGCGTGTACGTCGCCACCGCCGCGCCCTCCGTCTGCCCGTAGCCCTCACGCACGGAGACGCCGAGGGCCCAGAAGAACTCGAGCACCTGCGGGGCGATGGGCGCGGCGCCCGAGATGGCCACACGCACCCGGCCCAGCCCGAGCTTGGTGCGGATGCTGCGGTACGTCATCAGCCACCCGAGGCCGCTCATGATGCGACCACCGACGCCGAGCTTGCCGGCCATGCGCTTACGGGCCAGCTGCTGCCCTCGCCGCAACCAGAAGTGGGCGATGGTGCGCTTGGCCCACGACGCGTCGCCCAGGCGGATCTGGACGCCCGCCATCATCTTCTCCCACACGCGGGGCACGCCCAAGAAGACGGTGGGCTGCACCTCCTGCAGGTCCTGGAGGAACGACTCGCCCCCCTCGCCGAAGTTC
>Ga0070741_10004030_pt1 | contig 35026 bp, 31 predicted proteins | sample Coa_R1_4_FD_66440 | JGI IMG/M metagenome (GOLD analysis project Ga0070741, IMG submission 66440) | Surface soil microbial communities from Centralia Pennsylvania, which are recovering from an underground coalmine fire - Coalmine... | ecosystem: Environmental > Terrestrial > Soil > Unclassified ... | reverse complement strand
GGCAGGTTCACCGCGTTCACCAGCTGCGCCGGCATCGCCCAGTCGGTGCGATCGACCTTGCGGCCGAGCTTCGCGAGCTCGTGACGATCGCGGAATTTCTCCGCGCGCATGCGGTTGCCCAGCGCGTCGTCGCGCGCGATCTTGAGCCCGTCGTACGACTTCCAGCGCTCGGGATAGCCGACGCCGACGTAGAGCGCTTCCAGCTTGGCCTTCGCGTTCGCCCGCGTCGACGGGTCCATCCAGTCGAGCCTGTCCACGCGCTTGGCAAACGCTGCGGTGATATTGCGCACCATCTTCTGGATGCGCTCCTTGTACTCCGGCGGGAAGTAGCGTGCGACATAGAGCTTTCCGAGCGCGTCGTCGAGGTCGCGGCTCGTCGCGCGTACGCCGAGCTTCCAGCGCACAGGCTGCTCCGGCGTGCCGGAGAGCGTGTGCCCGTCGAACGCGAACTGCTCCTGATCGAATGCCTTCGGCAGCACTTCCGCGAAATGCGCGAGCCGGTGGTAGGCGAGCCAGTCCTTCCAGGTCGCGAGATCGGTCGATGCGACCAGCGCGGCTTCGCCGGTCACGGCGCCCGGCTGCCAGACGATGAACTTCTTCTGCGCGCCGAGGCCGGCCGACTTCAACAGCAGCTTCCAGTCGACGCCGGGCGCCTTCTTCCGGAAGTCCGCCAGCGTCCACACGTTGTTCGCCTTCAGCACGTCCTGCGATTCCTCGAGCGTCGCATGCGCCTGCGCGATCTTCTTCTCGAGCTCCAGCACGCGCGCGGCGCGGGCATCGGCCTTCTTGTATCCGGCGAGCGAAAGCATCTTCGCCACATGCGCCTGATAGGCCTCGCGCAGCTTCGTCATCCGCTCCGATGCGTCGAGGTAATACGCGCGATCCGGCATGCCGAGCCCACCCTGCAGCACGTACGGCATGTAGTGGTCCGGCTCGGTGAGTCCTTGCGCGATCCACAGGCCGAACAGGTTGTCGGTGGTGAAGTTGCCGGCGTTGAGCGGATCGACGTCGACGCGCAGCGATTCGCCGAGCGCACGCGTGAGCGCCGCCCGATCGCGGATCGCGTCGATGCGCGCGAGCATCTTCTTGATGGGCGCGATGCCCTTGCTCTCGATGCCGCGCTCGTCCATGAATGCCGCGTAGTAATCCGCGACCTGTCGCGTCGCGCTGTTCGCGGCGAGCTTGGGACCGAGCGATTCGATCAGCTCGTGCAGCCGCGCATCGTTCTGTTCCGCGACTTCGCTGAACGATCCCCAGCCGCTGCGATCGGCCGGGATCTCGGTGCGCTCGAGCCACTCGCGATTGACGTAGGCGAAGAAGTCATCGCCCGGCTGCACCGAGGGCTCCGGCGGCGGCGGCAGGACGTTGCGCTGGTTCGACGCGGCGCACGCCGTGAGCAGAAGAGCGACAACGGCGAAGCGTTTCATGCGGCCTCCAGCTTCAGCTCGCCGATGCGCCGATCCTTCTGCGCCCACAGCTCGCCGATCCACTGCTGGAACCGCTTGCGGAATTCGGGATCGGACTCGTAGTCGCCGGTGAACAGCTCCGGCGGGATGCGCAGCTGCTTCACTTCGACGATGACGCGCCGCATGCGGCCGGCGAGGAATTCCCAGAAGCCCTTCGCGCCGTCGGGATAGACGATGGTCACGTCGATCAGCGAATTGAGCTTCTCTCCCAGCGCCGACAGCGTGAACGCGAAGCCGCCGGCCTTGGGCTTCAGCAGATGCGTGTACGGCGACTGCTGCCTGTCGTGCTTGGCCTGGGTGAAGCGCGTGCCTTCGAGGAAGTTCAGGATCAGGACCGGCTGATTGCGATAGTGCTCGCACGCCTTGCGCGTCGTCTCCAGGTCCTTGCCTTTCAGCGCCGGGTTCTTCGCGACCTGCTCGGGCGTGTGCCGCTTCATGAACGGATAGTCGAGCCCCCACCACGCGAGCCCGAGGATCGGCACCCAGATCAGCTCTTGCTTGATGAAGAATTTGAAGAACGGCGCGCGCCGCCCGAAAGTGCGCATCAGCACGTAGATGTCGTTCCAGGTCTGGTGATTCGAGCAGACCAGGTACTGACCCTGCGGCGACAGCTCCGCGTCGAGGCGGATGTCCCAGCGCACGTCCATCAACCCTTCGTACAGCAGCACGTTCACGTGCGCCCACTGCTGCGCGAGCCACGCGACGAGTCGCGAGACCTGATCGCGCGCCTTGCCCGGCGGCGTGAGCAGCTTCAGGAAGATCGTGATGTAGACCGGGATCGCCCAGAACACGAGGTTCGAGACGAACAGCACGAAGGTGATGGACGCCGCGAGCGGCGCCGGCAGGCGGCTCAGCATTATTTCTTCTTGCCGGCCGACGGACGCGTCGCGTGCGCCGAGCGATGCAGGTGCACGATCTTCCAGTCGGCGCCGTCCTTCTTGAGGATCGCCGTCTCGGCCTCGGAGAGATCGACCGCGCCGCCCTCGTAGGTGCCACGGGTGCGCGTCAGCGTCTCGACCCACGCGACGCTGTCGTCGCCGCCGGCCTGCTGGCTCTGCACCTCGCGCTTGGTCTTCGACGCGAAGTCGACATCGTGCGCGAGGCTGCCCTTCTGGTAGTCCGCGCGCGACGCGTCGACGAAGCCCTGCTCGAAGACGTCGAAATCATCGGCGAGCAGCGCGAGCGCAGCCTTCTGATCCGATGCCGCCAGCGCCTTGTGATAGCTCTCGACCACTTCCGCCGGCGCGGCGGCGTGCGCCGAAAAGCCGATCCCACACAGCAACAGCATCCAGGCTGACCGCTTCATTGGTTCTGCTCCTCTTTGGGTGTCTCTTGTTGAGTGGGTGCTTCGGCTGGCGCCGGTGTCTCTGGGGATGGCGCTTCTTGCAGTACCGGCTTGTCCTCGTTGCCCGGTACTTCTTCGATTGACGACGTCGTGGCGCGCAGAGCGCCTTCCTGATCGTACAGCTCGATCACCTTGTAGTGCCGCGGCGGCAATGCGAGCAATACGCACGGAGGCTGCTCCGGCCCAGCGCTTTGCGCGCCGTAGAACGTGCTCTGCAGCACCAGCCGCTTGCCGGAGTGCAACACCGCGTTGCGGCTGACCAGCACGCCGTTGCCTTGCGGCCCGGGCTCCCCCAGCTCGATGAGCACGAAGGGCCCGTCGACCACGGCGTCGATCGGTGTCGCGGGAATACCGTGACGCTGCTGCCACTGGTTCACCAGCGCCGCCGCCTCGAAGTAATGGATCTTCGGCTCCGGTCCCTGCCCCGGCGCGCTGCACGCGGGAATCCGCTCGAGCTCGGTGACGATGACCGGTTGACTGCGATCGGAGAACAGCGCGCATCCGGAGACGAGCGCCGCCGCGGCGCCGGCGACGACGATCCGCATCAGGCCGCCGCCGCGTACTGCGGCTCGCGGACAGCGTCTTCCATGATCATGGCCGCAGCCTTCTCTCCGATCATCGTGGTCGGCGCGTTGGTGTTGCCGCCGACGAGCGTCGGCATGATCGACGCGTCGCACACCCGCAGGCCCGTGACGCCGCGCACACGCAGGCGCGCATCGACGACCGCCATCGGATCGACGCCCATCTTGCAGGTGCCGACCGGGTGATAAACCGTTTCCGCATGCGTGCGCACCCAGTCGCGCAGCTGCTCGTCGCTCTGCACGTCCGGGCCGGGCTCGAGCTCTTCGCCGCGATGCGGATCGAACGCTTTCTGCTCGAGGATCGCGCGCGCCTTCTTGATGCCGATGACCAGCTTGTCGAGGTCGCGCGCCTCGGCGCCGTAATTCGGATCGATCTTCGGCGGCACCAGCGGATCGTCGCTCGCGAGCGTGACCGATCCCCGCGACAGCGGGCGCAGGTCGCAGATCATCACGGTGAACGCGTACTTGAAGAGCCGCCACAGCTCGAGCGCGTGATAGGCGTTCGGCAGCGGCACGAAGTGCATCTGCAGATCGGGGATCGGCTCTTCGGGCCGCGACTTGATGAAGCCGCCGGCCTCGGCGACGTTGCTGGTGAACTCGCCGCGCTTGGCGAATACGTACTTCGCGAGCTCCCACAGCGAGCGGAACAACGAGAGCGGGCTGAAGCTCATCGACAGCCGCGTCCTGTCGCGCACCGAGACAAGGATGTCGAGATGATCCTGCAGGTTCTCGCCGACGCCCGGCAGATCGGCAACGACGGGGATGCCGAAGCGCTCGAGCTCATCCGCCGGCCCGATGCCGGAAAGCTTGAGCAGATGCGGCGAGCCGATCGTGCCCGCGCACACGAGCACCTCGCGGCGCGCGATCAGATCAGTGAGCCGGCCGTCGTCGTGATAGCGAACGCCGACCGCCTGGCTGCCTTCGAACAGGATGCGGGTGGCCGGCTTGTCGGTGAGCACGGTGAGGTTCGGCCGCGCCTCGGCTTCGCGCAGGAACGCACGCGCATTGCTGCAGCGCTGGCCGCCCTTCTGCATCACTTCGTACATGCCGACGCCTTCCTGCGTCGCGCCGTTGAAATCGTCGTTGTGCGCGTGACCCGCCTGCTCGGCCGCTGCGACAAACGCGCGCGACAGCGGACTCTTCTGGCCGGGCATGGTGACGTTGAGCGGGCCGCCGACGCCGTGGAAGGCATCCGCGCCGCGCTCGTGGTTCTCGGTCGAGCGGAAGTACGGCAGCACTTCGCGATAGGACCAGCCGGTGTTGCCGAGGCTCGCCCACTGGTCGTAGTCGGCGGCGTTGCCGCGGATGTAGACCATCGCGTTGATCGAGGACGATCCGCCGAGCGTCTTGCCGCGCGGGCAATAGCGCGCACGCCCGTCGAGATGCGTCTGCGGCGTGGTCCAGAACTGCCAGTTGTAGAGCTTGCTGCGCAGCAGCGCGATCACGCCGCCGGGCATCGAGATCAGCGGGCTCGTATCCCTGGGCCCCGCCTCGATCAGGCAGACCTGCGCCGTGCCGTCCGCGCTGAGGCGATCGGCCAGCACGCAGCCCGCCGATCCCCCGCCGACGATAATGTAGTCGAACGTTCGCGCTTCCGTCATGAGTGCCTCCGACCGGGCCGACAGTTTAAGCTTCGTCCCTCAGGCCGCAACAGCGGGGAGCAAGTTCCAGGTGAGCACCGCATCGAAGACGCGCGCATTGGCGCAGCAGGCTGTCGCGCGTTTCGAGGATCGATCCGCGGTCATCGGCGTCTGGGGGCTCGGCTACGTCGGCCTGCCGCTGGCGCTGCGCTTCACCGAAGCGGGCCTGAAGGTGATCGGCTTCGACATCGACCCGGTGAAGGCGCAGAAGATCAAGGCCGGCAAGAGCTACATCAATTACATCCCCGATTCGGCGATCCGCACGGCGACCAAGGCCGGCTTCACCGCGACGTCCGATGCATCGCTCACGAAAAAGTGCGATGCGCTGATCATCTGCGTGCCCACTCCGCTGGACAAGCATCGCCGTCCAGACCTCTCGTACGTGGTCGACACCGCGAAGGCGATGGCGCCGCATCTGAAGCGGGGCCAGCTCGTCTCGCTCGAGAGCACGACCTGGCCCGGCACGACCGAAGAAGTGGTGCAGCCAATCGTGGAGGCGCACGGACTCGAGGTCGGCCGCGATCTCTTCCTCGCCTTCTCGCCCGAGCGCCAGGATCCGGGCAATCCGAAGTTCGACACGCGCAACATCCCGAAGCTCGTCGGCGGCGTCACGCCCGATTGCCTCGCCGTCGCGCAGGCTTGCTATGCGAAGGCGGTCGATCGCGTCGTCGCGGTGTCGTCGACGCGCGTCGCCGAGCTCGCGAAGCTGCTGGAGAACATCCATCGCGCGGTGAATATCGGGCTCGTCAACGAGATGAAGATCGTCGCCGAGCGCATGGGCATCGACATCTTCGAAGTGATCGACGCCGCCGCGACCAAGCCGTTCGGCTTCGTGCCCTACTACCCCGGACCGGGCCTCGGCGGCCACTGCATCCCGATCGATCCGTTCTATCTCACGTGGAAGGCGCACGAGTTCGGCGTGCACACGCGCTTCATCGAGCTCGCCGGCGAGATCAACAGCGCGATGCCCGAGTACGTCGTGCTGAAGCTCACGGAAGGCATGAACGCGCAGGGGCGCGCGATCAAAGGCTCGCGCATCCTGTTGCTCGGCATCGCCTACAAGAAGAACGTCGACGACCTGCGCGAATCGCCGTCGCTGGAGCTCCTCGAGAAGCTCGAGCACCTCGGCGCGCGCGTCGATTATTCCGATCCGCACATCCCGGCGATCCCGCCGATCCGGCGCGGGCACTTCCCGCACAAGAGCGTGAAGCTGACAGCGAAGACCGTCGCGTCGTACGACTGCGTGCTGCTCGCGACCGCGCACGACGCGTTCGACTACGACCTGATCGCCAAGCACGCGAAGCTGATCGTCGACACGCGCGGCATCTATCGCAAGCCGCGCAAGAACGTGGTGAAGGCATGAGCGACCTTCCGGCAACGATGAAAGCGGTCCTGCTCGAGCGCCAGATCGACGATCCGATCGCCTCGCTCGAGAGCCTGAAGATCGTCGACAAGCCAGTGCCGAAGCCGGGACCGGGTCAGGTGCTGGTGAAGATCGAAGCGGCGCCGTGCAATCCGTCGGACCTGATGTACATGCGCGGGCTGTATCGCATCGACAAGAAGCCGCCGACGGTCCCCGGCTTCGAAGGCTGCGGCACGGTCGTCGCGAGCGGCGGCGGGCTGATGGCGAGCTTCCTCAAGGGCAAGCGCGTCGCGTGCGGCGGGCAGGAAGATGCCGACGGCACGTGGGCCGAGTACTTCGTCGCCAACGCGGGCTTCTGCCTGCCGCTGCCGAAGACGCTGTCCTTCGAGCAGGGCGCGACGATGATCGCCAACCCGGTCACGGCGCACGTGCTGCTCGACATGGCCATGAGCGGCGGTCATCGCGCTGCGATCCACACCGCAGGCGCAAGCCAGGTCGGACGCATGATGATCCGCCTCGCCGCACGCGAGGGCTATCCGCTGATCAACGTGGTGCGCCGCGATGAATTGATCCCGGAGCTGGAGAAGCTCGGCGCCAAGGTCGTGCTGAACATGCAGAGCCCGGACTTCGAAGCGCAGCTGCAGGGTCACTGCAACCGGCTCGGCGCCTCGATCGTGTTCGAGGCCGTCGCAGGGTCGCTCACGCAGAAAGTGATGAAGGCGATGCCGGCGAAAGCGCGCGTCGTCGTCTACGGCGCGCTGTCGGTCGACACCGCGACGCCGCTCGATCCGCGCGATCTCATCTTCAAGCAGCAGACGCTCGAAGGCTTCTGGCTGACGCCGTGGTTCGCAGCCAAAGGGCTGCTCGCCAAGATGAGCACGGTGCGAGCGGTGCAGAAGCGCATCGAGGACGGTACGTTCGCAACCCAGATTCGCGCACGGCTCAAGCTTGCGGACGTGAAGCGCGGCCTGCTCGACTATCAGCAACACATGAGCGACGGCAAAGTCCTGATCTGCCCGTCGCTGACATAACGACAAGGGGGAGAAGATGAGTCCCACCGCAGCACCGCAACTTTCCGCACGCGCGATCATCCTCGCGATCATCCTGGCGATGATCCTCGCCGCGGCGAACACCTATCTCGGACTGTTCGCCGGATTGACCATCGCGTCGGCGATCCCGGCGGCGGTCGTGTCGATGGCGGTGCTGCGCGCCCTCGGCGGCGGGCACATCCTCGAGAACAACATCGTGCAGACCGGCGCGTCGGCGGCGGCGTCGATCGCGGCGGGCGTGATCTTCACGATTCCCGCGCTGGTGATCATGGGCTACTGGCCCGACTTCAAGTACTGGTGGGTGATGACCATCGCGGGTCTCGGCGGCATCCTCGGCGTGCTGTTCTCGGTGCCGCTGCGACGCACGATGATCATCGAAGAGCCGCTCGCGTTCCCCGAAGGCAAGGCCGCGGCCGAAGTGCTGCGCGCCGGCGAGAACCCCGGCCCCGGCGTGAAGATCCTCGCGACCGCAGGCGGGCTCGGTGCCGCCATGAAGCTCGCCGCCGAAAGCGGATTGCGCCTGATCCCCGACAACGCGACCGGCGCGCGCTTCTTCGACACCTTCCTCGCCTACATGGGCACCAACCTGTCGCCCGCGCTGCTCGGCGTCGGCTACATCGTCGGCCTGAACATCGGCATCGTCATCGTGTCGGGCTCGATCCTGTCGTACAACATCGCGATCCCGATCTACTACGCCTGGTTCTTCGATCACGATCTGCCGCTCGCGGCGAAGATCGCGGGCGCGAGCGCAGAGGCGGCGGCCGGAATGATCCGCAGCGCGCAAATCCGCTACCTCGGCGTCGGCGCGATGCTGATCGGCGGCATCTGGACGCTGTTCTCTTTGCGCAAGTCGCTGCTCTCCGGCATCAAGAGCGGCATTGCCGCGACGCGCAAGGGCACCGCCGCGGTCGTCGCCGAAACCGAGCGCGACATCCCGATGAAGTGGATGCTGATCGGCGTCGTCGTGTTCGTGTTCCCGCTGCTGCTGCTCTATCAGGCGATCGTGCACCAGTGGACCGTGTCGATCCCGATGGCGATCGTGATGGTGTTCGCCGGATTCCTGTTCGTCTCGGTGTCGGCGTATCTCGCGGGCCTGGTCGGCTCGTCGAACAATCCCGTTTCCGGCATGACCATCTCGACGATCCTGTTCGCCTCGCTCGTGCTGATGCTGCTGCTCGGCCGCGACTCGCCGATCGGTCCCGTCGCCGCGATCATGATCGGCGCGGTCGTGTGCTGCGCCGCCTCGGTCGGCGGTGACAACCTCCAAGACCTCAAGGCCGGCTACATCGTGGGTGCGACGCCGTGGAAGCAGCAGTTCATGCTCGCGGTCGGCGCGTTCTCCTGCGCGCTGGTGATGGCGCCGGTGCTCAACCTGCTCGACAAGGCATACGGCATCGGCACGGTGACGCCGCAGCATCCGCACCCGCTCGAAGCGCCGCAGGCGACGCTGATGGCGTCGGTGTCGAAAGGCATGTTCGGCGGCCATCTGCCGTGGGACATGATCGTCATCGGCATGATCATCGGCGCGATCGTCATCGCCTTCGACAGCTACCTGAAAGCGCGCAACGCGAAGTTCCGCGTGCCGGTGCTCGCGTTCGCGATCGGCATCTACCTGCCGCTCGAGCTGATGCTGCCGATCTTCCTCGGCGGCGTGCTCGCGCACGTCGTCGAGCGCAAGCTCGGCGTGGTGAACGCCGACCACGACACCAAGGACCGCGTGCATCGCAAAGGCGTGCTGTTCTCCGCCGGCCTCATCACCGGCGAAGCGTTGACCGGCATCATCATCGCGATCCCCATCGTCGCATCCGGCAAAGCCGACGTCCTCGCGCTGCCGCCCTCGCTGCACTTCGGCGCCGCGTTCGGGCTCGCGCTGCTCGCGGGCGTCGCGTATCTGCTCTATCGAAGTGCCGTCAACCAGGGGGCACAAGCATGAAGAAGATCCTGTCGATCCTGGCGCTGCTCGCTTTGCTGCCGGGCTGCTCGATGATGGCGCCGCAATATTCGGCGTCGCTGGAGAACGTGCAGAAGCTCAAGGACGCGGGCCCGTCCACGGCGAAGGTCGGCGAGTTCAGCTCGCAGGACGGCAGCGGCAACGCCAATCCGATCTCGCTGCGCGGCTCCTCGCTGCACTCGCCGTACAACGATTCCTATGCGCAGTACCTCGCCGAGGCGCTCAAGCAGGAACTCACGCTCGCCGGCAAGCTCGCGCCGGACGCGAGCGTGGAAGTCTCCGGCGTGCTGCAGAAGAACGACATCAGCATCCCGGTCTCGTCGGGCTCGGGCGACCTGCAGGCGCGCTTCGTCGTGCGCAAGGGCGGGACGGTGAAGTACGACCAGGTCAAGTCGATCCACGACGAATGGGATTCGTCGTTCGTCGGCTCGATCGCGATCCCGCGTGCGCAGCAGCGCTATCCGACGATGGTGCAGAAGCTGCTCGCCGCCCTCTACGCCGATCCGGCATTCACGCAGGCGCTGAAATAGCATGCGCTGCTTCGGGCTCGTCGTGACCGCGCTGCTGCTCGGCGGCTGCGCGCATCCGATGGTGATCACGCCCGACATCGCGCGCGTGAATCCCGATCCCGCGCAACAGCGCGTGCACAAGAACGCCGGCTTCTATATCTCGCCGCAGGATCGCGCGGCCGAGGTCACCACGCCCGGTGGCGGCGGCGACAAGGTCCGCTATCGGCCATACGCCGACCTCGAGACCGGGCTCTATCGCATGCTCAGCAACGTTTTCGACGACGTCACGCGGCTCAACGCACCCGACGACGCGGCGGCGATCGCGCAGCATCAGATCAGCTACGTGATCCTGCCGAAGGTCTCGACCGACTCGTCCTCCAACGGCGTGTTCACCTGGATGGCGACGGACTTCACCGTCGGCTTGACCTGCGACGTCCGCGATCCCGCCGGCAAACCGGTGACGCAAGTGTCGGTGACCGGCACGGGCAAGGCCGCGTTCTCCAACCTGACGGCCAATCCTTCCTACGCCGGCCAGCGCGCCTCCGAAGACGCGCTGATCAAGATGCAACGCGCGCTCGCGGACAGCCCGCAGCTGAAGAAATGATGCGCAGCGCGCTCGCCGCAGCGGCCGCTCTGCTCGCGGCGTGCGCGCAAGCGCCGACGACTCCGGGCAAGCAGACCGGCGCCGAAATCCTCGCCGCCACGACGCCGTCCGACTGGCGCACACCCGATCCTGACAACACGCTCTATCTCGAGCTCGCGACCGGCCGCGTCGTCATCGAGCTCGCGCCGGCGTTCGCGCCGAACCACGTCGCGAACATCAAGACACTCGTGCGCGAGAAGTATTTCGACGGGCTCGCGATCGTTCGCGCGCAGGACAACTACGTCGTGCAGTGGGCCGATCCGGCGGAAGATGACGCGAAGAAGAAGCCGCTCGGCTCCGCACTGTCGACGCTGCCCGGCGAATTCGCGCACGCCGACGATCTGCCTTTCGTCGCCCTTCCCGATCGCGACGTCTACGCGCCCGAGACCGGCTTCTCGCAAGGCTTTCCCGCGGCGCGCGACGCGAGCGCGGGCAAGATGTGGCTCACGCACTGCTACGGCATGGTCGGCGTCGGCCGCGACAACGCGCCCGACAGCGGCGGCGGCAAGGAGCTCTACGTCGTCATCGGCCATGCGCCGCGGCATCTGGATCGCAACGTCACGCTCGTTGGCCGCGTCATCAAGGGCATCGGATTGCTCTCGACCTTGCCGCGCGGAACCGGCGCGCTCGGCTTCTACGCAAACCCCGCGCAATACACGCCGATCAAATCGATCCGTCTCGCCGCCGACGTCGCCGAATCCGAGCGCACGCCGATCGAGCTCTTGCGCACCGACACGCTGACGTTCGCGTCGTATGTGGAATCGCGCCGCTATCGCCGCGAGGAATGGTTCATCGACCCGGTCGGGCACGTCGAGGTGTGCAACGTGCCGCTGCCGGCACGCACGCCGGCGAAGTAGTGATGGACTACGAGCGCGTCGTCTCCAGTTCGGTCAGCGCCTTCGAATCGTGGCGCCTCAAGCCCGCGCCGCAGCGCGGCGAGATCGTCCGCCAGATCGGTGAGGAGTTCCGCAGGCACAAGGACGAGCTTGGCCGCCTGATCTCGCGCGAGATGGGCAAGATCCTCTCCGAAGGCCTGGGCGAAGTGCAGGAAGTGATCGACATCTGCGACTTCGCCGTCGGCCTGTCGCGCTCGATCGCGGGACTGACGATGCACTCGGAGCGTCCGCAGCATCGGATGTACGAGCAATGGCACCCACTCGGCCCGGTCGCGGTGATCACCGCCTTCAATTTCCCGATGGCCGTGTGGTCGTGGAACGCGATGATCGCCGCGGTCTGCGGCGACACGATCGTGTGGAAGCCGTCGCCGAAGACGCCGAAATGCGCGCTCGCCGTTCAGGAGATCGTCGACCGCGTGCTCGATCGCAACGCCGCGCGCGGCGTGATGCAGACGATCATCGGCGGCAACGACGTCGGCGAGCGCATGGCGAACGATCGGCGCTTCCCGCTGGTGTCGTTCACCGGATCGGTCGCGGCGGGTCGCCAAGTTGCGGCAACCGTCGCGAAGCGCCTCGGACGCTGCCTGCTCGAGCTCGGCGGCAACAACGGCATCGTGGTGATGGACGACGCCAATCTCGATCTCGCCGCACGCGCGATCGTGTTCAGCGCGGTCGGTACGGCGGGTCAGCGCTGCACGACGGCGCGGCGCTTGTTCCTCCAGCGCAAGATCGCGGCACCGTTGATCGAGCGGCTCAAGAAAGCGTACGCGTCGCTGAAGGTCGGCGATCCGCTCGAGGACGGCGTGCTGGTCGGTCCGCTGATCGACGCCAACTCGGTCGCGGCGTTTGAACGCACGATCGCGGCCGCGCGCGCGGAAGGGGCGACGGTGATCTGCGGCGGCAAGCGCATCGATCGACCGGGCCACTTCGTCGAGCCGACGCTGATCCGCTCCGACAAGCCGCTGAAGATCTCCTGCGACGAGACGTTCGCGCCGATCGCCTTCATCGTCGAGTTCGACTCGCTCGACGACGCGATCGCGATGCACAACGCGGTGCCGCAAGGATTGTCGTCGTCGATCTTCACCAACGACCTGCGCAACGCCGAGCGCTTCCTGTCCGCCGCGGGCTCGGACTGCGGCATCGCCAACGTGAACATCGGCACCTCCGGCGCAGAGATCGGCGGCGCGTTTGGCGGCGAAAAGGACACCGGTGGCGGTCGCGAGTCGGGTTCCGATGCCTGGAAGGCCTACATGCGCCGCCAGACCTGCACCATCAACTACGGCGATCAGCTGCCGCTCGCGCAAGGCGTCAAATTCGACGTGTAGCGGGGCATGTCACAAATCGCCCGGCTGGCTCGTCTTGTCTTTTAGACCCACGAGGTGATGCGTGAAAAACCTGATCTGGAACCTGATCGGCGTCTCCCTGGCAGCGAACGGCCTGTTCATGCTGTTCGCCCCGCTGCCGTGGTACGGAATGACGCCGGGCGTGGTCGAGACCGGGCCGTTCAATCCGCATTTCGTGCGCGACATCGGCTGCGCGTATCTGGTGGCCGGCGGCGGATTGCTGTGGCTGCTTCGCGACCAGCGTGCCTGGCCGGCGGCGATGGCGAGCGGCGCGTTCCTCGCGCTGCACGCGGCGACGCACGTCTGGGATTTCGCGCTCGGCAAGATCGAGCTCGCGCATTTCGCCTCCGACCTCGTGCTGGTCATCCTGCCCGCCGTGCTGGTGCTGCGCATCGCATGGCTGCGGCGCAATCCAAAACCAGCATGAGGAATTGAGCAATGTTGCGATGGCTGATGCGGCGTCAGATCGACGCCTTCGAGAAGAGCTTCGGATACGACGTGAGCTATCTGCGCGAGATGCTCGACGCGAGCCCGCGCGCGCTGATGCGATTCGGGCAGGTGATGAAGCTGTCGAATCATCGCGAAGACGCGCCGCTCGACGCGTGGTACGCGGCGAAGCTCGCCGCGACGATGCACGAGGACTGCGGACCGTGCACGCAGCTGGTCGTCGACATGGCCGATCGGCACGGCGTCTCGCCCGCCGTGCTGCGCGCGATCGTCGCGGGCAATCCCGACGCGATGCCGCCCGACGCCGCGATCGCCTGGCGCTTCGCGGAAGCGACGCTCGCGCACGACCTCGCCGCCGATCCGCTGCGCGATGAGATCGTCAAGCGCTGGGGCAAGCGCGCGCTGGTGACGCTCGCGCTCGCGATCACGTCCTCGCGCATGTATCCGACGGTGAAGTACGCGCTCGGTCACGGACGCGCCTGCGCGCGCGTGCGCGTGGGTGGCAGCGAAACTGCGGTGCCGCATCCTGCATGAGCGAAGCGTTCGAAGCGCATCGGCGTCATCTGACCGGGCTCGCCTACCGCATGCTCGGCTCGATGGCCGACGCCGAGGACATCGTGCAGGAGGCGTTCCTGCGCTGGCAGGCCGAGCGTCGGGCCGACGTGCGCGAGCCGCGCGCGTTCCTGTCGAAGATGGTGACCCGCATGTGCCTCGACGAGCTGAAGTCCGCGCGCGTGCAGCGCGAGGAATACGTGGGACCGTGGCTGCCCGAGCCGATCCTGGACGATTCCGCGCTGTCGCCCGAAGCCGCCACCGAAGTCGCCGCCGATCTCTCCGTCGCGCTGCTGCTCGCGCTGGAGCGACTGTCCCCGCTCGAGCGCGCGGCGTTCCTGCTGCACGACGTGTTCGACGTCGATTTCGCCGAGATCGCCGAGACGCTCGGCCGCAACGAAGCCGCGTGCCGCCAGCTCGCGGCGCGCGCTCGCGCGAACGTCGCCGCGGCGCGACCGCGCTTCAAGCCGAGCGAGGATGAATCGCGACGCCTCGCGCAAGCGTTCATGGCCGCCGCCGCGAGCGGCGACACGAAAGGTCTCGCGCAGCTGCTCGCGCAAGACGCGGTGTTCTACTCCGACGGCGGCGGCAAGGTGCGGGCGGCGATGCGGCCGATCCTCGGCGCCGAGCGCGTCGCGCAGTTCATCACGGCGGTGCTGCGCCAATATCCGCAACCGCCGCGATCGGTGCGCTACACGCACATCAACGGGCTGCCGGGATTCCTGATCGAGACCTCGGACGGTCTATTGCAGACCAACGCCTTCGACATCCGCGACGGCAAGATCGCTGCGATCTACTCCGTGCGCAATCCGGACAAGCTCAAGCACCTGCGCCATTAGGCGTAGTTCCAAGGAAGAGCCCGTACGCCGGATTGCCGGTCTCTTCGGCGTATTCGTAGCCGAGCCGGTCGAGCGTGCGCTTGCACTCCGCGCGCTCGCGCTTAGGCACCTGCAATCCGCACAGGACGCGGCCGTACGCCGCGCCGTGATTGCGGTAGTGGAACAGCGAGATGTTCCAGCGCGTGCCGATCGCGTGCAGGAAGTCGAGGCATGCGCCGGGGCGCTCCGGGAACTCGAATCGATACAGCACTTCGTTCGGCAATCCAGGACAGCGGCCGCCGACCATGTAGCGCACGTGCACCTTCGCCATCTCGTTGTGCGACATGTCGACCGCGGGATAGCCGTCGTCGCGCAGCGTCTTCAGGATTGCGTCCTTCGACTCGTCGCCCAGCTTGATGCCGACGAAGATGTGCGCTGCCTTCGGCGACGAATAGCGATAGTTGAACTCGGTGATGACGCGCCGCCCGAGATGGCCGAGGAAGCGCTTGAAGCTGCCGGGCCGCTCGGGGATGGTGATCGCGAGCAGCGACTCGTGCGCGTCGCCGAGCTCGGCGCGCTCGGCGATGTGGCGCAGGCGATCGAAGTTCACGTTGGCGCCGGAGATGATCGCGCACAGCGTCTTGCCGCTGACGCCATGATCGACGACCCATTTCTTCATGCCGGCGACGGCAACCGCGCCGGCGGGCTCGGGCAGCGCGCGGCATTCGTAGAACACGTCGCGGATTGCCGCGCAGATCTCGTCGACGTCGACGCGCACCACGGCGTCGACCAGATGACGCGCGACGCGGAACGGCTCCTCGCCGATCTGCTTCACCGCGACACCGTCGGCGAACAATCCGACCTGCGGCAGCACGACACGACGTCCCGCCCCGTAGGCGCGCGCGAAGCAATCCGAGTCGTCGGGCTCGACCGCGATGATCTTCACCGACGGCCGCAGCGCCTTGATGTAGGCTGCGACGCCCGCGAGCAGCCCACCGCCGCCGACCGGGATGAACACGGCGTCGAGCGCCTCGTTGCCGATCTGCTCGAGGATCTCGCGTCCGACGGTGCCCTGCCCTGCGATCACGTCGGGATCGTCGTAGGGCGGGACCATGGTCAAGCCTTTCTCGCGCGCGAGCTGCTTGGCGTAGTCGGAGGCTTCGTCGTAGGTGTCGCCGTGCAGGATGGCCTTGCCGCCGAGCGCGCGCACCGCTTCGACCTTCACGCTCGGCGTCGTTCGCGGCATCACGATCGACGCGGCGACGCCGAATTTCTTCGCTGCGAGCGCGACGCCCTGCGCGTGATTGCCCGCCGACGCCGTCACCACGCCGCGCGCGCGCTGCTCGGGCGAAAGCCCGGAGATCTTGTTGTACGCACCGCGCAGCTTGAACGAATGCACCGGCTGCAGATCCTCGCGCTTCAGGAGCACGCGATTGCCCAGCCGCTCGCCGAGCTTCGACGCATCCTGCAGCGGCGACGCGATGGCGACGTCGTACACGCGCGCGCGCTCGACGCGTTCGCGATAGTCGCGCAACAGCTTCTGCATGCCGCGAGGCATGGCCGCTCGCTTGGAGGATTTCACGACGGGTCCCGGCAAAGGGCGGATATGATAGCGGCCCCATGCACAGAAAGATTGCCTTCATCGGCGGCGGCAACATGGCCGCCAGCCTGGTCGGCGGGCTGCTCAAGGCCGAGTATCCGGCGGCGTGCATCCGCGTCGCCGAGCCGGCGGGCGATCGCGCGCGCTGGCTCAAGCGCCAGTTCGGCGTCGATGTGAAGTCGGCGGCCGGCGAGGTCGTCGCCGGCGCCGAGGCGATCGTGCTCGCAGTGAAGCCGCAGGTGATGAGCGAAGTCCTGCGCGACCTGAAGCCCGACCCGGGCACTGCGATCATCTCGATCGCCGCCGGCGTGCGGCTCGACACGCTGCAACGCGCGCTCGGCCCGAAGATGCATTACGTCCGCACCATGCCGAACACGCCGGCGTTGTACGGCGCGGGCATCACCGGCCTCTTCGCGCCGCCGAGGACGCCGGCAAACGTGCGCGGGCTGGCCGAGACCATCCTGCGCGCTGCCGGCGCCATCGTCTGGCTCGATCGCGAAGAGGATCTCGATGCGGTGACGGCGCTGTCGGGATCGGGGCCTGCGTATTTCTTCCTGCTCACCGAAGCGCTGCGCGACGCCGGCGTTGCGCTCGGGCTCTCGCCGGATACCGCCGCGCGGCTCGCGAAGCAGACCTGCGTCGGTGCGGGCCGCATGCTGGCCGAATCCCAGGTCGACGTCGGCGAGTTGCGCGCCCAGGTGACGTCGAAGGGCGGCACCACCGAAGCGGCGATCGCGCATCTCGAATCGGCGGGCCTGCGACAGATTTTCCGCGAAGCGCTCGCCAAGGCCGCCGCACGCGCCGCCGAGATGGGAAAATAGCGACATGGCCGCCAACGCCGACAATGCGCTGTTCTATCTCGTCAGCACGCTGTTCGAGCTGTACCTGTGGGTGCTGCTCCTGCGCATCATCCTGCAGTGGGTGCGCGCGGACTTCTACAACCCGTTCTCGCAGCTGATCTGGCGATTGACGCAGCCGGTCGTGCGCTGGCTGCAGCCGATCATCCCGCGCTGGCGCACGCTCGACGGCGCAGCGGTCGTGGTGACGCTGGTCATCGCGATCGCCTACACCGAAGTGATCATCGCGCTGATCGGCTTCCGCTACGACATCTCGCAGGCGATCGTCTTCGCGATCCTGAAGCTCATCGTGCTCACGCTGAACCTGTACACCTTCACCCTGTTCGTGCAGGCGATCCTGTCGTGGGTCGGGCCCGGTGTCTCCAATCCGGCCGGCAGCGTGCTGTGGAGCGTCAACGAGCCGATCCTGCGGCCGGTGCGTCGCGTGCTGCCGCCGATGGCGGGACTCGATCTGTCGCCGCTGCTGGTGATCCTCGTGCTGCAGGTGCTGAACCGGCTCGTACCGTTGCCGGGAATCTTCCGCTGACGTGAACGCGCCGCTGCCCAGCGACTCCGTCGGGCTCGTCGTCCCGCGCAGGCTCGCGATCGAGAGGCCGCTCGCGCTCGACTGCGGACGCACGCTGCCGCGCTTCGAGCTGATGGTCGAGACCTACGGCAAGCTCAACGCGACGCGCAGCAACGCGGTGCTCGTCTGCCACGCGCTCTCCGCCGATCATCACGCCGCGGGCTACTACAGCGCCGATGATGCCAAGCCCGGCTGGTGGGACAACGCCATCGGCCCGGGCAAGCCGATCGACACCAACCGCTTCCACGTCGTGTCGATCAACAATCTCGGCGGCTGCCGCGGCTCGACGGGTCCCAACACGATCAATCCCGAAGCCGGCCGCCAATGGGGACCGGATTTCCCGCTGCTGACCGTGCGCGACTGGGTGCGCTCACAAGCGCTGCTCGCCGACGAGCTGGGCATCCAGCGATGGGCCGCGGTGATCGGCGGCAGCCTCGGCGGCATGCAGGTCATGCAGTGGACGATCGACTATCCGCAGCGCATCGCGCACGCGCTCGTGATCGCTGCGGCACCGAAGCTCTCCGCGCAGAACATCGCGTTCAACGAGATCGCGCGCCAGGCGATCCTGTCCGATCCCGATTTCCACGGCGGCCGCTACTACGATCACCAGGTGGTGCCGTCACGCGGCCTGAAGCTCGCGCGGATGCTCGGGCACATCACCTATCTGTCCGATGAAGCGATGCGCGCGAAGTTCGGCCGCGAGCTGAAAGCGGCCGCGCCGTCGTTCAACTTCGACGTCGAGTTCGAGGTCGAGAGCTATCTGCGCTATCAGGGCCAGTCGTTCGTCGACCGCTTCGACGCGAACACTTATCTGCTGATGACCAAGGCGCTCGACTACTTCGATCCTGCGCGCGATTTCAGCGGCGATCTCGTGAGCGCGTTCAAGCAGGCGACCGCGAAGTTCCTGGTCGTCGCTTTCTCGAGCGACTGGCGCTTCTCGCCCGAGCGCTCGCGCGAGATCGTCAAGGCGCTGGTCGACGCGCGCCGCGACGTCAGCTACGCGCTGATCGAGTCGCAGCTCGGCCACGACGATTTCCTGATGGCGACGCCGCAGTACCACGGCGTGCTGAAGACTTACCTGGCGCGCGTCGCCGACGAGGTCAACCCGCCATGATCGCCGCGACCGTGAGCGCGCTGCGCCCCGACCTCGCCGTGATCAGCGACTGGATCGCGCCGAAATCGCGCGTGCTCGATCTCGGCTGCGGCGACGGTGCGCTGCTCGCGCACCTGCAGAAGACGCGCGAGGTCGGCGGCTATGGCCTGGAGATCGACAGCGCCAACGTCGTGCGCTGCATCGACTCGGGCGTGAACGTCATCCAGGCAGACGTCGACGCGGGCTTGCGCGGATTCGAGAGCGACTCGTTCGACTACGTGGTGATGACGCAGACGCTGCAGGCGCTGCAGCGTCCCGATCAGGTCGTCGGCGAGATGCTGCGCGTCGGCAAGACCGCGATCGTGACGTTCCCCAACTTCGGGCACTGGCGCGTGCGGCTCGGGCTGCTCGCGGGCCGGATGCCGAATACACCCGCGCTCCCCGAAGAGTGGTACGACACGCCGAACATCCACCTCTGCACCGTCGCCGACTTCGACGATCTCTGCCGCGAGCGGCGCTGGACCGTGCTCAAGCGCAGCCTGCTGCATCACGAGCGGCGCGACGACGGCGTGATCCGTCTCTCGCCCAACCTGTTCGCCGAGAACGCGCTCTACATGCTGCAGCGCTGATCGAAGATCACGGCGAGAGCACAGTGATCTTCACGTCCGCGCTCGCCGTTCCGCCCGGGTTCTTGCAGGTGATGCGGAACGGCTTGGAGCCGTTGACGCCATTGATCGGACCCGACGACGTGCTGCCGGCCGTCGGCTTGGGCTTCGCCCAGCTCGACGTGCCGTAGGCGCCCGAGCACGTCACCGCGTTCAACGAGTTCCAGGTCAAGGTCGTCGATCCACCGCTGTGCACGGTCAGCGGGCTTGCGCTCAGCTGCACGAACGGCGGCGGCGGGATCGTCGTGACCACGAAACTCCCGCTGACACCGCCGATGGTCAGCGTGACGAACGTCGCCGTCGAGCGCGTCGCCGCGGACTTCACGCGCACGCACACCGATTGCCCCGGCGAGATCGTACCGGGCGCGTTGGTGAACGTGGCCGTGCAGCCGATGCTGTAGGTGCCGCCGTTCACCGTGATCGGCGAGCCGTCCGCATAGCCGGTCGGCGTGACCTTCGCGCTGGTGATGAACGTGTTGAGCGGCACGTTGAGCTTCGGCGGGAAGCTGAAGGGATTCGGCGAGAGATCGTCGATCGAGACCTTGTAGTCCTCGACCTCGCCGTCCGGGGCCGAGCCCGTCGGATCGGTGACGCCCGCGCTCGACACGCGCACGCGCGCGAAGGTCGCGCCGCCCTTCGCGGCGGCGGGCACGTTGAAGTTGAGCGGATTCGATCCCACGCTGACGTCGGCGCCGCTCAGGATCTTCTCGGAGACCGACCAGGCGCCGTCCTGATCGAAGTCGATCCACGCGTCGACCTTGCCGGACCCGCCGGCGACCGTGGCGGTGAGCGTCGCGCCCGCGCCGGTGGTCAGCGTGCTGAACACCACGCCGTCTTCGTCGTCAGTGCCGCCATTGTCATCGCCGAGCGCATCGGCGTCGGGCTGGCCGTCGGCCTCGGAGTCGACCGAGCTGCCGAGCAGGGGTGTGGCGACGACGTGGCGCGCGCCGTCGTCGGCGAGCAGCGTCGGATACGGCGCGGGCGCGTCGCCGAAGTCCAGCGACTGCGCGGGCACGCACTTGCCGGCGGTGCCGGCGTTGTAGATCGACTGGATGTCGGAAGTGCTCAGCTCGACGCCGGAGAACACTTCGACTTCGTCGACCAGTCCGGTCAGGTTGCCGTTCGTTCCCATGCCGATCTCGAACGGACCGACATTGGAGATGTCTCCGTTGTAAAGCGCCGGACCGACTTGCGCGACGCCGTCGATCCAAACGGTCGGATGGGTGTTGAGCGTCGAGAACAATGCAGCGACGTGGTGCCACGCATGATCCGTGGGATAGGTCTTGCCCACCTGCACCTGCTGGCCGAGCGGAAGGTTGATCAGCGCGTACAGCGTGCCGTTGCTGAGGAAGAACTGATAGCCGAGGTTGAGACTGCTGGTGTCGATCTTCTGGACGATGGTTCCCGTCACCGTGCCGCCGGTGTTGTCGACGTTGAGCCACGCGTCGATGGTGATCTCGCTGTTGGCCTGGTCCAGCGAGCCGTCCGCCGGATCGGCGACGATCGCTTCGTGACTGCCGTCGAAGCTGAACGCCTTGTTGACCTCGCCGGTGACGAACGTCACGCCGGTCGTGGTCAGCGTGTTGCCGCCGATGATGTCGGTGCCGTTGTTCTCGCCCTGCCACCATGCGGTCATGCCGTTCGGCGGCGTTGCGCACACGACGGCGCCGCTCTGCCCGCCGTAGCCCAGAGCGAACAAGCCGATGAGAGACGAAGCAACACGCGTCCGTTGCGTAGCCATGCGAACCCCCCGGGGTCACGACGGCAGTCCTGGATTGGCTGCGAGGCGAAGCTTGCGACAGTCGCCGCGCGGCTACGTTGACCGGCGTCACACTCTGGCGTCACACGATCAACATGCGGATCCTGTTGCGGCGCAGAGATCGCTGCCCGGCAGCATCGGCAGCAGCAATCGCGAGGGCGTGTCGCCGCCGACCGAAACGACATTCACGTCCGGCGTCGGGATCATGTAGGTCGGCGCGCCGGTGAGGTAGAGGCGCACGCGATGTCCCGCGAGGAAGCGATTGCCGACCGGCCAGAACTCGACGTGATACTCCTGCATCGCGCCGGGCGTGGCGAGCGTCTTCGCGCTGTGATCGGGATACGGCTGCACGATCTCGCCGTTGCCGTCGACGCGCGAGCGCTCCGCGACGACGTTGGGATACGTCGTGCGCAGCCGCCCGATGCCGACCGCATACGCGGTGCCGTCGGGCCAGACGTCTGCGATCACCGCATAGATGTCAGCTTCGGGCAGCGCGCTCGCGAGGAACACGTCGAGGCTCGCGGGTCCGACCGCTTCGAGGTCGCTGGTCAGCGCCGGCGTCGTGTACGAAAGCGACAGCGGCTCGACCGGCGACATCGACGCGAAGAACGGGAAGATGTTGAGGAACGCTGCGGCCTGCGCACCCGCTGCGGACGTCGTGTTCGGGTCGGTCGACGGGCCGAGGGACGTGATCGCCGGATACGCTTGCAGCGCGCTCGCTGAAGGCGCGCTCGTCGCGAGCTGTCCGTCGTTGATCGATCTGGCGCCGCCACCGCGCGTTGGGTCGAGATAGAGCTTCTGCCAGCGCGTTCCCGGCACCGGCCAATCGTCGGCTTCGCGCAGCGTCACATTGCCGGCGATCTGCGACTGATAGCTGCCGTCTCCGATCAGCATCTTCACGGCTGGCTCGGCCTCGACGCCGTTGTCGACGTGCAACAGGTAGTGATCGAACCAGCGCTGAAAGTCTGGAAACGGACCCGGCGTGTGCGCGGGGAATCCGTCGTGCGCGCCGAACACGCGCAGGTGCACGGTCTCGCCGAGCGCGCGCAGCATGCGGAAGCTCTCGAATGGCCCGCGCGATTCGACGTCGTAGAAGCCGGTGTCGGCGAGCACGGGGAAATGATTCGGTCCGGCGCGCTGCGTGCGATCGAGCCAGTAGTCGTCTTCGGTGTCGTGCGCGAACACCTGCGCGGCGATGAGCTGCAAGCCGAGTCCCGCGAGGATCGGGTCGATCGGCGACTGACCCGCGCGGAAGCGCGCGCCGCTCGATTGCATGATCGGGATGCCGACGCTCACGCCGACGACGACTTCCGGCACGACGTTGGGGATGCCGCCGGGATAGAGCAGATCGCGATAGAGCTCGTTGGTGCCGGCCATCAACGCGGCGGCGTCGACACAGGCGAGCGGCAGATGCATCGAGTTGTAGACTGCGATCGCGCTCGCCGAAAAACCGTAGAGGCCGATGTGCCCGTTGCTCCACGGCTGCGTGCAGGCCCAGGCGAGGAAATCGGAGACGTCCTGCTGATCCTGCGGCCCTTCGGCGCTCCACTGTCCCGTGCTTTCGCCGGTGCCGCGCGCGTGCACGAAGACGTGGTTGTACGCCGGGCCGAAATCGGGAATGCCGTTGCCGCCGTACGGACTGAACTCGACGATGAGCGGACGCGGCGAGAGATCTCCGGCACCGCGGACATAGGCGCGCAGATCGGCGCCGTCGCTTGTCGTGAAGGTCACCGCCTGCACGACCGGCGATGCCGCATCCTGCGCCGGCGCGACCTGGATCGAAGCGTCGGGCAGCGTCGACGACGAGCAGCCGGCGATCAGCCCGGCGGTCAGCAGAGAGATGCGGAGCCCCATTGCTCTAGTATGGTCCCGGCTCCGGTCGCGGCGTTGGCCGGAGCGACACATGGCGCGGCCGCAATGCCAATTGCCCGTTCCGGACAAAAGCCTAAGGTGGGGAGACCAGGGAGGAGAGCCCGATGTCACAACAGATCCAGCGTGCGTTTCTCGCCGCGTTGCTTTGCGCGTCGTCGGCGGCGCAAGCCGGCGTCTCCGCGGCTGAAGCCGCGCGGCTCGGCAAGGACCTGACCGAAGTCGGCGCCGAGCGTGCCGGCAACAAGGACGGAACGATTCCCGCGTGGGTCGGAGCGCCCTCCTTCTCGCCCGAGATGCTGAAGATCAAGCGCAAGGACCTCGAGGACCTGCGCGTGCGGCTGGTGAAGGACATCCAGCAGATGCTCACCGACCCCGCCGTCACGCGCGACATGCTCGCGAACGCGCAGGCGATCATGGACGCTGAGCCGGCGAAGGCGGATCGTGTGCTGCAGCTGGTGCGCGAAATGCTGTCAGCGGATTCCGACCTGAAGGCCGAGTTCAACAAGTCGCTCAACGCGCGCGGCGGCAAGAGCGTCGACGGCCTGCTCGACCAGGTGCAGCAGCACCGGATCAAGCTGCCGCAGCTCACCGACGACATCGTCGCGGCCGTCCAGGAAGTCAAAGCCAAGGGCGGCGATTTCCTCGCGCGGCTCACCGACGCGTTCGGCGTCGAGCGCATGCTGCAGATCGTCGCGCTGATCGACAATCCGCAGACGCGCGTGCAGGCGAACGCGCTGGTGATGAAGTACATGCCGAGCTACGTGCGCGGCTTCCTCGACTACCACACGCCCGGCAAGCAGACGACGGTGCTGGACTCGATCAAGCCGCTCTACGTCGTCACCAACGCGAACCTCGCGCAGTACAAGTCGCAGATCAGCGTCGGCCATCTCGCGATGTTCGCGACCTATCCCGACTACAAGATGATCGTCTACCCGACCGCGCGGAACGCGTTCTATCCGGACGAGATCCTGAAAGCGACCATCGCCAATGCGACGCGCGCGACGCTGGTCGGCACCGACGACGTGCAGAACGCGCAGCTCGGCTTCCCCTTCCCGATCCCGAAGTCCGGCGCCGAGCCGCTGTGGAATCACAAGCTCAAGTTCCGCGGCTCCGCGGTGAAGCGCTTCAACAACCAGGCGATCGTCGCGGCCGACGGCAGCTACAAGATCAGCAAGCTGATCGAGGACGTGAAGTTCAAGTACGCGAGCCTGAAGGAGCCGGCGACGACCGGCCAGCGCAAGATCTTCGCGCTGTATCTCCAGGAAGTGCTCTCGCCGCCGCGCGTCGCCGGACAGATCATCCTCGTGCACGAGACCGCCGGCGGCGCCGGCAATTCGCGCGCCGCGTGGATCTTCAGCCCCGGCCTCGGCCGCGTGAATCGCGCGCCCGACGTCGGCTACGACAACCCTTCCGTCGGCTCGGACGGCGAGCAGTTCAACGATCAGGTCGACGTGTTCAACGGCGCGCTCGATCGCTACGACTGGAAGCTGCTCGGCAAGAAGGAAGTGCTGATCCCGTACAACTCCTGGCTGCTCAACTCGCCGACGTTCAAGTACAAGGACATCATCCGCGCCGGCCACATCAATCAGGATCTCGCGCGCTACGAGCTGCATCGCGTGTGGGTCGTCGAAGCCACGTTGCGCCAGGGCACGCGCCACCGCTTCGGCAAGCGCCGCTTCTACATCGACGAGGATTCGTGGGCGATCGCGTCGGTCGATTGCTACGACGATCGCGGCGAGCTGTGGAAAGTGCAGGAGGCGCACTTGATCACGGTGCCCTTCATCCCGACCACGACCGGCATCCCCGAGATCATCTACGACCTGCAGTCGAAGCGGTACTTCATCACCGCGCTGACCAACGAAGACGCGATCTCCGATTTCGAGACGAGCTACACGGACGACTTCTTCTCGCCCGGCACGCTGCAGCGCAAGGCGCGCAATAAGTGAGCACGCCGACACGGTGTTTGCCCGTAGGGCAATCGGTGCGGGAGGCGGGCTCATTCACGGCCAAATTGACCAAACGACACAGATGCGGGTGACGCCGTGAGAGCGTTACTGCTCGCAGCGGTCGTCGCGGCACTGCCGGCTGCGAAAGCTCCGCACGCGCGCCTGCTCGACGTCGCCGTCGCCGGCGATCGCGCCGTGGCGGTCGGCGAAGAAGGCGTGATCCTCGTCTCGGCCGACGGAAAGACCTGGGAGCAGAAGCCCTCGCCCGTCGACACGATGCTCACGCGCCTTCGCTTCGTCGATGCCGAGCACGGCTGGGCGCTCGGCTGGGACGCGACGATCCTGGAGACGCGCGACGCCGGTGAGACGTGGACGCTGCGCCACGACGACGAGAAGAGCGGCGCGCTCTATGACGTGCTGTTCCTTGACGAGCAGCACGGGTTCGCGGCAGGCGCGTACGGGGCGTTCCTCGAGACCACCGACGGCGGCGCGACGTGGTCGACGCACGCGGGTTTCTTCGACGACATCGGCATGCACGTCAATGCGCTGCTGCGTTTGCCATCGGGCACGATCGTCGCCGCCGGTGAGCGCGGGCTCGTCGCATTCTCGATCGACGCCGGCGCGAACTGGCAGCTCCTCGACACCCCATACGGAGGCTCGTGGTTCGGCGCGCTGCCGCACGGCGAGAACGGCGTCGTCGTGTTCGGCATGCGCGGCAACGTCATGGTCGCCGACGACGTCGCGCGCTGCGCGAAGATGGATGCGACGAAGTGGGATCCCTACGCGCGCGAGAACATCGAAGACGCCACCACAATCGCCGCGCGCGGCTGGAAGCGGATCGCGAATGACCAGCGTGCGAGCTTCTTCGGAGGTCTGACGCTTGATGCGCAGACCGCGTTGCTCGTCGGCTTCAACGGTGCCGTCGACAGGCTCGATCTCGCTGCCGGCACGCTGACACCGGTGAAAGTACCTGCATCGGAAACGCTCGTGAAGCTCGCGGCATTCAAACGTGAGCTCATCGCCGTCGGGCGACGCGGCGCGACGGATCTCGGACCGGCGCCATGACCGCGCAAACCGTTTCGACCGGATTCACCCGACGCATCCTCAAGATCGTCGAGGTCCCGATCTTCCATTGGCGGCGGCAGACGCTCGCCGTCCTGATCGCGCTCACCGCGTACTTCGCCTGGGGCACGAGCCAGCTCGCGCCCGATGCGGGCTGGCTGAAGATGGTCCCGAAGTCGCATCCGTACATGGAGACGTTCACCAAGTACTACCGCGACTTCGGCGGCGCCAACACGGTGCTGATCGCCGTGCACAACGAGAACGGCGACATCTATCAGCCGGACTTCATGGAGACGTTGCGGCAAGTCGCCGACGAAGCGTTCTACATCCCCGGCGCCGATCGCGCGCGCGTCACCTCGATCTTCTCGCCGTCGATCCTCTACATCGAAGTCGTCGAAGGCGGGCTCTCCGGCGAGAACGTGATCCCGGCGAACTACGCGCCGACGCCGGAGATGATGCAGCGCATCCGCAGCAACGTCGCCAAGGCGAGCGTGATCGGGCGGCTCGTCTCCGAAGATCAGACGACGGCGCTCGTGCAGCTCGAGCTGCTGGAGAACGATCCGTCGTCCGGCACGATGGCCGACGTCGCGAAGTCCGGTCGCACGCCGGTCGAGCGCGCTCGCGCTGCGTGGGCTGCGACCGCGGGACAGTCGCTCGGCGAGCGTCTGCGCGCGGTCGGTGCCGCGGCCGCGCCGGGCAATCGCTCGTCGAGCCTCGACTACGTCAAGGTCGGCGACAAGCTCGAAGAGATCCGCCGCAAGTTCGAGCGGCCGGGGGTGTCGATCCACATCGTCGGCTTCGCCAAGGTCGTCGACGACATGACCAAGGCGTCGTTCCAGGTCGGCTCGCTGTTCGTCGTCGCGCTGATCGCGATGGGCCTGCTCCTCTGGATCTACACCGGCTCGCTGCGGCTCGCGCAGATCGTCGTGGCGACGTCGCTGGTCTCCTGCACCTGGGAATTGGGACTGCTGCATCTGATCGGCTTCGGGCTCGATCCGTTCGCGATGCTGGTGCCGTTTCTGATCATGGCGGTGTCGGTGAGCCACGGCGTGCAGTACACGAGCGCGTGGGCCAATGAAATCTCCACGCGCGGCGCGACGCCTTATCAAGCGTCGCTCGCCACGTTCCGATCGCTGGCGATTCCCGGCGTCGTCGCGCTGCTCACCAACGTCGCCGGCTTCTCGACGATTTATCTCATCGACATCCAGATCATCCGCGAGATGTCGATCAACGCCGCGTTCGGCATGCTCGGCGTGATCGTCGTCAACAAGGTGCTGCTGCCGATCGTGCTGTCGTTCGTGCGCCTGCCGAATCCGGAAGGCTTCCGCCGCGCACAGGAGAAACGCGAGCGCATCGGCGACGCAGTGTTCCGCCGCATGGCCGTGCTGACGCGCCGCGGTCCCGCGACGGTCGTCGTCGTCGCGATGGTGATCCTGTCGGCCTTCGGCGCGAGCCAGTATCGGCACGTGCAGATCGGCGACACCACCGAAGGCGTTCCCGAGCTGCGCCCCGATTCGCGCTTCAACCGCGACGCCGCGATCATCGCCAAGCATTTCACGATGGGCGTCGATCATCTCAAGGTCATCGCCGAGTCGTTCGACGACGGGTGCGTCGATCACGGTGTGATGTCGGAGATCGATCGCTTCAGCTGGTACATGGTCAATCAAGCCGGCGTGCGCGACGTGCTGTCGCTGCCCGAGCTCGCGAAGATCGCGCATGCAGGATTGAACGAAGGCCGGCTGGAAGCCGAGATCATTCCGCGCCAGCCGCAGACACTCGCGCAGATCACCGCGCTGGTGCCGACGACGACCGGCTTCCTCAACGCGACGTGCTCGGCGATGGCGCTGTTCGTGTTCACGACCGATCACAAGGCGCAGACGATCAACGCGCTGACCGACGCGGTGAAGCACTACGCGACGGATCTGCAGCAGGACTCGCGCGTGAAATTCCGGCTCGCATCGGGAAACATCGGCGTGATGGCCGCGACCAACGAGGAAGTGAAGCGCAACGAGCTGCCGGTCGTCGGCTGGGTCTACGGCGTGATCATCCTGTTCCTGTTCCTCTCGTTCCGCACGCTCTCCGGCGTGCTGTGCGTGATCCTGCCGCTGTCGATGGTCACGCTGCTCGGCTACGCGGTGATGGTCGCGCTCGGCATCGGCCAGAAAGTCGCGACGCTGCCGGTGCTCGCGTTCGCGTGCGGCATCGGCGTCGACTACGGCATCTACAGCTACTCGGTGGTCGCGCAGGGCCTGCGGCGCGGGCTGACGCTGGAGGAAGCCTACTTCCAGAAGATGCGCTCGACCGGCAAGGCGACGCTGTTCACCGGCGTCGGGCTCGCCACCGGCGTCGCGATGTGGCTCTTCTCCGGATTGCAGTTCCAGCGCGACATGGGCGTGCTGCTGATCTTCGGCTTCACCGCCAACATGATCGGCGCGATCGTCTGCCTGCCCGCGCTCGCGAACTTCTTCTCCGGCGAAGAGCTCAAGCACGCCGACAAGGATCTCTCCGCCGGCGCCGAGGATGCGTTCAGCGAGGCGGATCGCTAGGACGCTCGGCGCCGCTCACGGCAACGCAGGAATCTCTGCACGAGCGGCTGATACGTCGCGTCCTCGACAGGGCCGACGCCCACCCACTCGAGCGCCATCGCGTCAAGCTGCGTCTCGTCGGCTTTGAGGCCCTGTCCCATCGTCTGCGCCAGCCGCTGCAGCTGATATTCGCGACGCAGCGGCTGATCCCCGGTCGGCGTCGGCGTGTCCGTGACGATTTCGGCCCGGATGCAGAGCGTTCGCAAAGCTTTCTCGTTCGCCGCGGGATCTGCGGAGCCCTCGCCCGCGAGACTGCGCTTGAGGATATCGAGGCCGCCCTTCGGCCAGCGCTGGACGTTGGCCATGAAGGTCTCGGCCGCTTTCTTCAACGCATCGACTTGCGCCGCGTCCAGACCACGAGCGAGCGCGAGCCGGTAGGCGCGCACGTGGTTGGCGGCTTCGAGCAGATCGCTCCAGCTATGCTCCGCATCGCGGGCGTGCTGGCGCGCGACTGATCTCTCGCAGCGCTCCAGGCCGCGATCGAACCGGTTGCGCAGCTCCCGCGTATCCGCGCGCGGCAACTCGCCGAGCGCCTCGAACGCCTGCCGCAATTCGGGCAGCGTCCTGGCGCCCGCGAGCAGCTCGGCGCCCTCGAGTGCAGCGATCTTCTCGACCTGCTCGCACAAGGCGACGGCCTGCGTCTTGTTGCCCTCGAGCGTCGCCGCGTAGGCGGCAGATTCCTGTTGGCGTTTCTGGAACACCGCATCGCATTGCTCGCGGAACTGTCCCCAGAGGCGCTGATCGATCTCGCGCGGCACCGGTCCGACGCTCTGCCACTGCTGTTGCAGCGCCTTGATCGCCTCGATCGCCTTGCGGGCATCGTCGCCGGCGAGCTGTTGCCGGGCATGCTCGATCAGCGATTCCTTCTGCCTCACGTTCCGCGCGTGCTCCGCATCGACGAGGCCTTCCAGGCTCGCGCTGATCGCCACAAACCGCTTCTCCTGCTCCTTGCCGGCCTTACGCTCCACCGGTGAGCATCGACGCCACTCCTGCTTCGCGTCGCGCAGGAGATTGGTGACGGCGCGCCAGTCCGGTTGCTCCCAGGGATGGCCCGCCTCGAACGCCGTCAGCTTCGCGATCAAGGCCTCGCGACGCTCCAGATTCTTCTCTCGGATGAGCGCCTGCTCGGCGAAGTACGCCTTGCACGGCTGATACGCCTGCTGACCTGCCGCCTGGAAGCGTTGCCAATCGGCTTCGTAGCCTTCACTCGCGCCCCTGCTCAGCGTGCGCCACTCCTCCTGGAGGTTCTTGATCTTCTCCGCCAGCGCCGGCGGATCGAAGGGGGCGCCGATCAGCACCTCCATCGCTTCGATCAGCTCGGCGCGCTTCGGCGCCACCGAGAAACTCTTCCAGTCCTTCAGCTCGTCGAGCTGCTGGTCGAGCTGCTGGATCTGCCCGGCGAGATTGGCCGGCAGCGGCGAAGCGCTCGCGAGCTTCTCCTCGATCGTGCGCCGCATGCCGGCTGCGCGCGAAGTGCTGCCGTCGCCGAGCGCCGCCCGCGCCTTGCGGATCAGGTCCTCGATCTGGCGAACCGCCTGCTGCCTGGCCTCTGCTTGCTCGGCCCGCGCACGCTTCTGCTCTTCGAGCGCCTGTGCCTGCTCCGCTGCCGCCGCGGCGGATGCCTGCGCCTCTTCCTCGCGACGGCGGCGCGCCTCAACCGCCGCGTCGGCGGCAGCCTGCTCACGCGATGCCTGATCCGCGATCTTGCGCGCGTGCTCGGCGACGATCTCGCGTGCACGCTCGATCCATTGCTGCACTTTGCCGCGCAGCTCCGGATCCGCCTGCGCGGCCACGACATTCCAGCGACGCTCGTACTGCTCCAGTCGCGCGCTGAACGTGGCGTCGTACGCGCGCTGGCTGTGACGCTCGAGGTCGCTCGATGCCGCGTCGATGTCGGCGCGCGTCTGCTCGAGCTTGCGCGCCTGCTCGAGCAGGGCATCGCGCTTGGCCGTCAGGACCTTGTAGACGCTCTTGTCATTGCCACCACGAACGTCGCGGATGAGCTGCCGCAACACTTCCGGATCCTCGATCGCATGCGCCGCCGCCTGACGGACCTTGGTCGACGTTCCCGCAACGACGAAGCGGGCAACGGCCTGGACGTCCCGGGCATCGATGGCCGACCGCAAAGCGCTCTCCTCCGCAGCGGCCGCCTGCGCGCGATCAGCCGCCGTCGGCTCGGCTTGCACAGGAGCCGGATCCGGCGAAGGCGCCGGTGCTTTGCGGAACAACTGCGAGAGGAACGACATGGCGATCTGCACAGCGGACGTCGGGAGGAGACGCGTATTTTAACTGCGATGAAGGCCTGCTGATCGCTAGACCGGCCGCTCCCCGATGGCCGCGAGCTTCTCGCGGATGAACTCGCTGTGCGGGATGAACAGCAGGTCGGAGAGCTTGCGCAGCAGCGCTTCCTCGTACTTGTCGAGCTTGCCGTCGGCGTAGGCGACGCGCCAGAGCATCGCGATGAGATTGCGGCGCTCCTCGGGACCGAGCGCGCCATTGATCGCGTCGACGGCGTCGTGCAGCGAGATCGACCGCTCGACGCGGCTGCCCGCTTCTTTCAGCAGCGCCTCCAGGTCATCGGTGCCGAGCGCATAGGCGCGACCGAGCAATTCGCGGATCGTCGCGATCTCGGCGGCGTCGGGGGAGAAATCCGCGCGCGCCATCTCGAGCAGCAGCTGCGCGACGGCGAGCTTGGCGTCGACCTTCGGCCGCTCGGCCGGCGGACGACCGAGGAAATGCTTCAGCGCAGCCAGCATCTCACCAATGGATGCCGACGTTGAGGTTGTACGACTGGTTCGAGCCGATCTGCTCGAACTCCGGCGTGACGTGGAACAGCCCGAGCGAGATGCGCACGCCGCCGAAGAACTTGCCCTTGTGGATGTTCTCCTTCTGCAACCCGCTCGCTGTGGCGATATCGCCCTGCGGCTCCGAGACGCCCCAGACGTAGCCTGCGCCGACATACGGCTTCAGGATCGCGAATCCTTTCGAGATCGACGCGTCGAGCGTGTACGCATGCAGGTCGAAGTCGTCGAGCCCGCTGACCTTGTCCCACGCACCGCGGATCGCGAGCGCCGGCATCACGGTCGACCCGGGCAGGATCGCGTAGCGCACCTCCGCGCCGTAGATGCTGATGCCGTACTCCGGCACGCCGGTGTAGAACGCGGCGACGTCGAAGTTGAACGGCAGCCCTTTGGCGACGCGCGCGCCGACGAGGCCGAGCTCGTTGACGTCCTGCCCGGTGAGGTCCTTCCACTCCTGCTTGTGCTTGGCCGGCACGTAGGCGCCGATCGCCGCGATCTCGAAGCCGGTGATGCCGCTCCACTCGGCCGGACCGAGCGGCTTGTACTCGATGGTCGCGATCGCGTCCTCCGACGCGCCGCGGAAATCGCTCTGCGTCGGCGCACCGACGATGTTGAGATCGCGCGCCTGCGCGGTTCCTGCGACGGCGGACAGCGCCAACAGCATCAGCGAACGCTTCATCTTGGTCTCCTTGTCCTGCGCTACTGCGCCAGCAAGCGGATGTCGCCGTACCACGCGTGGCCCTTGCCTTTGTGGTCGTCGCAGTCGCTCATCAAAGCGACTCCGTCGAGCGTCTTCAGTTCCAGGCCGAAGAACTTCTTGAAGTCCTCGCGCAGGTCGCGGCGCTGCGTCTGCCATTCGCCGACGCCGTCGCCGCCCGCGCGCACCGGCACGACGTGCGCCGACTCGGTGTAGGGGTCGGCCCAATCGTCCATGCCCTGCTCGCCGTTGGACCACACGTACATCACCGTGCGCGTGCCGAAGCCCATCGTGCCCTTGTGGATCGCGTAGACGCGCGCGGGAAAATCGTCGCCGTCCTTGGAGCGCTCATTGAGGCCCGGGTATAGCGATTCAACTTTCCAGCGCCACGCGAGGATCGGCGTCGCGCCGAGATCGATGCGATCGCGCCAGATGAGCCCCGACGCGCTCTCGTCGCATTTGGCCTCGACGACCGTGATGCGGCCGTCCTGCACGGCTGCGTAGTCGGTGTGCGCATGCCGCAGGAAGGTCTTTGCCTCCCAGCCGGCGAGGCCATAGAGCGAGAAGGGCCGCGGATCGGCATGCGCGGATCCGCAGAACAACGCGGCGCTAACGAGGCCAATGACGCGCGATGAAGTCCGTGACCGCATGCTGGATGTCCCCGAGTCGGCCATGAAAGAAATGTCCTGCGCCATCGACGCTCGCGATCTCCGGAGCGGGATCATAGTGCGAAAGCTCCGCCTGCGTTTCAGCGTAGTCGACGACGTCGTCGTCGCGGCTGTGGATCACCAGCCATGGGCATGGCGGTCGCGGCGGGCGCGCCGCGTTGCCGAAATACTTGCCGAACGGCGGCGCGACGCTCACCTGCAGCTTCGGCTTCGCGCGCGCGGCGGCCTTGATCGACACGAACGCGCCGAAGGAAAAACCCATCAGCAGCAGCTCCGCGCGCGGCAGCCGATTGCGCATCCACTCGACGACGGCGACAGTGTCGTCGGTCTCGCCGCGACCTTCGTCGTGCACGCCGCTCGACTTGCCGACGCCGCGGAAATTGAAGCGCGCCGCATGAAAACCCGCCTTCAGCGCGCAGCTCGCCAGCTGATAGGTCACCTTGTTCGATAGCGCGCCGCCGAACAACGGATGCGGATGGCAGATCACGGCGAATCCGGCGGATGACGCGGGCTCGCGCGGCGCACTGATCAGCGATTCGATGTGGCCAGCGGCGCCGGGAATCAGGATCGGCTTCGATTCGCCGGGCGCGGGCAGATCGGGGGCGGAAGTCATCGCGCATACGTTAGCATCCGCGCCATGCAGGGCTTGATCGACATCGGCGCCAATCTCGCGCACGACAGCTTCGACCGCGACCGCGAAGCGGTGCTGCAACGCGCGTGGGACGCCGGGCTCGAGGCGATCGTGATCACCGGCAGCTCGCGCGACAGCGCGCGTCGCGCGCGCGAGCTTGCGCACGCGCACCCCGGCAAGCTCTTCGCCACCGCCGGCCTGCATCCGCATCACGCGACGGACTGGAGCAGCACGCTCGCCGACGACTTCCGCGCGCTCGCGCAGGATCCCGCCGTCGTCTCGCTCGGCGAATGCGGGCTCGACTACAACCGCAACTATTCGCCGCACGAGGCGCAGCGATCGGCATTCGTCGCGCAGCTCGAGCTTGCGACGGATCTGAAGAAGCCGCTGTTCCTGCATCAGCGCGACGCGCACGCCGACTTCATCGCGATCCTGCGCGAGCATCGGCCGAGGCTCGGCGACGTCTGCGTGCATTGCTTCACCGACACGCGCGCCGCGCTCGACGACTACCTCGCGCTCGATTGTCACATCGGCATCACGGGCTGGATCTGCGACGACCGGCGCGGCAGAGCGCTGTTCGAGACCTCGCGCGCGATCCCGGATGATCGGCTGATGATCGAGACCGACGCGCCGTATCTGCTTCCGCGCACGGCGCCGAAGAAATCCGAGCGCCGCAACGAGCCGATGTATCTGCCCTACGTCGTGCACGCGCTCGCCCAAGCGCGCCGCACCACCGAAGCGCACGTCGGGCAGATCACCAGCGCAAACGCGCGGCGCTTCTTCCGCCTGGAGAACTGATCGATGGTGATGGGCTTGCGCGTGCTGTGGATGTGGCTGACGCGCCGGCGTCGCGGCCGGCTCGCGGTGACCGCGATCGGCAAGCTGCCGCAGATCGTCTGGCCGAACGACCTCGACCTCAACCTGCACATGAACAACGGCCGCTACTTCTCCGTCGCCGACATCGGCCGCATGGACTGGTGGGCCCGCACGCTCGTGTGGAAGAACGCGATGAAGCGCGGCTGGCGCCCGATGGCCGGCGACTCCAACGCGCGCTTCTCGAAGGCACTCCTCGTGTTCGAGCGCTACGCGCTGCACTCGCGCCTCATCGGCTGGAACGCGAAGTGGATGTTCCACGAGCATCGCTTCATGCAGGGCGACAAGGTCACCGCCGTCGTCGTGGTCCGCTATCTCTGGCACGGCGAAGGAAAGAAACAAACGCCCGCAGATGTGCTCGCGCTCGTCGGCCACACCGAGCCGTCACCACCGTTGCCTGAGTGGGTCGTCGAGTGGAGCGATGCACAGGATGCGCTGACCGCAGAGCTCAAAGCCGCTCGAGCCTGAAGGCCTTGTGCCCGTTCGACGGGGGCGTGTGCGGCCAGGGACGGCCGCACACGAGCTCCGGGGAAGGAATTTTCAGGCGTCCCCCGGCGGACGGGCACGACGCCTGAGCGCACAGCCGCTACTTATACTCGTCGCACTTCCAGTCATGCGCGCCCAGCACCGCGACGCACACGACGCGACCCGGATGCGGCCACTCGCGCGAGTAGGCGAAGCGCATCGTCCCGGAATATTCGTCGAGCCTGAGCGTCGGCTCGTCGGGAAGATTCGCGATGTACTTCGGC
>Ga0070741_10004029_pt1 | contig 35028 bp, 22 predicted proteins | sample Coa_R1_4_FD_66440 | JGI IMG/M metagenome (GOLD analysis project Ga0070741, IMG submission 66440) | Surface soil microbial communities from Centralia Pennsylvania, which are recovering from an underground coalmine fire - Coalmine... | ecosystem: Environmental > Terrestrial > Soil > Unclassified ... | reverse complement strand
CTGTATGGAGGTACAGAATGACTTCGATAGCCACGCCATTGATGCGGGTCGCCTGCTTAGTCGGTATTGTGTCCACCGTCGCCGCAGGCGCTGCCGTGGCCGGTGAGGCGGGTTCCGTAGGGATTGACTACGCGCGCGACATCCAAGAGCGCACCAACATGCCCCAGCGAGGTGACTCGAGAGGCGTGGTGCAAGTGCAGGTGCAAGATCTGAATTGCCCGGGTCGTGGTGATTCGACGGCCTGCTGGAATATGCAGGTACCCGGTCGCAAAGGCGAAATCATTGGTACTGCCAGCCGCGCACCAGAGCCTGTCAAGGCCAACGCCGATCCCGCGCGGTTCGGGCGGAAGTAGGCCAAACAACAACGCCGCAGTGCCCGATCCGTTAGAGCCGAAAGGCGCGCTTATGATCCGCGCCTTCGGCTGCAACCGCACGTGTAATCCGCTGGACTAGGGCTGTTGCAACGCAGATTGGACCAAGGTCGTTGCGCGGTGGAACGCTTGCGCTGCTTGGTCGATGCGGTTCAAGCGAACGAACGCTCGGCCCAAGGCAAGCCAGGATGCCGGGTTGGCGTGGTCGGCGCGCACCCATTCTTGAGCGACGTGCGATAGCGCTTGCCATTTGCCGTCGGCTTCGAGCGATGCGGCTTGCAAAAAGAGGGGTTGGCGATCGCGCGGACGCTGCCAGAAGGCCTCGCGGGCTTCATCGCTTGCGGAAATCCAGCTGGGGTTCTGCAGTGTATGCTCAGACAGCCACTGCAAAGGCAAGGCGAAGTGAAAATCGCCGCCGCCGACCGCCTTAAACGCGGTGATGCCGACGAGCCGACCTTGCGCGTCGAACAGAGCGCCTCCGCTTGCGCCCTGCTCGAAGGGGGCAGAAACCTGCAGAACGCGCGCGCCTTCATAGGGGTGCAACCCTTTGATGGTTCCGCTTGCCAAGGTAAGGCTGCCCCCCCGTGGATAGCCCACGGCGATCACTACGTCACCGAGCTTCAATTGGTCGGGGACACCGAGCACGGCGGGGATTGCTCGACTCAGAGCGGGCGCCGACAGCACGCACACGTCATGACCCGTGTCGACGAAGGCTTCCTGTGCCGGCCAGCTCGCGCCTTCTTGAGCGAGCTCGATGGCTTGCGCATTGTGCGTGACGTGGCAAGTCGTGACGAGCTTGCCTGGTGCAACGAGAACAGCCGAGCCGTTTCTGGTCTTCCCGCTCGCCTCCACCGCTCGCACTTTGAATACCGCAGCCGCGAGGCTGTGGCGATTCTGCAATGGATCGGCCGACCCGAGCGTGGGTAGCAGACCGAGCAGCACCGCGCAGATGCCAGCGACTCGTGATATCAATTGTCGATCTCCTCGGGACTGTAGCTACGGTAAGCAGGGGACAGCACAGTCAATGCTCGCAGCTGTCGTGCCCGCGACATTTGGCCCCTTATATCAGAAGCTTGGCCTGCCCGCTCGGGGAGGTGCCCGGGGTCGTGATACAGAAGTTGTCTCAACGTGCGCGTGCCACTGTCTCGCTGAGATAGTTATGGCTGGATTCTCGAGTAGGCTCGCATGGAAAATCGGCGCCAATCCCCTCGCACGAAACCGAGCGACTCCGCGCGCTGGCCCGCTACAAGTGCTCGACTCGACCGCGGAGCCGGCTTCGATGCACCTGACCAAGCTGGCGGCACCTTTCGCTGTCCCCACTACTTTAGTTTCGCTGTTTGACGCTTGTTTGTTGGCAATTGCATCCTTACATTGTGTAGTGTCTGCTACACTACGCTTCCTGTGAATACTTCCCTAGCCATTGCCAACCCGCGCGGAGAAGCGCGTGCACGCGCGCTGCTCGACGAGGCGCGCCACATGTTCCTCGAGCAAGGCTACGAGCGCACCAACATCAATGAGCTGGTGCGCCGGGCAGGCGGATCGATGACCACGCTCTATCGCTACTACGGCAGCAAGGCCGGCCTGTTCGCGGCGATGATCGAGGAGGCGCGCGAGCAACTGCTCTCACCCATCACGCGACTCGGCGATTTCGACGAAGCGCCGGAGGTCTTTCTCACTCGGCTCGCCGAAGCATTCCTTCGGCTGGTAGTCTCCCCTGAGGGCGTCAAGTTTTTTCGTGTGCTGATCGCCGAAACCCACAAATTCCCTGAGTTGCAGAAGGGGGTGGAACACGGATTCGCTCAGCTCACCAACCATTTGACGCGCTACCTGGACGCCCAGGTCGCGCGCGGACTGCTCGAGTTGAGCGACACGCGCCGCGCCGCTGCGCAGTTCTACGAGATGGTGAAGGGGCAAGCGCAGTTGCTCGCTGTCACCGGCCTGGCCGTGCTGCCTCCGCAAGAGGTGCGGATTCAGGTCGATAGTGCTGTGCGCTTGTTCCTACACGGATGCGCAGCTTCGCCCCGTAATCCTTCGATCGGTCTTCAGCCGCCGATCGTCAGCAAGGGCCGCAGATCATGAAGTGGACGATGGCTAGAGCTTTCGTGGTTGCCGCAGTGGTCGCCGCGATCGGCGCGCTTGCCGTGGGCCGGTTGCAGGACCCGCATAAAGCAGTGCAGGTGGCGGCGCCGAGCCAGCCGGTCCTTGAGTTCGCCCGCGACGACCTCGCTCAGGCAACCACGCAAAAGGTCGCGCGCACGGTCCCCGTTACCGGCACGCTGATGCCGCTCGAGCAATCGATCATCAAGGCGCGGGCGCCGGGTGTCGTGCTCGAGGTGCTGGCGCGCGAAGGCGAGAGCGTGCGAAGAGGGCAGCTGGTGGCGCGCATCGATGCCACCGAAGTGCGCGCGCAGCTCGCCGCGCGACAGGCGGACATCGCGGCGGCTCGCGCCCAATTGGACTGGGCCCGGCGCAATCTTCAGCGGCAAGGCGAACTGCTCGCGAAGGGATTCATATCCGCCAATGCATACGATTCGGTGAAGAACGAGGAGGCGGTTGCCCGCGCGCGGCTCGATGCCGCGCAAGCACAAGCCGCCCAGGTCCACAAGCTGGTCGCCGACCAAACGCTCGTTGCGCCATTAAGCGGCATCGTCGCGAAGCGTCATGCCGAGCCGGGTGAGCGCCTGCCCGCCGACACGCCGATCTTGACCGTGGTGTCGCTCGATCGCCTCGAACTGACCGCCAACGTGCCCACTACCGAGATCGCCGACGTTGCCTTGGGTCAGGCCGTGCGGGTGCGCGTGGACGGATTCGGCGGGCGCTTGTTCGAGGGCCGCGTGGAGCGCATCAATCCACAGGCCACCGCCGGCACCGGCGTGGTGCCGGTGTACGTCATCGTGGAGAATCCGGAGCATGCGCTGCGGGCGGGATTGTTTGCGCACGGGGAGTTGGTGCTCTCGAGCGACGAGCCGCGTACGACGATCCCAGCGGCCGCCCTGCACGAGCCAGACGGCAACGCGTACGTCTACGTCATCGACCAGAACACGGTGAGGCGCCGCGCAGTCGAGGTCGCTTTCGTCGTCGATCAGCGCGCCGTGCTCGAGGGCGGCGTTTCTCCGGGCGAAACCGTGGTGGCGGCCAATCTGGGGGCGTTGCCCGAAGGCGCGCAAGCGCGCTTGCCGGCGACCGCCACGGCACGCGAGCCTTGAGGTAGAGCGCATATGTGGTTTACCCGCATCAGCATCGCCAACCCCGTGCTCGCCGCGGTGCTCATGTTGGTCTTGCTCGTGCTCGGCGTCACTGCCTATCAGCGGTTGCCGATCGAGCAGTTCCCCGACGTGAGCTTTCCGGTGGTCATGGTGCAGACGGCTTACCGCGGCGCGTCGCCCGAAGCCGTTGAGGACGAAGTCACGCGCCGAATCGAGGAAGCGGTCAATTCGGTCGCAGGAATCAAGGCATTGACTTCGCGCTCCTACGAAGGGGTCTCGCTTGTCGTCGTCGAGTTCCAACTTTCGGTCGATGCCCAGCTCGCGGCGCAAGAGGTGCGCGAGAAGGTCGCCGGCATTCGTGCGCAATTGCGCGACGACATCGAGGAGCCGGTGGTGTCGCGCTTCAATCCCGACGACATGCCGATCCTGTCGGTGGCGCTGCGCGCCGACACCGTCTCCTTGCGCGATCTCACCACTTTTGCCGACAAGCGCGTGAAGCGCAGGTTGGAGACCGTGCGCGGTGTGGGCAAAGTGAACGTGGTGGGCGGCGAGGCGCGCCAGATCAACGTCATGCTGAGCTTGCCCGAGCTCGCTGCTCGCCACATTGCGCCGCAGGCCGTGGTGAGCGCGATTGCGGGCGAGAACCAAGACGTTCCAGTCGGCGGCGTGGAGAATCCGACGGCCGAGCGCGTGGTGCAACTCAAAGGACGCTTTGATCGACCGGAAGACCTCTCTCGGCTGATCGTCGATCGACGTGCGGGGAAACCCGTGCTCTTGGGTGAGGTGGCCCAAGTGCGCGATGGCGAGAAAGCCAAAGAGACGGCTGCGCTGGTCGACGGCAAACCGGCGGTCGCGTTGGATGTCATCAAAGCGCGTGGGGAAAACACGATCGCGGTGGTCGATGAGGCCAAAGCGGCCTTACAGGAGTTGCGCGCCGAGCTGCCGCCCGGCGCGACCTTGGAAATCGTACGAGATGGCTCGACTAGCATTCGCAACTCCGTGCGCGACGTGCAGCACACGCTGATCGAGGGCGGCTCGCTCACCATTTTGATCGTGTTTCTGTTTCTCGCGTCTTGGCGCAGCACCGTCATCACCGGACTCACGCTGCCGATCTCGCTCATCGGCGCTTTCGCCTTCATCTACTTTTTCGGCTTCAGCCTCAACACGCTGACGCTGATGGCGCTTTCCATCTGTGTCGGGCTGCTGATCGACGATGCCATCGTCGTGCGGGAGAACATCGTGCGCCACGCGGCGATGGGCAAGAACGCCCATAGCGCCGCGCTCGACGGCACCCGAGAAATCGGCTTGGCGGTACTGGCCACGACGTTGTCCATCGTGGCGGTGTTCCTGCCGGTCGGCTTCATGGGCGGCATCATCGGTCGGTTCTTCCACCAATTCGGCTTGACCGTGGTCGCCGCCATCCTGATCTCGATGTTCGTGAGCTTCACGCTCGATCCGATGTTGTCGTCGATTTGGCGTGATCCGCAGGCCGAGGGACAGTTCGACGGCGGCCGACTAGGCCGGCTGCTCGCCTGGTTCCACCGCCTTACCGACCGATTGGCGGCGCTCTACGAGAGGTTGCTCGCTTGGTCGCTCGCTCATCGCAAGCGTGTGCTCGCGCTGGCTGCCTTGTGCTTCTTTGGCAGCTTCCCGCTGATTGCCTGGGTGGGAACGGAGTTCGTGACCGAGCCGGATCTCGACGAGCTGCAGTTGCGCTTCACCACGCCGGTCGGCAGCTCGCTCGAGCTGACGCAAAGCAAGATTCGGCAGGTCACCGAGGTGCTGCGCGAATACCCCGAGGTCCGGCAGACCTATGCGGGCGTGAATACCGGACAAGCGCTGGGCCGCAACAGCGTCAACATGTTCATTCAGCTCACGCCCAAGGCGCAACGCCACTTATCGCACGCGCAACTGGCCCGCGAGATGCGCACGCGCCTGCAACAGCTGCCGGGGATCGAGGTCCAGACGCTCGGCGCCTTCAGCGCGTTCGGCACGCAAAAGCCGATTCTGGTTTCGGTGCGCGGTCCCTCGCAAGCTGAGCTGGAGCGGATTGCAGCGCAGGTAGCCGCCAAGATGGGACAGGTGGTGGGACTAACCGATGTCGAGTCCAGCAACAAAGCCGCCAAGCCCTCGCTCGACATCCACCTGCGTCGGGAGCTGGCGAGCGAGTACGGCGTGACCCTGAATCAGGTCGGCGCTGCGCTGCGCCCGCTGCTTGCGGGCCAGGATGCGGGAACCTGGCGTGCACCGGACGGCGAGTACTACGACATCGAAGTGCGCTTGCCCCAAGCCGGGCGTGCCACACCGAGCGACCTTCAGCAGGTGTACGTGCCGAGCACACGTGTGGATGACAGCGGTGCGCCAGTGATGGTGCCGCTCCGCGAAGTCGCGGACTTGCGCCCGGCCAGCGTGCCCGAGCAGATCAATCGAAAGAATCAGACACGCGAAATTTTGCTGTCCGCGAATGTCAGCGCCCGCCCGCCAGGCGATGCCGGTCGCGAGCTCCAGACTCGGCTGCGCGAGCTGAAGTTGGCGCCGGGCTATCGGGTGGAGGTCGAGGGCGCCACCCGCGACATGCAGGAATCGGCCGCCTATGCGGGCCAGGCCCTCGTCCTCGCAGTGCTGTTCATTTACTTCGTGCTCGCCGCGCAGTTCGGCAGCTTCGTTCAACCCATCGCCATCATGGCATCGCTTCCGCTCGCGTTGATCGGCGTGGTACTGGCGTTGCTCCTGTTTCGCAGCACGCTGAACATCTTCTCGATGATCGGTTTCATCATGTTGATGGGTTTGGTGACGAAGAACGCGATCTTGCTGGTCGATTTCGTCAATCGCGCGCGTGCGCAAGGCGTGGACCGCGCGCAAGCCGTGCTGCAAGCGGGACGCGTACGTTTGCGTCCCATTCTCATGACGACCCTGGCGATGGTGTTCGGCATGATGCCGCTCGCATTGGGTCTGGGCGCTTCCGGCGAGCAGCGCGCGCCGATGGGACAGGCGGTGATCGGCGGCGTCCTTGCCTCGGGTCTACTGACGCTCATCGTGGTGCCGGTGTTGTACACGTATATCGACGATGTCGTGCAGTGGTCGCGGGGCCGTATAGCGGCGATGCGCACCTATCGCCCCGCGACGGGCGACTGACCGACAGCATGCATATTTGACAAGGCAAGGAGTTCGCACACATGATTCGCGCACCTCAACGTTTCCGCGTGCCGGGCCGCCCCGGGGACGAGTGGCGATCGCGCCGAGAAATGCTGGTGCGGTGTGTGCCTCTCGATTTCCCCAGCGATACTTTCTCAGGAGGCGGGCGATGACGATGACGATTTGGTTGGTTGTGCTGATCGGCGTGCTCTGGGTGCTCGCCTACTTCCGCGCCTCGCGGTTCGTCTGGCTGGGCGCCGTGGGCGTGCTCGTGCTCGCTGCAACGTTGTCGAGCGCATTGGGTCCGGTCGCGCGCACCGTTTTGTGGACGGTATTCGTGGTCGGTGCGGCCCTCGCGCTGATCTCGCCGCTGCGGCGTGCGCTGCTCAGCGACCCGCTGCTCGCCTGGTTCCGTCGCGTCTTGCCCCAAGTTTCGCAGACCGAGCAGGAAGCTCTCGATGCCGGCACCGTGTGGTGGGACGGCGAGCTGTTCAGCGGCAATCCGGATTGGAATCGCCTGCTCGGTTTGCCCCGCCCGACGTTGACCGCAGAGGAGCAGGCGTTTCTCGACGGCCCGGTCGAGCGGCTCTGCGCGATGGTCGATGAGTGGAAGGTCAGCCAGGAGTTGAACGATCTGCCGCCGCATGTTTGGCAGTTCATCAAAGACAACGGCTTTCTCGGCATGATCATCCCCAAGCAGTACGGCGGACTGGGGTTTTCCGCGCTGGCCCATTCGGAAGTGGTGATGAAGTTGGCGAGTCGCAGTCCTACCGCCTGTGTCTCCGTCATGGTGCCCAATTCGCTGGGGCCGGCCGAGCTGCTGCTGCATTACGGCACGCAAGCGCAGAAGGACTATTACCTACCGCGGCTGGCAAAAGGGCTGGAGATGCCGTGCTTTGCGCTGACCGGGCCGGAAGCGGGATCGGACGCGGGGTCGATCCCCGATCTGGGCGTGGTCTGCTGGGGGGAACACAAGGGCGAGCGTGTGCTCGGTATGCGCGTGAGCTGGGAGAAGCGCTACATTACGCTCGGGCCGGTGGCGACGCTGCTCGGGCTGGCCTTTCGCCTGGTCGATCCCGATGGACTGCTCGGGGCTCCGCGTGACATCGGCATCACCGTTGCCTTGATCCCGACCGATCATCCCGGCGTCAACATCGGGCGCCGTCACAACCCATTGAATGCCTCGTTCATGAACGGCCCCAATTGGGGCAAGGATGTGTTCATTCCCATGGATTGGGTCGTAGGCGGGCAGGCCTACGTCGGACAGGGCTGGCGCATGCTGATGGAGTGCTTGGCTGCCGGGCGCTCGATTTCGCTGCCGGCATCCGCGACCGGTGGCGCGAAGTTGTGCGCGCGGACCACGGGCGCCTATAGCCGCGTACGCACCCAGTTCAAGGTTCCGATCGGCAAGTTCGAGGGCGTCGAAGAAGCGCTCGCACGCATCGGCGGCAACACCTATCTCATGGAGGCCGCGCGGGTGATGACGGCGGGCGCCATCGATCTGGGCGAGAAGCCTTCGGTGGTGTCGGCGATCGTCAAGTACCACACGACCGAACGTGGACGCCAAGTCATCAACGATGCGATGGATATCCATGGCGGAAAAGGCATCTGCTTGGGTCCGAACAATTATCTCGGGCGCGGCTATCAACAGGTGCCGATCGGTATTACCGTGGAAGGTGCAAACATCCTGACGCGCAGCATGATCATCTTCGGTCAGGGCGCGATCCGTTGCCACCCCTACGTGCTGCCCGAAATCGCTGCGACCCGTGAGAGCGATGCCCTCAAGGCCTCGATCGACTTCGACCGGGCTCTTTGGGGTCATGTCGGTTTCTTGCTCGGGAACGTCGCACGCTCGCTATGGGCGGGTTTGACGGGCGCCGCGTTCGTGCGCAGCGCCGGCCCGGCGACGCTGCGACCGCACGTGCGGCGGCTGGGTCGGCTGTCGGCCAATTTTGCGCTGGCAGCTGACCTCGCCATGCTGTTTCTCGGCGGCGATCTGAAACGCCGGGAGAAGATCTCGGCGCGGTTGGGCGACGTGTTGAGCGCGCTCTATCTTGGATCGGCGGTGGTCAAGCGCTGGCAGGACGAGGGTGAGCCGCCTACGGATCTGCCCTTCGTCGAGTGGGCGTTGCAGGACTGCGTGCACCGTGGACAAGAGGCGCTGTTCGGGGTGTTCGAGAACTTTCCGGTGCGTTGGGTCGGGGTGCTCCTGCGCGCGCTTACCTTCCCCTTGGGACGCGCTTACGTAGCGCCCAGCGATCAGCTGGGCCACCGCATCGCAGCTCTGATGCTGCAAGCATCGCCCACTCGAGATCGGCTGACCTCGGGCATCTACGTCCCGGCCGATGAAGGCGACCCGGTCGGGCGGCTCGAGCTTGCTTTGGGGCTTGCGCCCGAGGTCGAGGCGATCGAGGCGAAAGTGCGCGCCGCTGCCAAAAGCGGCGCGCTGAGCAAAGCGAGCGGGGCCGAGCAGATCGAGGTTGCGCATTCACGCGGCATTGTGAGTGACGATGAGACCGCAACCTGGCAGCGCTACGAGCGTATCCGGCGCGCCTGTATCATGGTGGATGATTTCCCCCATGACTACGGCCGCCGTGTCTCGTCCGAGCCCTCCATACCGAGCGAAGGCGCGACCCAGCGTACCAAGAGTCCCGAACTCGAGCGAGGTACCGCATGACCGAATGTGTGTTGCTGAGCGTGGAGCAAGGGGTCGGAACCATCACCTTCAATCGGCCACAGGTGATGAACGCACTCGACGCCCAGATGATGATCGAGTTTCGCGCCGCAGCCGAGCGGCTGGAGCACGACAGGAGCGTGCGGGCCGTAGTGCTCCGCGGCGCGGGACCGGCGTTCCTCGCCGGGGGCGACGTCGCCTTGTTTGCACAACGACTCGGTGAACTGCCGGAGCTGATCGTACGTTGGGGGCGCGAGATGCACTTTGCCATCCAATCGTTGCGTCGAATGGAGAAGCCGGTAGTGGCGAGCGTGCACGGCGCGGTGGCCGGCGCCGGGTTCAGCATCTTCTGTGCGGCCGACCTCGCGATTGCTGCTGACACGACGCGCTTTTCGCTCGCGTATGCAAATATCGGCGCAAGCCCCGACGGCGGCTCGTCGTTTTTCTTGCCGCGGCTGGTCGGCTATCGTAAGGCGATGGAGCTGACTCTACTGCCGGATTTGTTCGACGCCGCGACTGCAAAGGGGTTGAGTTTGCTCAACTGGGTGGTTCCGGCCGATCGCCTCGCCGCCGAAACCGCGCAGATCGCGGCGCGTCTTGCCGCCGGCCCGACCCAGGCGCATGCGGAGGCCAAGCGGCTGATGACTGCCTCGCTCGCGCGAAGCATGGAAACGCAGATGGAGGAAGAGCTGTTTGCGTTCGCCCGCTGTGCGCGCACGGCCGATCTCGCCGAGGGCGTGACTGCCTTTGTCGCCAAGCGCAAGCCGAATTTCGTTGGTCACTGACGCCGATCCCACGTCGACCCGGCGATGATCGATTCCACCTTGCACGTCGACCTACCCGCGGGCCGCGAACCGGTTCTGCGCGTAATGCCCATGCCCGCGGACGCTAACCCCTCGGGCGATATCTTCGGCGGTTGGATCATGTCGCAAGTCGATGTCGCCGGGGCGATCCCCGCACTGCGGCTGGCAAGAGGGCGCGTGGCCACGGTCGCCGTCAATTCCTTCGTCTTCAAACAGCCGGTGTTGGTCGGCGATCTGGTGAGTTTTTACGCGGAAGTCGCCAAAGTCGGCCGCACCTCGATTACAGTGAACGTGGAAGTGTATGCACAGCGTGGAATGGCAGCAGAGGTCACAGTGAAGGTGACCGAGGCCACGCTGACCTATGTGGCGGTGGACCGCGAGCGGCGCCCGCGGCCCGTCGAGCAGTAGGCATGCGGCGCCAGGGGTACATGACCAGCTAGCGAGAAGGGGAGCATTGATGAAGAAAATCGTAACAACCGGGTCGATTGCTTTGGCGCTGATCGGGGCAGGTGTGAAGAATTCAAGCGCTGCGGGCTTCGCGTTGATCGAACAGAATGGCAGCGGCATGGGCAACGCGTTCGCAGGTGCGGCCGCGGTAGCGGAGGACGCCAGCACGATCTTCTTCAACCCGGCGGGAATGGCGATGATTCCCTCCGCTCAGGTGGTCGTGGCAGGGCATGCGATCAACTTCAAAGCCGACTTCTCCGACGCGGGCTCGTCGCTCCCGCTGGCCGCGCAAGCCATCGGCCGCCCGAAAGGAAAGCTGCACGACGATGCCGGAGATCTGTTTCTCATTCCCAACCTCTACTTCGTGTTGCCGATCAATGAACGTATCGCCGTCGGATTGGGTCTAAACGCCCCGTTTGCTTTGAAGACGGAGTACGAGGATCTGTGGGTGGGCCGCTTCCAAGGGATCAAGACGGAGCTGAAGACGATCAACGTGAACCCGGCGTTGTCGCTCAAAGTGAACGAACGCATCATGCTGGGTGTCGGCATTGATTACCAGATGGCGGATGCGACGTTGACGAATGCGGTGATCTTGCCTGGACCGAACGAGGGAAGAGCCAAGCTCGAGGTCGACGATTCGTCCTGGGGCTGGAACGCGGGCGCGCTGTTCAAATTGGGCGACGACATGCGCGTGGGTGTGAGCTACCGTTCCGCCATCAAGTACACGCTGGATGGCGATATCAAGGTGAGTTTTCTCAACGGCGTGCCGGTCGCACCGGCGAGCGGCGGTACGAAGGTCGACATCACCTTCCCCGACTCGGCCTCGCTCAGCGTAGTGCAAAGCTACGGACCACAGTGGGACTTGCTGGGCGATGTCACCTGGACGCATTGGAGCCGGATCGGCACGATCAACGCAGTCAACACCACGACCGGAGCGTTACGTGACGTGCTCAGGTTCAACTTCAACGATACCTGGCGCATCTCGTTCGGTGCGAACTATCGTCCCAATTCGCAGTGGACGATTCGCGGCGGCATCGCTTGGGATCAATCGCCGGTCGATAAAGAGGATCGTACGGTGCGCTTGCCCGATCAGGATCGCTACTGGGTCGCCGTGGGGGTGAAGTGGATGCCGATGCCCAAGCTTGGCGTCGACCTCGGCTACGCGCATCTGTTCGTTCCCGATGCCGACATCAACTTGACCCGCAACCAAGTTGGCGGAACGGTGGCGACCGCGAGCACGGTGCGCGGCAGCTATGAGGGCGGCATCGATATCTTGAGCCTGCAGTTGACCTATTCGTTTTAGAGCGTATTCGCCAAGGAGTCTCGAGCAGCAATGGCAACGAGCACCACCGAGACCACGCACATCCGCAAAGCCGCAGTTCTGGGTGCCGGCGTGATGGGGGCGCAGATCGCGGCGCACTTCGTCAATGCCCGTGTTCCGGTGGTGCTGTTCGAGCTCGCTGCGAAGGAGGGAGATCCTAACGCGAATGTGCACAAGGCGATCGAGGGATTGAAGAAGCTCGATCCCAGCCCCTTGGCGACAGCGAGCGTTGCCGATTACATCGAACCTGCGAACTACGATCAGAATCTGGAACTGTTGCGTGAGTGCGATCTCATCGTGGAGGCGGTTGCCGAGCGCATGGACATCAAGCGCTCGCTGTACGAGCGCGTGGCGCCTTATGTGGCCGAAGGCGCGGTGTTCACCAGCAACACGTCGGGTTTGTCGATCAACGCGCTCGCGCAGGCGCTGCCCGAAGCGCTGCGCTCACGCTTCTGCGGCGTGCATTTCTTCAATCCGCCGCGCTACATGTACTTGGTCGAGCTGATTCCGGCGCGGCAAACCGATCCGATCCTGCTCGACCGCCTCGAGACATTCCTGACCACTACGTTGGGCAAGGGCGTCATTCGGGCGAAGGACACACCGAATTTCATCGCAAACCGGGTGGGCGTCTTCTCGATGCTCGCCGGCCTGCATCACACACAAGCGTTTGGACTGGGCTTCGACGAGGTCGATGCGATCACCGGTCCCTTGATCGGCCGGCCCAAGAGCGCGACCTATCGCACCGCCGATCTCGTCGGTCTCGACACGCTCGCTCATGTGGTCAACACGATGAAGGAGCAATTGCCGGACGATCCGTGGCATCGCTACTTCGATCTGCCCCAGTGGTATCGCGCCCTATTGCAGCAAGGCGCCCTCGGTCAAAAGAGCGGTCGCGGCATCTATCGCAAAGTCGGGAAAGACATCGAAGTGCTGGATCCATCGACGATGGAATATCGCCCTTCGAATCGAGCAGCCGATCCCGACGTGGTTGCGATCTTGAAGACAAAGGACACGGCCGAGCGCTTTCGGCAATTGCGGGAAAGCAAGCATTCGCAAGCCCAGTTTCTGTGGTCCGTTACGCGCGATATGCTGCACTACTGCGCGGTGCATCTGCACGAGATCGCCGACAACGCCCGCGATGTCGATCTGGCGTTGCGCTGGGGTTTCGGCTGGAATGAAGGGCCGTTCGAGCTGTGGCAGGCCGCGGGCTGGCAGCGCATGACGGCGTGGTTGCAGGAAGACATCGCTGCGGGCAAGGGAATGAGCCAGGCACCGCTGCCTGCCTGGGCGCTCGAATCCGGTCGCAGCGGCGTCCATGAGCCCAATGGATCGTACAGTCCGGCGGCCGGCCAAGTGCGGCCACGTTCGAGCCTCGCGGTTTATCAGCGTCAGCCGTTCGGCGATCGGCTGGTCGGCGAAGCGCGCACCTACGGCAAGACGGTATTCGAGACCGATGCGGTGCGGATGTGGACGACGGGCGATGACATCGGCGTGGTGAGCTTCAAGAGCAAGATGCACGCGATCGGCGAAGACGTGCTCGATGGGGTCATGCAGGCGATCGATGAAGCGGAGCGCAAATTCAAAGGCGTGATCATTTGGCAGACCGAGCCGCCGTTCTCGGTCGGCGCGAACCTCTCCGGTCCCTCGGCTAAACCGGCCGATGCGTCCAGACCCTCGGGCCTGTCGAGGATGATGAAGCAGTTCCGCAGGCAAGCGGAGTCCGCCGTGCTCAAGGCCGCGCGCAAGCTCAATGTTGCCGATGCCTTGATGGCGGGGCGCTTGGCCAAGGTCGAGGGGATCGTCGAGCAGTTCCAGGCGACGACTCAGGCCTGGAAATATGCGCAGGTGCCCACCCTGTCGGCGGTGGACGGACTCGCGCTGGGCGGTGGGTGCGAGTTCATCATGCACTCGGCCCGCGCCGTGGCGACGCTGGAGAGCTACATCGGTCTGGTCGAGGCCGGGGTGGGCCTGCTTCCCGCAGGGGGCGGGTGCAAGGAGCTCGCGATTCGCGCCGCGCGCGATGCGAAAGGCGGCGATTTGCTGACGGCGTTGCGCCCCTATTTCCAGAATGTCGCCATGGCCGAAGTGGCGAAATCCGCGGAGCAAGCGCGCGAGATGGGTTACCTGAAACCGAGCGACGTGGTGGTGATGAACCGCGCCGAGCTGCTGCATATTGCCAAGGCCCAAGTCGATGCGCTCGCGGACGCCGGCTATCGGCCGCCGCTGAAGGCGAACGCCATTGCGGTCGCCGGGCGCAGCGCAATCGCGACGATCAAAGCGTACATGATCAACATGCTTGAAGGCCAATACATCTCCGAGCATGATTACCTGGTCGGCAGCAAGATCGCGTACGTCATGTGCGGCGGCGACGTGGAGGCGGGGAGTCTGGTCGACGAAGCGTGGTTGCTCGCGCTCGAGCGGCAGTGCTTCATGGAACTGCTCGCCACGGAGAACACCCAGGCGCGCATCGAGCACACATTGAAGACTGGGAAGCCGCTACGTAATTAGTGACTCACATGACCAAACAAGTGCAGGATGCCTACATCGTAGCCGCCAAGCGCACGCCGGTCGGCAAGGCGCCGCGCGGCATGTTTCGCAACGTGCGCCCCGACGATCTGCTCGCGCATACGTTGAAAGCGACGCTGGCGGCGGTGCCATCGCTGGACGTCAACGCCGTCGAGGATGTCGTCGCCGGCTGCGCCATTCCCGAGGCCGAGCAAGGGATGAACGTGGCGCGCGTTGCGTTGCTGCTAGCGGGGCTGCCCGCGAGCGTAGGCGGCATGACGGTGAATCGCTTCTGTTCGTCGGGCCTGCAGGCCGTCGCCATTGCCGCCGATCGCGTTCGGCTCGGCGAGGCGGACGTGATGATCGCCGCCGGGGCCGAGAGCATGAGCATGATTCCGATGGGCGGACATCACATTTCGTTCAGCGAGCATATCTTCGATCGCGACGAGAACGTAGGCATCGCCTATGGCATGGGCATCACTGCAGAGAAGGTGGCTCAGCAGTGGAAGGTGAGCCGGGAAGCACAGGACCAATTCGCCACCCAGAGCCACCGCAAAGCCTTGAGCGGGATCGAGCGTGGCGAGTTTACCGATGAGATCGTCCCGGTAACGATCGACGAGAAGTTGCCCGATTTGGACACCCACAGCGTGAAGCATGCGACGCGCACGGTCACGGTGGACGAGGGGCCGCGGCCGGGGACGACGCCGGAGGTCTTGGCGAAACTCAAACCGGCGTTTGCGGCAAGAGGCTCAGTGACGGCCGGCAACAGCTCGCAGACCTCGGATGGGGCGGGTGCTGTCATCGTAGTGAGCGAGGCCGCGCTGCGCCGTTTCAACCTGCAGCCGCTTGCACGCTTCCTCGGTTTCGCGGTGGCGGGCGTGCCTCCCGAGATCATGGGCATCGGGCCCAAGTTCGCGATTCCCAAAGTGCTCGAGCGGGTTGGCTTGCGCCAGGAAGACATCGACTGGATCGAGCTGAACGAAGCATTTGCGGCGCAGAGTCTTGCCGTGATCAACGATCTGGGCCTCGATCCCGAAAAGATCAATCCACTCGGCGGGGCGATCGCACTGGGCCATCCGCTCGGCGCAACGGGCGCGATACGTACCGCCACCGTCGTACATGGATTGCGCCGTCGGCATCTTCGCTACGGCATGATGACCATGTGCGTCGGCACCGGCATGGGTGCGGCTGGCGTCTTCGAAGCGCTCGGCTAACACGCTGTTGAAAAAACGCAGCGAGCGCGCCTCAGCCGGGCGCGCCCGGATCAGCCGCGCGCAATAGTTTTTCAACGACCGGTCCAAAGCACGCCTCGTGTTCCGCTCCCCCGCTGCCCAACTCAAGATGACCGGCTTTGCCCTGCAGGCAGGATCAAGTTTCCCTCTCTGAGGCCGCTAGTGCGGTTGACATTCGCTGTCATCAACACGTCGGCCACTTCCATTCAACGAACGCTCCGCGCGACGCCTGACATCCGGTAGACCGACGGGCAGGCTGCGGTGCCTTCGACCATGTCGACACCACGCGAACGTCCCCGGACACTTGGGCGCAATCGGCGTTTGCTTCCCAGACTCTGAGCGCGACCTCCCGGGCAATTCTCGGCAAACTGGTCGATGAGGTTCGGGCAATGCGCAAGCGCGCCAGTGGTCTGTTGGTGCTTCTCCTTCTGTCACGTGGCCTTGCGGCTGCCGAGTCCAATCCCGACTTCACCGAGCTCAGTCTCGAACAGCTCATGGATATCCCGGTCACCGGGGCCTCGAAATACGAGCAGAAGCAGGAGGATGTCGCGGCCGCGGTTAGCGTCATCACCCGCGATGAGATCAAGACGTTTGGATGGCGAACGCTCGCCGAGGCCTTGGTCACTCTGCCTGGTGTCTATCCCACCTACGATCGCCAGTACACCTACCTGGGGACGCGAGGCTTTGGGCTGCCGGGCGATTTCAACACGCGCATCCTTCTTACCCTAAACGGCGACCGTCTCAACGACGTGGTCTACGACCAGGCGCCGATCGGACGCGATCTCCCTCTCGACATGGATTTGATCGAGCGGATCGAATTCATCCCCGGTCCTGGTGGTGCCGTATATGGGCAGAACGCGCTGTTCGGCGTCGTCAACATCGTGACGCGCAGCGGCCTCGACATCGACGGCATCGAGCTCGCGGCGGCCGCACACACCTTGGAGAAGGCCGGGGAAGGTCGAGCTACTCTGGGCAAGCGCTTGAGTAACGGGTTGGACATTGTGCTGTCTGCATCTGGCTATCACGCGAAAGGGCAAGACTTGTTTATGGACTTCGGATCTACAGGCGTCTCGGGTGTTGCCGCGGGCCTGGACGGCGAACGGGACAAGGACCTCTTCGTCAGCTTCGCACGCGGCGCTTGGTCGTTCGATCTGGCCTATGGCGATCGCCGCAAAGACGATCCGACTGCCTCTTACTTTGCCGACCCCCTAGCGGGCGGGTATCAGCGCGACGCGCGCCTCGACACTCAGTTGCAGTATCGCGAACATTTTGCGGACGACCGCATGCAACTGCTCGGTCGGCTGTTCTTCGGCCAATATCGATACAAGATGCTAGGAATCTATGGCACGCCATTTCTCTCCACGGCTGCCGGTCAGTGGCAGGGCGTAGAGCTGCGTCTGCTGTCGACCGGCTGGACCAACCACAAGTTGATGTTCGGTCTCGAGTATCAAGACGTCTCGCGGCGTGACCTAGGGATCGAGGATCTCGCCGCGCCCGCGAACGATATCGATGTTCCCGGCCGCGGGTGGCGCGCGGGAGCCTACGTGCAGGATGAGTGGATACTGCACAGCCAGCTGAGTGCGACGATCGGGCTGCGGTTGGATCGCGACGAAAAAGCGGGCGCCGCACTGAGCCCGCGCATTGGCGTGATCTGGCGTCCGACCGAACGGGCATCGGTCAAGGCGCTCTACGGTCGCGCATACCGAGAGCCCAATGCGTTCGAGCGCGACTATTTCGACGGCGTATCCCAAGTTGCTAATCCCGGTTTGAGTCGCGAGACCATCGATACGCTCGAGTTGGTGCTCGAGCAACGCCTGGGAACCGACTTGCGGTTGCGCGCCTCCGGCTACCTATGGGAGATGCATGACATTATCACGCTCGGCATTGACCCGGTGAGCGGGCTGTCTCAGTTTCAGTCTGGGCAGAATGTGGAAGCCCGCGGGGTCGAGCTTTCCGCCGATAAGACTTGGGCATGGGGCGCCCGCCTGCGGGGTAGCTTGTCGTACCAGGCGGTGACACCGGAAGGCGGTGCCCACGCCATCAACTCGCCGCGATGGTTGGGCAAGCTCAACTTCTCCGGCCCCGTTCCACGGACCGGGCTTCGGTTAGGCTTCGAGAGCCAGTACTCCAGCAGCCGTGAGAGCTCGAACGGAACGATGTTGAATCCCAGTTGGCTATCGAATCTGCAGTTGCTGGCGGACAAGTGGATGAAGGGCTTGGAGGTCGCGGTGGGCATCTACAACGTGTTCAACTACCGCTATTCGCAGCCGGCTGCCGATACCAATTGGCAAAACGCGCTGGAGCAGGACGGACGCAGCGTGCGGCTCAAGCTGAGCTACCGGTTCTGATCATTGCCTACGTTGCGCATGAGCACCTTCAGCCGGTGTTTCCCGACAAGCGCTCGGGTGCAGGTGGTTTCAGCTGGTTCTGCGATGCGAGCAGGTGAAGTCGTGAAGCAACCCCTCCTGCTGGCCTGCTTGGTGGGGATGCTCGCGGTCGGTGCGCCGGCGAGGGCCGACAACGCCGAGGAGTACCACGTCAAGGCCGGGATTCTATTCAACTTCATCGCCTTCACCGAATGGCCAGCGGCGATCGGAAACACGCTCAACGTGTGCGTCTACGGCCAGGACCCGTTTGGCGCGGATCTCGACAAGTTGCAGGGGCGCCAAGTGACGGGACGCACGCTGACGGCGCGCCGGATGAACAGCGTCGAGGGGCTCGGGGACTGTCATATCGTTTTCATTAGCCGCTCGGCCGCGCCGAATCTTCCGCGCGCGCTCGACCGCACCAACGGCAAGCCGGTTCTGACGGTGGCTGATTCAGCCGGTGCGGCGCAACAGGGCGTCGCGTTGAACATGGTCATGGCTCAAAACAAAGTCGCCTTCGAGGCCAATGTCGCGGCTGCGCGTGCGAACGGTCTCAATCTGAGCTCCAAATTGCTGCGTTTGGCTACCGAGGTGTTCCAATGAGCAAAAGGTCTCCCGAATCACATCCTGTGCTGCTTGGCGAGCGCTTGGCGCGAGTCAACCGGCTTGCCTTAGGCATCGGCTTGACCATCGTCGCCATTGTCGTGCTGGTGAGCAGTATCGCGCTCAACCTCCACGTGCTCGTTCGCGGTGCAGAGGTGAAGGCAAGAGTCCTGGCAGAGAATGCTGCGGCCATGCTCCTGTTCCAGGATGATCGCGCGGCGCAGGAGTTGTTGCAGTCGATGCGTCACTCACCCGACGTGCATGGCGCCGGGATCTACGACCAGGGCGGTCGGCGCTTCGCCGCCTACAACGCCACCGGGTCGCAGCTGCCGGCCGCACTGCCACCGCAACGCCGCAGCGTGTCGTATGATGGCATCGAGTATGTGCATGTCGTGCGTCCGATTCAGCATGAAGACCAGACTTTGGGTCAGGTCTACATCAAGATCTACTTGGGTGATCTCTACAACCAGATGCTATGGCAGATCGTCATCACCGTCGTCGCCGCCGCGATTGCGCTGATCGTCGCACGCATTCTGCTGAAGCGCCTCAACGCGTCGGTCCTTCATCCACTGTCGGCCCTTGCTGCTTTGATGGATCGAGTCTCCAAAGAGGCGAACTACGGCATGCGCACACAGCCTAGTGGCATCGTGGAGCTCGACACGCTGGGAGAAGGGTTCAACGGCATGCTGACCCAGATCCAGGAGCGCGATGCAAAGCTGGCGAGGCATCGCGATTCGCTCGAGGAGGAAGTCGCCGCCCGTACGGCCGAGTTGCGTCTCGCCAAGGAGGCCGCGGAAGCGGCCAGTAAAGCCAAGAGCGAATTCCTGGCGACCATGAGCCACGAGATTCGCACGCCGATGAACGGTGTGCTCGGGATGAACGAGCTGCTGCTCGCGGGCACCCTCGATCCCGAGCAGCGACACTTCGCCGAATCGGTTCAGCGCTCCGGGCGGCATCTGCTAGGCATCATCAACGATATCCTGGACTTCTCCAAGATCGAATCCGGCCAGATGGAGTTGGAGTCAGTCGACTTCAATCTCAGTGAGTTGCTCGAAGACGTCCTGGCGTTGTTCGCCCAGCCCGCGCACGAGAAGAACCTCGAGCTGGTCGCGCAGGTCGCACCACCCAATGTCCCCTTGATCCTGCGCGGCGATCCCATGCGCCTGCGCCAGATCATCGCCAACCTCGTCAACAATGCGATCAAGTTCACCGCGAAAGGCGAAGTGGTGGTGCGCGCACGCCTGCTCGATGATACCGGTCGAGAAGCGCGCTTGACCTTATGTGTCGAGGACACGGGCATCGGCATCGACCCCAAGGCGCATGACAAAATATTCGAGCACTTCTCGCAGGCTGACGGTTCGACCACGCGTCAATTTGGCGGTACGGGGCTGGGACTTGCGATCTGCAAACGGCTAGTGGAGCTTATGGGCGGGCGCATAAGGGTAGAAAGCGCGCTGGGGCGCGGCTCGAAGTTTTGGGTGGAACTGACCTTACCGAAGGGCGACGGTGCGCAATCCGACTTCCCCGGCATTGGAAAGCTGGTTGGGGTGCGAGTGATCGTGGTGGACGATAACCAGACCAACCTCGAGATCTTGCAACATCAGCTGGAAGCCTGGGAGATGCGCGTAACCTGCAGCCTCGACGGCGAGCAGGCCTTGCTGTGCATGGAGGAGGCAAGACGCGCTGGAGGACCGTTCGATCTCGCGATCCTCGACATGCACATGCCGCGTATGGACGGCTTGCAGCTCGCGCGCGCGATCAAGTCGCGACCGACACTGCGCGACACGCGCTTGATCATGCTGACGTCGACCTACGCCGCTGGAACGGCATCGGAACGCGAGAAGGCAGGTATTCTGCGCTGCGTCGACAAACCCATCCGCCAATCAGACCTGTACAACGTGCTGACCAGCGTCATGGCGCGCGGGCTCGACATGTCGCTCGCCGTACCTGCTTCCTGGCGCACGAGGCCGATTTCGATGGCTGGCGGCAACGCCCGCGTGTTGCTGGCGGAGGACAACGCGGTCAACCGTCAGGTGGCGACCGTGATGCTGTCCCGCCTTGGCATGGAAGTCGAGATTGCCACGAATGGAGAAGAAGCACTGGCGCTTGCGCAGCAGCACCAGTTTTCGCTCATCTTGATGGACTGCCAAATGCCGGTCATGGACGGCTACGAGGCGACTGCGCGCATTCGACGCCTCGAGCCCCAATCATTCGCTTCGCTGCCGATCGTCGCTCTGACGGCCAATGCCATGGGCGGCGATCGCGAAAAGTGCCTCGCCGCGGGAATGAATGACTACTTGACCAAGCCCTACACGCTCGAGCAACTGGAGAAGATGCTGGCGCGTTGGCTTCCCGAGAGATTTTCTCGGGAAGATGGACCCGGCGAGGCGAGCTGCACTGGCGATGATCGCGAGGACGCCGGACCCAAGGAGAGCGATCGACTAAGGCTCTCATGACCCAGGCGGATATGCACATCTTGCTGGCCGACGACGACCCGGGCATGCGGTTGCTCATGCGCGTGGCGTTGGAGAAGGAGGGCTTCTCCGTCAGCATTGCCAAAGACGGTGTGGAAGCGCTGAGCGTGTTCCACGAAACCGCGTGCCAAATGGTCCTGCTGGACGTCGATATGCCCGGCATGAGCGGATTCGAAGTCTGCACGCTCTTGCGTCAAAGCGCCGGCGATGCCTTGCCGATCATCATGGTGACCGGGCACGACGACGTGGACTCGATTCGGCGAGCCTACGAATGTGGTGCCACCGACTTCATCGCCAAACCGGTCAATTGGAATCTGATCGGACATCGCGTCATCTATCTATGGCGCGCGTATGAGAACGCGGTGGCGTTGCGCAAGGCGAACGCGCGCAACACGGCAGTGCTCAGCGCCATCCCCGATGTCATGTTCCGGCTAGGGCACGACGGCATGGTGCTCGATGTGGGCGGCGCGTCGGGCAAGAGCTCCAGTATGCAGCTGTCTCCCGGTTACCGCCTCGATTACAGCCTGCCCGCTCCGATTGCCGCGCTCTATCAGGAGGCGGCGGTGCGCGCGCGCAGCAGCGGTGGCATCGAGCAAATCGAGTACGAGCTGTTCTCGGTCGACGGTGACGTTCAGCATTTCGAAAGCCGAGTCGTGATCATCGATGCGAAAGAAACCTTGTGCTTGGTTCGCGACATCACCGAGCGTAAACGCACCGAGATCGCTTTGCGACGCAGCGAAGCCTTGATGCAGCAAGCACAGTCCCTGGCGCGGCTGGGTAATTGGTACGCGGATCTGCGCAACAACGTGCTGGAATGGTCGCCCGAAACTTATCGTATTTTCGGCCTCGCCCAGCACGAGCCGATCTCGTACGAACGATTCATGGCATGCGTTTGGCCCGACGATCGCGACGCCGTGCTGCAGGCTTGGCGGCAGGCGATTCGTAGTGGCCGCTATCACATCGAGCATCGCATTACGGTCAGTGGCGAGACACGTTGGGTCGTCGAGCGCGCCGAGCTCGAATTCGACCGCAGCGGTCGGGCGGTGCGCGGAATTGGCACGGTGCAAGACATCACGGAGCGAAAAGAGGCCGAACAAAAGATCTTCCGGCTTGCCTATTTCGATTCGTTGACGGGGTTGCCGAATCGGCAATCGTTCCTCGAGCGGCTCGATCGCGAGATTCGGCGAGCGAAGTTTCGCGGCAAAAAAATCGGGTTGCTGTTCTTGGATTTGGACGGCTTCAAGACCATCAACGACACGATGGGACACGGGGAAGGCGATCTGTTGCTGCAATGGGTGGCCGATCGGTTGCGTCAGGGCATTCGGCCATCCGATGTGGTGGCCCGCGCGGAGCCGGCGGAAAGCGGGGCGGACATCGCGCGCTTGGGCGGTGACGAGTTCACCGTGATCGTTCCCGATATTACGGACATCCGCGATGCGGTGTTGGTGGCCCATCGCATTCGGGAGCTGATGCACCGCCCCTATCGACTGCGCGGCCGGGAGGTCGTTCTGACGGCGAGCATCGGAATGGCGTTGTTTCCGAACGATGGCATCGATGCGGCGACCTTGCTCAAGCACGCTGACACCGCCATGTACCATGCAAAAGACGAGGGCCGCGACAACTGCCAGTTGTATAGCGCATCGCTCACTGAGCAGGCGGTGCAGCGCCTCAATCTCGAAAGCAGTCTGCGGCGCGCCTTGGAGCAAGAGGAGTTTTTCCTGGTCTATCAGCCTCAGTTGGACGTCCGAGCGGCACGAGTGCGTTCGGTCGAAGCCTTGATCCGCTGGAAAGACCCTGAGCTCGGCCTCATTGCGCCGATGGACTTCATTCCGCTAGCCGAAGAGACCGGTCTCATCGTTCCGCTCGGCGAATGGGTGTTGCGCACGGCATGCGCGGACGCATCGCGCTGGCATAGCGCCGGCTGCCCCTTGCGGGTGGCGGTGAATTTGTCGGCGATTCATTTCAAGAATCCCGGCTTGGTCAATGCGGTGCGCGCCATCCTCGACGAAATCGGCCTTGCCCCGCAGTGGCTGGAACTCGAGGTCACCGAAGGGGCGTTGATGGAGGACACCGACGCGACGCTGCGTACGCTGAGCGCGTTGCGCGAGAGCGGCGTCTATCTGTCGCTCGATGATTTTGGCACGGGCTATTCCTCGCTGAGCTATCTCAAGCGCTTGCCGCTCAATCAGCTGAAGGTGGACCAAAGCTTCGTGCGCGGCCTGCCCGATGACAAGGACAGCGTCGCGATCGTGCGCGCCATCGTCTCGCTTGCCAAGAACCTCGGTTTTTCGATCACGGCCGAGGGCGTCGAGACGAGCGAGCAGGTGAGGATCTTGCGCGGCTTGGCGTGCGAGACGTTGCAAGGCTATTACTTCAGCCGTCCGGTTCCCGCGGCCGATATCCCCGCCCTTGTGGACAGGCAGTGGTTGATCGAGGATGAACGCCTCGCTGCCGCTGCGCGTGCGCTGGTCAAGCCTTAGTTCCGGATCCTCCTAGCGCAGGCGGCTTGGCGGCGTCCACCCTCGATTCGGTCCCGGCCGAATCGAGATCCACTGTCGTGTAACAAGCCATCGACGCGCGTCCCGAGAGTGGCTTGCTTTGGCAGCAAGCACTCGAGCTGAATACGAATTGCTCCGGCAAGTCGCAGCGCGAGCCGACTTCGGAGGTAGAATCGGCTGAGCGAAGACCGCTTCTCGACGTAAGAGCCTCGACGAGAAATCCCTGAACGAAGAGAGCGCCCGCACGAAAGCACAGGAGAAGAGTAGTGGCGAAGATCACGCGCGTCGAGATTTTCCAAGTCGACTTGAAGCCTCATGTTCCCCGCAGCGACGCGATTCAGACGTTCTCGATGCAGGAAACCCCGATGCTGCGCATCTTCTGCGACGACGGGTCGGACGGCACCGGTTACTCCTACACGATCGGCACCGGAGGCTCTTCGGTGGTCGCGTTACTGCGCGACCATATGGCGCCGCGACTGCTCGGTCGCGATCCGGCGATGGTCGAAGAAATCTGGAAGGACCTCTTCTTCTTCACGCACGCCACCTCGGTGGGTGCGATCACAAGTATCGCCTTGTGCTGTGTTGACACCGCGCTGTGGGACTTGCGCTGTAAGCAGGCGAAGCTGCCGCTGCACCGAATGGCCGGCGGCGCGCAGACCAAGATTCCGGTGTATGACACGGAAGGTGGCTGGTTGCATCTGTCGCCGCAGCAGGTGGTGGACAACGCCGAAGCAGCCAAGGCCAAGGGCTTCAAGGCGGTGAAGGTGAAGATCGGGCGGCCACACGTCGCCGAGGATGTCGCGCGGCTGTCGGCGGTGCGCAAGGCGCTGGGCGACGACTACGACATCATGACCGACGCGAACCAGGGCTTTACGGTCTCGGAAGCGATCCGGCGCGCGCGTCATTACGAGGAGCTCGACATCTTCTGGTTCGAGGAGCCGCTGCCGGCGGAGGATTTGAACGGACATGTGTTGCTGGCGCAGTCGACCTCGATTCCGGTGGCGATCGGCGAGTCGCTTTATCATCCTGCGCACTTTCGGGAGTACTTGCAGCGCGGCGCGTGCAGCATCGTGCAGGTCGATGTCGGGCGGGTAGGAGGAATCACGCCGTGGTTGAAAGTCGCTCATCTGGCCGAGACCTTCAACGTGCAGGTGTGTCCGCATTTCCTCATGGAAATTCACTTGCCGCTGGTTTGCGCGGTACCGAACGCAACCTGGCTCGAGCATATCCCGCAGCTCGATCGGATCACGCATTCGCGTGTGGTGATGCGAGACGGTTACGCGCTTGCACCGGAGGCAACGGGCTTAGGGATCGAATGGGACTGGGAAGCGATCGCGCGCCTGCGCAATGGGCCGCCGGTTGTTTTGCATGGATAGGGAGAGCGTGATGAGTGCAAGGGAAATACCGATCGAGATCCGCGGTGCGTGTTGCATCACGGTGGCAAGGCTGCGAATCGTACGCGCCGTGCTCGTGCTGTTGCTGCTCGGCGCCTCGTCGTTTGCATTTGCCCAGGCTACACCCGCGGGGCTTTGGCGCACGACTGACGACAAGACCGGCGTGGTGCGATCGCTGGTCCGCATTGCCGAAGTGAACGGCCAGTACGAGGGCAAGGTCGAGAAGATCATCAACCGATTGCCCGATGACGACCCGGAGCATCTCTGCCGGGCCTGCGAGGGCGTGCGCAAGGACAAGCCCGTCATCGGCATGACCATCCTATGGGGGTTGAAGAAGGACGGCGACCAATACACCGGGGGCGAAATTCTCGACCCCAAGAACGGCAAGATCTATCGTTGCAAGATGAAGCTCGTCGACGGCGGCAAGAAGCTCGAGGTGCGCGGTTTCATCGGCATCTCGTTGCTCGGCAGGACGCAGACCTGGGATCGTGAGCAGTAAGCAAGTGGGAGGAGGGATTATTGAGCTCTCGCTAAGTGCGTGGCAAAGCCACACCACCCCCGGCCTGCGGCCGACCCCTCCTCATGAGAGGAGGGGGAGGAACAACGTCTTGCACCAACAGCGATGTCATCCATTTGCTTGATAAGCGAGCAAGCTCAGCAAGACGCAGGTGGGAGGTCCTCGCTAATCAAGTCCGTTTATGAGCCCCTCGATAGGGACTGGGGACTAGGGACGGGGAAAGGGACTGGGGACTAGGGACGGGGAACTAGGCACAGGGGACTAGCGACCGGGGATTGGGGACTGGGGATTGGGGACTGGGGGCTGAGGACTGGGCTGGGGAAGGTGGTCCGTGCGAGTTGGTTTCTGGGCCAGCCGCAAATCGGAGGAGGTGGAGATCGAATGAGCGAGAGCCGGCTTAAATTCTGGGGCTGGGGCCGCGAAGACGTGGTGCTCAGTCAAGCGGAGATCGAACGTCTGGAGAGGGCGTATGCGAAGCGCTTCGGGCTAAGCGGCTACTCGGTGGTGCCAACCCCGCGCGCCGAGGACATCACGCTGCGCAAGCCCCGCTTGGAGGTGCCCACGGCGTTGCGCGAGGTCTGCTCCACCGATCATTACGAACGCCTGCTGCATTCCTACGGGAAGTCGTTTTTCGACAGCGTGCGCGTTTTCGCTCGCGACTTTTCGAACCCCCCGGATGTCATCGCGTTTCCCAAGGACGAGCAGGACATCGTTCGGGTGCTGGATTGGTGCGACAGCAATGACGCGATCGCGATTCCCTGGGGCGGCGGATCGAGCGTGGTGGGTGGAGTCGAACCGCCGCGCGACGACCGGCCCGTCGTCACGATCGATCTGAAGCGAGTCGACCGCGTCCTCGAAATCGACGAGACTTCCCAGGCCGCGCGCATTCAGGGGGGGATCTACGGGCCGGCGCTGGAAGCTGCGCTCAAGCCGAGCGGGCTCACCTTGCGACATTTTCCGCAGTCGTTCGAGTTCTCCACGCTCGGCGGTTGGATCGCTACGCGCAGCGGCGGGCACTACGCCACCCTGTACACACATATCGACGAGTTCGTCGAAAGCCTACGTGTGGTCACGCCGACCGGCGCATTGCAGTCCTTCCGGCTGCCAGGCTCCGGCGCGGGGCCCAGCCCCGATCGCATGTTCATTGGTTCGGAGGGAACGCTGGGCATCATCACCGAGGCATGGATGCGTTTGCGCAAACGCCCCATCCATCGCGCCTCGACCAGCGCGCGCTTCGCCGACTTCTATCGCGCGGCCGAATGCGTGCGCGCGATCAGCCAGGCGCATCTCTATCCAGCCAACTGCCGGCTGCTCGATGCCGATGAGGCATTCGTCAACGGTGCCGGAGATGGCACGCACGCCGTCCTCGTGCTCACTTTCGAGTCGGCCGATCGGCCGCAGGAGCCGATGTTGCAGCGTGCGATCGAGATCGTGCATGCACATGGGGGAGCGTGTGACGACGGCGCCGCCGCAAGCGAGAATGCACAGCGTGAAGGCGCCGCCGGCGTGTGGCGCGACGCCTTCATCCGCATGCCTTATGCGCGCGAGGTGCTGACGCCACGTGCGATTATCATGGAGACGTTCGAAACCGCCATTACGTGGGATCGGTTCCGCGATTTCCACTCACGCGTCAAATCGGTGACGGAGCAGGCAGTGCGCGAGGTGACGGGCAAACCAGGGCTGGTGACCTGCCGCTTCACCCATGTCTACCCCGATGGGCCGGCGCCTTACTTCTCGATCCACGCGGCCGGCGATGCCAAGCGCTTGCTCGATCAGGGTTGGGCGATCAAGACGGCGGCGTCCGATGTCCTCAACGCGTTGGGCGGTACGATCACGCATCACCATGCGGTGGGGCGAGACCATCGCCGTTGGTACGACCGGCAGCGGCCCGACCTGTTCGCTCGTGCGATAGGTGCGGCCAAGAAGGCACTCGATCCCAAAGGCATGCTCAATCCTGGCGTTCTGTTCGACCCGGTCGCTTGATGGCACGCTTAGCCCGCTGTTGCACTCGGGGCTGGAAACGAACCAGGTCGAATCGAAGCGGCGCGTGGATGCCGCGGCTGCTCGCATTGCTCCTGCTCGCCTTTCTCTACGTGCCGCTGCAGGCCCAAACGAAGCAGGTGGTGCTGTTGACCATCGATGGCGCCATCGGCCCATCCTCCGCTGATTACTTCCGACGAGGCCTGGAGAAGGCGCAGGAGCGCAATGCCGAGCTGGTGGTCGTGCAGATGGACACGCCCGGTGGGTTAGATGTCTCGATGCGGGCGATGATCAAGAGCATATTGGCCTCGCCCGTGCCCGTGGCGATGTTCGTCTACCCGAGCGGGGCGCGCGCAGCGAGCGCAGGAACCTATCTCCTTTATGCGAGTCACATCGCGGCGATGGCGCCGGCGACTAATCTCGGCGCCGCTACGCCGGTACAGATCGGTGGCGGTGGGGAACGGCAGGCGCCCGAGCAAGCGCCAGACAAGAACGAGCCGAACAAGAAGGATCAATCGAAGGAGAAGCCAGTGGGTGATGCGATGAGTCGTAAAGTCGTGTCCGACGCCGTGGCCTACATTCGAGGCCTGGCGCAGCTGCGCGGTCGTAACGTCGAGTGGGCGGAGAAGGCGGTCCGTGAGGCGGTGAGCCTGCCGGCCGACGAGGCGCTGAAGATCAATGTCATCGATCTGATCGCGAGCGATGTCGCCGATCTGCTGAAGAAGGTGGATGGTCGCACGATCGAGGTGCAAGGCGTGAAGCGGGTGCTGCATACCAGCGGCGCGCAGATCGTTCGCATCGATCCGGGTTGGCGCAGCAAATTGCTGGCGGTCATCACCGATCCCAGCATTGCATACATCCTCATGCTGATCGGCATCTATGGCTTGATCTTCGAGTTCTATAGCCCCGGGTTGATCCTGCCCGGCGTGATCGGTGCAGTATGCCTGCTGATCGCGATGTACGCCTTTCAGATGCTCCCGATCAACTATGCCGGACTGGCGCTGCTTGCCGTGGGCATTGCGTTCATGGCGGCCGAATTGTTCATCACGTCACATGGCATATTGGGTATAGGCGGTACCATTGCATTCGTCATCGGCTCCGTGATGCTCATCGACACCGATATGCCTGGATACGAGATTCCGTGGGTGCTCATCGGCCTGGTCGCCGCCACCAGCGCCGCCTTCTTCCTGCTGGTGCTGCGCATGGCGGCCCAGGCGCGCCGCAGGCCCGTGGTGAGCGGGCGCGAGGAACTGTTGGGCTCTACGGGCGAGATCATCGAGCATCGCGACGGCGAATGGTGGGCGCGCGTGCACAGCGAGCTGTGGCGCGTGCGCACCACTGCTCACTTGCGGCGTCATCAGCGCGTGCGCGTCACCGGTGTGGACGACCTCGTCTTGATCGTCGAGCCGCTCCCGGCCGACAGTTCGCTCGAGGCGAAATCTTCCCATCAAGGAGAGTGAGCATGGAAGGGTTCGGTGGAACGATTATTCTGGTCCTGATCATTGCCGCGCTGTTTTATACGATCCGGATCTTGCGCGAGTACGAACGCGGCGTCGTGTTTCAGCTCGGCCGTTTTTGGAGAGTGAAGGGGCCCGGTTTGGTCATCGTGATCCCCGGCATCCAGCAGATGGTGAAGGTCGATCTGCGCACGGTGACGATGGACGTGCCTTCTCAGGACGTTATCTCGAGGGACAACGTGTCGGTGAGGGTGAACGCGATCGTTTTCTTCCGCGTCGTCGATCCGCAGAAGGCGATCATCCAGGTGGAGAACTTCCTCGTCGCGACCAGCCAGTTGGCGCAGACCACTCTGCGCGCTGTCCTCGGCAAACACGAGCTGGACGAAATGCTGGCCGAGCGCGAGAAGCTCAATCTCGACATCCAGAGCACGCTCGATCAGCAGACCGACGCCTGGGGCATCAAGGTGTCGAACGTCGAGATCAAGCACATCGACTTGAACGAGAACATGGCGCGCGCGATGGCACGGCAGGCCGAGGCCGAACGCGAGCGTCGCTCGAAGGTGATCCTGGCCGAAGGCGAGTTGCAGGCGTCGCAGAAGTTGCTCGAAGCCGCGCAGACCCTCGCTGCCCAGCCCGAGGCGATGCAGCTACGCTATCTCCAGACGCTGACCGTCATTGCCGGCGACAAGAGCAATACGATCGTATTCCCGGTCGATATCGCGAAGATGGCCGGTGATCTGCTTGCGACGAACAAGAAAGGCCAGTAGCCAGCGCATGCGCCGAGCGAAGCGCTAATCCAGACAACGAGCTACCGAGCGCTCCGCGAACCTTTTCCCACGCGGTGCCGTTTCAGTTCTCCACGGGCTGCGGCTGCGGCTTCGGTGCCTCCTTCTCGGGCACGATCGCCGCCGCTCTAGGCGTCGAACCTTTCTGATTCTGCGGCTGCGCCGTCATCGTGGCATGCGGGACGATGATGACCGGAACACCGTGCCGCGGATCGAGATACTTGCGCGCCACGCGGTTGAGGTCCTCCACCGTGAGCGACGACAACTCCTGCACGCTCGTCGTCGCGCGCGCGAGCTTTTCAGGTCGTTCTTGGGAGCCACTCACGATCGCCGAGAGCAGATAGCCGTTGGTATTGAGCAAGCGTTTGAGCTCGCTGACGACCGGATTGCGCGCGCGCTCCAGCTCGTCCTCGGTCACACCCTTGTCATAGATCTCGCCGGCGATCGTAATGATCTCTTCCGCGAGTCCGCGTGCCCGGTCTGGTGCAGCGTCGACTGCCGCATAGAGAATGCCGTAACCGGGAAAGGCTTGACTGGGCGCGTGCTCGCCTTGCGCAGTGTAGGTCAACCCCTCGACGTTGCGTGCGCGCTCGAGCACACGGTTGCCCAACACTTTGGAGAGCACGTACAGTCGTCTCACCTCGCTGACTTGGCTGAAGTCGGTGGTCGGCCAATAGGCGGCGGCGAGCGCTTTGGGATCGCTGCTGTCGTAGGCGAAGGTGGTCAACCCTTGCGTGTGCGGGAAGTGCACCGCCCGTGCTTCGCGATAGTCGGGTTTCACCGCCGCGCGTGCGGGTAGACTGCCGAACGTGGCCGAAACCGCAGCGATGGCCTGATCGATATCGAAGTCGCCGACGATCGACAGCTCCAGATAACCATGCGCGAGCGGCTCCTTGAGCAAGGCACGCAACTCCTCGAGCGTACGCTTCGCAAGTACGGCCTGCTCCGGATAGCCGAAGCGCGGGTCACCGGCGCGCAGGAAACGTACGACGTCTTTTTGGACGATGCCGTTCGGCGTGCGCTCCAGCGTCTGATACAACTGCGGCAACGCTTGGCGGAACTTGGCCAGCCCCTCCGGACGATAACCGGGGGCCGTGATGTAAGCGGCAAGCAACTGCAGTTGCAGCTGCAGATCGCTCGGCGTTGTGCGTCCGCCCATCACGAAGGCATCGTCCTCGACCTCGAAGCCCAGACCGATCGTGTGACCCACCGTGATACGGTTGAGGTCGTCGAGGCTATGCTTCTCGAGCCCGCCGGCGACGAAAGCCGACTCCGCCAGCTGCTCCAGGCCCGGCAGTTCCGGGGGCAGTTCGAGGCGCCCGCCGCCGAAGCGCACCGACACCAATACGGTGTTCGCTTCAAACTTGGTGGGCTTCAAGTTGACGCGGACATTGTTCGCGAACCGCAGCTGGGTCACATCGAGCACATCGCTGACTTTCCGCTCGACGATGGCCGGCTTGCCGCCGAATTGATCATAAGCGAACTGCTGCACGGCATTCTGAGTCGGGGGAACGACGGCTTGGGCGAGGCTGGCGCGATAAGCTTCGGCGATCGCCGCATCGGGGTCGTCCAGCTTCACGGGACCGGAGACGAAAATTAGCGGACCTCCTTGACTCCAGACGCCGCGCAGGGCATCGAGCACCGTTTGGGGGGTGACGTCGGCAAGGATGCGCCTGAGCTCGGCGAGATCTTGCTCCGGATGGGTAAAGACGCGGCGCTCGGTCAAGCTATGGACGATCTCGTCGGCAATCTCCGGCGACTGGCGGGTCGCCGCCGAGCGCGCGTTCTCCTCGAACTCGGTCAGCAGCTTGCGAACTTGTTCGTCCAGTTCTGCTGGCGTGAAGCCGAATGTGAGGGCTTGCCGTAGCGACTGCTCGGCGACGGCCAGGCCTTCGCGCCACTGATCTGCCGGCGTGTTGACGGTGAGGCTCGAGATGCGTGCGAAATTCGCGAAGTCGTCGCTTTGTGCAAAGCCGCCGACAAAAGGCGCGTTGGGCACCAGCGCGAGAGTGGCGAGCCGCCGCGAGATGATGGCGTGGGCCAGATACAAGTTGATCTCTTCGACGCGCTTCGCGTGAATGTCGGGTCGCGGGTCGGTTGGTTTGACCGATTGCAGCGTCACGTTGGTGCGGCCCTCGGCCTCGTAGTGCAGATGGGTTTCCAACTTACGCGGAGTGATCCGGCCCAGATCGGGATCGGGTGCCTCGGGCCGCTTGGCATTGAAGCTTTCGAAATGCTTCGCGATGAGCGGTGCGAGCGCCTTGGGATCGAAAGCGCCGACTACGACGAGTATGGTGTGTGAAGGCGTGTACCAAGTGCGATAGAAATCGAGCAATCGATCGCGCGGCGCATTGCTGATGACTTCCGTCACGCCGATCGGCATGCGCTGAGCAACCAGACTGTCCGGAAACAAGAACGCGAAGTCGGCATCGAATGAACGGAATTGCGGCGTGTCGCGCAATCGCTTCTCGCTCAGTACGACGCCGCGCTCGCGTTCCAGCTCCGCTGCAGGCATCAGCAGTCGATCGACCTTCTCTCGCATGACGAACAGGCTGCGATCGACGATCTGAGGATCGTTCGAGGGCAACTCCAGTTGATAGACGGTCGAGTCGAAGCTCGTGCGCGCGTTGGTGTCGGCGCCGAAGGCCATGCCCAAGCGCTCCAGATACTGCACCAGATCTCCCGCCGGCATGTTCTCCGAGCCCTTGAAGGCCATATGCTCGAGTAGGTGTGCCAGGCCGCGTTGGTCTTCGCGCTCCATCAATGATCCCGCCTCGATCAGCAGGCGCATGCTGATCCGATCCTTCGGCGTCGAGTTGGGCAGCAGCACGTAGCGCATCCCATTGGACAAGCGTCCCCATACGACATTGGGATCGGGATGGATGTCCGCAGTGTCCTGCGGCCAGGACGCTGAAGGGGGAAGGTCGCGTGCGTGCAGCGCGCCGGCGAGCAGCGCGAGCCAAGCGAACACGAGGAAGGAGAGTCTCAGGTGGAAGAATCGCATCGAGTGCTCGAAGGTGTGACAGCCGCCACCGGCGGCGAACATAATCCCCAGACTACGCGAGCGCGCTTCAGTTCCCGCGCGCTGGCTGCTTACATGTTCGGATAATTCGGACCGCCCCCGCCTTCGGGCACCACCCAATCGATGTTTTGAGTGGGGTCCTTGATGTCGCACGTCTTGCAGTGAACGCAATTCTGCGCGTTGATCTGTAGACGCGGATTGGTACCATCCGCATCGCGCACGATCTCGTACACACCCGCGGGGCAGTAGCGCTGCTCGGGCGCATCGTAGAGGGCAAGGTTGACGCTGATCGCAACGGAGGGATCCTTTAAGCGCAGATGGCTTGGTTGGTCTTCCTCATGGTTCGTGTTGGAGAGAAAGACTGACGAGAGCTTATCGAAAGTGATCTTGCCGTCCGGCTTGGGGTATTCGATCGGGCGGAAGGCCGAAGCTTTCTTGATTTGCGTGTGGTCGGCGTGTTGGCGGATCGTCCACGGCGCTTTGCCGCGCAAGACGTAGGTGTCCAGCGCCGAATAGGCGATGCCGCCGTACAGTCCCCACCGAAACGCCGGCCGAATGTTGCGTACCCCGTACAACTCTTCCCACACCCAGCTGTTGCGCAAGCGCTCCGGGTAGCCGACTACCTCCGCGCCGCCGTTCGCCTGCAGGTGGTCGAATAGTGCCTCGGCGGCGGTCATCCCCGATTTCATCGCCGTGTGCGTCCCTTTTATCTTGGGCACGTTGAGGAAGCCGGCGGTATCGCCGATCAGCAGGCCGCCGGGAAAGGTGAGTTTGGGGATGGACTGGAAGCCGCCCTCCGAGATCGCCCGTGCGCCGTAACAGATGCGTCGGCCGCCTTCGAAGATCGGACGAATCGCGGGATGCGTCTTGAAACGCTGGAACTCATCGAAGGGGCTAAGGTAAGGGTTCTGGTAGTCGAGTCCGATCACGAAGCCTACCGCGACTTGGTTGTTCGATAGGTGATACAGAAACGAGCCGCCGTAGGTCGACGGATCGAGCGGCCAGCCCACGGTATGAATGACTTGCCCAGGGCGGGACTTGCTCGGCTCGACTTCCCAAAGTTCTTTGATGCCGATGCCATACGTTTGTGCGTCGATGCCCTCGCGCAGGTTGAAGCGCCCGAACAAAGTCTTGGTCAGCGACCCCCTGCAGCCTTCGGCAAATATCGTCTGGCGCGCATGCAATTCCATACCCGGTTGATAGCGCTCGGTCGGTTGTCCGTTGCGCCCGATGCCCAGGTCGCCGGTCGCCACGCCCTTCACGCGGCCGTCCTCGGCGTAGAGCACCTCGGCGGCTGCGAAGCCGGGATAGATTTCGACGCCGAGCGCTTCGGCCTGTTGACCCAACCAGCGGCACACGTTGCCGAGGCTGACGATGTAGTTGCCCTCGTTGTGCATCTGCGGAGGTGTAGGCAGTTTCCAGGCTTTCTCGGCGGTCAGGAACAGAAAGCGATCCTCGCGCGCAGGTGTGTCGAGCGGCGCGCCCAATTCCTTCCAGTTTGGCAACAGTTCGTTCAACGCGCGCGGCTCGAGCACGGCACCCGACAGGATGTGTGCGCCAACTTCGGAGCCCTTTTCGAGCACACACACCGACACGTCGGCACCATGCTGGCTGGCGAGCTGCTTCAAACGGATCGCTGCGGCCAAGCCGGAAGGTCCGGCGCCAACGATCACTACGTCGTATTCCATTGACTCGCGTTCAGCCACGATCCGCTCCCGTGATGGCATTGCCCCAGAGTTGAGCTGTTCAAGCGCTGAACTGCTGGGGTGAGTTCACTTGTTAGAATGCATTCGATGATAAACGGTTTCGCAGGAGACACGTGTTGAGGATCGAAGGGCAGCCGAAGGGCGAGTTGGTCCACGTCGAAAGGATGCGCATGCGCTGGGGTGACATGGACGCGCTGGGTCATATGAACAACACGGTCTACTTCCGTTACTTCGAGCAAGCGCGTATCTCGTGGTTCGATCGCATCGGTGCGGATTACAAGCGCTTGCCCGAAGGCCCTATTCTGGGGAGCATCACGTGCCGCTTCCTCATCCCGGTGGTCTATCCGGCCGATCTGGAGGTTACGCTGGTAGCCGGTCCCCCTGGCCGTAGCAGCTTTGCCTTGTTTAGCGACTTGCGCGACGCCGATCGACCCGAGCGCCTGTACGCCCAAGCCGAGGCGACGATGGTGTGGATCGACCTACAGGACGGCCGCTCCCGCCCGCTCCCTGACTGGGTGCGCGCCCTGCTCCC
>Ga0070741_10004028_pt1 | contig 35030 bp, 35 predicted proteins | sample Coa_R1_4_FD_66440 | JGI IMG/M metagenome (GOLD analysis project Ga0070741, IMG submission 66440) | Surface soil microbial communities from Centralia Pennsylvania, which are recovering from an underground coalmine fire - Coalmine... | ecosystem: Environmental > Terrestrial > Soil > Unclassified ... | reverse complement strand
GGGATGGGCACATCGTCGAGGCCGTTGTTGTCCATCTGTCCGAACCCGACGTATCTCCCGTCCGGAAGCTTCTCGAAATAGCTTCTCACCACAGCTTCGCCGTGGTCGAACATTCGCTCCACCGACTCCTGGAACGTCTCGACGCCGTAACGCTCGATTAGCTGGAGGGTGGCGGTGGCCCCTGTCTTCAGCGCGGCGATCTCGGCGTGGATATCTCCGGCGACCATGTGCGGTACGCGCGAGTTTGCGAGCACGATGCGCCAGACGTCGTCAACAACCGTGCCGGCGTTGTAGAGCTTCACTCCAGGGAAGATCGTCCCTTCCTGGAACACGTCGATCGTGTCCGTGCAGTACGGATCCTTCCCTCCGATGTCGAGCCAGTGCGCTTTCACAGTCGTGTACCCGATGAGCTCGCCACCGTTGAGAAACACCGGCATGACGAGAGCAGCGTCCTGGGCATGGGAGCCGTTCCCGTAGGAGAGGTTATAGAGCAGAATGTCGCCCGGCTCGAGCTTCTTTTCGCCACCCACGGCGCCGACGGCGGCTTCGACGCAGAAGCTCATTGTCCCCATGAAGAGCGGCAAGCTCGGCGCCTGCGAAAGTAGCCGTACGTCGCGGTCGTAGACCGCGACTGCGAAGTCGAGAACGTCGTAGACGACCGGCGAGAACGCGGTTCGGATCAGCGCGCGCTTCATCTGCTCCGCAGCCGAGTTCAGTCCATGTCTGACCACCTCCGTGGTGATCGGATCTGCATCGATGGCTCCGCTTGACAGGCCGACTCCGGCTCGGTGCACGACTGGTTCCGCAGTCTGCGTCATCCTTGACTCCTTGTATCTGTCAGGAAGAGGGACCCCGACGTGTCCATCCGGGCTGAGAAGCCGCTATCGAGATACGTGGTTGCAGTGTCCTCGAGAACGATGGCTGGTCCGGCAATGGTCTGGCCCTCGGTGAGGGAATCGCGATCGATGAGGGCAAACTCGATCGCATGGCCGGATGTGAACGAATAGGCGCGGGTCGAACGCGCTGGCGTGCCGTTACTCGCCGCCGGTGCGCGATGGTCCTCGGTCCGACGGGGGAGGGTGGTTCGGAGCGCGGCCCTGACGGAGACGACCTCAACCGGCTCGTCCATGGTGTGACCGAAGGTGCGCTCGTATGCCTGCGTGAACATTTGATGGATGTCCTCGACGCGCGTCGTAATCCGCCCTTCCTCACCGGGAACGTCGATCGTGAGCGTGTGTTCCTGCCCGACGTAGCGCATGTCGAGCCCGAGTTCGCGGCGCGCGTCCCGTGCCCCCACTCCGGCGCGCTCTGTGATCTGTTCGAAGAGCAGTGCGGCGGTCTCCTCGAGGGGCCTGATTGCCTGCGGATCGAGCCGGGTAATACGCGTTCTTGCTGCGGCCTGGATGAGATCCGCGCCGAGGAGACCCCAGGCAGAGAAGCTTCCAGCGTATGGTGGGATCACGAGTCGGGTGACTTGCAGTTCGTGCGCGAGAAGCGTCGCGAATAGAGGGCCGGCTCCGCCGAAGGCGACCAGGTGTGTCCGACGGGGATCCTGACCGCGCTCGACCGTTATTTCCCGTATGGCGTTTGCCATGTTCGCGCTTGCGATCCTGAGGATTCCGCGCGCGACCTCCGTTGTTGTGAGGCGGAGCGCGTCCGCGAGGGGAGCGAGAGCCGCTTCAGCGGCGTCGCGATCAAGCTGCAGGCCACTCGCGAGGATGCCCTCCCCGAGCATTCCAAGGACGAGCGCGGCATCGCTGACCGTCGGCTGGGTTCCCCCGCGTCCGTAGCAGGCAGGCCCTGGATCAGCACCGGCGCTTCCAGGACCGACGCGGAGCAGCCCCCCGACGTCGACGTATGCGAGGGATCCTCCGCCGGCTCCGATCGAGCGGACGTCGACCCAGGGCGTTTGTACGGGAAGCCCGACGACGCTTCCCTCATACATCATCTGCGGCCGCCCACCTGTGATCAGGCAGGTGTCGAAGCTCGTTCCCCCGACGTCGGCGGTGATGACCTCGCCGAGTCCGAGATTCCGAGCGAGCTCGGCGGCGCCCTCGGCTCCCGCCACGGGGCCGGAGAGAATCGTCTCGAAAGGTCGTTCTTCTGCTTCTCGGAAGGTCATGGCTCCGCCGCCCGAGCGGGTGACGAGAGGTTCTCCCTCGAAGCCTGCACTACGAAGGCTCGCCTCGAGCCGCGCCAGATATGTCCGCATACGTGGCCGGACGTAGGCGTCGATTACCGTGGTTGTCGACCTTTCGTACTCACGGTATTCGCCGGAGATGCGGTGGGAGAGTGAGATCTCACCTTGGAAGCCGGCCTCGCGTAGGGCTTGCTCGGCGGCGAGCTCGTGCTCCGGGTTTGCGTAGGAGTGCAGGAAGACGATCGCGACACTTTCGACCCCTTCATCGCTGAAGTGCCGCGCCGCGCCCTTCACCTCGCCAAGGGCGAGTGGAGTGTGAACAGCGCCTTCGGCGAACATTCGCTCCGTAACTCCGACGCGCCACCATCGTGGGACGAGCGGCTCCGGAAGCTTTGGGAAAAGGTCGTACGGATTCGGCCGGTCGCCGCGGCGCAGCTCGAGAACGTCGCGGAAACCGTTGGTCGTCAGGAGACCAACAGCAGCACCCGTCCGCGTCAGGAGCGAGTTCAACCCGACGGTCGTACCGTGGAGGAAATACCGCGACCTCTTGGTCCGCTCAGCTCCGACCGCTGCCGATACCGCATTGAGGACGCCTTCCTCCGGTGCGTGTGGAGTCGTCGGAACTTTGCCGACGCGTATCTCCCCAGACTGATCGTCGTAGAAGATGAGGTCGGTGAATGTACCGCCGACGTCGACGCCAATACGGGTTGACACTCGAGAGCCTCCTACGGCATCGCGGTTGGAACGATCGGTGTCGGTCGGGCGAGAGGGCGCGCACGCCGGCGATGATTCGCCGCCGCGCGCGCCCTTTCTTCGGGCCGGAGGGAGATTACGCGCCCGACCACTGCGGCTTGAACGAACCCGCAGTCGCCTTCGTGATGTAGTGGGGGTGGCCCTGAAGGACGTCGACGACTTTGCCGTTGATCGACGCTCCGCGAGCCGCCTGGATAGCCAACTGCGTGGCGACCGTGGCCTGTGTGTACGGCAGCGAGATGACTGTCGCATACCAACGGCCGGCCTTCACCGCCGAGACGCCGGAGGATCCGGCGCCGTTGCCGACGAGAAGCACCTTCCCCTGATCGTTACTCGCGGCGACCGCCTTCTCCGCACCGAGGGTCATCTGGTCGCTTGCGGTCGCGATCACGTTGATCTCCGGGTGCGCCTGGAGGACGTTCTGGGTCACGGTTAGGGCGGTGGCCTCCGCGTACTGACCGTCCTGGGTCGCTACGACCTTGATGTTCGGATACTTCTTCAGCTCGGCCGTCCACCCCGCGGTTCTCGCCTCCTCATACGGAGCGCTGCTGACGCCGGGCATGTAGAAGACATTGCAGGGGTTCTTGCTCGCGCACGCCTTGGCCGTCTCATCGGCGATATAGCGTCCGTTCACGTCGAACCCACCCTCTGCGACAAAGCCGACGAGCCCCGGAATCTGCACCGTCTTCGCCAAGAAGCTGGCCCCGCAGGGCGTGAAGAGGCAGACGACCTTGATGCCCTTCTTGAGGGCCTCCCTGACAACCGACGCCGCAGCGTTTCCATCATTCGGGTTCAAGACCCACGCGTCGAACTTCTTCGAGACGAGGGCATCCCGGAGCTGACTCAACTGCTTCTGCGTGTTGAAGCTCGCATCGAAGAGTGTGACCGTCGCGGGCCCCATCTTCTTAACGACCGCCTTGGCAGCCGCGTAGAACTGCTGGTTGTAGGTCGACGCCGTCGTGACGGTGAAGAGCGCCACCCGTACCGGCTTACCTGCGGACGCATGCTGCGGGGCGGCCGAGCGGCCGGCGGCGGCCGTGACGCCGGACGCCCAAACGAGCGATGCGGCGACCGTCACGAGCGTCAGGATGATCGGCCGCGTCCTCCGTGTGGCGATGCCCATCTGCCCTCCAGTCCTTGTCGGATCACTGACATAAGCAGCGCGCTGGGGCGTCGCTGATCGCGGGGAGAACGAATCCGCCAGCGGGAAGCTGACAGGCGGTGAGTCTTTCAAACCGACGGAGAACTGTCAACTGTCTGCAAACGCGCATATGCTTCGGAGTGTTGACCACACACGACCGATCCGTCTGTTAACCGTCCCGATATGGCGTCCACGCCGATCGCACCGATCCACCAAGACTCGCTGGCCGAACTCGCCTATCAGGCGCTCTGGTCGTCGATCGTCGAGGGCCGACTTGGAATGGGCCATCGTCTCGTCGAGACGACGCTCGCTCGTGACCTCGGGATCAGCCGCGGACCTGTGCGCGAGGCGCTTCGACGCCTGTACGAGGACGGGCTAGTCGAGCAGCAGCCACGCCGAGGAAGTTTCGTCCGGCGCTTCGATGTCCGCGATCTGATCGACATCTACAACGTGCGACTCGCCATCGAAACCGCGGCCGTTCGGCTGGTCGTCCGTCGTGGAGATTCCCTCGCTCCACTCGAGCAGGTGATCGGAGGTATGCGGGCGGCGGCGGAGAGAAACGACTTCGCTGGAGTGGTCGCAGGCGAGTTCACCTTCCACGAACGCTTATTCGAGCTCGCCAGCAACGAGTATCTCCTGCAGACGTTCAGGAGTCTCGCCGCGCAGATCCGATTGGCGTTGAGTCTCGACAACCGGACATTTCAGAATCTCTTCGACGTCGTCGACGAACACGTCAGCCTCCTCGAGGCGCTCCGCGCCGGAGACGACACGAGTGCGGCGCGAGCGATCCAGGATCACATCGTCTCCACGGTGGGCGCCGTTCTCGCCGAGCACGGGATCAGCCGCGACGTCCTTCTCGCCCCGCTCCTTACCTAAAGACGTAAGCCGGGAGCGGCGAGGTGGAGTGCGAGGGCGGTGGCGAGCTTGACCGAGTCGGCTAGTCGACTCGCGTCGACGAGCTCGATACGGTCGCTCGGCAAGTGGTACTCCGGATACGGCCAGTGCAGGAGGGAGACGGTTGGGATCCCGTAGGTCGCGAACGAGTAATCGTCTGACGCTGGAGCCGGCTCGGCGCCTACCAGTTCGTAGCGCTGTTCGAGCCCGAGCGTCGCGGCGATCGCGAGCACCCGCTCGCGAAACGCCACCGGCCCGGCGCGAACGACGAACCGGTCGCCGCGAGCGATCGAGTCGAGATTGACGACCCCGAGAATCGGATCGGGATCGCGGCGGAGTCTCGCCTCGATCGCAAAGAACCGCGACCCGAAGAGCCCTCCCTCCTCTGCGGCGAAGGCGACGAACAGGAACGAGTGCCGGTCGGGTCCGCCAGCGACGAGCGCGCGGGCCACGCGAAGCATTCCTTCGACGCCGCTCGCGTTGTCGACAGCACCAGGGCCTCGCCAAACGGAATCGAAATGGGCCGAGATGATCACGGTACCCGGTCGATCTCCGGGAAGCCACGCAAGGACGTTCCGGTCCCTGCGGCCGGGGAGGAATCGCCCCCTCGTCCGCAGTGACACCGTGGAGCCGATGAGGTCTTTTAGGCGCTCGGAATCGGCAGTGGAGATGTAAGCCGCAGGGCCGGTGAGGAGCTGCCCGTAGCCCGATGTGAACGGCCCCGCCTCGCCTCCGAGCGGGTTTCCGTAGAGCCGGCCGAGTTCACCGCCGTCATCCTCGATCGAGAAGGCGTCTGGTTCGAATAGCTCGGCGAGAACGACGTGGCGGCCGAGATAGCGCAGCTTTCCGCTGATGCCCCCCTCGGGGGTGGGATGCGAATACGTACACGGGCCGGCCGCGACCACCTTGCCATCGACCTCGAGGGATGGCTCGTCCGGGTCGTACGCGAGAAACTCAAACTCCTGGAAGTGTGGCTCGAGCTCGAGCTCCTTGAACGCGTTGGCAATGAGTGTCGCGGAGGCGAAAGCCTCAGGAGACCCCGACATACGCGGCCCGATCCCCTCTGCAAGTCCGCGCAGCAGATCGACCGTCATGATCGGGTCTGCGATCCGCTCGAGACCGGCGACGTCGTCAGAACCTCCGGCCCAACCTCGCCGATGAGGATGTCGTCTTCGATCCGCACACCTCCGTAGCCCTCGATGTAGACGCCCGGCTCGATGGTCGCGACCATTCCGGGACGGACCGGGTCGCGGTTTGTAGCGTGGAAGAAGGGCGCTTCATGTATCTCGAGCCCGAGGCCGTGGCCAGTTCGGTGCGAGAAACACTCGCCGAGTCCGGCCGATTCGATGACGCTCCGCGCAGCCTCATCGACCTCGGCACACAGCGCCCCGGGTACCGCCCGAGCGATCGCCGCGCGACGGGCCTCATCGATCACGGAGATGAGCTCGCTTTGCCGTGAATCAGGCTCTACGTCGACGAAACACGTTCGCGTGATGTCTGACCAGTATCCGCCCACGTTCGCGCCGAAGTCGATGATGAGGAGATCTCCCTCCTGCAGTCGTGTGCCGTCCGCACGGCCGTGCGGAAGGCCCGACTTCTTCCCCGTGAGAACGGTAGGCGGGAGCGAGCGGGGGCCGCTACCAGCCTCGCGGAGGAGCGCCGCGCAAACCTCGGACAGCTCCTTCTCAGACCGACCGGATCTAACTTCGTCCTGGAGGGCGACCATAACGCTGTCGGCGATCGATGCAGCGCATCTGACGAACTCGATCTCCTTCGCGTCCTTAGTCGCGCGCAGGCCGGAGAGGAGCGGGTCGCAATCCGTCAGGCGCGCGGTTGGACAGCTATCGGTGACGAGTTCGCCCCGCGAGATTGAGAGGTGCGATTTCTCGACGCCGACGGCTCCCTTGAGTCCGATTAGCGCCCGCGACACGGCGTGCGCGGGACCGTCCTCGTCCCTCCATGGAACGAGCTCGACCAGATCGGCTGTCTGCTCGAGAGCGGCATCGACCTCCAGCAGCGGAACGATGAGCCTCGGGGCCTGGTCGCTCGGGAGGACGAGCGCGATTAAGCGTTCGAAAGGAACGGCGGAGAAGCCGCAGACATAGGCGATGTTCGCGGGGGAGACGAGAAAGATGGCCTCCATCCGCTGCTGCCGCATCGCCTCTCGGACGCGCTCGATCCGATCGACGCTCACGCAGCGATGTTCGCACGTCTCCGCGACGCGTACGAGAGGTGTATAGACCACCTGAACGCGTCCGCGCCCTGAGCGACGAGCTGCAGTACCGATCTCCTCTCCCGCGGGTCGTGAACGCGTCAGTCCGCGAGGTCGAATGGGAGATCGGCGATGTCTCGGAGTCTCCGGCCTCGGATGAGAACGTCGAGCCGATCGGCCGCGGCCGCGTAGCCGCCACCGAGAGTCCTCGCGCCTTCTCGGGCCGCCTCGACGAGTTCGTTGAGCGCGCCGTGGTACACGCAGTCGATGTCGCCGGTTCCGATGGCGATCGAGGCGAGTCGTCCAGGCAGTGGCTCCATCGTCACGGCGACGATGTGCGGCGAGCGGCCCTTGCGGTTCCTACTCAGGTTGAGCGCTTCCGTCCTCGTGTTCTGCGACCGATCCGAGCGGATCGTCCACTTGCAGGAGATGGAGGCGTGCAGCTCGGGTGTCTGGTTGTTCGCGGCACGACGCGGCGTGTAGCGGGCGAGGTTCCCCTCCCCGAGATCGTCGAAGAGCCGGCTCGTCTCGGCTTCGGGGACGGGCTCGCGCGAGACGACGATGTCCGGGCGGACGAGATAGTCGCCCCCGATCGCGGACTCGAGGACGACGTTGCTGCTGACGATCGCCTTGATCTCGTCGAGATGCGTGTACTGCTCGAAGCGTGAGATCAACCTCCCGCGGTCGACGACGAGTCGGCCGGTGAGCGGTTCGAGGGCGGACAACGCCTCCCGTACGAAGGCCAACGTCGCAGTCTCGAACGCCGACCCCGACGTGGAGCCTGCGACCGGGGCGCGCATGCTCGATGCCCCCATCCGGGCCGCCGCTCCTGCGGCCAGGAAGACGCTGATCTCGCTCGCGCCGTCGGCGTTGCTCATCACCGGCATGCTCTTCCCGCCGACGATCCGGCGGTCCTTCTCGGTCAGAACGGATTCGAGCAGGGCGGAGTGGTAGCGCGTGCGGAGGTCGCGGAGACGCACACGTCGGTGTTCGCGGCCTACGCCGCCAGGCCTGCCGCGGCGGTGCCGTCGAGCGCGTCGGCGACGGCGCCTGCGATCGCCCGTGCCAGGACGGGCGGGACTGCATTGCCGATCTGTTTCGCGATCTCCGTCCATTTCTGATCCTCGGGGAAGACGAAGTCGTCGGTGAAGCTCATGCAGCGTGCAGCCTCGCGGATGGTGATCGGCCGGTCCTCCTCCGGGTGGAGGTAGCGCCCCTTCTCGGGCTTGTAGAACTCGGTGCGAATCGTGTACGCCGGCCTGTCCCAGTAGAGCCGGCCGAAGACGTCGGTGGTGCCGGTCGGTTTGTTGCGCCAGCAGCGTGGGACGAGATGACCAAGCCCGGCCGCGTCGAGTGCGTCCTGCATCTGGAAGCGGTCGCCGCCGTCGCGGGGGACGTGCCGGTAGCGGACGATCGTATCCGGACGCGGGTTGCGTCCGATGTGCCAGTGCCGTCCAGTCGGTCTGCGTGGCAGGCCCTCCACCGCGTCTCGAAAGGTCCGCCATGGCCGCGCCTCGGGCGAGACGCCCTTCGCCGGGTCGTGGTGGGTTCGTGCGGGCCACGGCACCGTCGCGCCTCTGACGCCGACGACGATCGCCCGCCGCCGCCTCTGCGGGACGCCGTAGTCGGCGGCGTTGAGGATCTCCCCCTCCACGCTGTACCCGAGCTCGTCCTCCGCGGCCCGTCTGAACGCGTCGTACTCGGCCGACCGGAGCAGCTCGGGCACGTTCTCCATGACGAACGCCTGGGGGCCGCTCTCGCGGAGCGCGCGAAGGTATTCGCGCCACAGCGTGCGCCGTTCGAAGCCGACACCGCCACGGTTGAGCGGCGAGAACCCCTGACAGGGCGGTCCGCCGATGACGACGTCGACCTCCGGGAACCGCTCGACACGCTCGATCTTGTCCGCCACCACGTGGTCGCCGAAGTTCGCGGCGTACGTGGCCGCGGCGTGCTCGTCCATCTCCACCGCGAACACGGGAACGAAACGGTCGGTGTCGACGAAGCCGCGGGTCATCCCTCCGCAACCCGCGAACAGGTCCATGAGCCGATAGCGCCGGGACTCAGCCATGGTGCGATCGTACGTTCGGGTCCTGACGGACACGATTTGCAGGCGACACGGCGTCCAGGAGATCTCCGGTGGTGGGCGACGCGAAGGCCCGGGCGGCATAGAGGGCACCGTTGCTCATGTCGGGTGCGTAGTCGGCGTAGATCATGGTCGCGCGTTGGTCGGCGTGGCCCATCCACTCCTGGATGGACCGGAGCGGCGCACCGGCGGCGGCCATCCTCGTTCCGAAGGTGTGCCGCAGGTCGTGGAACCGCGTCGGCCGCAGACCGGCACGTGCACACGCTTCCACGAACCGTTTCCGAAGCCGCGAGGGGTCGTAGACGGTGCCGATCTCGGGGTGGCAGAACACGAGGTCGTCGGGTGCACGGTGCTGTCCACGCACGAGGTGCGCCCCGAGCTCGAGTGCGAGCCGATCGGCAATCGGGATCGCCCGGTTTGAGCGGAGGCTCTTCGGCGGGCCGATGCGTCCGTCGGAGTGGCTTCGGCGAACGCGGATCACCCCGGCGGCGAGATCGACGTCCTGCCTGCGGAGAGCGACGAGCTCGCCACGGCGCATCCCGGTCATCGCCGCCGTGAGGTAGAGCACGCGATCGGTCGCACCCAGCGGGTCGTCGGGGACGGCTGCGAGGAGCGCGTCGAGTTCGGCGAGGTCGAGCCGGCGGATGTCGGGGTCGCGATGGAGGAGCCGGGGGCGCTCGGCGGCACGGACCGGGTTGTCTCGGACGAGGCCGTGCCTGATCGCGTATCGGAACAGCGAGGAGAGAAGACCGAGCTCGTGGTTGACCGTCCTCGCCGAGATCCCCCGCGCGAGCGAGGCGGCGGTGTACGCCTCCACGTCTGCGGGAGTGATCGCCCGCAGCTCCCGATCGCAGAAGAACGGAGCGAGCCTGCGGTGGAGCGTCCGCGTGTAGTCGTCGAGGGTCGAGCGGCGGAGACCGATCGTTCGCTTGTGGGCGAGGAAGCGGTCGGCGAGACGGGTGAACGCGACCCGTTCGCGGTTGTGGTCGGCGCCGCTCTCCTCGATCCGCCGGCGGAGCTCCGCCTCCGCCTGGGCGCGGGTGAGCCCGGTCCGGCCTCCGGGCGGCCTGCGGCGCCCGAGGCTGCGCATCGTCTGCCGTTCCCCCACCCGCCACTTCCCGTACCAGGTCTCGGCGCCGGCGGCGTCGGTACGGACGAGCAGCGACCCGGTTCCGGCCGGTCGCCGCTCCGGGGACACCGAGCGTCTCCTCACTCCGCGAGGCGGTCGGCCACCACGGGATCCTACGATCCCACGCGGTTTCCGACCCGCTCGTCCGGCGCCAAAGCTGTGCATAAAAGTGCACTTGACATGCAACTAAACGTTACATATTGTCTCGCCCATGACCGGACTCGACGACGCACTGGAGCGGAGCAGGCGACTGATCGAGGAGGCGCTGACGGGTGCCCGCGCCGAGCTGGAGGCCCTCGACCGTCGCCGCGCCGAGCTCGTGGAGCAGATCGACCGCGCGGAGGCGCTCCTCGGCGAAGCCGGCGCTCGCACCATCGCGGCCGAGGAGGCGGAGCCGAGGACCCTGCACGCGGCACTCGTGCGCGTCCTCGAGGACCGGGGCAACGAGTGGATGACCGCGCGCGAGCTGGCCGACGAGGTGAACCGTCGCGGTCTCTACCGCACCCGCGACGGCAGCCCGGTCGAGGTCAACCAGGTGCACGCACGTACGAACAACTACGCGCATCTGTTCGAGAAGGACGGCCCCAGGATCCGACTACAGGAGGGAACGACCGTGACGACGACGCTGACACCGGACGTCGAGCTCTTCAAGGACGACGACGGCGGTTTCTTCGCCTGGCTCGACGCACATCCCGACGGGTGGTTCGTCAACACCGAGCGCAGCCCGAACCCGAACTACCTCGTCCTCCACCGGCCCGGCTGCCCCCACTTCACGGGCGGCGACCACCTGCACTGGACGAAGGACTACGTCAAGGTGTGTTCCGACTCGCGCGGAGCCCTCGAGGCGTGGGCCTCGGAGGCGCTCGGCGGCGAGATGACTCTGTGCGGCACCTGCTTCGGACGCTAGCCGTCCCCCGGCACCGGGGGCCCCGACCGACGACGGCTTCGCGTCCGCGTCGGCCGGGGAGCCCTCGGCGATCGCACGGCCGGTAGCACGACGCCGTCTCCCCGTCCACGCCCCCGCCGTCCTCCCGGGTGCCAATTTCGCGTCGAATAGGTCCCCGGTCTCGCTCCGTGCCTGCCGGCCGGGGTTTTTAAGGGCGGTGTTGTCTCCTGGAAGACCCTGTGTTAGAACGGGACACGAGGTGAGCTGCGGTAGTCGGTCGGCGCGATTGTGACTTCGGAGCCACCTGCGGGCGCAGCTCCCGCCCCCGTCAGCCGTGACGACCTGGACGCCTTCACCCAGCTCGTTCGACGATGGACGCCGGACGAGGCGGAGCGGCAGTTCGGGCGGCTGACGCGGGAGCCCGACTACGCCGCACGTGTACGGGCCGCGTACGAGGCGGAGGCCGAGCGGGTGCGAGAACTCCGTGACCCGCCCGGCATCGTCAACGGCGGCGGCGACATCGCCTGGTACCTCGGCCCCGAAGACGACGACGCCTTCTGGGCCGCCGTCAGAGGCCTGCTGCAGGACCGCGACGAGTGGTCGGACGAGGACATCGCAAACCTCGACAAGGCCTCAACCAAGGTAGTTGCACGGATGGCCCATCCGGGCATCAGCCGCTTTTCCACCCGCGGCCTCGTCATCGGCCACGTGCAGAGCGGCAAGACGACGAACTTCACTTCGGTGATCGCCAAGGCCGCCGATCGCGACTACCGCCTCTTCATCATCCTCTCCGGAATCCACAACGGTCTGCGCGAACAGACCCAGGAACGGCTCGACCAGGACCTCGTCGAGCCCAACGCGAGCAACTGGATGCCACTCACCTGGGCTGGCCACGACTTCACCGAGCTCGGCAACGCAACCGCCTGGCTCGCGGGCGTCGGCGACAAGCGCGTCCTGTGCATCGTCAAGAAAAACGCCGCACGCCTGCGCAAGCTACGCGACTGGTTGAGCACCGTCGACCACGACGTCCTCGAGGCATGCCCAGCCCTGATCATCGACGACGAGGCAGACCAAGCCTCCGTCGCGACCGAGCGGATCAACAAGCTCATCCGCGACATCCTCGGCCTTCTACCGAAGGCAGCCTACGTCGGATATACGGCCACGCCGTTCGCGAACCTGCTGATCGACCCTTCCGTCGGAGACCTCTACCCGTCGGATTTCATCCTCGACCTTCCCCAGCCGAGGAATCACTTCGGAACCGAGGTGATCTTCGGTCGTGACGCGGTCGAGGGCGAAGAGGGGGAAGGCCCCTTGGACGGGTACGACATGATCCGCAGCGTCCCCGAGGAAGAGCTGGACGACCTCCGCCCCGCACCTCGTGAACCCGCGGACGAGTTCGAAGCCGAAATCACCGACAGCCTGCGGCACGCCGTTCTGTACTTCTGGCTTGCGACCGCGGCTCGGCGCTTTCGCGGCACCGGAGTCCCCCACTCGACCATGCTCGTGCACACGAGCGTGCGCGTCGCGGCACACGAGGCGTTCAAACAACCCCTGGACACACTCCGTGCTGAAGTGGTCCGCAAGCTCGCCGGCGAGGATCGGGAACTGCTGGAAGAGCTGCGCGACCTTTGGCGCAACGAGACGGCCCGCGTGCCGGCCGCCGAGTTCGGCGAGACGCCGGTGTCGTTCACCGACCTAAAGGCCCACCTGTCCGAGGTCGTCGGCGAGACGCGGGTCATCATGGACAACTCGCGCAGCCGGGAGCGACTGTCATACAGCGAGGGACCGGTCGTTGCGATTGCAGTCGGCGGCAACACGCTTTCGCGCGGTCTCACCCTCGAAGGACTGGTAGTCAGCTACTTCGTGCGATCGGCCTCTGCGTACGACACGCTCCTGCAGATGGGCCGCTGGTTCGGATATCGGCGCGGGTACGCAGACCTGCCGCGGATCTGGATGACCGACGAGCTGCGCCTCTGGTTTAGACACATCGCGACAGTTGAAGAGGAAATCCGCCGCGATATTAGGCGCTACGAAGAAGAAAACCTCACCCCGACGCAGTTCGCGGTGCGAATCCGAACACATCCCGCACTGACGGTGACCGCGGCCTCGAAGATGCAGGATGCCGTCACCGCGTGGGCGAGCTACGGGGGCAAGCGCTGCCAGACACGCTACTTCTACGCGCAGAACGGCGACTGGCTGAGGGCAAACAAAGCCGCGGCCCTACAGCTGGTAGACGACGCGGTCGAGATTGACGGCGCGACCGCCGAACCCACCGCTGAACAACACATCGTTCTCCGCAACGTAAAGGTCGCGAGCATCCTCAAGTTCCTGCGCGCGTACCGGTTCCACCCCGACTCCTTCGATCTCGAGGCCGATCTTCTCTCTCGCTACATCGACCGGCAAAACGACGACGGACGGCTACTCGAATGGAACGTCGCACTCATGGCCGGCGACAACGATGCGCAACCGTTCAGCTTCGGCCACGGCCTCGAACTCCCGGCAGTGCGCCGTTCCCAACTGTGCACAAGCCCGACCGACTACGCCGACATCAAGACGCTCATGTCGAAAGAGCACCGCGTCGTCGATCTCCCCGAGATCACCCAGCGCGAAGCTCGGCGCGCAACCGAGACCGCACTGATGAAGCGAAGAGGGGAAGACAAGCCACCGCTGCTCGCCCTCTATCCCATCGACCCAGTGTCGGAACCGGATTCCGCCAACGTCAACTCTCGCAAGCCGCTTGCTGCGGTCGACGACGTCATCGGAGTCGCCGTCGTATTTCCGGGTGCAGGTGACGAGGCGGCCGTCCGGTACATCAGCGCCGACCTCACACGGCTCGGACTGACCGAAGGAGATATCGAAGAGCCCGACGACAACGAGGATCCCGAGGCGGACGAGGCCGAGGCGGCCGCGTGAGCGCCGACCCCGGCGACCTTGAGCGCGGGTGGCGGCTGGTCGAATCTAAAGGCACACCCGGCGCCGACATCCTCGCCGCAGAACCCGTGATCGAACAACCAAACTCGCCGATGGTGGGCGTGGACGCCCTCGGCGCGCGCCACCTGCTGATCCCGATCGCAGACGACGATGAAGTCGCCGAAACAACCGGTGCGGCCGTCACCTTGAAGAAGCGGCGGCTCGTGCTCGAACGACAGGAGCAGAGCTATGCCGATCTCGCCTGCACAAGACCCGACCTCTTCGACGAGTTCGCGGTGCTTGCCGCCGAGATAATCGCCGCCCTCGACACAGAAGCAGCCGATCCCGCGCAGACGGCGGCACGCGTCGTGCACGACTGGCGTGAGCTCCTCCGCGCGTTGGCACCGCCGCAGCTTGACCGCCGCGGCGTAATCGGGCTGTTCGCCGAGTTGTCGGTACTCAACCTGATCCTCGAGCGAGACCCGCGGCGAACCAGCGAAGCGTGGACAGGACCGAGCCGCAGCCGCTACGACTTTCAGCGGGCAGACACGGTGCTCGAAGTAAAGGGAAGCACAGCGCGTCGCGGCCGTCCGATCCACGTCCACGGACTCGACCAGCTCGCACTTCCCCCGAACGGACGCCTCTACCTGTGCTGGGTCCGCGTCGAGGTCGGGATCGATCGGGGAGAGTCGCTTCGCGACCTCGTCGAGCGGCTCCTCAACCGCGTCTCTGACCCCGTCGACCTCGAGCAGAAACTCACCCACTACGGCTACGACTTCTCCACCGCGGAGATGTACGAGACGCCGCGGCTCACAGAGTTGGAACGGCGGACATACCTCGTCGACGACGCCTTCCCGACGCTGACGCACCGGAACCTCGTCGGCGGAGAGCTTCCGCACGGTGTGCTCGCAGTCGAGTACGACATCGACCTCAGCGGCGACCGCCCGACGCCGCTGACAGCGGAGGAAAACGACCTGGTTCTCAGACGGCTGGCGGGGGTTACGTGAGCGGGGCGTGGGTCTCGGAGCCGTTTCCAGCGAGTGGTGCGATGGCGGCCGAGGGAGTGCTCAACCAACTCGGCCGTCCGCAGCTCTCCCTCTTTGAGGTGCTGGTGCGGGAAGCAATCCAAAACAGCTGGGATGCGCGCACCGGCGACGCACTCGTTCAATTCAGCATCGACGGGCGTGATCTGACCAAAGACCAGGACAGGGAAGTCGTAGAGCTGCTGTCTCCCGGCATCCCAACCAACGGAATCTCGCTGCAGCAGTCGCTTGCACGAGGATCTCTCCGGGTGCTCGCCGTCTCAGACCGAGGCACGACCGGACTCGGCGGCCCCACCCGCGCCGACATTGAGATTCCCGACGCCGGCCCGCATGACTTCGTCGCGTTTATCCGAAACGTCGGCGAGCCGCGTGACAAAGAGCTCGGGGCGGGCACCTTCGGGTTCGGAAAGACGATCTTCTACTTGTTGAGCAACGCACGCACGGCCCTTGTCTACACACGCTGCAGGTTCAACGGACGCTACGAATCACGATTCATCGGCTGCGCGATCGGAGAGTCTTTTCGGCGCGAGGATTCCAACGGCATCCGCCGCTTCACCGGCAGGCACTGGTGGGGTAGGCCCGGCGACGGCCTTCAGGAGCCGCTCCTAAACGGTGACGCCGACGCGGCCGCCGAGACCCTCGGTTTAGACCCGTTTGGCAGCACCGAGACCGGCACGACGATCGTCGTCATCGACCCGGACTTCGAGGAGCCAGCGGAGGATATGCGCGCGATCGCGTGTGCAATCACCTGGCACGCATGGCCGAAGATGATCGCGGACGAACTCTCGATGGAGTTTGCGGTTCGCTGGAACGGCGTCGACGTGCCGATCCCCGACCCGAGCCAGACGCCGCCCCTGGACGCCTTCGTCGCCGCTTACCACGCCCTCCCCCACGGCGAGGAGCTCGAGTGCCTTCGGCCGCAGCAGCAGGTCGGGCGGCTCTCTTTGCAGCGACAGCTTGTGCGGGCACGCCGGATCGAATACCCGGAGTCGTTCGAACCGCCCATCACTTCGCCGATCCACCACGTGGCCTTGTTGCGGGCCCCGCACTTTGTCGTCAAGTACCACCCCGGCCCCGCTCTGCCGGGCGATGCCGCCGAATATGGGGGAGTCTTCGAGGCCGCTGTCGAGATCGACGACGCGTTCGCGAAAGCAGAACCGCCCACCCACGACGATTGGATCGCAAAGCAACTCAGCGGCCACCCACGCACGTTCGTCAATGCCGCCTTCAGGCGTCTAAACGAACGGCTGGCCGACTACGCCCGACCGATGCCGCTTGAGTTCGTCGGTTCCGGCGGTGTACCGCTGGGCGCGGCGAGTTCCCAGTTCGCCGGCCTGGTCGCGGCAGCCGCCGCAGAGGGCGGAAACGGCTCAGGAAGGAACGGGGGACGCGGCGGCGGCGGCGGCGGAGCGGGAGGCGGCGGAGCCGGAGGCGGCACCGGGTCCCGGGGCTCGAAGGGAAGCATTGAGGAACTCGGCGAGGTGGAGTTCGGCAGCTACAAGGGGACCGCGGCACTCCTCTTCCCGTTCCGCATTCGGCGTGCCGACGAAGGAGTGCAGGTCCGCGCACGAGCGGCGGTCGGCGTCGATGAATCTCTGCAGAGCGAAGGCGAGAGCGCACCGGTAGGAGCGGCGCAGCCCCGCATCCTCGGCTGGGTCGGCCCCGCGAATCAGACGGTCGATACCGAAACGCTGCCCGCCGCCGGCCGCGTCGGCCAGATCTGGCGTGTTGCGGTCGCACCCGCCGAGGACACGGTCACCACGCTCGCACTTTCAGTCGAAGCCTCGACGTGAGTCGCGCCGCGTTCCCCTATCGGCGGTCAAGCGCGGTCGCCGCGGATGTCTGGATGCTGCTCGATGAAGGCGGCGAACGAGAAGCACCCCCTTACCTCGACGGCTGGGACTACAACACGCAACTCCAATTGCGACGAAACATCCGAGTCGAGACCGCAGTCGTCTGTAACGAGACCGGAATAGCGGCAAGCGCCCCGCTTCTCATCGTCGTCAGTGTGTTCTCAACGTCGACCTGGCTGCGCCGAACCGTTTTCAGCGACTGGTTGGCGCAGCCGGTCGATGAGAGAACCCTTGAGATCACGATCGATGGAGACGAACTCGGCGGCACCCTGCGCCTCAGCACGGCCGTACTTCTCGCAGCGGAACACGCGACTCGCTCGCCCTTCACGGCGCACCTGCCGACGAGCATTCTCTGGCACGACCGCACCGAGATACGCCTTCAAGGCGACGCGCCGCTGTTTCCGATCTCCGTCGTCGACTTCAGCGCCGCCGGCTTCGAGCCGGGTGCGGGCTGGCACCTTGAAATCGGAACCGATCTGGCGGCGCCGCTACACGCAGCGATCCGTCTCTATCTGAATAGAGCCGATCCCGTTGTCGTCGGAGCTTTCGCCCGCGCGGCCGCCCCCGCTCCCGAGGACACTGCTGTCCTTCGGGCGGTTAGAGCCGACGTCGCCCGCGTGATGATCGAGCACGCGCTGAACCAGGATGAACTGCGAAGCGACGGGGAGTGGGAACCCGAGTCGCTTGGATTCGCCCTACGCCGGCTCCTCGACCGGTACTTCCCGCACGCCGATCTCGATGCGGTCCTCCTGCAACGGGTCGAACATCCTGGCGATTTCAGCACTGAACTCTTCGGTCGACTCGGCGTCTTCGGTGGCTGAGAGCATCCTCTATCCTCGGCTTCCGCCCGCCGTGGCGCGGCATCTCTTCGACGCAAGTCGTGGAAAACCGCCGCCTGCACTCCGGGCGCAGGCACGCACGGAGCACCCCGACGCGGTGTTCGCCGCCCTCGGCGGCGTCGAGGCTAGCGACCGGCATCTCGCCACCCTCGCACACGCCGTCCGCGCAATCGCCGACGACCACGGGTTCCCACACCCTCCTCGGACTCAGGATGCAAGAGACGGCTTCGATCTCGCCTGTGCCCGTGAGCTTCAAGAGAAGATGCACATCCTCGCGGCGGAGGCGGCGGTGATCGACGTTTGGGCCTTCATCGGAGCGGTTCTCGTCCCGGACGTGTGCTTCTGGCGCTTTCCGGATCCGCCCGACGACCGAGTCATCGGTCCGGACCTCACTCGGCACACGTTGGCACGGCTTTGGTGGCGCGCCTATCAGCTTGAAGACGTGGAGCCTGACGGCGGACTCACCGCGCTCATCCGGATCCCTGAGAACGAGATGAACCAGCTCTTCGAGCGGCGAACGATCGGCGGCAACCGGACGCTCGTCCGCGCGGCCGCACGCGTCCTTCTCCGTCCGGACGAGCGGTGGAGCGATGTGAACAGGCGACTGTTTGTCCGTGACGCCCTCGCCCGCCTGCTGCGATTGCTCGCCTTTCAGATGCTGGAGGCGCTTCCCGAACAAGAGCTCGAACCGATCGTTCGATCGCTCTTCGCCCAGAGCGCAGACATTCTTCGCAGGGAGGACGGACGCGGGCCCGGTAGCGACGGTGATCTACAAACGGCCGATGAGTCAGCCGCAGAGGATCCCGCCGCCTCGGCAACCGTGGCCGATGTGCCGCCCGGAGTACCGTCGGAACCGAAGAGGGATTTCGACGACCTGGCGTTGGGTTTGATTCCGGCACAAATCGCCGAGGTCGTCAATGACCTCGGGGGGTTACCTGAAACAGATCTCGTTTCGCAGTTCGAGAGGCGATTCAACATCAGCGTGAAGGACGAGGACCACGACACGGTTCGAAAGCTCGCGTGGTCCGCAAAGGGCCGCGGATTCATCACCCTCGATGAAGGCGACTCCCTGTGGCTGCCGGGGGACCGTCCGCCGGGACCCATCGAGCAGCTCCAAGACTGGACGATCGCCGGCATATATGCGAGGGCGTGCGAACTTCTGAGCGAGCGACCCGATCATGATCCGTTCGACCAACTCATCGGCGAGGTCTGGATCGGCGTCGGACGGATCCCTCGTCTGGTGATGAGTCTTGTCGGCAGGATCATCAACCGCGCGCGGAGAGACCTCGGGATGAGGCGGCCGAGGCGTGAGCGCTGATGCCTGATCCGGACACACGCGCCGCGAAGGCGTGGACGTTTCTCGCGCTCGGCGAAGGCCGGCAGTTCGCAGGGAATACTGGCTACGACGATCTGCCTTCGCGCTATTACCGGTATGACTCGACCGTCCCAAACCACGCACGTGTATGCGCACGCGACCTGGCGGTCGTCCGCGACTCCGACGGCGCACTCGGCATGGGATGGATCTTCGCCGTCGACGAATCCGACGGCGAAAAGGTGCGGCGTCGATGTCCGCTGTGCGGTACGACCGCGCTAAAGGCCCGGATCGAGAAGCGGCCGCGCTTCCGCTGCGATGCCGGCCACGAGTTCGAGAGTCCTCGCGAGGAGATGCTGCAGGTTGTCTGCTATCGGGCGGCGTATGGAGAAAGTTGGCGGTCGCTGCGCGGCCTCGTTACCGCCGCGATGTTGGCGCCGTTTTACGTGTCGGGTGCACAGCAGCACGCGATCCGGGAGCTCCGCATCGAGGAGTTCGGAGCGGCGTTGAAACAGCTGCCGGTACCGATTCCCGACGACTGGTGGGACGGACTCTTGTAGAGGATTACGGCTTCCTAGTCCTGTCCTGCGGAATAACAATGCCTGCGTGCAAAGCGCAGCATCGAGTAGAGAGAGGACAGTCGGAGCAGCGCGGCCTTCGGGCCCGACAGACAACCGCTCCGAGATCGACGAGTGCGAGAGCGAACTGAGCTGAGCGGTTCCGCGGTAGTAGCGTCTCTACGAACGCCCACACCACCGGATCGTCGCGGGGGCGCGAGCGCTCGCTCCGGAATCCGAAGACGCGAGTCACAACGTGGATCACGTTTGGGTCGACAAGTGGTACGCGGCGCTCGAACCCGACGGCCAGCACCGCGTTCGCAATGTATGGCCCGACCCCGGGTAGCGCCAAGAGCTCGGCCCGGTTGTCTGGGATCCGGCCGCCATGCCGCTCCATGAGCATGCGCCCCAGCTCGGGAAGCCGGCGGGCGCGGTGTGCGAAGCCCAGCGGACGGAGTAGTTCTTCGACTGCATGAGGGCGCGCTTCGGCGAGGGCCTGCGGGTTGGGGTATGCGGCGATGAATCTCTGGAAGAACCCCGGGACGAGGTCGGCCCGTGTCCGGTGTAGGAGGAGTTCCGCGATGAGTACGTCGTAGGGCCGAGGGCGCCGACGCCACGGGAAGTCGCGGAGGTTGTGTTTCGCCCAAGCATCTATGCGGCGCCGCGCCCACTCGGCGGTCGGCTCGGCTGGCGTCCTCGTCGGTCGCGTCTTCGGCACGGTCTTGATCGTCGGCATCGCGAGCACGTTCCCTCTATCCGAAGCGCCGCCTCGGCGCTCCGCGTCCCTACCAGACGCACGGCGCAAGGCGGAACCGTTCAACGGTCGAGTCGCTCACTGCGTTTGACCGCGCCGGACGCAGGGCTCAGCGCCCGCGAGCCGTCGTAGTTCCCGCGCGGATCGCCGCATATCACTTCGTAGCCGGACCGCCTCCCCGCGGAGGCGTTCGCACTCGCGCTCGAGACGCAGCGCCTCTTCGGTGAGCGCTCCGATCCAGTCGGAGTCAACCTCTGCGGTCTGATAGGCGCGCCCGCAGTAAACGCACTCTCGGGTGCGGAGCCGGTGGTTGATGTCTTTGCCGCGAATCCTCGTGCACAGATCGATCGGTCTTCGGACCACCGGTAATTCCTCGGGTCGGTGCGGATCACGGGGTTGCGGCCGTGATTACCGCAGTGCAGACACTCCGTCTCGAGCGCACGCCCACCGTAATAGTTCATAGGGAAGGCTCCCGGTCTTCGTAATGCCGAGAGCCTAGGCGTCACGCGGCCGAAATGCATTCGCTTCAGTTGTAGAGCTGAGATATCGGCCGAAGTTTGCCTCCAGCGCCTCGCTTGCACGGCGGCTATGTTCGGCACGGTCGAAGAGTCCGCCGTAGCGATCAAGCGTGAAGGACGGCGAGGCGTGGCCGAGCTGCCGGCTGACGAAGACGACGTTCAGGCCCTCCGCGATCAGGAGCGAGGCGAACGTGTGGCGCAGGTCGTGGAAGCGCAGCCGTTGCCGTCCTTCGTCGAGGCCGACCTGGTGGACGGCAGCGTCCAGTCCGCGACGGACCACGTTCCGGTAGTACATCGGCGCTCCGGTCAGGGTGGCGAAGACCGGGTCGTCGGGACGGCTGTGCGCGGAGGCGAGCTTGTGTTCGCGAAGGAGCCGAGCGAGTGACGGCATGAGGATCACCTGGCGAAGCGCCTGGGGTGTCTTCGGCTCGGTCCTCTCTCCGGTGCGGTCGAGTTGGCGCCGGACGTGTACCACACCGTTCTCGAAGTCGACGTCCGCCCAGACGAGGCCGAGCAGCTCTCCCTGGCGGAGGCCGGTGAAGACGGCGGCGGCGAGGATCGGTCTGTAGTGGGGGTTCGCCGCCCTGAGGACGGCTTCGATCTCGTCCGGGTGGAGGATGCGCATCTCGCGCCGTGCGACGCGCGGTCGTTCGCCTCGCTCGAGGCGGCGAACGGGGTTGTCGGCGATGAGGCCGCGGCGGGCGGCGTGGCCAAGCACGAGCCCGAGCGGCATGAGGATGCCTTTGACCGTCGATCCGGCGAGGCCCTGCCGCTCGAGTTGGACGATGAGGGCGGCGATGGTGTCGGCGTCGATCGATCCGATCGGCCGTGAGCCGAGTCGTGGGTTCAGGTGCTTCTCGATCCGTCGCCCGTACAACTCCTTCGTGCGTACGCGCAGGTGGCGCTGTTGCGCAAGCCACTCCTCGGCGATCTCCGCGAACGGCCGTCTGCTCGGGGCGACGCGCTCGCCTCTGCCGAGGCGCGCTTGGATCTCGGCGCGGGCGTAGCGCGCGTCGCGAAGGCCGCCGGGGACGCGCTTCCACCGCACCCTGCCGTCGCTGTCGGTGTACTGGATCTCGAGGGTGCCTGCGGGGGTGCGGTAGATACCGCGCTCGACCCGCACCCGCCGCGGCGTAGCCTTGGTTTGCATCGGGAGTCCTACCTCCTGCTGCCACGGCCCCGGACGTTCCCCGTCGCGGGGCCACTGTGTTGGTCGTGTGTGGTCATCATAGGACCTGGCGTCGTCGCCGTCGAGTCACGGGGAGCGGTGACCCCCAGTTACCACCGTCTGCGCGAAACTCCGTGTGATCGGCTCCGCCACTCGCTCTTCCGGGCGAGAAGGAAAGGCTGCGGAAACGGAGCCTCACTGCTCGAGCAGCCACTGGTCCAGCTCGGAACGGTTAAAGAAGATGCGCGCGCCGGGCCGCTCCTGATGAAAGGGAACCGCCCGACGTTGCACGAGTTTCCGCAGACGCTCCTCGGAGCAGCCGAGATGCCCGGCCGCCGTGCCTACGTCCAGCCACGGCGACGCCTCGCCCTGCAGGGCGTCTCGAAGACTCACCGTGACGAGTTCGGCGATGCGGTGCGCGACCGCATCGAGGTCGACGACGAGATAAGGGACCGTCGAAGAGGGATCGGGGGAGGTGCTCACGGGTCGCTCTTCTTCGGCGCCGGCGCACTCGGCTCGCCGAGGTCTGCGGGCTCGCTCGCCGGCTCGCCGGCTCCATAGGAAGCCGGCGAGCCGGCGAGCAGCGTCCCGGTCGGTGCAGCCTGTAGTCGAAGGTACTTCGTCGCACCCGATTCCGTCACACGGAGCGCGCTCTCGTAGTCCTGGCCTTGTGCACCGTCCTCGACGGCGTGGGCTTCCTCGACGAGGGCCTCGAAGGTCGCACGAGCGCGCATCCTCCCCCCGTATCCGGCGGAGCTGAAGGCCGACTCGAATCGGGCCTTGGACATCCCTTTGTATGCGGCCTGCGACTCGTGCGCACGAGGGTCACTCGCGAGCACCATCAGGCCTTCACCGCGGGAGACGTGGTCGCCCTGGAATGAACCTTCCTGCCGTTGTTCGAGGCGTCGGAACGGCTCAAGCCGACCTCCGCCGATCACCATGGTCCATGCGCCTTCGATGCCGATGCGGGTCCAGTTCGGCGGCACGTCGACTGTCACCGTTCCGGGCCTCTCCTGTGAGAAGGGCCGCGTGGTGAAGCTGCCGACGATGTCGGCGAGGTCGCCCTTCGCGCTCGATCCGCGCGATCGTTTGCTGTTCTCGTGTCCGGTGTTGTCGAGCAGAAGCGTCGCGATCCCCATGATCTTGAGCGGGTCGATGAAGGTGCGAACGAATTTCGAGCAGTCGTCGGATTCGTTCTCGTCGAGATCGAGATCGGTGAGGAACCGTCGCTGAGAGTCGAAGACGACCACGTCGAAACCGCGGCAGACTTCGACGAACTCCTCGGCGTCGACCATCCGGAGGCGCGGCATGGAGGCGTAGACGAGATTCCGACGAACCGCCTCACGCGCCTCTCCGTCAAGGCCCAGCTGGTCCAGGATGAATCGGAGTCTCGGCGCGTAGATCTGGGAGCCGTTCTCGACGTCGAGAATCAGAACGCGAACTCCCTCGACCGCCATCTGCACGGACGTCACCAGCGCAGCAAATGTCTTCCCCGCCCCTTTCGCTGCGGCCCAAAGGTGTCGCATCTCCCGGTAGAGCAGCTCGCCGGACCCGGGAATCGGCTCGGGCAGGTCAAGATGCTCCCCACCCTCGGCGAACAGATCGACCACCGTCGATAGAAAGCGCTGCGCGAACGCTGAAGCGCTTTCCGCTAATGCGAGAGCTTCAGGCTCTGAAGCGTCGTGCGGGACCTCTCCTCTCTCGCTGAGCGAAGCTCCCGCCCCCGCGAACGAGTCCACGATGTCCAGCTGCTCGCCGACCGCCTGCTCGCTGGGCGCCGCCTCCACGTTCGATGAGGCACCCATACCTGTCCCGCCTGAGGCGCCAGACGAATCCATGCCCTGTGCACCACCTACACCGTTCCTGTTCACCTTGCTCACCTCCGCTCGAAGTTCGTCGAGGAAGGGCATCCTTGCGCTGAGAGCGGCCACCTCCCGCGAGGTCAGATCGGCCGTCTCGAGCTCTTCACCGGTTGCAACTCGCTGAAGCAACGATCGAAGCTGGCAATTGGCCGCCCAAAACGAGAGGGTTCAGATCTGAGATCCGGGAAGACCTTGCTTCACGTCGGGAAAACCGGCCGCTGTAGGTCCTGCAACGTTCTCAATCAGGACCGTGCACGGCGGACCGCCCACGACGGGATCTACATCCGGGGAAGCCGGGCGAGTACCGGCGGCGACGGCTCGGGCATTCCGCTCTGCTGCCTATCTCGGAGCTCTTCCGCCAGCCGCAGGGATTCGCGACGCATCCCATGCTCCTCCACGAGCCAGCGCAGGTCGTCGAGAAGAGAGACGAAAGGCGCACCGAGCGCGGCGGCGACCGCCTGCGCAGGAACGCCCTCTTCGAGCAGGTCGGCCGTCTCCCACGCCCGTATGTACCTGGCGACCGCCTCCTCGTCCGCATCCAGCGCCCACCCATCCTCGTCGACCTCGATGGGCACCGGAGGCCTGCGGAAAAGTCGCATCAGCGGGTTCGTGAACCACGCCGGCAGTGGCGAGGGTTCATCGTCCTCCTCAGCCGCGGCCTCCAGTCTTCGAACCGCTCTCTCGAACTCGACGCCCACGGCACGACGTTCGAGCTCATGGACAGCCGCGGCGTAACGGCCTTGGAGCGCAGCCAGCTCAGGCCAAGGGACGGCCGGGCCGGCGAGAAGCGCGTGATGGCGACGTGCCCGAAAACTTCGAGCCCGCACGTGTTCTGCAAGTGTCTTGGCCGGAGGCACGTGGCCGTCTATCGCGGTTCAGGCGCCGCCCGGTCATCGGCCGGCGCGGCCAATGCACGCGCCGGGTCGAACCGGGGTACACGGCTTCTCTCTGTTGGATTCCGACCCCCTACCCAGTCTGCGTCAGGCGCGGGCGCTCGAACTCCTCCGCGAGCCGGCTGCACGGGTTTCTAATGCTTCCCGGGGCGCGTGTCCGGCGGCGGCGGCGTCCTGTCGCGGGTGCAGGGTCATCGACAGCGAGACCCCTCTACGTCCAGGCCAGTGGGGAACGAGCCCGTGCAGTCCTCCGTTCTTGATCGGCTTGGTAGTGGCTGGTCTCGCCGTGGCGCGGCTGCCGGCGCAGCCTGAGAACCGCGGCGACCGCCGCAGCCGCGGCCCCTCATCGTTTTCGAAGCGGCGTCGGGCTAGCCGACGTCGATCTCGCCCTTCATGTCGTCGTGGATGGTGCAGATGTACTTGTACTTCCCGGCCTTGGTGAAGGTGATCTTGTAGCCCTCGATGTTCGACGGCGGGTTCGAGTTCGCGAACACGCCCGAGTTGAGGAAGCCGACGCCGTTCCAACTCGTCGAGGCGACCACCTTGAACTTCGGCGGGCCGTTGCTCGGGCCGCCGCCGGGGCCGTTCCCTGAGGACTGCGGCTCGCCCGGGCTGTGAGCGGGCGCGACCGCCTTCGGGTTCAGGTGGACGGTGCCGTCGGGGGCGACGCTGCGGATGTCGTTGTCGCTCTTGTTCGAGTTAAACGTGATCGTGTGCACCCCGATCAGGTACCAGGTCACCGAGCCCCCGACCGGAATGTGAACCTTCGACGGCCCGAACTGGGTGACCGCCGCTTCCACCGACGGCGACCCCGACCCCGCGAGGACGGGATTGGCACCGGGCAACTTCACCGGGATCGGCGGCTTGCCCTGCGCGAGCGCCGCCGCCGCCGGCTGCAGCTTCGCCTCGGTCGCCCGAAGCTTCGCCTGACCGGCCGCGAACTGCGCGCTCGGACTCGGCACCGACGTCGACGACGGGACGACGACGATCTTGCCCGTCATCCCCTCACGGTGCAGCAAACACATGAACCGGTAGGTGCCGGGAGCGATCCCGCTCGCCAAGTGGACCGTGAACTTCGCATTCTTGTCGAGCCAGCCGCTGTTGTAGAAAGCCTCCTTGCCGGAGAAGTCGGGCTGGGCGACCTTCGGGCACGCCTTCTTCGCCGGCGGCGCTCCCGAGCTGACAAAGCACGGGTTCGCGCCCGACTGGATCGCATCCCCCGGCCCCTGCGGCAACAGCATCGGCACTCTCGCATCCAGGCGCAACAACGACTTCGGCGGCTGACCCTGCTGCTGCTTCGGCGTCAGTTTGTCGAACGCCGCGACGACGGTGTTTGTGAGCGAGCCGAGCGTCACCGTGTGCGGCTCACCGTTGCCGACCTCGTGGAAGACGACAGTGTCACCTGCATGCACGCGCACCGTGTTCGGGTAGTAGGCGATGAACGCCTCGTTTGCCTTCGGGTTGTGACCGTCGACGTTCACCATGAATGTCTGCGCAGCCCGCGAGTTGCCCCCGAATCCCGCCAACACAAACACGCCCACCACCACAGCGGCAGCCAAGCCCACCACCCGCACCCAAGCAGCGCCGACGATCCCCATCACGGCCCCTCCCTCGACGATAGACCCAGAACCTCGCAGCCACAATTACACCTCCACAGCGACCGCGCAAGCAGCTCGCACACCGCGAAACCACCCACCACCTGCAGGCCGACAAGCGCCGGCCGTGTCCGTCTCCGTCTCGACCACGCAGCGGGCAAGCCTCCGGGCGAACCCGACGCCCGCTCGAGCGCGATCGCGCGGTCCGCGAGCTGGCCGTACCGCATCGTCTCCCAGCCGGGGCCGAGGACGCAGGCGAGCTGGTCACCTTGCGCGGTCACCCCCGCGCAGTGAGACGCAACCGCAAGCACGCTCTCCCGGCAGAGATGCTTAGGATGCGGCCCGTCCGCATTGGGGGCGCAGCCGGGCCGCATCGAAACCACTTTGCTAGTGCGTCGAGACCTGGGTGCAGGCGACGTCGTACTGCGAAACGGCGTGCGAGTTGATTGCGTTGCCGTTCGGCAGTGTTTTCGGGTTCGCGTAGACATTCACCGCAGTGGTTGCGAATCCGTTCGTGGTGCTGATGATGCCGGGCGGGCCCGTCGACCCGCAATGCTGGCTGGGCTGACCTGTCCCCGTCGGACTCGGATTCCCTGCCAAGGCACCTGCCACGACAACCGCAAACAACGCCGCGATCACGACGACGGCAGCCAGGAGCTTTCTCATTCCCTCCCCCTTCTTCGTGCCCGCCAAGTACTAACCAGGTGATACGGGCCGCGGCCTGAGAACGGATTGGTGCATTCGGCATCCAGCCGGGCGAACAGGGTTGAACTACCTAGCCCCGGAAGCGTCTACCGAACCCCGAGCTCGCCGAGCTCGTCGATGATCGCGAGCCGCAGCCTGCCCGTCTCCGCCTCAACCTCGCATCGCTCGAGCTCCGCGCGGCCCTACGCCTCGGGTTCGGTGGAATCAAGCAGGCCAGGGGCTGCGTCGTCTTGAGGCTCGGCCTACACTACGAACGTGTCGGGGAGCTATGCGGTGACACAGGAAGACGTACTCCTTCTCATCGTCGACGGAGGAACGGATGGCCCGTTCGACGTCGACCCGATGCGCCTCATGAAGGGGGGCTTCCTGGTTGCGCAACTCGGGAGGGAGCCTTGGCGTGAGCTCTTCTCGTTCCGTGCATATGACTATGGGCCATTCGATCGCACGATCTACAACTCGCGCGACAACCTCCTCGCCAGAGGATTGTTGGAGCTTGACTCCACCAGTCACTACGCCTCATACAGGCTGACAGAGTCCGGGCGTCAGCGCGCCGAGGAGTTGACGAACGAACTCGGGCCGGACGCCGCGTGGATCCGCAGCATCGGTGCTTACGTCACGTCTCGTTCGTTTACGGCATTGCTCAACGAGATTTATACGCAGTACCCGCAGTACGCAGAGCGCTCCGTCATGAGGCGATAGGCGGGTGACCGTCGTCGTCGGCTTCGTCGGCACCGACGGCGCTGTGATGGCCTCCGACAGCCAAGCCTCGGAACTCGACAAGACGAAGCATCAGATCGAGAAGCTCTGGATCTGCCAGGGGCTGCTCATGGGATATAGCGGTAACACTGCAGTGCGAGACCCACTGATGTTGTCGCTCGACGAGGCTCTCGCGAAGACGGACGTTCATGCGTCCCGTTGGAAGGTGATCGCTGAGGTAGTCGCAGCCTCGAAACCCGTCCTTGCGGGCATGTATGCCAACTACGTTCCTGCGCCACCCCAAGGCCAGATACCTGCGAGCCTCGCCGGCGTGCTTCTCCTCATTGGGCGAGATCCAGATGGCTACTGGCTCGCCGACGTCGACCACAACAACACGCCGACCTTTCACACCGAACGTAATTTCCACGCCGTAGGGAGTGGTTCGGTCGCTGCGCAGGTCGCAAACGGGTTGCTCGAGCACTACGAGCCCAAGGGTCGAACCGTAAAGGACCTTCGGCTCGTCGCCTATCGCACGGTTGCTACGTGCATCAAGGTTGTCGATGTCGGCGTCGGCGGCGAGGTCCAACTCTGGTCCGCCGAAGGCGATGACGAGTTTGCGAAGTTGGAGGTTGTTGATCTCGAGGTCGTCAAAGCGGGCGTCGAGCGGTGGGAGACGATTGAGCGCGATTCGCTGAAGCAGGCCTTCGAGGCCGGCGACGAACAGGACAAGGCCCCCGTCAACCAGATTCCTGCGCCCCTCGCCGAGCCTGCCGAGCCTCCGCCTAAGCCTTGAAGCGGTGACACTGGAGCGAGGCTCCGGCGACGAGTGACCGTTGATCGAAGGACGGGGACGCGGGGGCTACCTGAGTTCATCCATGAGCGCGAGCCGGCGTAGATCGCTGTCGCCCACAGCGCGCGGTCCGTCTCCGGCAGCGCAGCCAGAAGTTCGGCCGCCTCTTCCGGTGACGAACAAGGGTTCCACGGACCGCCCTTCTAACCGCTCTTGATGCCCAGCCAGTGGAACTCGTGACGCTGCGGATCACCGCTCTGATCGATCTCGCCCCACGTGACTCGATGCCTCGCAGACTGACCAGCTGGCAGGTCGCAGACGGATTCCTCTCCCACGTAGGAAAGGGTATGCACCGCGACCGGCCTCGTCTGACTGCGATATGAGCACGCGGCTCCCGGATGAGCTCGCAAGCGCCACGGAGATGGCGAACGTGTGGCGACGATCGCGAGGAGTCTGACGAGAGAAGTATCGACGTGTCACCTGCGATCATTCATCCGAAGTGGTCGCGTTGACATTGACGACTTGGACTGCGCTGACCGCTCTCGGCACCATCGGCGCTGTGCTCACGGCGCTCTACTTGAACGGCTGGCGCGAGTGGCGACGCCGTCCATCACTTTCGCTTGCTTACGAAGGCAGGAGCCATGCAGGCGACTGGATAGAAATCACGCCAGCTAGAGGCTCCGCAGCCGAACGGCCGACTCTGTGGATTCGCTTCCGCGTCGGCAACAGGCAAGGCAAGTCGGCGGCCGACGACGTTGAGGTGCTCGTAGTCCGTGTCGACGTGGTCGATACAAAGTCGGACGACCGTTTGTCGCTGCGGATGGGCAACCTGCCGCTCGCCTGGTCCAACTCGTCTCCGAAGACGACACGAATCACATTGCCGGGCGGAATCGAGCGCCACGTTGATGCCGTGGTTGCCACGAAACACCCCACAGAGGAGAAGGCTGACTTCGCGCTTTGCGTCGAACCTGGATACGCACCGCTCGACCCGCCGGTCGACCCCCTCGAGACCGAGCGTTCTTACGAAGTCGAGGTGGCGGTAACGGCGCGCAACGCGCGTGCGGTCTTCTATACGTTCCGGCTGACCTTCGACGGGACCTGGGGTACCGTAGAACATCTGCACAACCACTTAGACGTTGGCCCGATCCGCCCTGGTCGTCTGCCGGAAGTCCCGCGGGCACAGATCAAATTGACCGAGGATTGACCACAGCGCGAAGCTCGCTTCTGGAGGTCCGGTGTACGGCCGGTCGCAAGAACGTTGCGCGCCTGCGCGCTATGCCTTCTCGCAGGCGATGCCGTCTTTGTCACGGTCGAGGGACCGGTTGTAGCCCATCGCCATCCGGTAGAGGCTTGCGCTGCGCTTGAACGTCGTCACGGGCACGCCACTTGTCTTATCGTGAGAACCGACCCGACCGACGCCGTGCGGATATCGCTTGTTCACCTGAGCGCAGTTCTTCCATTGCGCTGGCACCGTTGCGCTAGCTGGAGCGGCGGCACCGAAAAAGATGGCCGCCAGTACCGCGCAAGCGCTTCCTTTGCACACAGACGCAATCTTGGCATGGCAATCGTCCTGATAACAGTGGCGGCTCCGGCGGCCGCGTCCACGGCGAGCTCCGCCACGCGAGTGAACATCGGCAAGACGGTTCTGCTTGCCCGACGAACCCGGACGCACGGATGCAGGCTCACCGCAGCACCGGACCGGCGTTGCTCACCGGGCGCGTACTCGAGCGCTCTAACCCGGGCTGTCATTTGCTCGTCCAGCTTCCGAACCGCGTCGATCCGTGATGTTCCCGAGTCGGAGAAACATGCGGTCGAGATTGAGTACGGATTGGCGCCGCGCGCGTACGGGAGGACATTGGAGATCGACCACATCGTCTCGCTCGAGCTCGGCGGCTCCAACGACGTCGCCAACCTCTACCCGGAGAAGGCGAACGCGCATCCCGGCTACCACGTCAAGGACAAGCTCGAAGACGCGGCCCACAAGGCGGTGTGCGCCGGGACAATCAGCCTCCGCTCCGCGCAGCGGCAGATCGCCTCCAACTGGGAGAAGCTGTTCAAGCTCTTGTTCGGCGTTGCTCCGACCGGATGAGGTTGGGCTAGCTCTGTTGTGGTTCGAGGCGCGCCCTTAGCTCGGCGAGGTCGGCTTCGATCCGCGCGAGTGCCTCTGTGATTGTCGTTTGCTCGTCTTTCCGATCTGCCTTGACGAAGAACGAGGCGACAGTCGCCGTGAGCACGGCGATGAAGCCGATCCCAACGAGCATCAGCACGATCGCGACCGTTCGACCAACGACAGTCTTCGGATAGATGTCTCCGTAGCCAACGGTGGTGACGGTGACGATCGCCCACCACGTGCCGTTCCAGAAGCTCGTGAAGTCGCCCGCATCGACTGTCGCCTCGACCGCGCCGGCAACGAAGACGAGCATGATCGTCGTGATGGAGGCGAACCGGAAGGCGTTCGTCGAAGTCAGCCGCCGCTCCGCCTGCAGTGCCCGGCTGATCACTACGCCGGCGCGGAGCAGCCGCATCAGGCGAACGAGACGGACAAGCCTGAGCGAGGAGAGCAGCCGTCCGTAGGCAGGGACTGTCACGACGACGATTGCTGCGTCGAGCCAGTGTGCACGTAGCGCCGCTCGCTTCCGTTTCGCAACCACGAGAACGAAGGCAAGCTCCGCAGCGAACAACCCCCAGATCACCCAGTTCGATGCCTGCGCGAAGGTTCGCCAACCTTCCGACTTGGCGTCTCGCTCGATGATCAGCACGGGGATCATCGCGAGCGTGGCCGCGAGGATCACCGGCTCGAATGGGTGCCGGACCCGACCGGACTCGTCTTGCTCCCACACGGCGTTGACATTTCGTTCAAGGCACCCTCAACCCTGCCGCGCCGGTGCCCTAGACAAGCTCGGTGCGGTAGGCTCGCCTCCGGTCGTCCGGCCCCAGCGGAACGGAGGACGGATGCTCTACCGCTACCGGCTCTACCTCGAGGACGGCTCAGAGGCCGGCGAGGCCCACTGCGCGGTGATGATCCAGCCGGGCGAAACGATCTGGACCGGCGACGGCCGGAAGCTGCGCGTCGTCGATGTCGTGCCGGTCGAGGAGTTGGGCTCGCCCTACGTCGGGCTGCTCAAAGTGGAGGCTGCGGACATTCGGACTGGTCGCGGCGTTCGATCGCCTTGAGAGCACCTTCTGGGAGCGACTGGTAGAGCTCCTCGAGCTGACGGGGCCGGGTGATCCGTTCCTCGACGATGTAGTTGAGGAGGCCGAATAGGGTGGCGACCTTTTCGGGGTCCTCTGTGAGGTCGATCTCGCCGGGATGCACTGCGTTGTTGCCGATCACGCGGAGCGCGTCGAGCGCCTGCTGCACTCGAAGATCGAGTCCGTCGGCAACGAGTTTCCCGATGTCCTGGTCGAGGTTCTTGCCGTTTCCGCCGAGGTGGGGCATGAGCTTTTGGAGTGCGAGGCGGAGAAGGGCGCCGGCGCCCCGCGGGGAGCGGTCGGCGATCGCGGCCGCCTCGCGATAGTCGGCCTGGACATCGGCGGGCATTTCAGGGTGCGCAGGTGGCGCGGCCGAGGCCTGTGGAAAGATGATTCGGCCGTCACCGGCGCCCGTCTTTAGCCAGTAACTACGGACGCCGCATCGGGAGCATCGCGCCTGCCACACCGGCGATTCGACGCGGCCAGTCGATTCAAACCAGCTCAGCTGTTCCCAATGGTGTTCGGAGTACGCGGCACAATGGACACAGTTGAAGCCGTCCCCCTTGAAGGCGGCGGGGACGGTCCCGCCGGCTCGTACAACCTCGGCATCCTGCTCTTGAGTCACGCCGCTGAGACTATCGGCGCGTCCGCCTCAGCTCAGGCGCCGTCGGCGACCCGCTTTGTCGCGCAGGTTGTCGCGCGCCCGCCGACAACCGCTCAACCATCCAGTTGCGGCTCTGTCTCCAAAACGTAGGCCGGGGGTTCGAGTCCCTCCGCCCCTGCTGGCTCAACAAGGCCGAAACCCTCGCGGTTGCAGGGGAATCAGCCGCTCCGTGTCGTCACCATGCTGGCGCGGTTAGCGCTTAGGCGAGCGCGACTTACTCGCCTCGCTGTGTAACTGCTGGCCTAGGTCTTGATCTTCCTCACGCCGCAATGCCTCGTAGACGGCGCTCCAATGCTTGGAAATCTCCTGCAAGGCGCGCGCCGTGGTCAGCGAAGCGGCTTCCAGTCGGCCGATCACCCTGTCTATCTCGGCCAGACGCGCCTCGACCGCCATAACTCTGTCGCTGATGGCGCTGAGTTGCTGCGCGATGACCTCAGACTCCGAACTGGCAGACATGTCCCCCGCCAGCAGTCTACCCCGCCCCCTTCGCCCATACCTCTTAGCTCCAGAGTCGCGCCATGCGACTCTGCTTTCGCGCGCCGGTCCTCCGCGTCAGCCTGGGATGCCTTCAATCGCTCGAGCGCCTTGCCGGCCGTGTCGACGTCGAGCTCGACCACGTAACGGGAGAGCGTGCGGGCGAAGGTCGCGGCCTGCTCGAGCGCGTGCGCTCGGTCTGCTAGCTGGCCGTAGCGCATCGTCTCCTAGCCGGGGCCGAGGACTGGTGCGAGGTCACCTTGAGCGGTCACCAGCCGGTCAGTCTAGACGCCGAGCTCGTCGATGATCGCGAGGCGCAACAGCCGCGCCGTCTCCGCTTCAAGCTGCCACCGCTCGAGCTGCGCAAAGAGCGCGACGAACTGCTCGCGGCTCAGCGTCACCGGGCGCGACGCGCCGACGGCGCGCATCCGTGCGGCCACCTCGCGCGCGAACGGATCATCGGCACGCACGCAGCGCTCGCGTAGTTCGACGGCGAGGTCCCAAGCGACCGGGATCTCACGGTCGCCAACGACGAAGCGGACGACGTCGAGACGCTGCGGCACACGGGCGACTCTACGGAAGGACCGCGACGTAACGCAGTGTGTTACGGCTTTGGCGGCGCGAACTCGAGTTCCCACAAGCGCCCGGAAAGCAGTCTCCATTTGAAGTGAAGTTCTCGCCGCGCGTTGTCAGCTACCCCGCTGTAGGCAACTGCAAACGTTACGGACTCACCTGGAGCGAAGTAGTTACGGGTGCTGATCTCTGGCGGCGGAGGCACCATAAAATCGGCGCGCACCGAGGTGAGCTTTCCTGGTTGCGCGACCGGTGACGGAATGACACGGTGCGGCGGACCGCCCGGCACCCTAACGACTTCCACCGAGTCGATCCGCGCGACCCCGTTGCCAACATTGACGATCGTTACAAAGAAGGGAACTACCCACACCTGGCCGACGACTCCTCCAATGTCCTCAACGTCTCCAATCGTCGGCTGACCGTCGTAGGGAATCAAATGCGGCTCGATCTGCAGGGCGAACGAGCGAGTTGCAAGCTCGGCCTGCTGCTCGGTCGCCTTGATCGCGCGACGGGTGTCTCTCATCGTCAGGATCGCGACCGTCGCGAGCGTAACCGTGGCGATCGCGGTCACCGCGATACTCCAGTCGGCTGTGCTGAGTCCTACAACCAAGGGCGAGGCTGAAAGAGGGTCACGCCGGGTTGATGATGCGCCCGACTAGAGCTTCGAGTTGCGAAACGTCCGCGGGTGCTTCCAGGTCCGCCTCTGCAAGCCGACTCACGATCGAGGCTCCCGCGTTTCGCGCAATCTCAAGCGCGATGTCGAGTACTATCGCCTCGTCTCGCGGGATGCCTGTAAACGAGCTAGGAGCCAACGGGACTACGGCTTCCTCCCACGACATGCCTCCGCGGCGAACGCGGCTAATCGCTTCCCACGCCATGCGACGAACGGGGTCGGGGCACTTCGTGGCGATCTCTCGCGCACGCCGCTCCAACATCACGCGAATGTTCTCGCCCCGAGTCTCGTCAGGAATCTCTGCCACGCGGGCCGAGCCTACGCCTGCGTACCAGTACCCGCCGATTTCGGTGCGCCCCGGTGCGTCCCGGTGCGTTTCAAACTGTCGGCTCCGAATAGGCGGAAACCCGCTGCGGGAGCGGGTTTCCGGTCAACCATCGGGAAGCGGACGACGGGGCTCGAACCCGCGACGCCTGGCTTGGGAAGCCAGTACTCCGAAAACGGAGTCGGGCCTTTCCAGAGTCTTTCCAGAATGAAGCAATTGCGGCGACATGCAACAGTCGGGCTAAACAAAAAGCTCGGTTTTGCGGAGCTTTTTCGAGTGGGCGGTACTGGGCTCGAACCAGTGACCCCCAGCTTGTCGAGCTGGTGCTCTCCCAACTGAGCTAACCGCCCCGGGTCGCCGGGCAGTGTAGCCGCTTGTCTAGCCGCCCAGGAACTG
>Ga0070741_10004027_pt1 | contig 35033 bp, 30 predicted proteins | sample Coa_R1_4_FD_66440 | JGI IMG/M metagenome (GOLD analysis project Ga0070741, IMG submission 66440) | Surface soil microbial communities from Centralia Pennsylvania, which are recovering from an underground coalmine fire - Coalmine... | ecosystem: Environmental > Terrestrial > Soil > Unclassified ... | reverse complement strand
GACGACGAGCAGGGCGTGCTGCTGCTTTCGCAGTTCACCGGGGCGGCGCGCGAGCTGGCCGAGGCGCTCATCGTCAACCCCTACGACATCGAGCAGTGCGCGGCGGCGCTGCACGTCGCGCTCAACATGTCGCCGGAGGAGCAGCGCACGCGCATGCGCAGCATGCGCAGCCTCGTGGCCGAGTTCAACGTCTTCCGCTGGGCGGGCCGGATGCTCACCGACGCCGCGCGCATGCGCCATCGCCGCCGCGTCCTCTCGCGGGCGCGCGCGGCGCGGCGCCAGGCCGCGGCGGGCTGACGGAGGGCGCCGCCGGGGAATGCCTCCGTACTCACGGAACTGGGCGCTGTTCCTCGACATCGACGGGACGCTGCTCGAGATCGCCGAGAGCCCGGACGAGGTGCGCCCCGACCGCGGCCAGGTCGAGTTCATCGGCAGGCTCTCGCGCGCCGCGGGCGGCGCGCTGGCGCTGATCAGCGGCCGCCCCATCTCCGGCATCGACCGCCTGTTCGCGCCGCTCAGGCTGCCCGCGGCCGGCCAGCACGGCGTCGAGCGGCGCGACGGCGCGGGACGCGTGCACCGCGAGCCGGTGGACGCCGCGAGCCTGCGCCGCGCCGCGTCGCGCATCCGCGAGTTCGCCGAGCGCCATGACGGCGTGGTGTTCGAGGACAAGGGTTACAGCGTGGCGCTGCATTACCGCCGCGCGCCGCGCTTGCGCGGGCCGGCCGAGGAGGTGGTGCAGGCCGCCGCCGCCGGGCTCGGCGGCGCCTTCGAGGCGCAGAACGGCAAGATGGTGGTCGAGCTCAAGCCCGCCGGCCGCGACAAGGGCATGGCGATCGGCGAATTCATGGCCGAGCCGCCCTTCGAGGGGCGCGTGCCGGTGTTCATCGGCGACGACGTGACGGACGAGCACGGCTTTCGCGTCGTCGAGCGCCTTGGCGGCCACGGCATCAAGGTCGGCGAGGGCGCGACGAGCGCCCGCTGGCGCGTCAAGGATGCGCGGGCGCTACGCGGCTGGCTGGGTGGATGGCTTTCCGGATCAGCGACAGGTCCTTCACGAGCTGCCTGAAGGCGGCTTCGCGCTCCTCCGCGTCGCGCAGGCGCAGCAGCGCCGACGGATGAAACGTCGCGAAGACGTGCGGCGCGAGCGCGCTTTTCACGAAGCGGCCGCGCTGCGTCGAGACCTTGAAGTCCTTGCCGATGACGGCCTTTGCCGCCGTGGCGCCGAGGCAGACGATGACCTGCGGCTTGACCGCCTCGATCTCGCCCTGGAGCCACTGGTGGCAGGCGTCGATCTCGCGCTGCGCGGGCGTCTTGTGCAGGCGCCTTTTGCCGCGCAGCTGCCACTTGAAATGCTTCACGGCGTTGGTGACGTAGAGGTGCTCGCGCGGCACATCGGCCGCCTCGAGCGCGCGGGCGAGAAGCCTGCCGGCGGGGCCGACGAACGGCAGGCCCTTCCGGTCCTCCTCGTCGCCCGGCTGCTCGCCCACCAGCATCACCCCGGCGTGCGGATCGCCGGCGCCGAATACCGTCTGCGTCGCATTCGCCCACAGTGGGCAGTCGTGGCAGGCCCGGGCTTGCCTGCGAAGCGCTTCCAGGGACCGGGTCATCCAGACCCTAGAATGCAAGAAACATGCGTATCGGGGTACTGACGAGCGGCGGCGACGCACCCGGGATGAACGCGGCGGTGCGCGCCGTGACGCGAGGCGCGCTCGCGAAGGGCTGGGAAGTCTTCGGCGTGCGCAACGGCTACGCCGGCCTTCTGGAGGACGCCATCGCGCCGCTGCAGGCGCGCGACGTCGGCGGCATCATCCAGCAAGGCGGCACGGTGCTCGGCAGCGCGCGCTCGCCCGAATTCGCGCAGCCCGCGGGCCGCGCGCAGGCGCTCTCGAACCTGAAGAAGAAGGGCATCGACGCCCTGGTCGTGGTCGGGGGCAACGGCTCGCAGACCGGCTCCAATTCGCTCGCGCGGGAGGGCTTTGCCGTGGTCGGCGTGCCTTCCACCATCGACAACGACCTCTATGGCAACGACGTCACCATCGGCTGCGACACGGCCATCAACATCACTCTCGAGGCGATCGACCGGCTGAGGACCACCGCGTCGTCGCACCATCGCGCCTTCGCGGTGGAGACGATGGGCCGCAACTGCGGCTACATCGCGCTCATGTCCGGCATTGCCGGCGGCGCCGAGGTGATCGCGCTTCCCGAGAGCGAGCTTGCCCCGGCGGAGGTCGCCGAGCGGCTGCGGGCGGCGTATCGGCGCGGCAAGACGCACGCGCTCGCCGTGATCGCCGAGGGCGCCAAATGCGGCGTGCACGAGCTCATGGAGTACTACGGCGCGCATCGCAAGTCCATTGGCTTCGACCTGCGGGTAACGCGCCTGGGCCACGTGGTGCGCGGCGGCATCCCCAGCGCGGCGGATCGCGTGCTCGCCACGCGCCTGGGCGCGGCGGCGGTGGACACGCTCGCTTCCGGGCTGCACGGCGTGCTTGTCGGCATCGTCCGCGGCGACGTGGTGGTCACGCCGCTGCAGGACATCGCCGGGCGCATGCGCCCGGCCGACGCGCAGCTCCTCGAGCTGGCGCGCATCATGGCGCTCTAATAGGGGCGGTTGATCCCGGTGGTGAGGCGCGCGGCGCCGACGCCGTAGAGGTGCAGCGAGACCAGCGGCGCGGCCGTGCGATTGGATACCCGATGCACGAGCTTGCATTCGAGGTCGCGGTCCGCGAGCTCGCCCGGACGCACCACGGCGGTCTTTACGCGCTCGAGCGACGGCGTGAACTGCTCCTCGGTGAGCTCGCCCTCGGCGACGCCGAAGGCGCACCACACCTGGTGGCCGTGCACCGCGCTCTGCTGGCCCGGCAGCCAGGTGATGGCGCTGACGACGAAGCGATCCCGCGGGTCGACGTACAGCACGTGCCGCATGTAGCCATTCGGGTCGCCGATGCGGTGCTCCGGCCGCAGCCAGCCGCGGTCTCGCAGCGCCGCCGAGAGCGCGCGTTCCATTTCCTTCCACGCCTTCTTCTCCGCCGCCGCGGCGAGCGGCGCGAGCGACGGGTGGATGGGATTCAGACGAGCCCTTCGAAGGGCTGCACCTGCACCCGCTCGCCGGCAGCGACTTTCGCGCGCTCGTGCTCCAGCACGATGAAGCAGTTCGCCTCCGACATCGAGCGCAGCACGCCCGAGCCCTGCTGCCCGGTGGTGCGCACGCGCCACTCGTCCCGTTCTCGATACAAGATGCCTCTCTGATACTCCGTGCGGCCGGGCACTTTGCGGAGGTTCTCCGCCGCGATCGCGCTCGCCATCGGGGGCGTGGCGTCGACCGCGCCCGCGAGATGAAGCAGCGCCTCGCGCACGAACTGGTAGAACGTGACCATCACCGCGACCGGGTTCCCCGGAAGGCCGAAGAGGAACGCGTTGCCGATCTTGCCGAAGGCCATCGGCCGCCCCGGCCGCATGGCGATCTTCCAGAAGAGCACTTCGCCGAGCTTCGCCATGAGCTGCTTGACGAAATCCGCCTCGCCGACGGAGACGCCGCCGGTCGTGATGACCACGTCGGCGCCGCCCGAGGCGCGCTTGAGGGCGCGCTCGAGCTCCTGCGGGTCGTCGCGCACGACGCCGAGGTCGGTGATCTCGACGCCAAGGCGCGAGAGCATGCCGAACAGCGTATAGCGATTGGAGTCGTAGACCTCGCCCTCGCGCAGCGGCGTTCCGATCGAAGCGAGCTCGTCGCCGGTCGCGAACAGCGCGACCCGCAGGCGCCTTTTGACCTTCACGCGGCCGATGCCGAGCGAGGCGACGAGGCCGAGGTCCGCCGCGCGCAGGATCCTGCCCGGCCGCAGCACCGGGACGCCGACCTTCAGGTCCTCGCCCGCGGAGCGCACGTTCTGGCCGCGCTTCTGCCCGCCCGGCACGAAGATGCGCTCGCCCTCGCGGCGCACGACTTCCTGGATCACGACCGTGTCGGCGCCCGCGGGCATCACCGCGCCCGTCATGATGCGCACGCACTGGCCGGGGAGGACCGCGCCGTCGAAGGGGCGCCCGGCGAGCGCTGTGCCGATTTCTTCGTATTCCGCCTCGTCCTCGCCGCCCGAATGGGTCAACGCGTACCCGTCCATCGCCGAGTTGTCGTGCGCGGGCACGTTGATCGCCGGCACCACGTCCTGGGCGAGCACGCGCCCGAGGGCTTCCCGGATGCCGAGCTCGTAGGCCGCCTCCACTGGCGCGAGGCAGCTGCGGATCGCCTCGCGCGCCTTGTCGACGTGCAACGCGTCCGGGTCGTAGCCGTCGAGGCAGCTCACGGTCTGCAGCAGGCTCGTCATGCGCGCGTCATTCACGGTGAAGCTCTTCGAGGGTATTGATGTTGCGGAAGGCGTCCGCCTCGTCGTCGAAGCGCACTTCGACGACCTTCAGCGGCGCGTACCAGGCGTCGATCTTGCGCCCGCCGCTCGCCAGGAACGCCTCGAGATTCTGGCGCAGCTCGCTGCGCAGCAAGCAGAAGACCGGGTGCGCCTGCGCGCCGGTCTTCGCCACGGCGAGATCATTGTCCTTCAGCGCCGCACGCAGGCGCGACACGAGGTCCGCCGGGAGAAACGGCGAGTCGCACGGAACGGTCGCGACCAGCGGATGCGTCGCGCGCCGCAGACCCGCGTGCAGTCCGGCAAGCGGCCCGGCGAAGCCGGAGATCTCGTCGCTCACCACGTCATGGCCGAGGCGGCGATAGCTCTCGAGGTTCTGGTTCGCGTTGATGACGATCTCCTGCACCTGGGGCGCCAGGCGCTCGAGCACCCATTGCACCATGGGCTTGCCGCGAAGCGGCTGCAGCCCCTTGTCCACGCTCCCCATGCGCCGGCCCTGGCCGCCGGCAAGCACCACGCCGGTGACGCTCACGGCGCCCCCACGCGGAAATGCGAGGGCGGCGCGCCCAGCTCGCGCTTGAACATCGCGCTGAAGGCGGAGGGGCTGTCGTAGCCCAGGTCGAGCGCCACTTCCAGGATCGGCCGGCCCTCGGCGATCCAGCCGAGGGCGCGCAGCAGGCGCGCGCGCCGGCGCCACTCGGCGAAGCTCATGCCCGTCTGGCGGCGGAAATGCCGCGCGAGCGTGCGCGCGCTCAGGCGCTCGCGCGCCGCCAGCTCGGCGAGCGTCGCATCCTCGTCGGGTGTGTGCACCAGCCGCTTGCAGATCGCGGCGAGCGGCGCCGCGCCCGGCATCGGCAGGTGGTAGGGCAGGCGGGCGAGCGAGGCGAGCTCGTCGAGCACGAGATGCATGATGCGCCCGGCCGGCCCGCGCTCGTCGTACTTCAGCGGCAGCTCGGTCGCGCGCAGGATGAGCTCGCGCAGCAGCGGCGTCACTTCGAGCACCTCGCAGCGCGTCGGCATGCGGCGGACCGCGTCCGGCCGGATGTAGAGGCTGCGAAGCTGCACCGGGCCCGAGGCGGTGAGGCGGTGGGCGGTGTCCGGCGGCATCCAGACCGCGCGTTGCGGCGGCACGACCCAGGTGGCATCGCGCGTGTCGACCGTCATGACGCCGCGCGCGGCGTAGACCAGCTGGAAGCGCGGATGGCTGTGCCAGTCGATCTCGTGCGCGGGCGGCAGGTCGCGCGCCAGCGCGATCACGGGCCGCGGCACGGACATGTAGGCGTTGGCGGCTTGTCTCATTCGCGACAGCCATTGTCCGGCGGTCGCGCGACGGACGCAAGGCGGGCCGCTACGATGCGCGCCATGGACCGTCGCTGGCTCGTGCCGTTCATCAATCTCGGGCACTTCATCGACCACCTGGCGATGCTCATCTTCCCGACGGTGGTGCTCTCGCTCGCGCGGCAATGGGAGCGCCCCTATTCCGAGGTGCTGCCGCTCGCGCTGGGCGGCTTCATCGCCTTCGGCGTGTTCTCGCTGCCGTCCGGCTGGCTCGCGGACCACTGGAGCCGCTACAAGATGATGCTGGTGTTCTTCTTCGGCATCGGCGCCTCGCTCTTCCTCACCGGGTTCGCGCGCGAGCCCTGGCAGGTCGCGCTCGGGCTCGGCGCGGTGGGCATGTTCGCCGCCATCTACCACCCCGTCGGCATCGCGATGCTCGTCGCGAAGCCCGAGAAGATGGGCATGGCGCTCGGCTGGAACGGCCTGTTCGGCAACCTCGGGCTCGCCGCGGCGGCGATCGTCTCCGGCGCCCTCATGGACCTGTGGAGCTGGCGCGCGGCGTTTTTCATCCCGGGCGTCGTCGCGATGGCGGCGGGCGCGGGGTTCGCGCTCCTCGTCGAGGATCCCGGCCCGGTGGCGAAGCGCTCGAAGAGCATCGGCCTGCACATCGACGGCCGCACCATGGCGCGCATCTTCGCGATCCTCGTGGTCGCGACGGCCTGCGGCGGCGTCATCTTCAACTCGACCACGGTCGCGATGCCGAAGGTCTTCGACGAGCGGCTGCGCGCGCTCACGCAGACGAGCCTCGGGATCGGCGCGCTGGTCGCCGCGGTCTACACGACGGCCGCCTTCGCGCAGGTCGTCATGGGGACGCTCATCGACCGCTTCGAGCTGCGCCGCCTGATGATCGGCGTCGCGCTGCTGCAGATCCCGCTCCTCGCGCTCGCCGCCAACCTCGACGGCTGGCCGATGCTCGCGGCGGCGTTCTTCATGATGCTCGCGGTGTTCGGGCAGATCCCGCTCAACGACGCCATCGTCGGCAGGTACTGCGCCGACGAGTACCGCGCGCGCGTGTACGCCGCGCGCTACGTGGTGACGTTCACCGTGGCGGCGGTCGCAGTGCCGCTGATCTCGCTCCTGCACCGCACCGAAGGCGGGTTCCGCAACGTGTTTCTCGTGCTCGCGGCGATCGCGGGCGGGATGCTGCTCGCGTCGTTCTTCTTCCCGTCGAGGCTCTCGCTTACGCGAGCGCCGTCGGTTGCGCCAGCGACCTGACGAGGCGCTCTTTCCCGGTGAAGACGAGGTAGTGCCGGCCGCTCGCGCGGCCGAGCATCGTGAGCCCGACCTTGCGCGCCACGCTGTAGCCCATGTGCGTGAGCCCGGAGCGCGAGACGAGGAACGGGATGCGCATCTGCGCGCATTTGATGACCATCTCGGAGGTGAGCCGGCCGGTGGTGTAGAACACCTTGTCCGCGCCGTCGAGGTCCTCGAGCCACATCCGTCCGGCGATCGCATCCACCGCGTTGTGCCGGCCGACGTCCTCGATGAACATCAGGATCTCGCCCTGCGTCGTCGCGAGCGCGCAGCCGTGCACTGCGCCCGCCTGCTTGTAGATGGTCTCGTGCCGGCGCACGCGCTCGAGGAGCTCGAAGAGGCGCGCATCCGTCATCCGCACGTCGTCCCGCAGCCGGATGTCGTCGATCTCCGCCATCAGGTCGCCGAACACGGTGCCCTGGCCGCAGCCGGTCGTGACGGTCTTCTTGTCCAGCTTGCCTTCGAGGGGCGTGTTGCCGCGGGAAACCACCGCGACGGAATCGGTTTCCCAGTCCACCTGGACCGAGGCGATCTCGTCGATCGAGCGCACCAGGCGCTGATTGCGCAGGTAGCCGAGGGCGAGCGCCTCGGGCGCGTGGCCGAGCGTCATGAGGGTGACGATCTCGCGCTTGTCGAGGTAGAGCGTCAGCGGATGCTCGCCCGCGATCGAGGTCGGCACCATCTCGCCGCGCTCGTTGAACGCTTCCACCTCCGTGGTCGCCGGCCGGGCCGCGTTGGTGATGACCGGCTTAGCCACCGATGTAGGACATCTCGACTTTGGGCAGCCGCGCCGTTTCCTGAGTGCGAATCTCGGAATAGCGATCATCGCGCGCCTGCCACACCGCTGCGATCTCGTCGCGGATCTCGTCGTCGCTCGCGCCGCCGCGCAGGAGCGCCTTGAGGTCGTGGCCCGACTGCGCGAAAAGGCAGGTGAAGAGCGAGCCCTCGGTGGAGAGCCGCATCCGGGTGCAGCTCGAGCAGAAGGCCTGCGTGACCGAGGAGATGACGCCGATCTCGCCCGCGCCGTCCACGTAGCGCCAGCGCTCGGCCACCTCGCCGGGATAGCTCGCGTCGACCGGCGCGAGCGGCCAGCGCTCCGAGATGCGCCGCACGACCTCGGCGGAAGGAATCACGTCGTCCATGCGCCAGCCGTTCGAGCTGCCGACGTCCATGTATTCGATGAAGCGCACGACGTGGCCGCTGCCGCGCCAGCGCTCGGCCATGCGCACCAGGTCGTGGTCGTTCACGCCGCGCTTCACCACGGTGTTGATCTTGACCGGCAGGCCTTGCGCCGCCGCGGCATCGATGGCCTCGATCACCCTGGCGACGGGGAAGTCCGCGTCGTTCATCGCTTTGAACGTGGCGTCGTCGAGCGAGTCGAGGCTCACGGTGACCCGGTGCAGCCCGGCGGCCTTGAGCGCCCGCGCCTGCTTCGCGAGCAGCGAGCCGTTGGTGGTCAGCGTGACTTCCACATCGAGCGCGGACAGCATCGCGACCAGGCGATGCAGCTCGCGGCGCACGAGCGGCTCGCCGCCCGTCAGCCGGATCTTGCGCACGCCGAGCTGCGCGAAAATGCCCGCGAGGCGCGCGATCTCCTCGAAGCTCAGGATCGCGCTGTGCGGCAGGAACGGGTGGTCCGCGTCGAACACCGCGCGCGGCATGCAGTAGACGCAGCGGAAATTGCAGCGGTCGGTGACCGAGATGCGCAGGTCGCGCATCGGCCGGCCGCGCGCATCGACCAGCCTTCCGCCGGTGAAACGCGGCGCCGCGCCCCGCGGCGAGCGTGCCTGCAGCTGAAGTGGAATGACCTTGTTCGGCATGCGCTTTTTCCCAAGAAAATCATAGCAGAAAGGCGATCTGCGCTATAGTTGTGCACGCGCCTTCCTATGCTGCAAACAGCCATCAAATCCGTCGCGGTCGTGATGCAGCGACGCGCGATCAGCAATCGCTGGCAGAGCGAAGTGTGGGAGGCGCTCGCCGTGCTGGACGACTATTCCGGCCCGCGCGAGCCGCGCCGGCTGGTGGAAACGGCCGAGTCGTTGCAATGGCTCTATCCCGCGCTCGAGCTCAGGCTGCATCTTTCGGAAGCCGAGGGCTACTACCACAACGTATCGGCGAAGGAGCCGAAGGTGTTCGTCCTGTGGCGCATGGAGGAGGGCCGCGCGGTGCCGCAGTTCGCCACGGTGAGCTACGACGAGGCGAGCCGCTGGATGGACGGCGGCGAGCAGGTGGATCCGGTGCCGATGCCGGCCTCGGTGTTTGCCTGGGTCGGCGAATTCGTCGAGCAGAACTATCGGCCGGCGCCGAAGAAGCGCATCAAGCCGCAGTCATTCCTTTCGCCGAAGGATCGCGCACGGTGAGCGAGGATTTTTTCCGTCGCTGGTCGCGCCTCAAGCGGGCACAAACGGCCGACGCAGCCGCGCCGGAACCCGCGCCTGCGCCGCAACTGCCGCCTCTGGACAGCCTCACGTTCGAGTCGGATTTCAAGGCCTTCATGCACTCCAAGGTCGAGGAGGGCGTGAAGCGCGCAGCGCTGAAGAAGCTGTTCTCGGACCCGCGCTTCAACGTCATGGATGGCCTCGATACGTACATCGACGACTACACCAAGGCCGAGCCGATCGGCGAGGAGTTGCTCGCGACCCTCGAGCATGCGCGCCGCGCGCTCGTTCTGCCGCCGCCGGAGAAGGCGGAGGAGCAGAAGCCGGACGGCGGGCCGAGCGAAGAGCGGGCCGTGTCGGAAAGCAAAGATGGCGATCCAGGACAAGACGCTTAAGGTCTGTAACTGCAACAAGACTGCGCCCATCGACGCGGCGGCGCTTGCCCAGGCGCTCAAGATCGGCCCGGTTACGGTGCACACGGAGCTCTGCCGCAAGCAGGCGGCCGAGTTCCAGCGCTCGCTCGGCGATGCCGAGCTGCTCGTCGGCTGCACCCAGGAGGCGCCGCTTTTCACCGAGCTTGCCGACGCGGCAGGCTCCAAGGTGGAGCTTCGCTTCATCAACCTGCGCGAGCAGGCGGGATGGTCTGCGCAGGCTAAGGCGGCGACGCCGAAGATCGCCGCGCTGCTCGCCGCCGCGGCGCTTCCTGAGCCCGAGCCCGTGCCGAACGTCGAATACCGCTCGGCGGGCGAGGTGCTCGTGATCGGGCCGTCCGCAGCCGCGCTCGCCTGGGCGGCGCGGCTCGCGCAGAACCCGGGCCTCGCGCCCAGCGTGCTGGTCACGCGCCAGGAGGGCGGCGAGCTCACGGCCGAGCGGAGTTTCCCGGTCTGGAGCGGAAAGCCGCTGCGGCTCGAGGGCTGGCTCGGCGCGTTCCAGGCCGAGTGGACTCAGGAAAATCCGATCGACCTCGAGCTCTGCACGCGCTGCAACGCCTGCGTGCAGGCCTGCCCCGAAGGCGCGATCGGCTTCGGCTACCAGGTGGACGCGGACAAGTGCAAGGCGCATCGCAAGTGCGTCGTCGCCTGCGGCGCGATCGGCGCGATCGACTTCTCGCGCAGCGAGGTGCGGCGCGAGGAAAGCTTCGACCTGGTGCTCGACCTTTCGCGCGAGCCGCTTCTCAGGCAGCCGGACCTGCCGCAGGGCTACTTCGCGCCGGGCGACGACCCGCTCGAGCAGGCGCTTGCCGCCGCGAAGCTCGCGCAGATGGTGGGCGAGTTCGAGAAGCCGCGCTTCTTCGCCTACAAGGAGAAGATCTGCGCGCACGCGCGCTCCGGCATCGAGGGCTGCACGCGCTGCATCGAGGTTTGCTCCACCGGCGCCATCCGCCCGGACGGCGACCACGTCCGCGTCGAGCCGCACCTGTGTGCCGGGTGCGGCGGCTGCGCGACGGTGTGCCCGTCCGGCGCGATGACCTATGTCTACCCGAAGCCGGCCGACATCGGTCTGCGCCTGAAGACGCTGCTCTCGACGTATCGGGAAGCGGGCGGGCGCGACGCCTGCATCGTGGTCCACGACGACCAGGGCCGCGCGCTCGTACACGAGGCCGGACGTAACGCGATGCGCGGCGGCAAGGGGCTGCCTGCGAGGGCGATCCCGCTCGAGGTGTTCCATGCGGCCTCCGTCGGCATCGACCTGCTTCTCGCGGCGATCTGCTACGGCGCAAGCCAGGCAGTCATCGTCTGCACCCGGCCGCATTACGCCGCGGCGCTGAGAGAGCAGATGGCGCTCGCGGAGTCGGTGCTCCAGGGCCTCGGCTACGAAGGCCGGCACTTCGCGCTCCTGGAAGGGGAGCTCGAAAGCGCGCTTTGGTCGCTGCAGCCGGCCGGCACGGTGGCTCAGCCGGCGGCGTTCAATCTCTCGGCGGAAAAGCGCACCAGCCTCGATTTCGAATTCGACCATCTCCTGAGGCACGCCCCGGCGCCAGCGGAAGTCATTCCCCTGGCAAAAGGCGCGCCGTTCGGCGCGCTCGCGATCAACAAGGGCACGTGCACGCTGTGCAAGGCCTGCATCGGTGCCTGCCCCGAGGGCGCGCTGCTCGACGCGGCCGAGGCGCCGCAACTGCGTTTCATCGAGCGCAACTGCGTGCAGTGCGGGCTGTGCGCCGAGACTTGCCCCGAGGACGCGATCGAGCTCGTGCCGCGGCTGTTGCTTGCGCCGGTTGCGAAGCAGCCGGTGGTGCTCAACGAGGCCGAGCCGTTCCACTGCGTGCGTTGCGGCAAGCCGTTCGGCACGCGGCAGATGGTGGACAGCATGCTCGGCCGGCTCGGCGGCCACTCCATGTTCCCCGGCGCCTCGGGGCTGCGGCGGCTGCAGATGTGCGGCGATTGCCGCGTGGTCGACATGATGGAGAACAAGTCGGAGCCGACCATCTTCGACTACACGGGCAAGAAGTAAGGGCAATGCTCACCGCCGAGGAAGCGGGCCGCGCCCACTTGTATGCGTTGCTGGGGCGGCTCTTCTACGCGCCTCCGGATGCGGCGCTGCTGCGAGCGCTCGCGACGTCGGGCGAACTCGATGGCGCGGAGGGTGCGCTCAAGGCGGCCTGGCGAGAGCTCGCCGCCGGCGCTGCGGCCGCGGACCCCGAGGCCGTGCGCTATGAGTACGACCGCGCTTTCGTCGGGGTGGGCAAGGCGCCTGTCACACTCTATACCTGCGCCTATTCCATCCGCTTCACCAACGAAGTGCCGCTGGTCGCGCTGCGCGAGGAACTGGCGGCCCTGGGGGTGGCGCGTCGTCCGGACGCGAACGAACCGGAGGATCACATCGCGGCGCTGTGCGAAGTGATGCGCCATCTGATCGAGCAGTCCGATCTTCAGGTGCAGAAGCGCTTCTTCGAGCGGTGGATCCGGCCCACCGCGGGGTCGTTGTGCGCCGCAATATCCGCTTCCGCCGAGACCGCGTTCTACAAGCATGCGGCTCAGCTTCTGAACGCCGTGTGCAGCGTCGAGCATACGGCGTTCGATATGATCTAGAATCGTCCATAGTTTGATGGAGTGCTGGAGAAGTCGCCGCCTAAGAGCGGCGAACACACACCTAACAGGAGGCAGCTCATGACCGAGCGAACGAAGCGTCTCTCCCGCCGCAACTTCCTTCTGGCCGTCGGCGCCGGCGGCGCGGCCACCGCGGCGGCGGTCGTGGCCACCAAGCCCGCCGCCGTCTCGACCGGCGACAAGCAGGACAAGCGTGCGACGCGCGGCTACCAGTCGAGCGAGCACGTCAACAACTACTACCGCACCACCAAGGTCTGAGGAGACCGTCATGCTGCTGACGAGAAAAACCGACGCTGCGGCGCCGTCGCGCCCGCATTCCCGTCTCGCCCGCGCGCTGCAGCCCGGCCTCGCCAAGACGATGGACCGGCGCACGTTCCTGAAGCGCTCCGGCGTTTCCGCCGGCGCCGCCGCGGTCGCTTCGCAGCTGCCGTACAACCTGATCGGCAAGGCCGAGGCCGCCGGCGAGGGCGCGAAGCAGGTCGAGGTGCACCGCACCGTCTGCACGCACTGCTCGGTGGGCTGCGCGATCGACGCCGTGGTCGAGAACGGCGTCTGGGTGCGCCACGAGCCGGTGTTCGACTCGCCCCTCAACTTGGGCGCGCACTGCGCGAAGGGCGCGTCGATCCGCGAGCACGGCATCACGCATGACTCGCACCGCCTGAAGAGCCCGATGAAGCTGCAGGACGGCAAGTGGACCAAGATCTCCTGGGACCAGGCCTACGACGAGATCTCCAAGAAGCTGCTGCAGATCCGAAAGGAGAGCGGGCCGGACGCGACCTTCTGGATCGGCTCCTCGAAGCACAACAACGAGCAGTCGTACCTGCTCTGCAAGTGGGTGCGCCTCTTCGGCACCAACAACACCGACCACCAGGCGCGCATCTGCCACTCGACGACCGTCGCCGGCATCGCGAACACCTGGGGCTACGGCGCGATGACCAACTCCTACAACGACGAGCAGAACTCGAAGTGCCTGCTGTTCTTCGGCTCGAACGCCGCCGAGGCGCATCCGGTCTCGATGCTGCACACGCTGCACGCGAAGGAGAACGGCGCGAAGGTCATCGTCGCGGATCCGCGCTACACGCGCACCGCCGCAAAAGCGGACAAGTACGTGCGCGTGCGTTCCGGCGCGGACGTCGCGTTCCTCTTCGGCCTGCTGTATCACATCTTCAAGAACGGCTGGGAGGACAAGCAGTACATCCACGACCGGGTCTACGGCATGGACAAGGTCAGGGAAGAAGTCATGGCGAAGTACACGCCGCAGGCGGTGCTCGAAGTGACCGGCGTTCCCGAGCAGGAAATGTACGAGGTGGCGAAGATCCTGGCGGAGAACCGCCCGGGCTTCATCATCTGGGCGATGGGCCAGACGCAGCACACCAACGGCAACGCCATCGTGCGCGCGAGCGCGGTCCTCATGCTCGCGCTCGGCAACGTCGGGCGCTCCGGCGGCGGCACCAACATCTACCGCGGCCACGACAACGTGCAAGGCGCGACCGACATCGGGCCCAACCCGGATTCGCTGCCGGGCTACTACGGCCTGCTGCCAGGGTCCTTCGCGCATTGGGCCAAGGTCTGGAACGTCGACCTGGACTGGCTGAAGAAGCAATACGCTTCCGAAGCGCTGATGGGCAAGCCCGGCATCACCGTCTCGCGCTGGATCGACGCGGTGACGGAAAAGACGGAGAACATCGACCAGGACAACAATGTCCGGGCGGTGATCTACTGGGGCCACGCGCCCAACTCGCAGAACCGCGGCCTCGAGATGCTTGAGGCGATGAAGAAGCTCGACCTGATGGTAGTGATCGATCCATATCCGTCGGCGACCGCGGCGATGTTCGCCATGGCGAAGAAGGACGGCGCCTACCTGCTGCCGGCAGCCACTCAGCTCGAGACCTCGGGCAGCGTGACTGCCTCGAACCGCTCGCTCCAGTGGCGCGAGAAGGTGATCGACCCGCTGTTCGACTCGCGCACCGACCAGATGATCATGTACCAGCTCGCGCAGAAGCTCGGCTTCGCCGACCAGCTCCTCGGCAAGAAGGACGGCAAGCAGAACATCAAGCTGGTGAAGGGCAAGGGCGGGATGGAGGAGCCGGACATCGAGGACATCACGCGCGAATTCAACCGCGGCTCCTGGACCATCGGCTACACAGGGCAGTCGCCCGAGCGGCTGCAGGCGCACATGCGCAACATGCATGTGTTCGATGTAAAGACGCTGCGCGCGCGCGGCGGCAAGGACGCCAAGACCGGCTATGACCTGACGGGCGACTACTTCGGCCTGCCGTGGCCCTGCTACGGCACGCCGGAGATCAAGCATCCGGGCTCGCCCAACCTGTACGACAGCTCCAAGCACATGATGGACGGCGGCGGCGTGTTCCGTGCCAACTTCGGCGTCGAAAAGGACGGCGTCAATCTCCTTGCCGAGGACGGAATCTGCTCCAAGGGCTCGGACATCACGACCGGGTATCCCGAGTTCGACCATGTGCTGGTGAAGAAGCTCGGCTGGTGGGACGAGCTCACCGACGACGAGAAGAAGGCGGCCGAGGGCAAGAACTGGAAGACCGACCTCTCCGGCGGCATCCAGCGGGTCGTGATGAAGCACGGCTGCCATCCGTTCGGCAATGCCAAGGCGCGCGCGGTGGTGTGGAACTTTCCCGACGGCGTGCCGCTCCATCGCGAGCCGCTCTATACGCCGAAGCCCGAGCTGATCGACAAGTGGCCGACGCATGACGACGTCAAGGTTCTGTGGCGCCTGCCGACGCTCTTCAAGACGGTGCAGCAGAAGAACAAGGACGCGGTGAAGCAGTTCCCGCTCATCCTCACTTCGGGCCGCCTGGTCGAGTACGAGGGCGGCGGAGACGAGACGCGCTCCAACCCGTGGCTCGCCGAGCTGCAGCAGAACAACTTCGTCGAGATCAATCCCAAGGCGGCGGCCGACCGCGGCATCCGCGACGGCGAATGGGTCTGGGTGCAGACGCCGACGGGGGCGAAGCTCAAGGTGAAGGCGCAGGTCACCGAGCGGGTGGGGCCCGACACCTGCTTCATCCCGTTCCACTTCGCCGGCTGGTGGCAGGGGCAGGACATGCTGCCCTACTACCCGGAGGGCGCGGCGCCGATCGTGCGCGGCGAAGCCGTCAACACTGCAACGACGTACGGCTATGACCGCGTGACGTTGATGCAGGAAACCAAGACCACGCTGTGCCAAGTGGCTAAGGCCTAGGAGAACGCCATGGCGAGAATGAAATTCCTGTGCGACGCCGAGCGCTGCATCGAGTGCAACGGCTGCGTCACCGCCTGCAAGCAGGAGAACGAGGTGCCCTGGGGCGTGAACCGGCGCCGGGTCGTGACCATCAACGACGGCATCGTCGGCGCGGAGAAGTCGATCTCGGTCGCGTGCATGCACTGCTCGGACGCGCCGTGCATGGCGGTGTGCCCGGTCGACTGCTTCTACCGCACCGATGACGGCGTGGTGCTGCACGACAAGGACCTGTGCATCGGTTGCGGCTACTGCTTCTACGCCTGCCCGTTCGGCGCGCCGCAGTTCCCGCAGGCGGGCGCCTTCGGCCTGCGCGGCAAGATGGACAAGTGCACCTTCTGCGCCGGCGGCCCGGAGCCCGACCGCAGCGAGGCCGAGTTCCAGAAATACGGCCGCAACCGCCTCTCCGAGGGCAAGCTCCCGGCGTGCGCCGAGATGTGCTCCACCAAGGCGCTGCTCGGCGGCGACGGCGACGTGATCGCGGACATCTATCGCGATCGCGTGCTTCGCCGCGGCAAGGGCTCCGAGGTCTGGGGCTGGGGCACGGCGTATGGTCCGGGCCGTCCGGGCGCGCAACCTCCGCAACAGCCGGCGACCAAGTCATGAGCAGGCTCCTCGTCGTTTTCGTCGCCCTCTTCGGGCTCGCGGCCTGCGGGGAGAAAGAGCAGGTCGTGGTCTACAAGCAGGGCAAGTACCAGGGCAAGCCCGACGGCCGCTCCTGGGACAACGAACCCCTCGCGTACGGCAACGCCAAGTGGACCAAGGGCGACCGTGCGAGCTGGGAGGCGGAAATCAAGGCGCGCAACGACACCCAGAACGAGAACAAGCGCATCGGCAACTAGCAGGAGGATCGGCATGCGGCGTTTCCTTGGCTTCCTGGCGGGCGTTTCGCTTTTCGCGGCGGGCAGCGCCGTCGCGCAGAACCCGGAGCAGCCTGCCGCCGGGCCCCAGGCGGAGCAGCAGCGCCAGCAGACCCAGCCGCTGAACAACGCTCCCGTGTGGCGCGACGTGCGCTCGGGCCAGCAGAACACCACCACGGTCATCGGCCGCGAAACGAGCGTGCTGGTGAACTCGGCGGGAGATACCTGGCGGCGCGTGCGCAACGGTCCGGTGACGTTCTACGGCGGCTGGCTGCTGGTCCTCGCCGTGCTCGCCATGGCCGCCCTGTTTTCCGCCAAGGGCCCGGTGAAGCTGCACGAGCCGCTCAGCGGCCGCAAGATGCTGCGCTTCACCTTCTTCGAGCGCACGGTGCACTGGTCCGCGGCGATCAGCTTCTGCATCCTCGGGCTCTCGGGCCTCATCATGCTCTTCGGCAAGCACGTGCTGCTGCCCGTCATCGGCTACACGCTGTTCGCCTGGCTGACGCTCCTCGGCAAGAACCTGCACAACTTCATCGCGCCGCTGTTCATCGCGTCGGTGCTCGTGATGGTGCCGATGTGGCTGCGCGACAACCTCTTCAAGGCGTACGACTGGCAGTGGTTCCGGCGCGCATGGGCTTTCTTTGCGCGCAGCGAGCACATTCCTTCCGGGCGCTTCAACGCCGGGGAAAAGGCGTGGTTCTGGGGCGGCGTGCTTCTCCTGAGCATCGCCATGGCCTGGAGCGGCGTCGTGCTGCTCTTCCCGAACTTCGACCAGACGCGCGGCACCATGCAGGTCGCGTGGATCTGGCACGCCTCGGCGGCGATGCTCTACATCGCCGCGGCGCTCGGCCACATCTACATGGGAACGATCGGCGTGCAGCACTCGTACGAGAACATGCGGCACGGGTACGCCGACGAGACCTGGGCGAAGGAGCACCACGAGATCTGGTATCGCGAGGTGAAGTCCGGCGAGCGCGCGCCGGCCGGCGGTGCCGTGCCCGCGGGCGCGCCCCACATGAAGGAGAAGTCATGAGACACATCCTGATCGCGCTCGCCGCCGGCCTCGCGCTCGCCACGGCAGCGCAGGCCAAGCTGCCGCCCCCGCCCGCGAAAAGCGACGCCGAGAAGGCGGCCGAGGCGGAGAAGGCGAAGGCTGCCAAGGACAAGGAGGCCAAGGAGCTTGGCGAGGCGCAGGACAAGGCCGTGGCGAACTACAAGAAGAGCCACGCCACGATGGACGGCAAGGGCGCCGCGAAAAAGTAACGGTTGCAGGAGGAGCGAGGCGGAAGGGCGCGCGGTTGGCGCCCTTTCTTTTTTAGCGCGAGGCGACGGCGGCGACTTCGCGCTTGAGCAGCTCGCGCATGCTGCGGTTGCGGTTCTGCAGGTCGCGCGCGAGCTGCACCGCCACCATGTAGAAGAGGTGATGGCCCAGCTGGGGCGCGACCTGGACGAGCTGGTCGAAATCCTCGCGCGACAGCGACGCCGCGCTCACCTGCGAGGCGGCGGTGCAGGTCGCCGCCGCCGGCATCTGGCTGACGAGCGAAAGCAGGCCGAAGAGCTCCCCGGCGTGCAGCTCCTTCACTTCCTGCGAAAGGCCGGCGATCTCGTCCTTCTGGGTGACGCGCACGTTGCCGTCGAGCAGGATGTGCATCGCGCTTCCCGGCTCGCCCTGCTGCGTGAAGGCGTGACCTTCGGGGAACGTGGCGACCTTCAGCACGCCCTCCAGCGTGAGGATCTCCTCGGGCGAGAAGCCGCTGAAGCTCGGCAGGTTGCGCAGGAAGGTCCGAAGGTCCATGCGACGGTCAGCGCCCGAAGAAGGACGCGAGCCAGTTTTGCCCGCCGCCCGTCGGCACGGGCTGGGTGGCGGCGAGCGAGTCGCCGACCTGCTCGACCGTGATCGGGCGGCGGCTGACGTCGTTGGAGGCGCGCAGGCGAGCCGCGAGCATCGAGACGAGCTCGCGCAGCATCGCGGCGGCGATCGCTTCGTTGCGCGTGATGAGCTCCTCGAAGGCCTGGTGCTTGAGGCGCGCGAGCTTCACCGCCGTGTCCGAGCGCACCGTCGAGCTTGCGAGCATCTCGCCCGAGAGCACCGAGACCTCGCCCAGCCACTCACCCGGCCCGAGGCGGCCGAGCAATATCGAGCGGCCGTCCTCCTCGATGAGGATCGAGACCTGGCCGTCGAGCACGAAATAGAGCGAGTCGACCGGCATTCGGTCGCGGATGATGCGCCGCCCCGCGGGCAGCTCGAGCAGCGTCATGGCGCGGGTGAGCAGCGCCAGGTTCTGCGGCCCGAGCGACGCGGCGAGCGCGGGAAAGCGGTCGGCGAACTGCTGCATTGGCCGCTAGGGTCGCACGGCGCCGCCCGCCCGGGCAAGCCGCCGGGGCTCTCCCTTGTGACGAAAGCCACGTCGCGCCGCTGCGGTTCGCTACAATCGCGGCGGGGGGTTCGTCCGGAAATCAACGAGGGGGGGACGGCGGATGCGCAGCCGGCTGTGGGTATGCGCCGCGATGCTGGGGATGTGCGCGCAGGCGCTCGGGCAAGCCCAGCCGCAGGCGTTTCAGGCGGGCATTGCGGCAGAGCGGCGAGGCGACTACGCCGGCGCGATGGCAGCCTGGCGGCCGCTTGCCGAGCAGGGCAATTCCAACGCCCAGAACAACCTCGGCTATCTCTATGAGAACGGTCGCGGCGTGCCGCGCGACTATGCCGCAGCAGCGTCCTGGTACCGCCGGGCGGCGGAGCTCGGCAATGCCACTGCCCAGAACAACCTCGGCGTCCTGTATGAGAAAGGCCTGGGGGTCGGGCGGGATCCGGCCGAGGCAGCGCGCTGGTATGAGCGTGCCGCGAGCCGCGGCGAGCCGAACGCCGTAAACAATCTTGGCGTCCTGTATGAACGCGGGATCGGCGTATCGCAGAACATCGAGCGTGCCGCGGCGCTCTATCGTCAGGCCGCCGGCAAGGGGAACGTGCGCGCCCAGAACAACCTGGGCGTGCTCTACGAAAAAGGACAGGGCGTTCCGCGGGACCTGAAAGCGGCTGCGAGCTGGTACCTGCGCGCCGCGCAGGCGGGCAATTCCCAGGCAATGAACAACATCGGCGTTCTGTACGCGAACGGCAGCGGCGTGCCCGCCGACATCGTCCGGGCGACGTTCTGGTTCAACCTGGCCGCATCGGAAGGGAACGCCAACGGCGCGACCAACCGCGACAGCACCTCCCGCCGCCTGACGGTGCAGCAGCGCGAGCAGGTCGAGCGGCTGCTTTCCGAGTGGCGCGCCGCGCACTCGCGCTGATCTGCTGGGCGGCGCTCGCGCTGCTGCTCGGCCCCGGTGCCGCGCTCGCGCAGGCGCAGCCGCCCACGCCGGGCACGGTGCTCGAGACCGTGCCGCCGCGGCGGGCGCCGCCGCCCGGCCCGGCGCAGCTGCTCTTCCCGCGGGACGAGCAGCGCCCGGCGGCGGACACCGGCGGGCCGCGCTTCACGGTCTACGGCTTCGAATTCACCGGCAACACCGTGTTCCCGGAGGCCCGGCTGCGCCGGGTGGTCGAGCGCTACGTCGACCTCGAGCTCAACCTGTTCGAGCTGAACAGCGCTGCCGACGCGGTCACGCGCTTTTACCGCCGGCAGGGATATCCAGTCGCGCGCGCGATCATCCCGGCGCAGCGCGTCACCGACGGCGTCGTGCATATCGAGGTGGTGGAAGGGCGCATCGGCAAGGTGCGCTTCGACGGCAACCGTCGCTACAGCGACGCCACTCTGCGCGCGCGAATGGCGACGCTTACCTCGGGCCGGGTAGTGACGCTGGACGAGCTGGAGCGCGCGCTGCTCCTCCTGAACGATCTACCCGGGCTCACCGCGCGTGCCACGCTCGAGCCCGGCACCGAGTTCGGCGCGACCGACGTCGTGGTCAAGGTCGAGGAAAAGCCCGTGGACGTGGCGCTGCAGCTCTCCAACACCGGCCGGCGCGAGGTCGGCACGATCCGGCTCGACGCCGGGGCGAGCCTCGACAATCCGCTCGGCTTCGGCGATCAGATCAGCGTGCGCGACGTGCGCTCGGAGGGCGGTCTCTTCGAGTACAAGCGGATCGGCTACAGCGCGCCGCTCGGCGCAAGCGGCCTGCGCGTATCCGCGGCGCGCTCCACGGTCGAGTACCGCGTCGCCGGGGACTTCGACGCCCTCGGCATCCGCGGCAATGTGCAAGGCAGCGAGGTCGGGCTGTCCTATCCCCTGGTCCGCGGTCGCAGCCGCAACATCATCGGCAATCTCGGCCAGCGTTATACGAAGACCGAGCAGACCGCGCTCGGCACCCCGGTGTCGCAGGGCTCGCTGCGCCTGCTGACCGCGTCCGTCAACGCGAGCTGGGTGCATTCAGACTCCTCCGCCAGCACGCTGAACGCCGGCTATTCCGGCAACGGACGTCCCAATCCGGGGCCGGTGGCGACTCCGGACGCCCTCACGGCGCAGTACAACCTCGAGTACACCTACCTCACCGGCCTTTCGCCGCACTGGGACCTCTTCCTGCGCGGGCAGCTGGTGAAGACCAAGGGCGCAGCGCCCGACACGGAGAAATTCGGCCTCGGCGGGCCCGACAGCGTGCGCGCCTACCGCAGCGCCGAGCTGCGCGGCGACAACGGCTGGCTGCTGGTCTCGGAGCTGCGGCGCCAGTTCATCGTCGCCGACGTGCCGGCGGTGGCGACGCTGTTCTACGACTGGGGCGGAGTGAATAACCAGGGCTTCGCCGGCCAGGACAAGCTGCAGGGCGTCGGTGCGGGCGTCACGGCCTACCCGGCACGCAGCCTCCGCCTCCAGGCGCAGATCGCGACGCCTTTCCAGAGCCGCACGCCCGCCGACGGCGAGCGCACGCGGGTCTGGCTCTCGCTCACCGTGCAATTTTGACGCGGCTCTGCGGAATGTCCTTTCGGCTTTCGCGCGGCCCCTTTAGACTGCAGGAAGAACTAGCGGCACGGGGGGGCGCTTGCCCGTTGTAGGGGAAAGATTCGGCGGGAAGCACAATGCGCTCGGCTTGGCGGTGGCCGCGGCGCTTGCGCCCGTCCTCGCCTCGGCGCAGGTCCCGACCGGCGGCAGCGTAACCGCCGGCAGCGCGCGAATCACCCAGCCCACGGCGTCGAGCCAGGTCGTCGACCAGTCCTCGAGCCGCGCGATCATCGACTGGCAGAGCTTCTCCATCGGGCGCAGCAACTCGGTGGTCTTCCATCAGCCCGACGCCGCGTCGGTGACCCTGAACCGGGTGGTGGGCGCCGACCCTTCGCGCATCCTCGGCTCGCTGAGCGCGAACGGCCAGGTCTTCCTCGTCAACCCGAACGGCGTCTACTTCGGCCGCGGCGCCAGCGTCGACGTCGCGGGCCTCGTCGCTTCGACGCTCGACATCCGCAATGACGATTTCCTCGCCGGGCGATACGTCTTCTCCCCGCGCGAGGGCGCGCCGGCCGGTGCCGCCGTGGTGAATCGCGGCATGCTGAGCGCCGTCCCCGGAGGCTACGTCGTGCTCGCCGGCGACCGGGTCGCGAACCGCTACGAGGGTCTGGTGACGGCGCGCCTCGGCACCGTGGCGCTCGCCTCGGGCAGCCGTGTCACCCTGGACATCGCCGGAAACAGCCTGGTCAACCTCTCGCTGGACGCGCCGACCGCCAGTCGCCTCGGCGGCGCGCTGAACGCCGGAACGCTCGCCGCGGAGGGCGGGCGCGTCATCATGAGCGCGATGGCGGCGCGCGACGTCGCCGGGACGGTCGTCAACAACACCGGCATCGTGCGCGCCACCAGCATCGAGCGCGAGGGCGGCGCCATCGTCCTCACCGGCAGCGGCGGTGACGTCGCGGTGGCCGGCACGCTCGACGCGAGCGGGACATCGGGCGGCGCCGTGAAGATCGACGCCGGTAGTGGCACGGCGATCGTTTTGGGCCAGGTAGCCGCAACGGGCGGACAGAATGGCGGCGGCACCATCACCGTCACCGGTCAGCGCGTCGGCATCTTCAGCGGCGCATCTCTCGACGCGTCCGGCGCCGCGGGCGGCGGTACCGTGCTCGTCGGCGGCGACGCGCACGGGGCGAATCCGAACGTCGCCAATTCCCAGCGTACTTATGTCGCGGCCTCTGCGATCCTGCGCGCGGACGCCGGGAAGTCCGGCGACGGCGGCAAGATCGTCGTTTGGTCCGACGGCTCGACTCGCTTCGACGGGACGGCCAGCGCGCGGGGCGGCGCGGCATCCGGCGACGGCGGTTTCGTCGAGATCTCGGGCAAGCAATCGCTGCTCATGGACGGAAAGGCGGATACCCGGGCGCCAAACGGCAAGTCCGGCACGCTTCTGCTCGATCCTTCGACGCTCACCATTACGGATGCGGCGGACGGCACCGGCTCGCTCGACGGCGAGTTGACTCCGAATACGGACGGCGATCTGCTCGCGGCGGTGGCCGACGCCGGAGGCAACACCGTATCGCGCGGTCAGCTCGAGGCGTTCAACGCCACGACCAACATCACGCTCGAAGCCACCGGCCAGATCACCGTCAACAACATGGCCGCCGACAAGATCAATCTCGCCACCGGGTCCGGCAATACCTTCACGCTGCGCTCCACGACATCCGGCGGCATCACATTTGCGGACACGAACGACGAAATCGTCACGGCTGGCGGAAATATCAGCCTGCGCGCGGAAGGCACCGGCGCGATCACTAGCCTGGGCAAGCTGACCTCCAACGGCGGGAATATCACCGTCTTTGCCGCCGCGGGCGGAGGCGCCTCGACCCCGCTGTCGGTCGGCAAGTCGATTTCGTCGAGCGGCGGAACCGTGGTTGTCGAATCCGGAGACTTCGGGCTTACGGTGGCTGCCCCGATCACGGCGGGCGCCGGACGCATCGTGCTCGAAACCGGCGAGGTATCCACCGGAAACCAGCCGCTCGCGATCAATGCGCCGCTCACGACGACGGGCACCGTTGTCCTGCGTGCGGCGGACAACATCACGCAGACCGCCGCTGGGGTGATCACGGCCGGCAGTTTGGGAATTCGCTACTCGGGCGGAACATCGCCGGATTCCGTCGCCCTCAATGTTGCGGACAACTCGGTCGGCACGCTGGCGGCCAAGGTTGAAGGGACGACCGCTGTTGCGGGAAGCGACTTCAGCTTCCGCAACGCCGCCGGGGTGCCGCTCACGATCGGAAGCGTCACGGATACGAACAACACCATTAACACCAACGTGAGTACCGGCAACCCGGGCTTTTTGGGCGCGCCGGTAACGATCAACGGCATCACCAGCGTGGTCAGTCCCATCACGCTCATCGCCGACAGCATCGCGGTGAACCAGCCCGTGAACGCCGGGCCAACGGTCGGCGGCGCGGCCGTGACCATCCGTCCGACGACCGCGTCGCAGGGGATGACGCTCGGCGCCAACGTCGGCGGCACTCTATCGCTCGATCAAAGCGAGCTGAACCAGATCAGCGGCTCGCTGCTGCGCATCGGCGACGCGACCGCGAGCGGCACCATTACGCTTGCCGGTACGGTGACCGCGCCATCCGGTCCGTCGCCGGTCGGGACGTGGAGAACGCTGTCGCTGAAAACCACCGGCGGAATTACCCAGTCCTCCGGCTCGCTCGTCGTGCCCAACGTGGCCGTCTCCTCCGGCACGGGCAACGTGACGCTCAGCGACACCTCCACTGCGGCCGGCTCGGTCGCGGCCTCGACCGCCGGGAACTTCAGCTACAGCTACGGCAGCGGCACGAGCGGCAGCCTGACGGTCACGACAATCGACGGCGTCACGGGCGTGACCGCAGGCGGCGGCACGCCGAGCGTCAGCCTCACGTCGGGCGGGCAGATGACGCTGGGGAACAACGTCAGCGCGACGACTGCCGGCACGGTCAGCTTGACGACCGCGTCCTCCGGCATAGGGGAGTCGGGGGGCGCGGTGATCGCCTCCGGCTTGCTGCTTCAGGGCACCGGGTCGTTCGACCTTTCGGGGACGGGGAACAATGTCGCCACGATCGCGGCGGCGGTGAACGGGCCGCTCTCGCTGAACGACAGCGCCCTGGCCGGGATCTTGACCGTCGGCACCGTGGGCTCCACGAGCGGCATCACCACCGCGGGCAATTCCGTGACGCTCGCCGCGGACAAGATGAATATCGTCGGCAGCATCATCTCGGCCGGCGGCGGCGTCACGCTGGAGAACGTGACCAAGACGAACGCGATCGACGTGGGATCCACCGCGGCGGACACAACCGCGAACACGCTCGAGCTCTCGAACACCGAGCTGAACAAGATCGTCGCCGGGTCAGGGTCTCTCACGATCGGCGATTCCACGCAGCAGGGCGCCATCACGGTCAGCGCGCCCATCACGCTGCCCCTGGTGAGCGGCGGGGTGACGCTCGACGCAAGCGGCGGCGCCAACAACGTCACCATCGGCAGCACGCTCGTTTCCGGCGGCACCTCGAGCGGCACCGCCCCGGTGACGCTCAAGGCGGGCGGCAGCGTGACCGATTCCGGCGGCGCGAACGGCGTGAAGGGCACGTTCCTCACCGTGCAGTCGAAGACCGGAACCACCCTCACCGGAAGCGCCAACAGCGTCACGAGCCTCCAGGTGAGCAACGCCGCCAGCGGCGCGGTCGGGCTGACGGAGAGCAGCGGCGCGCTCACGATCCAGGGCATCACGCAGGCCGCGACGAGCGACATCAGCGTGCGCAATACCACCGGCTCGCTTGCCGTGCAGACGCAGGCGATTTCGACGCCAGCGGGGTCGACGCCCACAAACGGAGATATCTCTCTCAGGGCGGGCACCACGCTGACGCTCGGGCAGAGCGTGACCGCGGGAGGAACGGCGAACGTAACGTTGACCGCAGATAGCGGCGGCGTTTCGCAAACCGGCGGCAATATCACCGCGAACGTGCTCACTCTGAACGGCAGTGGCAACTTCAATGTTGACAATGTGTCCTCGGCTACTGCCGCTGGAATCACGACGTTCACTTATAACCAGGCGAACACCCTGGTGGCGAACATCACCGGCAGCGGCTCGCTGTCCTATCGCGATGCCGACGCGATCACGGTCGGCGCTGGCGGGGTGAGCGTTCCTACGAACTTCACGCTCCAGGCGGGCGGCACGGTGACGCAGAACGCAACTGGCACCGTCCTCACTTCGAACAACGGCCCGATCACCGCAACGGGCAACATTGCCGCAGGCGGAGTCGTCACGCTCACCGCGAACGGCACGGGCGCGGTGAGCGAGGGCGGCGCCTCGAAGATCACCGGGTCGACGCTCCTCGTCACGAGCGGCGGGCTCGCGGACCTGGTCGGCGCCGGAACCAACGACGTCGGCACGCTCGCGATCGCGGCGAATGGTGCGGTCAGCTATACCGACGCGAACGGGTTCACGGTCGGCTCGACCGGCATCTCGAGCACCAACCACGACATCACGCTGAAGGCGGGGGGCGCCGTGGCGCTCACCGCCAACGTCAACGCCGGGAGCGCCGGCAAGCTGGACCTGTCGACCACCTCGGGCGGCTACAACCAGACCGCCGGCGCGCTCACCGGCACTTCGCTCCGCGTCACGGGGACGGGCCCGTTCAGCCTGTCGCAGACGACCAATAGCGCGCCGACCGTCGCGGCCGACGTCACCGGCGACCTCACGTACACCACGTCGGGCGCCCTGACGGTGGGCACGCTCAACGGCACGGTCGGCGTGCAGAGCACCAACAGCGGCAACATCGTGCTCACCGCGCAGAACGGCGACCTGACGGTCAGCCAGCCGGTGCTTTCCGGCACCACCCCGAACGTCGCGCTGACCGAGGGCTCGCCGATTCCGGCGACGCGCGGCAACGTCAGCTTGCACGCGCTCGCTTCCGGCAACGACCTGCTTCTCAACGCGGACGTCGCCGCGAACCAGCTCAGCATCTTCGCCGGCCGGAATATCACGCAATCGGCGATCACCGGGCCGGGCACCCACCCGCTCCTCGAGGCGGCGACGCTGCTGCAAGGCTCGGCGAACAATCCGACGCTGCGCTTCAACGGCGCCGCGCCGACGCTGAACGAGCTGGTCTACAACTTCAGCGGCGCCACGACCGTGAGCCAGGACCTCAGCGCGAACCGCGTGATCCTGAACAGCCAGCAGGCGGGCTCCTCGATCACGTTCAGCGGCGGCCACAAGGTGACCGCCACCGACCTGCTGCTGCTGGGCGACGCGACATTCAACCTGAATAACAGCGGCAACGACACCACGGTGCTCTCCGCGGCGTCCACCTTCGGCAGCGGCAGCACGATCAACTACACGGACTCCAACAGCTTCTCGGTGGGCTCGTATCCGTCCAGCTTTCCGTTTCTCGGTACGGTCAACGGCATCGGCAACTCGCAGTTCCTCTTCTCGATCTTCAATTTCGGCGTGAAGCCGGGCAACGTGAGCCTCGCCGCCTCCGGCACGGGCGGCACGCTGACGCTGTCTCAGCCGGTCACGGCGACCGGCACGGTGTCGCTGTCGGCGCAGGCCGGCGTGACGCAGACCTCGACCGGCGCCATCTCGGGCTCGGCGCTCGCGCTCTCCGGCGGCGGCACGTTCTCGCTCGCCTCGGCGAGCAACGACGTCGCGACGCTTGCCGGCTCGCTCTCGAACCTCGGCTCGCTGTCCTACTCCGACGCGAATAGCGTGACGATTGGAACCGCCGGCGGAATTACCGGCCTTACCGCCAGCGGTCCCGGCACGCTGCCCGTAAGCATCTCTGCCAATGGCGGCATCGGCGTGAGCTCGCCGGTGAGCGTCACGACCACGAGCACCGCGGCGCCTGCACAGCTCTCGCTCAGCGCGGGCGGCGATATCACGCTCTCGAACAACATCACGGTCAGCGGCGGCGCGGTCGACACGAGCAACGGCGCGCAGTTCCAGGCGTTCTCGGCGCGCGGCGGCGTGCTGCAGACCGGCGGCGGCATCACGGTCACGGACAACGGGTCCTCGACCGCCTCCTCGCAGGCGCCGCACCAGGCGGTAGTCGACATTCGCGCCGCCACCGACCGCCAGAATGCCGGCACGGGCATCGGCGGCTGCGGCAATCCGTTCGCGGGCGAGACCGGAAATTGCGGCGTAATCACCGTCAACGGCATCAGCGCGACGTCTGCCAATGGCCGCGCCGCCGTAACGGTGCGCGGGCCCGCGTCGGTCAGCTCGAGCGGCAGCATCACGGCGACGAGCCAGACCGCGCCGATGGTCAGCGTCAACGCCGATATCACCGACTCGCAGAGCAACATCGTGTCGCAGGGCAACCTCAACATGGCGGGCGCGATCACCGCGTCGCAGAGCGCCGCTTCGGACCAGAACGACACGAACAAGGCGCCCGCGGGCGTGCTCGCATCCGGAAACAACCTGACCTTTGCCGCGGTGACTTCGGCGAGCACCTACGGCATCTCGTTCACCGCGGCGAACAACATCACGATGAACGGCGACGTCTCGACGACCTCGAACGACGGCGTCAGCCTGTCCAACTCGAGCGCGCTCGGCACCATCAAGACGACGGGCTCGGCGACCATCACTGCCAAGCAGCTCGGCATCATCAACGACCTGGACAAGGGCATCTTCAACGTCAAGACCAACATCAGCACGCTGCAGATCCTCGGCGGCCGCGCCGCGACGATCGACAACAGCGCGCAGACCGGCACGCTCACCGCCACCGCCCTCGGGCGCATCTCGGCGGCGACGACCGACCCGGCCTCCGGCACCTCGGTGCCCGCGACCGACAAGCCGATCGGCGCGCTTTCGATCACGACCGGCGGCAACCTGACCGTCTTCACGCTGAACAACTTCGCCCAGGATCCGAACAATCTGCCGAATCCCGATCCCAACAACAACCCGGGCATTTTCGGCCTCACGAACAACATCTTCGACCTCAACGGCAATTTCACGGCGCGCCAGCCGCTCATCCTCAAGGCCGACTCGATCACGCCGACACCGGGCGCATTCATCACCGCGCCGTGGACCGACGTCACGCTCACGCCGTTCACCGCGGGCCGGACCGTGAGCGTGCGCAACCTGCCGGCGGCGTCGCCCGACCCGAATACCACGTACTACCTCGGCAGCGTCGCGGGCCTGCTGAACCAGTTCAACCCGGGCGCGCACCTGACGATCGGCGGCTCCGGCTACAGCGGCAACATTTTCGTCGGCAGCCAGACCTCGCCGGGCAACTTCCCGCTCTCGGAGCAGTTCAGCCTCGGCAAGATGCAGGTCACTTTCCAGACCAGCGGGCGCGTGTTCAACCTTTTCTCCAACACCCCCGACGCCCCGACCAACTGGATCAACCCGCCCTTTCCTGGACCGCCGACCCCGGGATTCCTGTGCACGCCGGGCGTCGCCTGCCTCACCAAAATCACGGGCGGCAGCAGCGACGCGAACGTCATCATCGTCGACAGCCTGTCGAACGGCGGACTCTCGACGCGCAATGTGATCCTGACGGGCACCGGCACCGGAATCGGGGGGACGCTGCCGCCGAGCGGTTCGACGAGCGGCGGCGGCTCGAGCGGTGGAAGCGGCGGCGGCGGGGGCGGCGGCGGGGGCGGAGGCGGCGGCTCTTCGAGCAGCGGCTCGGGCACGCCGCCGAGCGGCGACCCCGGCGGCGGCGGCGATTCGGGAACGCCGGGAGGGACCACGACCACGGTCGTCACCACCACGCCGTCCACGACCGACAGCGGCAGCACTCCGCCCGCATCCGGCGGCACGCCCAGCGGCGGCGGCGATTCCTCCGGCACGACCGCCAGCGGCTCGCCCGGGCCGGACGGCGGCAAGGGAAGCGTGCTCGCCGGCGAGCCGACCGACAACGGCGGCGGCGACAGCGGTCTCGCGGGCACCGATCCGGGCGACAACACCGGCGGAAGCGGCAGCGGCCTGATCGGCGATAACACCGGCAGCACCGGCAGCACCGACAACGGGCTCATCGGCGATAACACCGGCGGAACGGGCGGAACCGGCGGCGGCCTGATCGGCGACAACACGGGCGGAACGGGCGGGACCGGCGGCGGGCTCGTCGGCGACAACACCGGCGGCACGGGTGGAACCGGCGGCGGATTGAGCGGCGATGGCACCGGGGGCACAGGTGGAACCGGCGGCACCGGGCTCGCGGGCGGCGGCACCGGCAGCGGCGACACGGGAGGCGGTGCCGGCGGCGGGGCGACGCTCGCCGGCGGCGGCAGCGGCGATTCCGGCGGTGGCGCGGGCGGCGGGACGAGCCTTACCGGTGGAGGCACCGGCGATTCAGGCGGTGGCGCGGGCAGCGGAACGTCGCTTGCCGGAGGCGGTGGCGGCGACGCAGGAAGCGGAGGAGACGGCTCGCTCTCGGGCGGCAGCGGCGGCGCGGGGGATGGAAGCGGCGGCACTGGAGGCTCTGGTCTCGCCGGCGGCAGTGGCGCTGGAGACGGAAGCGGCGCAAGTGGAACCGGGCTCGCCGGCGGTGCAGGCGGCGCGGGAAGCGGCGATCAAGGCGGCGCCGGCACCGGACTCGCAGGCGCGGGCTCCGGCGCAGGCGGTGCCGGAGCCGGAGCCGGTTCCGGCAGTGGTCTCGCCGACGCCAGCGGCAGCGGCAGCGGCTCGGGCGACGGCAGCGGAAGCGGAAATGGAAACGGCATCGGCGGCAACGCGGGCGGTGCGGGCGCAGGCTCTGGAACTGCGGGCAGCGGTCTGGCCGGCGGCGATGGCGGTGACGGGGGCGGCGCAGGCACCGCGTCGGGAACGGCGGGCAGCGGCCTTGCGGCCGAGACCGGCGACGGCGCAGGTGGAGGCGGACAGCAGCTCGCAGGAACCGATTCCACTTCCACGTCGGGCGCCGCGAGCTCCGGACTTGCCGGCGGCAGTGGCGGCGCAGGACAAGGCGGAACGGGCGGCACCGGCGGCGCGCAGGGCTCCGGCCAGGGCGGCCTCGCGGGCGGCCAGCAGCTCGCGCTCGTCGGCGGCGGCGGCAACGATGCGCAGAGCGCCGAGGCGGCGCAGGCCCAGCAAGGCTCGCAGCAGGATTCCGCAGCGGCGGCCGGCGGCGCGACGCAGCAGAGCTTCGCGATCGAGGCGCAGGATTGCGCGGCCGACGGCCAGGCGACGCGCGCGCTGTCGCGCCCCGGCACGGGCGGGGCGCTCGCCGTCGCGCTGGGCGACGGCGCGCAGATCAATCGCGACAGCCGCGGCTGCGCGGCCGGAAGCGGCGGCGGCAAGCAAAAATGAAAAATATGCAATCGCGCGCCGGAAAATCATCGCAAAGAACGCGGCGAAGGCGCGCCCGGGCGACGCGGCCGCCTATATAATCATTCGCATCTGCAGCCTTAGAAACCCCGTCGCGCAGACGGACGGCATGCCGAGGGGGAAGTGGGTAACAAGCGCCGTCATGAAGCAGTCACGTAGGGGGTTCACATGATTCAGTCCATCCGCACGCGCCGCACGCAGCTCGGCCAGGGCATGACGGAATACATCATCATCGTCGCCCTGATCGCGATCGCGGCGATCGGCGTGTATTCGTACTTCGGCGAGACCATCCGCCACCAGACGGCCGGCATGGCCGCGGAGATGTCCGGCGGCAAGGCGCAGGCAGAGCAAACCAAGGCGTCGACTGCCGCGAGCAGCGCGTCCGGTTCTGCCGGCAAGGCGACGCTCGGCACGTACGGCAACCAGCAGTAAGCAAGCCGCGCCATCCGGCGGCGAGGCGCCGGAGCGCTAAGAAACGAATGAGGCGGGGAGGGGGGATGCCGGCGACGGCCGCGCGCCAGCGCGGCCAGGCGCTGCTGTTCATCAGCGTCACCACGATCGTGGTGCTGCTCGCCATGCTCGTGATGTTCAGCACCGGGCAGCTCGCCGCGCACCGCATGAAGATGCAGAACACCGCGGACGCGGCGAGCTACAGCGGCGCGCTGGTCCAGGCACGCGACCTCAATTTCACCGCCTACATGAACCGGGCGATGATCGCCAACCAGGTGGCGGTCGCGCAGATCACGAGCATGGTGGGCTGGGCGCGAGGCTTCCAGGACACCTACAACGGCGACTTCTACAGCATCGCCGAGACGCTCGCGGACCTGTCGGAGCTCTCCGAGATGTGGACCATTCCGGTCGACATCTACAAGTCGCTCAGCAACGGCCTGAAGGACGTCCTCGACCCGGTGGGCAAGGCGATGGTGGTGGTCCTCGACATCCTGATCGACGCGCTGCGCTACGCGGAGCTCGGCTACCACGTCGGCATGACGCTCACCATCCCCGAGACCGTGAACAACGTGATCACGGCGAACGACGGCAATGCCTCGCTTTCCATCCTCGGCTGGGCGGGCTCGATCCTCAACACCGCGCAGCACTATCAGTTCGTCAAGACCTTCAGCCCGTCGGGCGACACCGACGGCGACAAGCGCTTCGCGAACGTGGTCGATGCGTCGCTGGACCTCTTCACGAAGAACCGCACCCTGCCGATCGCGACCTGGCTGCCGACCCCGCTCCTCATCGACCCGCTGCGCCTGGTCACGCCCGGGGTCGGGCCGCTCGTGATGTTCTACTTCCACGCCGGCGGCTCCTCGCTCAAGGCGGTGAGCGGCAACTCGAGCAAGAACCTGCAGGGCTACGGCGCCGCGGACGCGACCGGCCTGTTCGTCATCTTCGACATCACGATCTCGATCCTCGGCATCCCGATCCCGATCCCCTTCCCGCTGCCGCCGCTGCCGGCCGGGGCGGGCTTCGCCTGGGCGGGCGACAACAGCTGGAGCTCCGACATGTTCACCTCGCCGGAGAGCCAGTACGTCAAGCACCGCAACGCGAACAACGACGGCGCCGACTCGGACGCGGCGGTGGAATACGGCGGCGCCTACTTCGACCCGTACCCCGCGGTCACCTACTGGATCAAGGCGAGCGACGGCCAGGCCGCGAGCAACAGGCTCGACACGCGCGCCGGGCTGCGCGACTACTACGACCTCAAGGGCAACGCGAGCGGCTCGACCAGCAACCAGGCGAAGGACTCGGGAGACCCGAACAACCAGAACCTGGTCGCGCCGTCGCTCTTCCTCGAGATCGAGCGGCCTTCCAACACGATTGCGACCTCGAGCTCGCCGACCTTCCAGATCGGCGGCGGCTCGGGCGGCCAGCTCGACCTGCCCGACTCCACCGAGGGCGCCAAGGTGCGCGCGATGTCGAAAGCGGAGGCCTACTTCTCGAGGCCGAGCGATCTTTTCGGCCGTGGCGACAACAAGACCGAGTACGCCAGCCTCTACAGCCCGTACTGGCAGCCGCACCTGCTGCCGAACTCGCTCATCGAGCAGGCGGCGTCCTTCATCGGCGACTCGGTCCTGCCGTGAGCGCGCGCGCCCCGAGGAAGTTCTGCGGCGGCCAGGCGATGACCGAGTTCGTGATCGGCTCGGTGCTGTTCGCGCTGCCGATGCTCCTGCTGATTCCGCTGATGGGCAAGTACCTCGACATGCGCGCCACCGCGGTCCAGGGCGCGCGCTACGTCGCGTGGGAGCGCACCGTGTTCTACGGCGGAACCTCCGCGAGCGTCACCTGGCCGGCGAACGACAAGGACGCCGGCACCATCCAGAACGAGGTGCGCCAGCGCCTGTTCTCCGAAGGCACCGCGATCGCGGGCGGCGACGGCGCCGCCGGCGGCTGGGGCGGCAGCGGCATCAAGTCGAACTGGTACAACCGCGACGGCTCGGCGATGCTCGCGGACTACGACGCCGTCGGGCAGAGCCTCTCGAACGACGACACGCCCAACATCGCGAGCGACCTGCTGAGCCTCATCGTCACGGTGACCGACGCGATCGGCAGTTTCACCCTCGAGACGAAGGGGCTCTATACCGGCTCGGTGTCCGTCGGCGTGACGACCCAGCCGATCAACAACTCGCTCTCGTTCGACTCGGCCTCGGCGTTCGATCCCGGGACGCTCACCTTCAGCGAGAGCAACGTCATCCTCGCCAACGGCTGGGAGGCGGGCGGCGCGGATCATGTGAAGACCCAGACGCAGGGCCTGACGCCGACCTCGGTCTTCGCCACCGACCCGGTGAAGACGATCTTCGACGTCGTCAAGGGCGTGCTCGCGGCCGCCTCGGCGCAGGAGCTCTGGAACCTCGACCTCGGCAAGATCGAGCCCGACGTCGTGCCGCCCGACCGGCTGACCGGGCCATGAGGCGCGCCGCTCTCCTCGCAATGCTTCTCGGCATCGCCTGCGCCGCGAGCGCGCGCAACGAGCCGAACGGCTGCCGCGCCTTCCCGACGCCCGACGGCGCCAAGCTTCTCTACGTCGCCTCCGACATGGTGCTGAACGGCGTGCCGATGAGCATCAAGGAAATGCGCACGAAAGACGCGCCCGAGGCCGTGCTCGCGTTCTACCGGCGCGAGTGGGGCTCGCGCAAGCCCGGCTCGTTCGAGACGCCGACGCAGGACTGGCGCACGATCGCGACGTTCGAAGGCCGCTGCTACTACACCGTGCAGGTGCGCGCCGCGGGCAGCGGGACCTACGCGCTGCTCGGCGTGTCGCGCAAGCCGGACGTGCGGCCCCAGGCGCCCGGCGCCGGCTTCCCGATGCCCATGGGAAGCCGGGTGTTCAACGACCTTGCGAGCCACGACGGGCCGAAGTCCGGGCGCACCGTCATGCTCGGCAACGCGCAGGCGCCGCAGCAGAACGTGCAGTTCTACCGCGAGACGTTCGAGCGGCAGGGCTGGGTGAGCCTGGTCGACAAGCAGGTCGAGACGGAAAAGGGGCCCGCGCACATGATGCTCTGGAAGCGCGGCCTCGAGGAAGCGAGCCTCACCGTGCAGCGCGTGGGCAACCGCACGATGGTCGTCGCCAACCTGGTGGACCAGCCATGAAGCAGCCTTTCGAGATCGGAGATCGTTCATGAGACAGCGCCGTTCGCCGTCGCGCCAGCGCGGCCAGGCCAGCATCGAGTATTTCGTCGTGGTCGCGTTCGCGATCCTGGTCCTGATCGAAGGCGCCAACACCTCCGCGGTGAGCCAGGTCGTGGCGGCGCTCAAGGATCTCTACCAGGGCTACGCGTACGCCATCTCCTATTCCACCAACCTGAACGCGCTCTAGGCCATGGCACTCAGAATCTTCGCCCGCATCAATCGCATGTGGCTCACGCTGGGCGCCGCCGTCGTTCTCGGGCTGCTCGCCACCTGGCTCGCGGTCAACTACCTGAAGAGCCGCGAGGCGCGCATCTCCGCCGAGCTCGAGGCGCGCCAGAAGGGCGGGCCGACGGTCGCCGTGGTCGTGCCGGTGAAGGACCTGCCGCGCGGCACGCAGCTCAAGGAGGGCCTGGTCGCGGCGCGGCCGATCGCGGCCGACCTCGTCTACGAGGAGATGATCACCGCCGACCAGTTCGACAAGATCGCCGGGCAGCGCCTGCTGCGCGCGGTGCAGAAGGGCCGCGCGCTGCGGCGCGCCGACGTGTTCGACGAGCACCTCAAGGACTTCTCCGACCAGATCGAGCCCGGCATGCGCGCCATCACGCTCGAGACCGACGAGCTCAACTCGATCTCGCAGATGCTGCGCCCGGGCAACATGGTCGACCTCTATCTCATCGCGCCCCAGCCCGGCGGCGTCGGGCAGCAGGTGCTGCCGCTCATCGAAAGCG
>Ga0070741_10004026_pt1 | contig 35034 bp, 28 predicted proteins | sample Coa_R1_4_FD_66440 | JGI IMG/M metagenome (GOLD analysis project Ga0070741, IMG submission 66440) | Surface soil microbial communities from Centralia Pennsylvania, which are recovering from an underground coalmine fire - Coalmine... | ecosystem: Environmental > Terrestrial > Soil > Unclassified ... | reverse complement strand
AAGCGAAAGCTCCCGCGATTGGCGCGATCGAATCGTCGCCACTATTAGAAATAGGGGCTAGATTCGATCGTCCAATCCCGGGGCTTTGGCTCGGTCTTAAATCCAAATTTTCAGTCGCGTTGGGTATACCTTTGACGAAAAGCTGCTTGCTTAAAACGTTAAGCGCCGCTCTGTGCTTCTGAAGGTCGTCAAACATATTTTGAGAAATTCTCTTCTTCAGCTTTTCTGTTTCCCGCTGCATTTGAATAAAAAGTCGCAGGGCAATCACATCGTTCAGCGACGTGATTTTCAGAGTTGGCAGAAAGTAAGACTCCTCCATTTTTCCAACAGAAATTACATCTTTGATCATTGTCTTCCCCTTCGCTTTTGTTTGCCCCCCATTTTAAAGAAACTTCATCTAAAGAGCAATTCTATTCCATCTAAATCCAAGTCTTTTATTTTTAATAGGTTAAGACAAAAAAATTCTTTTTCAAAATAAACTCGCTCTTCTTCATCACCATAAGATTTTGTGAAAAATAGAAGAATCCCTATAGAATGAGAGGAAAAAATTTCAAGGAAATACCATGTTGACATTCCAGCAGATCATCCACCGCCTCAATGAGTTTTGGGAAAAGAAGAAATGCATCATCCACCAAGGTCACGATTTGGAAGTGGGAGCTGGAACATTTAATCCTTCGACTTTTCTGCGCGCTTTAGGGCCTGAGCCTTATAGGACAGCATATGTTGAGCCCTCCCGTCGCCCTTCCGACGGAAGATATGGAGAAAATCCGAACAGAATGCAACTTTTCCACCAATTTCAAGTTGTTATCAAACCATCCCCAAGCAACATTCAAAAAATGTATCTCGAATCGCTCGAAATGCTTGGTTTAGATTTGAAAAAGCATGACATCCGCTTTGTTCATGACGATTGGGAATCTCCTACGCTCGGGGCATGGGGATTGGGCTGGGAAGTGTGGTGCGACGGCATGGAAATCACACAGTTTACTTACTTTCAGGCAATCGGGAGCCAACAACTAAAACCTGTCAGCGTGGAAATCACCTACGGACTTGAACGCCTCGCAATGTTTATTCAAAACAAAGATAGCTTTTACGACATGAAATGGAATGACGAACTTACGTTCCGCGACATTGCGCATCGCAGCGAAGTCGAATGGAGCACATATAATTTTGAAGAGGCTTCGACGTCAATGTGGCTGCGACATTTCGAAGATTTTGAGAAAGAGGCCAAAGATCTGATTGCCCGTCATCTCCCTATCCCCGCTTACGACTTTGTGATCAAAGCCTCTCATGCTTTCAATATGCTGAATGCACGCGGCGTCATTTCTGTGACTGAGAGAACTAGCTACATCGTTCGCATCCGCGACTTAGCCCGCCTTGTTGCTTTGGAATACGTGACTTCAAGGGAAAAGCTCGGGTTTCCACTTTTGAGCAAACAGAAAAGCAAGTCGCTTAAGAAAGTTCCTTTAATCAAAACTGCTCCCTCCTTTAATCCTGCAAAAAGGCAAGATTTCCTTCTCGAGATTGGGTCTGAACAATTGCCAGCGACATTCGTTCCCATTGGCTGCTTGCATTTAGAAAAAGGAATCCGTCGATTGTTGAGTGATCATTCCCTCGCATTTGAAGACCTTGAGGTTTTCGGAACGCCGCAGCGCTTAGCAGTTCTGGTGAAAGGACTCGTCGAAGGAACGGAGGATAAAACGACTTTGCGAAGAGGGCCGGCGATCACTTCGGCTTTTGACGCTTCAGGCCACCCCACTCCACAAGGAGAAGGATTTCTCAAGTCTTTGGGAATCACTGATGTGACTTTGGACAACATCCGCAAAGGAAAATCAAAACAGCTTAAAGTCGATCGCATCAAAGATGTCGAATATCTCTTTGCAGCGATTTCAGAGCCAGGAAAATCCACCTTCAAGATACTCGCTGCTGAGCTTCCCAAGCTCATTTTAAACATTGACTTCCCCAAAAAAATGACCTGGGGAGATTTGGATATCAGCTACGCTCGTCCGCTTCACTGGATCCTTGCCCTCTTTGGCAATAAAGTCATTCCTTTTCAAATCGGTGATGTTAACTCCGGACGCTTCTCTTTTGGCCATGCCCAGCTTAAGCCAACCAAATTTTCGATCAAACTACCGAAAGACTATTCCAAAGAACTCAAAAAACATTTTGTCCTTGCGAGCGTCGAAGAAAGAAAAGAGAGCATTTTGAAACAACTAAAAGCGCTTGAAAAAAAGCTTAAAGGCCACGCACTTGAAATCAACAAAGTGATCCCACAGGTTTTAAATCTCGTCGAATGGCCGCAGCTTACCTCTGCTACCTTCAATGCTACATTTTTAAAAGCGCCTAAAGAAGTCCTCACTTCTGAAATGGTCGAACACCAAAAGTACTTCCCTATCGCCGACAGCAAAGGTCATCTGAAAAACATCTTCATCATCACAGCGGACAACAAACCTAGCGATCTCATCCGCAAGGGAAATCAGAAAGTGCTTTCCGCTCGTCTTGCCGACGGTGTCTTTCTTTACGAGCAAGACCTGGAAACCCCTCTTGAACAGTTTAATGAAAAATTGCGCCTCATGACCTATCAGAAAGACTTGGGCTCCATGTTTGACAAAGTCGAGCGCATTGGCTTTATTGCAAACGTTGTCAATGCGCACCTTCGGAGTGCTGATCCGAAAAAGGTGAGCAGAGCTGCAAAGCTTTGTAAAGCAGATCTCGCTTCTACGCTTGTGGGAGAATTTCCTGAGCTGCAGGGGACTATTGGAAAGTATTACGCCATCCATCAAAAAGAAGACAATGAAGTCGCAGCAGCGATCGATGAGCATTGGATGCCTCGAGCGGAAAATGCTCCTCTTCCCGCAACAGCAACAGGCATTGTTTTAAGCCTTTCCGATAAAATCGATAACCTAATCGGCTGCTACAGCGTAGGTCTCAAGCCCTCTTCATCGAGTGATCCGTATGCCTTGAGGCGGCAATCCATCGGTTTGCTCAAAATGCTTATCGAAGGAAAAAAGAGCGTTGACCTGAAAACAATCCTCCAAGAAGCGGTGCAAGCATTCCCCAGACTCAAAAAGGATGAAAAATTCACGCACGCCCTTATCCAAGAAATTCTCGCTTTCATCACGGCAAGGGCAAAATCCGTCTTTGAAGATTACGGCTTTAAAAAAGATGAAATCGATGCTTCGCTGCAAGGCATATGTATCAATCCTTATGATCAGTTCTGCAAAGTCCAAGCTCTTCACGCTTTCCGAAGCTCAGGAGTAGAATTTTCCAAACTGTGTGAAGTCTATAAGCGCGCTAAAGGACAGCTCGAAAAACCCGCAACAACAGCATTTATTCCTTCTCTAGCCCAAGAGCCCGCTGAAAAAGACCTAGTGAAAGCGCTAGACAATCTCCATCAAAACTGGGAAAAAACGCTCGCTCACTGCAAATACCTCGAAGCTTTCCGTATGGTCGCCACACTGCAAGCCCCTCTTGCTCAATTATTCGACTCAGTAAAAATTCTCGCGGATGATCCCCAGATCCGCAATAACCGCATCGCCCTCTTGCAAAAGGTGTTTAGCTATTTCCAAGAATTGCTAGATTTCAGCAAAATCCAAGAGGTTTAAATGATCATCGATCTTCACAACGACTTGCTCTCCTATCTTACCCATGCAGAAGGGCGTTCTCCAGACGATCCCGCTTCTCGCAGTTCCTATCCGCAAATGACCCAAGGCGGAGTCAAATTACAAGCGGTTGCTATCTTTAGCATCACAGGAAGTCAATCGATAGAAAAAGGACAATTACAAGTTGAGGAGTACCTCAAGCTCTTGAAGCATTATCCCCTGCTGTACACCCCCTTCCGTTCTTCTTTTGAACCACTGCCTCAAGTGCAAATCATCCCTGCTATTGAAAATGCTTCTTCTTTTGCCAGCGAAACCGAGCCCTTTTCTCATGCCATCGCCCGTCTAGAAAAATACATCGAAAAGATCGGAACTCCCCTCTACATCGGCATGACTTGGGATGACGCGAATCGCTTCGGTGGCGGCAATCGTTCCTCTGTAGGTTTAAAAGAAGATGGAAAGCGATTACTCGAGTGGATGGACAGCAAAAGCATCGCCATCGATATGAGCCACACGTCCGATCCTTTAGCCTATGGAATTCTAGACTTTATCGAGCAGCAAGGACTAAAACTTCCTGTGATCGCGAGCCATTCTAACTTCCGAGCTGTCTCCAACTATCCGCGCAATCTTCCCGATGACATCGCTAAAGAAATCATCCGCCGAAAAGGATTGATCGGTCTTAATTTTTTCGCTCCATTCATTCATCAAAATGACCCTTCTGTCATCGCACGCCATGTCGAATACGGTCTGGATCTCGGAGCTGCCGATGCGCTTTGTTTTGGCGCTGATTTTTTCTGCGAAAATGACTTTCCTATTATCCGCGAGAAATACCAAAGGGAAACAGCGTTTTTCCCAGAACTGAGCGACGCATCCGCTTACCCTCACGTTCTTAAGCTCTTCGAATCTAAGCTCAAATTGGAACCAGAGCAACTTGAAAAAGTTGCCTATAAAAATGCTTTCAGCTTTCTTGAAAGATCAGAGGACAAGACATTATAAAATTTTATAATGTCCCCTTGAAAGATTAAGAAAGTGACTAAAAATCGTTTCTAGGGTAGATGGTAGGAATGGACATCATTCCTATTACCTCAGCCAACCATCACATTTTTGAAGTCTTTACACAAGACTATGAGGCCGAGTTTTCAGCTGTCACGAGAAAAGAACCCAATGCGGAGGGTCGCTTTGCTTTAGAGGCTGATTGGAAGGCTCCTAATCAGGGATTTTATGCATTCACGAAAGGTAAGCCCCTTGGATTCGTCATTAGAGGTCAAACGGACGAAGGGCGCTCAGACATTGCCGAGTTTTACATCCTTCCCTGTTATCGCAAGCAAGGAGTCGGCAAACAATTGGCATTTGCCATTTTTGATTTATTTCCTGGACCGTGGCAAGTACGGCAGATTCCCACCGCCACAGAAGCTATCGCTTTTTGGCGGACAACAATTCATGAGTACACAAAGGGGAACTACACAGAAGATCAGGTAAGCGATGCTCATTGGGGAGAGGTCATTCGTCAGTGCTTCGAAACGCGTTCGAAATAAAAAAATTATGTTTCAGGCATTAATTTTTTGTAGGCTTCAACAAGGTCAGTGACACGCTTGAATTCCGCTTCGATTCCGCCTTTGTCTGGGTGGGCCTTCAAACACCACCTTCTCCATTTTTGATGCAGCTCAACCGTCGTTGAAAACTCTCCCAAAACTTTGACTAGCTCTAGCTTAATTGAAGCCACTTCGGCTTGCCTTCTTTGAGCGCGGGGTTCTTCAGCATGGGTGCGCGCTTGCTCAGATTGTTGGTGCGCGCGTTGTCGCTGTGCGTTTGCATTTGCATTTCTTCCCCCGAAATGAAAGCTAGCTCCTCTCGAACCCGCTCTTCTTAAGTCGATCCAAGACTCAATTAAACGAAACTGAGCGCTTTTTGCAGCGGAACGGCATCGGCCCCGAGCCTTATCAAGCCAAAATGCAGCCGCTTGAACATCGTCCCGTCTAGCCTATCTTTTTGCAGTCGCTAAAATCGAAGGAAAATGTATGAGAAGTCGAGGAAATATTATGTGGCATAGCAACATCGAGTTAAATAATTAACTTATCTAAGTTAGCATAAAAACCAAATTAACCACAAATTAATTATCTTTTCAATCTTCAATAAAAGCTAATTTTGGGATACGGAAGTCGATTATTTTTTCTTTAAGACGCTTACTCGACAAGCTATTTTTATTTTCTTCTTCCAAAAGTTGAGGGCGCAGTTTGAGGTAATTGCCAAGCTCTTGAGAATAATTTTTAGTACTAAGTCTCAAAATCCGAGGCGCAGTAATTTGTATCTGATTCCCGTTCAGAGACTTATAAATTGAGTCTTCTGTGATAATAACAATTTCGCGCGTCCCATAACTTTCGGAAAAGGCGTTGGAAACATCAATCCGTTTAACAGCAAAGAGGTCGGCGACCTTGGAATCGGTCACAATAGAGAGAAGATCTAATGCAAGTTTGAAATATTTTCCTCGCAAAGGAGTGTTCCAATCTGCAATTTCTCCGTCTGAACTAGAAAGAGATTTTCCAAAGGGCCCTAAACCTAAATAAATTCCAGGAAGCTTTTTTGGCGTAAAGAAAGGAGTAAAGGGAAATAAATAACCCTCTTTATCAACAACCACATTACTGTAGTCTTCTAATCGGGCAATGGGCTGACGCACGGTGTAGTCGATATAAAGAGTACTAGGCTTGATCCATTTCACATCTGCGTGAGAAATCAAAGGCGAGCTCAAAAGAATTTCTTTTGCTCGTTTCAAATCAAAGGCTTTTGCGCTACAGGGACGATCAGAGGCGATGCCTAAAAGCTCAGCGAGATATTCCGTTTTAAGGGCTTCTTTTTGCGGACCCGTTTGAATGATTGTACGAAGAACAAATTTTGGATCAGAGGCCTTCTCTCTTTGCATTTTGAGATAATGCTTCACCCCTGCAAACGCACTTCCGCTAAAAATGAGAGTTGACCCCACAATCCAGGCAAGCGCATGTGTCAAAGGAAGATAAACCGCTTTCTTTTTATTTTTCATGAGTTAACAATTGCAAGACCTCAGATCCAACTTTAGTGATATCGCCTGCGCCCATTGTGATAAGAACATCTTCAGATTGCAAGTGTCCAGACAAAAATTGTGCAATTTTCTCTCTGGGAACATAAGAAGCATTTAAGCTAGAGTTTTCTCGGATCTTTGCGAGGATAGCCTGGCTTGTAATGCCTGCAATCGGATTTTCATCTGCTGCATAAACGTCGGTAAGGATGAGCTCATCCGCTTTATCAAAAGCAGGACCAAATTCATGAAAACAATCGCGCGTGCGTGTAAAGCGATGCGGCTGAAAAGCAACTACCATCTTACGATGCCCGACCGCTTGTTTTATCGCCCGCAACGTCGCAAAAATTTCTGTTGGGTGATGTCCGTAATCGTCGAAAATTGCAATCCCTTTACTTTCCCCTTTGAATTCGGCTCTTCGGTTTATCCCTTTGAAGTTAAAGAAAGCCTTTCTAATTCTTTCTTCCGCGATTTTCGTTCTAATTCCTAAACCGAAAACAGCAGCGGCATTAAGGACATTATGAGCGCCGACAAGCGGTATTTCGATTTCCAAATAGTTAACTCCATCCAAAGACATGTCAAAAACATTCCTCCAGCCCTCTTGGCGGAAGTTTTGGATGTATAACTCATTTTTCTCGCCAAATCCGTAACTACACCCTTTTGGCTTAAGGGAGCGCAAAGTCTCATCGTCTCCGCACCAGAGCAAATGCTGAGGAGAGCGAACGAAGCCAATAAACTTTTGAAATCCTTCAACCATGTCTTGGAATGTTCTCCAATAGTCCAAATGATCGTTGTCGATATTGGTGATGATGCCTCCATAGGGAGAATATTTTAAAAACGAGCCGTCGCTCTCATCCGCTTCCGCAACAAAATAGGTCCCTTTGCCGTGACTGCCGTTTGTGCCCAAGCTGCTGATGATGCCGCCGACGGCGTATGTGGGGTCACAACCCACATCGACAAGCAGATGAGCAAGCAGAGAAGATGTCGTCGTTTTGCCATGCGTCCCTGTCACCAGTAAGGGGGAGTATCCTTCCATCAGATGGCGCAGCAACTCAGAGCGATGCAAAAAAGGAAAACCTTGCAGCTTGGCTTTTCTCACCTCGGGATTTTCTTCGGTGACTGCTGTGCTATAAACAACAGTTGACGGATGAGAAATGTTATCGGATGAGTGACCGATAAAAATTTTAGCGCCTTGCTTTTCTAGTTTCTGAGTAACCTGTGAGGAAGATATATCGCTCCCCGACACTTTCGCCCCTCTTTCCAGCAAAATCTGAGCGAGTGCGCTCATCCCGATCCCGCCGATGCCGATAAAATGATAATGCATCATAACAACTCCAAGATGAGTCTGGATAAGTCTTGTTTTTTTTGCTGTGATTTATAGTTCTGTATCGCCTTTTTCATCCCCTTTGCTCTTGACGAATGAGGTTCGATGAGTTCCTTAACTGTTTTTGTAAGCAGCTCAGGAGTGAGAGCGCTTTCGAGCAGATGCATAGAACCGCCTACATTTTTCTCGATGAAAAGAGCGTTTTTAAGCTGATGTTGGTCGGAGGCGAAAGGGTAAGGGATTAAAACTCCCGGGACTTCATGGAAAAGCAATTCGGCAAGCGTCATCGCTCCGGACCTGCAGACCACAATATCGGCGGCTTCCCAAGCAACTTCCATCCGTTTTTCAAATTTTTTTGCATAGCAAGTTATCCCCAACTCGTTACAGCATTGCTCTACGCGCATCGCCATGGCGTCGCATCCTGTCAAATGGATAAGCTGAAAAGAAAGTTTTTCGTTTTTCAGGAGAGAAAGCATCTGCAAGATCTTGTTGTTGATTTCTTGAGCGCCTTGAGATCCTCCAAAAATAAGCAGAGTCGGGGTATCGGGATTCAAACCAAACCGCCGCCGTGCTTCTTGCTTTGAAATGCAAAGGTTTGTCTCAACTCTTGTCGGAATCTCAACCTCATGCGTCGCTCCTTTAAGGTAGTCCTTTGCTGCAGAAAAATAAATTCCTGTCCATTGAGCCTTTTTGGAAAAAAGACGGACGACTTTGCCTGGAATTGCATTAGACTCAAAGAGAACGATAGGGATTTTTTTGATCACAGCGGCGAAAAGAATCGGAAAGACATGAAAGCTGCCGAAACCTACGATAAGCATCGGTTTTTCTTTGGAAAGCAAATGAACGCTTTCTTTGATGCCATTGATCAGAACTCCAATGGACTTAAGTACAGCGAGAGGACCTCCTCGAAATGGAGTTGTGCTTGCAATGTCATAAAAGCGGAATTTTTTCTGATCAAAATAAGCATTGCTGCTTAATTTTGCCCCCGCAAAAAATAACTCTAAATCTGGATGTTCTTTTAAAAGCTGATCCGAAAGAGTTTGTGCGGGAAAGAGGTGTCCTCCTGTGCCTCCGGCTGCAATCAAGATCTTAGATTTTTTCATACTCCCTCTCGGATTGTTTAGAGATATTGAGAAGCACGCATAAGGCGAGTATGTTGGCCAAAAGAGAGGATCCCCCTTGACTGAAAAAGGGAAGATTGGTTCCTTTGCTTGGAAGAAGTCCTGAAACAACGCCTAAGTTAAGGAAAGCCTGAAAGCAAATTAAAAATGTGAAAATCGCAGCCACATAAAATCCTTCATTATCTTTCGCTCTTTGTGCGATGGAGAATCCGCAGAAGCTAATCCCCATGTAGAGAAGGATCAATCCTGTCATTCCCACAAAACCCGTTTCCTCTGCAAAAATCGCTGCGATATAATCGCTTCTGGCTTCAGGAAGATACTCCAGCTTTTGTAAACTTTCTCCGAAACCCTTGCCGAGAAGTTTTCCAGAACCGGCTGCAATCTTTGCCTGATAAGGCTGATGTCCTTTTCCCTTAAGATCGTATTCCGGGTTCATAAAGACTTTAATTCGATCGGAAACGTGGTTCATCTGTGAAGCGACGATAACCCCACAGGAAAGGAGTATGCATAAAGGAAGCGCCCAATAGAGCCATTTTTGTCGTGAAAGAACGAAAAGAATCACAAACGCGGAAAAGATAATGGCCACAGTCCCATTATCCGGCTCGACAAGGATCAATCCAATGGGAATCACAAGCTTGGCAAGTAGCTGCATAAAAGGAATGAGCTCTAACGGTTGTGAACGCTGGGAGATCACATGGATAAAATAGAGAGGAATCAGAAATTTGACAAATTCGGAAGGCTGAAATGAGTTGCCAAAAACATTGATCCAACGATGCGCGCCGTTGATCTGCTGGCCAATCCCTGGAAGAAAAACCAAAACAAGCAAGATTGTAGCGCCGATAAGCAGCGGGCCGCTTAGTTTCACTAGATTTTGATATCCGACAAACCAAACGCCGATCGCACCAATACCTCCTACAACAGCATACAAAAGCTGTTTAATGAGAGCGTGATGCGTACTTCTATCTAAAAATCGATCGAGCACCTCAGCGGATGTCGTATTGAAAATCATCGTCAATCCGAGTGCAAACAAAAGAACAACCGACAGCAATAAGCTTAAAGCGTATTTAGTCATAGGAATCTTATTGAATGCGAAGCTGATCGCCGGGCTTAAGTCGACGCGCTTGCTCCTCGCTCATATTATTCAGCTTCAGCAAATTTTCCACTTTAATGTGATTTTTTACAGCGATGGTCCAAGGGCTATCTCCTTTTTTTACAGTGTAATACTTAGCTCCTGTCTCGCTGGTCAAGCTTGAGGCTTCGGGTGCAGAAAAGGAAATCGCAGAGGTTTCTGCTTTGCTCATAGTTTTATTCGGGATTTTTAGTAGCTGGCCGATGCGCAAGTTTGTGCTTGTCAGTTTATTTATCTTCATGACCTCAGCGACTGTCGTATGATGATGCCTTGCAATTTTTTCGAGGACATCGCCTTTCTTAACCTTAATTTCAGTAAAATCTGGGGCCGTTTTGGATAGGGGTGCAATAGGAGCGACAAGAGTCTGCGTGAAAGGCTTTTGTGCAGCGGGAACAGAAGGAGCCTCTTCCGGCTGCGCGATTAATTTTAAATCTTCCGCAAAGCTTGTAGAAGCAGATACTTGAGCAGATTGCTCTGGGACTTGAGTTGCTGAAGCAGCCACGATGGCATTTTGTGAGTATTGGTGCAGCGCTTGATCCACCTCATCGACAGCAGCCACAGGAATTTCTTTTTTGAAAGGGACGTCGATCGTTTCTTGTACACGAGATTCTGCAGTAGCGACGAGTTCCTCGCCTGGGGAGGACTTGATCGCACTGGCAAAGAGCACAATCAGCACGCCTGCGTTGATAAGCACTGAAATTATAATAATGTCTCTGCGATTCACGTTATTCTCCTTATTATAAAAGTTTATTTATATACCCAACGTGATTGAAAAGTTGGATTTAAGACCAAGCCAAAGCCCCGGGATTGGACGACTCAATCGTGCCAATCGCGGGAGCTTTCGCTTCGGTCCGAAACCAAATTTTCAGTCACGTTGGGTATACACTTCTGAAATTCTTCACCTCGGTGTGCATAGTCGCGGAACATATCAAAACTCGCGCAGCCTGGAGAAAGCAAAACTGCATCTCCCTTTTCTGCCCCCAGAATGGCGATCTGCACAGCATCAGAAAGGCTATCCGCAAGCTTTACCGTAAAGTATGGATGAAGCTCGTTATATATTTTTGCGGCAGCCTCTCCGATTGCAATGATCTCTTTCACTTTTCCTGAAAAGGGCACTTTCCATGACAAATAAGAAGCCCCTTTGTCCACACCTCCAGCGATCAGGACGACAGGCCCCTTCATCGCTTCTACCGCTTTAACGACCGCATCGATGTTTGTCCCCTTGCTGTCGTCGAAAAAAGAAACACCGTTAATCTCCCGCACTAACTCAATTCGGTGAGAAGGTTTTTTAAATGTAGCCAGAGCGTTGCAAAATTGCGCAGAAGTAATCCCTAATGAACGACAAAGGGCCCATGCAGCAAGTGCATTCTCTCGATCATGCGCACTATCTAGGCATTCAAGGGAAAGAGATGAATCGGTATCATCAAAAAAATCCTGGGAAGTGAGCAAATCGGCAAACTGAGTTGCAGCTTCTTTTTGAACAAAAAATCTTTTCTCTCTTTTTACCAAATTCTGAAGGTGAAATTTTGCTTGAGCATATTCACGCACGCTTGCATAGCGATCGAGATGGTCGGGAGTAACATTCAATAACACTGCAGTTTCAAAAACGGGTGTCTGCATCGTTTCCAGCTGGTAAGAACTCAGCTCAACCACAAACACTTGCTCATCACCCCCTTCAAGCAACCACTGGCAAAGAGGAACTCCGACATTTCCCAAAGCCTTTGCTTTGATCCCTGCTGCATTTAAAACATGCTCGACAAGAAGAGTTACCGTGGTTTTGCCATTCGTTCCCGTTACTGCGAGAAGCGGCTTTTGAAAATGGGGCAAAGCTAGCTCTGCTTCTCCAATAATTTTTGTTCTGGTTTTCTTGGCTTCCAAATAGAGAGGATGCTTTGGAGAAATACCTGGTGAGACGATCAAGGCATCTACCTCTTCCCAAAAGACAGGATCGCTATCGTGTTGAACAAATAACCCTAAAGATTGAAGATACCGTACTTGGGCATTCGTCTGCAACAAGGTGCGATTGTGGTCGATACCCAAAACGAGATGACCGTTTCGAATCAGGAATTCTGCAGCGGCTAACCCACTCATTCCAAGACCTACGACAAGTGTCACTTTTTTCATAAGTTATTGAAATTTTAGAGATGCAATCCCAAAGATTGCAAGGATTAAGCTGATGATCCAAAAACGCAAGACGACCTTTGTTTCAGGCCATCCTTTGTATTCAAAATGGTGGTGCAGCGGAGAACAGAGGAAAATGCGTTTCTTTTTCCGCAACTTATAACTAGCCACCTGCAAAATAACGGAAAGGGTCTCAGCAACAAAAATCCCTCCGACAATTGCAAACAAAACCTCTCTGCGAAGCAATACGGCGCTTACTCCGAGAATCCCTCCTAATGCGAGCGATCCGGTATCCCCCATAAATACCTGCGCAGGATACCCGTTGTACCATAAAAATCCAAGACAAGCGCCGATTAAAGCAAAGAGATAAACCGCTATTTCACCGCTCTGCTCAATATATAGGATATTCAGATAACGGGACATTTCCAGGTTGTTCGATAGAAATGCAAAAAGACCCAACACACCTGCAGCCATGACGGCGCACCCCGAAGCAAGGCCGTCAAGACCATCCGTAAGATTGACTGCGTTGGAAGAGCCTGAGATGACAAACAGAGTAAAAAGAATTCCAAAAATGATCCCCACTCCTTTTAAAATGACTACAGGATCCTTAAAAAAAGGAACAAAATAGTGGCTCATGAACTGTTGAGAACTCAGTAACGTTCCCGAATACTCGAGCTTCCCATCCTCTTTTTTAACAAGTGTGACTTGCTCCTTTGCTGCTGGTGGGGAAAACCAATCTCCCACATGAATTAGCTTAGAAACGGAAGGGCAAAAAAGATAAAGCGCAATAAAAACCCCTAACAAATTCTGCAAAATGAATTTCTTTTTAGCACTTAACCCCTTAGAATTTTTATATTTCAATTTGAGGTAATCGTCATACCCCCCTAAAAATCCAAACCACAGCGTGGTCACAAACAAGATCAAGGTAAAGCTACTCTTGAGATCCATCCACAAAAACAAGGATACGAGCATAGAAAAGAGGATAAGAATTCCTCCCATCGTCGGCGTCTCCTTTTTTTTCTTATGAAGTTCGACAAGCAGAGGACAGTCTTCAACACGAATCGAGCTACCTGTTTTTAACTCATAAAGCTTTTTAATAAACCAGGGTCCAAACAGAATGGATAACAGAAGCGAAGTTAAAGCAGCGAGAATCATTCGCGTAGAAGAATAGAGAAATGCGGAAGGAATTTTCATCCCCATAGAACTGGTTAGAAACTGATACAACAGTAGAATCACGTTTGTCTGATGGAGTTGAGGGTGAAGATTCATGCTGAACGCGATTCAAAACTTGCACTTAGCCTACTTTGAAAACACGTCTGTACATCACGTCATCTTACCGAGAACCGAAAAAATGCAAAAGTAAAAAAGAGAGTGATTCAAATTCAGTCGCATTCGGCAAAAGAATCATTAGATATTTGATCGTGCAGGAGTTGCAGCCGCTTCTCTCCAAAAAAATACACGAACTTGTCATAGAAGCCCGCGTCTTTAATACGACTCAAACAGTCTTCAAATTCCTCAGAGATCGAGAGAAAATAGTTTTCAAAGGCTTCCTTCCACCCCTTTAAACTGCAGAATTGCAGATAAATGGCAGGATCTAATTCATACCACGCTCGCACTAAGTTTTTTACAAATTCTTCTGATCTTTCCTGATTGCAAATGTGTGCAATCTCTAACGCGTCTAATCTATTCAGCCTCTTGATGTCTTTAGAGCTTGTGAGATCGACATAGCCAAGTTTGGGAGTTATCAAAATATGGTTCGCTTTAAATCGTCTCAAAAAATTCAGACTCGATTCCGAGTAAATCGGACCTATATCCGCTTTGAATGGATCTTCCACTTCTTGGTTAAGATCGTAAAGCCAAAGTGCATAAGGGTCAACATGCGGCTCAATGAGATATTCGAGTCGGATGCAGTTTCTGATCAGGTCTACTATCGCATTAAATTCTACAGTCTGTTCATCGCTCAATGGTTGATGGCGATAAGAACAGTATTGGTAATCATCTCCTGCTTCATTAAAAAGTGTCCATATGACGCGGGGGCGACCTGCGACCTTCAATTGGATAAAGGAAGACTGAGAAATGTTTGAGATATCGACAAGAGAGACATTTATCCCATTCAAAAACTCCAGATCATTAATGGGGCCTGTCGTAGAAATAATATCTCCTCTATCCGCATACGACTTCACTTTTTTAAAGAGGCTGTCGCAATTGTAATAATCGCAACCTTTAAATGAATCCGCTTGTCTCCATTCCTTTGAAGCGTTCAAATACACGTCGCCCATTTCCAGCAAATGTATTTGATAATAGCGCTTTGCGTTGTCCGGAATCTTTGCCACTTTCAATTTATCGGCAATGCGCTTGATTCTACTAAAAAACTCTCCTTCTTGAAGCGTTCCTGACAATTGTACATATTCTTTCCTTAAGGAAGAGATACGCAGCAAGAGGGTATTACACTCGTTATATAATTTAACTTTGCGGTTAATATCTCGGCCTACAATTCCTTTACACCGCATTGCATCGATACGACATAAGAGGAAAAATAATCTCTCTGTCCCTGTGACCACAGGAATCCCCTCTTCCAAAAGCGCGCAATGAGGAGACAGCTCAATAGGCCTTTTCTCATTAGGATCCAAAAAAACGGGAAAATTGCATTGTTCTCGAGTTGCTGTGAACCAGAAAGGTTCATAAGCCTTCTCAAGTCCGATCAGTTCCCTAACAAAAGGTTTGCAGGAATAATTCTCGGGGCATGAATAGGGCAACATTTTGCTAACAGAATTAAAGGTCGACATATACTGGTTCCACTTGAAAGCTGGAGAATTTTGCAAGGAAGCGGCGCAAATTTTTGTGTCTGGAGCGAGTGACCATTACCGGAGAGGCAAGGCACGAGTGAAGATCAAAAATTGGCTGCCAAGCTGACGAAGCAAAAACTCCAGCTTTTAAGTGGAACCAGTATAGACAAGGGTGCTAACTTTAAGAAAGTACATTTTCAACTCAAGAACCTATCCGAATAAAATTTTTCGGATAGGTTCAAGTTTCGCATAGAAGTTGTAGTCGATCCTCTCCAAAAAATTGCAAGAAATTCTCATATAAGCCTGCATTATCGATACGTCTCAAACACTCCTCTAACCCGTCATCGATTGAGCTAAAATAAATCTCAAAAGATTCTTTCCATCCTTTTAAACAACTGAATTCCAGATAAATGGCAGGATCTAACTCTTCCCAAGCTCCTATCAAATTTCTTACAAATCCTTCTGTTCTTCTCTCTTTGCAAAGCTTTCCAATTTGTAAAGGATCTAATGCATTCAACCTTTTGATATCTTCAGAACTTGTGAGATCGACATTGCCAAATTCGGGAAGTACTAAAATATTATCCGCCTTAAATTGTCTCAAAAAATTCAGAGTCGATTCAGAATAAATGGGGCCGAGATCAGATTTGAAACAATCTAACTCGCCAAGAACACTGCACATCCAAAGCGCATACTCATCCACATGCGACTTTGCTCGATAGTTTAAACGAACACAGTTTCTAATTAAACCAATAAGCTCATTAAATTCTATAGTTTGCACATCACTCAGTGGAAAGTGTGAGTAAGAACGATACTGATAATTATCAATTGTTTCTTTAAACAAAGTCCAAATAACCCGCGGATGACCTGCTACCTTCAAATGCAGAAAAGAATACTGAAGAATGTTTGATGTATCGACAAAGGATACATCTCTTAAAAATAGCAAGTCATTGATCGGACCTGTCGTAGAAATAATATTTCCCGCATCCGCAAACGCCTTCACCTTTTTAAAGAGGAAATCGCATTTGTAGTAATCGCATCCAGCAAATGAATCTTCATTCCTCCATTTTTTGGAGGCATGTAAGTACACATCTCCAAATTCCTCTAAATGCATTTGATAATAGCTCTTCACTTTGTCCGGCATCCTTGCCACTTTCAATTTAGCGGCAATGCGATTGATCCTACTCAAGAACTCGCCTTCTTGAAGACTTTCCGCCAATTCTAAATACTTCTTTAATTTGGAAGAAATGCGTACCAGAAGAACATTAAAATCAATATAGGCTTTAACCTTAGGATTAATATCCCGACCCACCATTCCCCGGCATTTCGTTGCATCCAGTCGACATAAAAGGAAAAACAATCTTTCCGCACCTGCAACCACAGCAACCCCCTCTTCCAAAAGCGCGCAATGCGGAGACATCTCCATAGGCCTTTTCTCATTGGGATCCAAAAAATCGGGAAAATTGCATTTTTCTCGACTCACATTGAAGCAGATCTGTTCATAGGTTTTCTCAAGTCCGTTCAGTTTTCTAACTAGAGGCTTGACAGGTGGATTCTCGCGTGCTGGATAAGGAAATCCGAAAAAGTGATCTTGATGCGTCTTATATTTTGTGCCGGAATGTTGAGTTGACATCATTAAAGTGTAGTTAAAGAATTAGGTTTTAAACGTTTGTTTTTTTTAAAGACTCAAGACTTGCCTCAAGGGTAAATTTTTCAAACGAAGAATCTCCTCTCATCCGATCCAAAAATTCACCAAATTCAGAAGGATGGGTGAGAAAATAGCGCTCAAAGCTTTCCTTCCATCCCTTCATTTGGCTAAACGCAAAGTAGACGTGAGGATCTAAGCACTTCCAGGCCTGCACCAATTCTTTAGTGAAGGGCTGAAGCTCTTCCCACTCCACCATGGAATCCTCTTCAATCTCTTCAACAGAATATGCGTTAAGTGCACGAATATCCTCTGTGTGCATATTGACAATCCCTTTGGGAAGCGAAACTAGATATGTCGAACAGTACCAATCCAAAAAGTCCAACGTTTTTTGGGTTCGAAACGGACCTAAATCGGCGTTAAAAGGATCTTTCTTTTGCAATCTCTGCTCTCGAATAAGCCATAGAGCATACTCATCCCCGTGAGGATATTGTTTTTCAGGAAAAGTGCATCCTTTGATGACATTTAACGAAGTATCAAACCTCTCATGTTGTCTGGGAGTAAAAGGTTGGTAAACATAAGACTGATAACAAAATTGCTTATTAATAGTAATATCGGTCCAGATCACGCGTGGGCAAAACTTTCCTATCCCCTGAAAATTTAAAAACCTATAATGAGGAATATTCGACACATCAATGATAGAAATGGTTTTCCCTTTTAGAAACGTTAAATTGTTAATATCGCTATTAGGAATAAAGATGATGTTTCCTGCGTCTGCATAGCCTTTAAGTTTGTTGAACTGAATGACATTTTTGTGGTACTTGCATTCATGAAAAAAATATTTAGAATCTCTCCACAGTTTTTCAGCTTTTAAATAGATAGCTCCAAAATCATTGATACGAGTGGGATCCCAAAACTTCTTTAGGTTTTCGGGTAAGTGGCTTTTTTCAACCTTGTCACTAATGATTTGAATCCTTTGAACAAACTCTTCGTCTGTTTTTGTCGTACGCGATAACGCTTCATATTCCTCTTGAGCTTCAGAAAGACGGATCACCAATAAATTGAAATTTCCATAGGCGTAAACTTTGGGGTTAGTATCGCAAACAATCACTCCTGCACAAAGCCTTTGAGGACTAAACATCAGATTAAGAAAGGGCCTCTCGGGTCCACCCGCGCAGACAAGGTATCCCCTCTTCCCAAACTTTAAGTGGTCGCTAATTTTTGCAACTTCCAGTTCATTTGGCTCTAAGAAATCAGGGAAACCATTACTTTGTGTAAGATCCACCTTTTCAGGGAAACAAAGCTTAGAATATCTATCCTCAAGCGAACGAGTTAATTTTATCGACATACAAAACACCAATTATTTTAATATATTATTAAATATTATAACAAAATTAGTTATATTATATAAATGCTTATTATAAATAACTGATAATTAAAAAGATAAAGAAAGGTTTCTATTCAAGGATAAGCCACAACTTCTTTGAATTTGCTCCTTTTAGTAGAACGACATCCCCTTTCTCCGCAAGGGCATGAACGCGTAACTTGAGAGCATCAAAATGGTCAAAGTACTCAACGGGTTTATTGCCTTGTTTAAAGATGTCCAGCACACTTAACCACTCTTCGCCGAGGCATAATAAATGATCGACGTTTTCTAAGGCGGTTAAAGTCACTTCGCGGTGACTTTGTTCGGTATGAATTCCGAGCTCTTTCATCGCTCCAAGAACAGCGACACGCTTTTTTCCAGCTTTAGGCTCTGGAAGATTAGTTAAAGCTGCTTTCATCGATAGCGCGCTCGCATTATAGGAATCATTAATAAATACAATGCCATCGCGCTCAATTCTCTCGAAACGGCGCTTAAAAGGAGTCAGTTTGCCGATTTGAGGCAAGATTTCAGCCCACTGCATACCCATCGCTCTTGCGACTGCGGCAGCTCCCATGAAATCTTCACAAAGGTGGGAAGCAGAAAAAGGAAGTGTAAAAGGAAAGGTTGTCTCTTTTCCTTCTTTGACGTAATAATGGTTATTTTCGCAGCAAAGAACAAAATCACTATCTCCTGCATCGTTATTCAAAGAATAAGACATTTTTTTGCAGGAGCCTGTTTGACAAGAGCGAAACTGAGCGACTTGATAGTTATAAATGCCGATTTTTGTCATGGGGTGGGAGAAAATTTCAGTCTTAGCTGCAGCAATCCCTTCTAAGCCATCGGGGAAAAAAGCCGCATGAGCGAGAGCCACCTTTGTTACAATTGCCACTTCGGGAGGCGCAATAGCGACAAGTTTTTGGATCTCGTGAGGAGAGCTCATTCCCATTTCTAGCACAAAAATCTCCTCGTTTCCTTCCGCGTTCAAAATGCTTAAAGGCACACCTACTTGAGAATTTGCGTTCCCAGGAGTTCTGTGAACGCGATATTTTCCTTCGAGAAGTGTAGCAATGAATTCTTTTGTGGTCGTCTTACCCACTGATCCTGTAACCCCAACGACTCGGGTTTGACGTCTATTGTGAATCACTCTTGCTAAGCGATGCAAAGAATCCATCACATTATCAACGTGCAATAGGGTAAGTCCAAACGTTTCTCCCTGATACTTTTTAGAAACGACAGCTCCGATTGCTCCTTTAGAAGCGATTTCCTCCAAATAGAAATGGCCATCGACTTTTTCCCCTTTCAATGCAAAAAAGAGCTCACCCGGAAGGATCTCTTTGCTGTCCTGTTTAAAACCGCAAACTGTCCCTGATACTTGCACATCACATCCGAGCCAATCTGCAATTTGGGAAAAATCAAATTCTGCCATCTCTCTCACCTTCTTAAAAGGAGAACTATATCTGAAGATCCCGAAGCTTGCAAGAATGCGGCTTAGTAGAAAACGCCTTGGCGCAACCACTTAGTTGCAATCCATTTTTCCCCTTTGATAACGGGAGCGCCTCCATGTAGCGACAGAGGATCTTCCATTCCATCAGGCGTGCAGTTGTAAAAGAGCAATGCATTTCCTTTGATAGGTTTGACTTTCACATTCACCTTCGGAAAAATGGTTTCTCCTCCTTCCTCTGTGTCGGCGAGATACATGATCAAAGTTGCAATGCGCTGTCCTCCGCGATTGTAGCACAAAGCTCCTCCAGGAGTGCTATTGTCGAAGAAATCAAAATGGGGCCGGTATTCTTCGCCACGCCCATAGGTTAACACCTGGATGGCCTCTCCATTTTCTTCGGGAATCATCGTTAGTTGTGCAATACGTCTTTCAATGTTCCTTAAAATGTAATCAGAGGGTCTTTGCTCAAAGAACATCCCCTTGCTTGTTCTTCCTTCGTGCGTTTCTTCATAGTTAGCAACGCTTGACACAACGGTAGAACGCTTAAGATCGGGACGCGCTTTTTGAATCATATAATCGCATTCAGAAGCAGTGAGAAAGTTTTCAATCAGAAAAATCCGAGGAGTTGTGCTTAATATTTTCACTGCATCTCCATAGGGTTCATTTGCAAAGCCGAAAACGCCTATGGCCAATACAAACAGAACTGCTCTTGCCCACATACTTTCCTCCTCAATCGGTTTCGGTATAACGAATACGTAGTTGTTTAAGGCGATTTAAATCAAGCTTTTTTATGGATAAAAAGGGAATTTGAGTTTATAAATGCGCCCCATCTTTTTTATCATTTTAAATGGGGACATGATGAGTACGCGGACAATAATTCCAGGATTGTGGGTAGAAATAGAACAACCAATGATTAAAAACTTTCTAAACGCTGTAAGCGTTGTGAATTTAAGTCGAGTATCTAAAATAGCTCAGATTTCTTTATCGAATGAGTTTTTTAAATCTTATCTCATTAGCCATTATCCCTGTTTAGAAACAAGAGTAAATGAGGAAAAAGAAGCCCGTTTTAAGCATCTCTCTACTTTTCTGCCGCATTACTGCTGGAAAATGACTTGTGTGTTTATGGATCAACTCTATTATTCAGAGCATCCCTCAAAAATCAGCTTCGCGTTTTTCAAGGAGTGTGCAGCTCCTTCTATACGCGGCGCAGTCGAAGCAAAGAAAAGGGATTGTGAATCTAAACTTAAAGAGATTTGTGGTTCTCATTCCGAAGATCCCGAATCTCCAATTAACAAGGCCTGGGTATCCATCCAAGGGACTCTATATATAGATCATATATCCCGACAAAAAGAACTTTTTGACTCTCTAAAAGAACTCCCTCTCCAAGAAATGTTAGAAATAAAAAAGAGCGTTCTGAAGTGGAGGGAATCGGGAGAATTACCAGACACTTTAACGGATATAGATAGCACAAATATTTTTTTGGAATGGACCGAACTTTGCAAGAATGAACTTGAACTCCCACGTGATGAGGGATATGTAAAGTATCGAAACTACCAAGATCTTGAAATAACTAGAGCCGAAAAGCAAATGGAATTTGAACGTCATAATCGTCGACTTCCTAATTTTTACCTTCCTCCCTCTTTAAGTGAAGCTGAAACCCTGGTCCTTAAAGCTTATGAACTTTCGGAAAGTTTTGTGTCTCCTGATAGAGAGCGCGAGTGGGTGGCCAGCATGACAAAACATCTCCCTAATCAGGATTTAATAAAAAATTTTACTGAAGAGTTTCAGATCACAAGAGCTAGCATTTCAGCGATACTCATAGAAGCATGGAAGTGGAATAACCAAAATAAAAAAAGGGAAAAGCCAGTTAAAAACAACTGAATCAGAGAGCACGTCTGACTCAGATGCTATGTTTTGTTGAGTCCGACTTGAGCTTTCATCCGTTTTCCGTCGCAAAACCCGATCCTTTAAGGGAGTCGGGTTGATTGGCATTGACGATATATGCTCCGTTTTAGCATACTTTTTAAATCAAATTGGTGGCATAGCCAAGTGGTAAGGCAGAAGCCTGCAAAGCTTCCATACCCCAGTTCGACCCTGGGTGCCACCTCCAATTTAATGATTTTTTTGTGCTTTATCTCGTCTCTACGCCTATTGGCAACCTCTCTGATTTTTCCTTCAGGGCTGTCGAAGCTCTCAAAAAATGCGATTACATTTTATGCGAAGACACCCGCCATAGCCGCGTTCTTCTCAATCACTATGAAATTACGGTCCAGCTCCATGCTTTCCATAAGTTCAACGAAGCTAAAGCAGAAGATCGGGTGATCGAAGATTTGAAAAATGGTAAGACCATTGCTCTGATTTCTGATGCGGGTACCCCATTGATTTCCGACCCAGGCCAAGAACTGGTTGTCAGATGCCGTCAAGAAGGTCTCCCAGTTTCAGCCATCCCCGGAGCTTGCGCAGTCATCGACGCCCTTGTCCTTTCGGGACTTTCCCCATCCCCTTTTCAATTTGTCGGTTTTTTGCCTAAAAAAGAGAAGGAACTCGAAATATTTCTCTCCCAAACGCTTCTTTATCAAGGAACTTCCATCGCCTACGAATCTCCCCATCGAATTGAAGCGACTTTAAAAGCAGCGGCAAAACTTGCGCCAGAAAGAAAACTTTGTGTGGCAAGAGAACTCACAAAGCTTCATGAAGAGTGTCTCTTAGGAACAGCGAAAGAACTTTTGAAACACTTTGAAACACATCCTCCGCGTGGGGAGATCGTGCTTTTAATCAGTCCTGCGGAAAAAAAAATTTCCTTTGAGGAACTCTCTTTGGAAGAGCTCGTCGCTATGCTCCAAAAAGATCTAGGCCTAGCCAAGTCAGAAGCCATCAAGATGGCAGCCCAAATGCGCCATTTGCCAAAGCGGGATGTTTACAAACTGTTTATACCCAACGTGACTGAAAATTTGGTTTAGGACCAAAGCGAAAGCTCCCGCGATTGGCGCGATTGAATCGTCGCCCCTATTAGAAATAGGGGCTAGATTCGATCGTCCAATCCCGGGGCTTTGGCTCGGTCTTAAATCAAAATTTTCAATCACGTTGGGTATACAAATGATTAGCAAACAGAATCTCTCTTTGCTAAAAGAGTGACGTTAAGGGATTGCGGATTAACTTTTCTTTCTCTATACTTTGGTTTCTTAGGGTGGAGAAATGGAACTCAATCTCGTCTTAGATATTGGAAACTCGCTGATCAAGGTGGGACTGTTTGAAGAAGGTAAACTCGTAGGGACTTTCTTCGCGACACCGCATCCCTTTTCCCCAGAAGAGCTATTAGGGCGCCTAAAAGGGAAACCCATCGAGCAAGCGTTGATTTCATCCGTGAATACAAAAGCAGATGATGCGGTTAAAACTTTTTTGGACGCACAGAAAATCCGTTACACATTTCTCGATCGCCATCAGCTCAAACTGACACTCGATGTCGACGAGCCAAGCCAAGTCGGAGCAGATCGCATCGCAAATGCCTACGGCGCTCTCGCCCGCTTTCCTCTCAATGATGCGATCGTTGTCGACATTGGCACAGCCATTACCGCAGACTTGATTGCTAAAGAGGGACACTACTTAGGAGGGATGATCTATCCAGGCGCGCAACTTTGCGCCAAAGCTCTCGCGGAGTATACGGATAAACTTCCCTTTGTCGCGCCTAAAAAACCTTCTTCCCCTTTAGGGAAAACCACTGAAACGCATCTTCAAGCGGGAATTTACTACGGTCAGCTCGGCGCTATCGAGCGCATGATAGCTGAACTCAAACTTACAGCGCTTTCTCCCAGCTCCATAAAAATTATCGCCACCGGAGGCGCGACGAGAAACGAAGAATTTATTGAGGACGTGAGAGAGCTTGTCGATCTCATCGATCCTCACCTGACTTTAGTCGGGCTGCACGAAATACTCATTGAACTTACCAAAAAGGAATAAATCTATGTCTACACCTAAGGAACTGATTTTTGAAGAAGAAGCGAGAAATAAGCTTCGCGAAGGGATCGACAAACTTGCGGATGTTGTCGGCGTGACGTTAGGACCTAAAGGGCGCAACGTCGGCCTCCAGGCTTCTTGGGGAGCTCCCACCGTGACTAACGATGGCAACAGCATCGTTAAAGACATCGAGCTAAAAGACCCCTATGCTAATATGGGCGTATCACTCGGAAAAGAAGTTGCCAGCAAGATGAAAGAGAAGTGCGGCGATGGGACGACATCGAGCATTCTTCTGTTGAGAGCTTTAGTGCAAAATGGGGTGAAGAATGTCGCTTCCGGCACCTCTCCGATCACCCTCAAGCGCGGCATGGATAAAGCTGTCGATGCTATTATCCAGGAGATTGAAAAAGCGGCCATTACAATTAAGAATGAAAATGAGACAAAGAATATCGCCATCGCGTCCGCTTCCGGCAATGCTGCGATTGGCGAAATGATCGCAGATGCATTCAAAAAAGTGGGCAAAGAAGGTGTGATCTCGATTGAAGAGGGCAAAGGAACAGATACAACGATCGAAATGGTCGAAGGAATGCAATTCGACAGAGGCTATTTAAGCTCTTACTTCTGCACCAACGCTGAAGCTCTGACTGTAGAGATGAGCGATGCAAAAATTCTCATCACAGACAAAAAGATTTCCTCCGCCCAAGAAATCCTTCCGATTTTACAAGCCGTCGCGTCCACGGCTTCTGAACTGATCATTATTGCAGAGGACATTGAAGGCGATGCGCTTTCCACTCTCGTTGTCAACAAATTGCGCGGCACACTTAAAGTCGCAGCTGTCAAAGCTCCTGGGTTTGGAGATCGTCGCAAAGCATTACTCGAAGATATCGCTATCCTGACAGGAGGAACCCTCATTTCAGAAGAGACAGGAACAGCTCTCAAGGATGCAACCCTCGAGATGCTCGGCTTGGCTGAGAAAATCTTGATCAACAAAGAAAAGACGACAATTGTTGGTGGAAAAGGATCTTCTGAGGCAATTCAGGCAAGAATCAAACAAATTGAATCGGAATCATCTAAATCGACGAGCTCTTACGATAAAGAAAAACTCGAAGAGCGCAAAGCAAAGCTCAGCGGCGGCGTTGCAGTGATCCGTGTCGGAGCGGCCACAGAACCTGAAATGAAGCAGAAAAAGCAAATGTTCGAAGATAGCTTGAACTCCACGCGTGCTGCGATCGAAGAAGGGATCGTAATCGGCGGAGGCTGCGCTCTTTTAAGAGCTTCAAAGTCTATCCTTCTCAATCTCTCCGATGAAGAAGCGATCGGCGCCCAAATCGTTTTGAAAGCCTGCGAAGCACCTTTCAAGCAAATCGTTTCCAATACCGGTTTTGACAGCTCCGTACTCCTCGACGAAGTATTAAGCGCTGGCCTAAACTTCGGCTTTAATGCATTGTCAGAAAAAGTCGAAGATCTGATTCAGGCAGGCGTTGTCGACCCCGCGAAGGTGATCAAAAATGCTCTGCGCTTCGCCGCTTCATCCGCGGGAATCGTCCTTCTTTCAGAAGTTCTGATGGGCAATGCTCCCGAAGAAGAAGAGAAGTAATGTTTGACATTTTGGGCCCCTGTACAAAGGGGCCTATACTGCTGATGCTGGAAGGCTGGAGAATTTTGCAAGGAAGCGGCGCAAATTTTTGTGTCTGGAGCAAGTGACCATTGCCGGAGAGGCAAGGCACGAGTAAAGATCAAATTGGCTGCCAAGCTGACGAAGCAAAAACTCCAACTTTCAGGCTCTGTCTGATGGATCGGAAAAGGGGGTTGTTAAAATCGAAATTCTATAGCCGATTGAAACGGAACCGGTATATATATAGTGGAGTTTATTGAATGAAGACTGCGGCAGTGATCCCTGCGCCTGGGATCGGGGATGGGCTTCTCATGATGATTGCTTCCCACCAACTTCAATTAAACGGCTATCAGGTCACCACCTTCCATAGACATCTTCCCGAATTAAGCTCTTGGTTCCCTGGTCACAATCTTGAACCCGTTTACGATGATGCTTTACTCGCTTCTTACGATCTCATCGTCGTCGAGAATGACAATTCTCTCAAAATAAAATCTCTTATCGAGTCACATCGCAACTGCCTCAGCATTTTTTATCCGACTTATAAAAAAGAAAAACATGCCCCTCTCGCTCCTATGGACTTCGTGTTTGATTCGTACTGCCCAATGGCTCAGAATATCTCTCAAGCTGCAGCCAGTCTGTTAAATGTGGCTCCGAGCAAAGAAAATGGTCTTACCCCAGGGCCAAACCTCCAGCATCGCTCACAGAAAAATCGTATCTTGATTCATCCTACCAGCCGTGTTTCCACCAAAAACTGGAAGGCGAAGGGTTTCCTCAAAGTAGCAAAAGGACTCGCTTTGCAAGGATGGCAACCTTTATTTTGCGTTTCCCCTTCTGAGCGCAAAGAATGGGAAAACAAGGGATTCCCCCTAGCGATTACTCCTTCTTTAGAAGATCTTGCCGCTCTCATTTATGAATCAGGTTTTGTCATCGGCAACGATTCCTTGCCGGGGCATCTCGCTTCGAATCTCAACATCCCAACCCTCATTATTGCCGATGAAGAAGAGCGCATGCGCTTGTGGCGACCCGATTGGATGCAAGGTCAACTTGTGTTTCCATCGCGCTTCTTTCCGAAATGGAAATTTTTACGCACGCATTGGCAGAAGTTCATTAGCGCGAGACAAGTCCTAAATTCCTTCTATAAACCTTTTTGAGAAAACGAATGATCTCTTATAATTTAGCTGTTGGAAAACAAGAAGAATAGTTTTCTGTCTCCAGAGCATCTTTTAGAGCTTGTAGGGGTTTGGTAATCCCTATCACTCCTTCACGCTCCTCATACAACTGAATGCAGCTCCCTTTTTCTAACTCGCCATCGGGAAAACGGGTTACAAGGGCCTTGTAAAAGCCTTCGCGCACGTTTTTTTGCACAACACGTGCACTCATTGTCTTCCCGATGTGTTGATTGACAAGGAGTGGTATGACTCTATCGTCCCAAGTAATTTTGATCTGTTTGCTCTTTTCAATGTCCATGGCCATCTTTTCCAAATATTTTTCCGCGATCTCCAAAATGGATGTGCTATCCAAAGGGTAAAAAACAACAATTGCATGCAGGCGATCTACAAAACCCTGTGAGAAATACAGGATAGAAAACGCTCTAACTTTATCATTGATTGAGCCGCGTTGCTGCTGTTGGATGATGCGAGCACATAAATTTGTTGTCATGATGACAATCGAACGCTTTGCAAAGATCTCATTTCCCCAAGTGTCGATCAAGGGCCCCTGCTCAAAAAGCTCAGAAAAAAGTTCATTGGCATTTTTCTGAGCTTTTTCAATTTCAGGCAGCAAAATCACCGAGTACGGGTTTTTTTCCAATGAGAGCTGCTTTTGTGAATCGCCGAATGGGATGAGTTTTGGACTGTTGAGCTGCGATGACATAGCGAAGCGATATAAAGGGCAATCGAATACCCGAGCTATGATTTTTGTCATCGACACTTTACCCACACCTGGAGATCCAGAAAATAAGAAAATACCTGGTGCTTGATCTCGATCAAAGTACCCCGCGGCAATCCGCTGGATGTAGTGCTCTACCACTGCGATTGCTTCGCATTGTCCGATCAATGGACTTGTCTCTTGAGAAATAAAGTTTAATGCTTTTTTGTGGATAGGGGCGGCCATAAAGTTAAGGTTCTCCTCTTTAAAGGCGTGGTAATCTAATGATTCGAATTATTAATAGCACTAGTTAATTTTTTTTATGAGAGACCTCTTTTCAATAAATATATTTACATTATAGAGTGAGGGAGAAGGCTTAAACCCTCTTTGCCCATCAGCTCCTTAACCGATAGAAAGGTGTTTCATGAATAGATCAAAGCGTCCAATGACGACTAAGCTTCGCAAAAAAATGACAAAAATAATCCGCGACTCGCAGGTGGGAAATCTTTCTCCAGAAGGCGTAAAGTTACAAGATAAACAGACTGCGAAGGAAATGCAGGTGAAATTCCCCAAAAAACCTAATAAGAAAAAAGCCGCTCTGCTAGAAGCGCTGAAAAAAAAGATCAGGCATGCAAAAGCCAAATCCACCAAAAAAGCATCCAAAAGAACTACTCCCGGCTCACAGCATGTGGATGATTTTGCTCCTGGCAATGCTAACCGCGAAGGTAAGCGCTGGATCAAAACAATTATCAAACAAAATTTGAGCGATCGCGTCATTGCAGATCACCGAGGTAGGAAAAAGTAAGTATTTTAATGACGGGTAGGATATAATGGTTTTTCCCCTTATTGGGCCTATTAACTATTGTCATATGAGCACATTAGAAAAACCTTATTTCCGCCTGGCGCACATCTCCGACTTGCATTTTTCGAAGCTTACTTGGAGTCCTTCTCAATTTTTTTCTAAACGCTGGCTGGGGAACATGAACCTGGCCCTTGCTCGCAAACACACCTTCGACCCGGGTGGTTTAACAAGCTTGCTCCCCGTCTTTTTAGAACGCAACATTGATGCTGTCTTGATCACAGGGGACCTGACGTCTACCTCGCATGAGAAAGAATTCGCTTTGGCCCAAGAGTTCATCGAAACTTTGCGTCAAGAAAAGTTCAAAGTTTTCACTCTTCCAGGCAACCACGACCACTACACTCGAAAGGCCTATAAAAAGAAGCTTTTTTATGAATTTTTCGATGCTTCCTATACTCCCCTTACCGATCCTGTTTCCTCATTGAGTTTAAAAGAAGATGGACTCACTGGCGCTTATTTTGGCCACAACTGGTGGGTGATCGCATTGGATACAGCTCTTGCCACTTCCCTTCTCTCCTCCAATGGCTACTTCTCCGCGGAGCTCGAGCACAAACTGGAAATAGCGCTAAATGATCTGCCCGACGACCATAACGTGATTCTGATTAACCACTTCCCCCTTTTCGCGACAGAGTCCCAAAGGAAAAGTCTCTTGCGCCGAGAAGCTTTAAAGAAATTGATCGAGAGATTCCCTAAAATCAAGCTCTTTCTGCATGGCCACACCCACCGCCACTGCATTGCTGACTTGCGAAGCAGCAATCTGCCAATTATTCTTGACAGTGGCTCGACAGCGCAGAAAAATGGAGCAACGTGGAATCTGATTGACATCACTTCTCAAGGCTGCGACATTGAAGTTTTCAAAAATAGCCGTCAAGATAATGCGCTCTTTTGGAGCCCTGTTTCCAAGTCCAATTTCAAGTGGTGATTATGACGAAACCTTGGTATCAAGAAGGATTGAAGTTCAAATGCACAGGGTGTGGCCAATGCTGTACAGGCCCCTCAGGATATGTCTGGGTCTCCTCTCAAGAAGCTGAGGCGCTAGCAAAAAGCCTTAAAATTACCTTAGAAGACTTTGTGAAGAAATACACCCGCCGCATCGGCAACCGACTTTCCCTTTTGGAGCGTCGCAGAGGCGGTCAGTACGATTGCATTTTTTTAGACGGAAAAAGATGCACCGTTTACGAAGCGCGCCCCCAGCAATGTCGCACCTATCCATGGTGGCCGGAAAACATCAGTACCCCTGAGGACTGGAAGCAGGAAGGCTTCCGCTGCGAGGGGATTAATCATCCCGATGCCCCTCTCATTTCCTTAGGAGAGATCCAAAAACACCTCGAAAAAGACAATTAGACTGTCTATTTGTATGTAGATGGTCGGAGGAATTCTATGCCGACTGAAGTCAGCCCTGAAATTCAGCGCCGCGTCGATTACTGGCTGAGCGGCCCCTTCGATGAAAAAACAAAAGCAGAAGTGCGCTCTCTTAAGGAAAGCAATCCAAAAGGACTCATCGATGCTTTCTACTCCGATCTTTCTTTTGGAACCGGAGGATTGAGAGGATTAATGGGCCCCGGGACCAATCGTCTAAACACCTACACGATTCGGCTTGCAACGCAAGGTCTTGCTAATTACCTGCACAAAGTACTTCCTCAATCCAACTTAAGCGTGCTGATCGGCTATGATTCGCGACATCACTCTAAAGAGTTTGCAGAAGAAGCAGCAAAGGTTCTCGCAGGCAATGGGATTCATGTCTATTTGCTCAGCGAACTTCGTCCAACGCCCTATATCTCTTTTGCTTGCCGCTACAAAAAAGCCAGCGCTGCTATCATGATCACAGCATCTCATAACCCCAAAGAATACAATGGGTATAAAGTTTACTGGAGCGATGGAGCCCAGGTCGTCCCTCCGCACGACGAAGGGATTGTTAAGGAGGTCACTGCTCTTTCCGATTTATCGACAATTAAACTCGCTGAACTGGGGGATTTCCGGATTGAAAACGTTCCGACTTCTCTCGACGAAGAATACCTCAAAGCGATCGCTCCTCTTCAATGCTTTCCAGACGGAGATAAAAAACAAGGGGCTTCTTTAAACATTATCTACTCAAGCCTTCACGGAACAGGAATCACCATTGTTCCACGAGCTCTCAAAAAATGGGGATTTTCTTCCATTCACCTTGTCGAAAAGCAAGTGATCGTTGATGGAGACTTTCCCACTGTCAAATTCCCCAATCCTGAGTATAAAGAAACGCTCACGCTTGGCATCGAGCTTCTTGAAAAGACCAAAGCAGACATCGTTCTCGCTACAGACCCTGATGCAGACAGGATAGGAGTCGTTGCCGCTCATTTAGGAAAATCTGTTTTGATCAATGGCAATGAAATGGCAGCAATCTGCGTCGATTTTCTTTGTGAAATGTTGCCTAAACTGGGCAGATTGCCTCAAAAGGGAGCTTTTGTCACGACCATCGTCACAACGGAACTTCTCAAAAGAATTGCTGATTTCAATAGCATTTCCTGCTTCGAGGTCTTGACAGGATTCAAATACATTGGAGAAAAAATTCACCAGTGGGAATCGTCGAAAGAAGGTTATCACTTCATTTTCGGCGCTGAAGAATCCTACGGTTATTTGTTTGGAACGCACGCAAGAGATAAAGATGCAATCATCAGTTCGTGTCTGATTGCTGAGATCGCTTTGGATGCAAAAATGCATGGGGAAACCCTCATCGACCGACTCCATCGCATCTACAAAAAGTACGGCATCTTTCGTGAAAAACAAATCTCACTGAATTTTGAGCCGAGCAAAGCCGGCATGGAGCAGATGGCTGCTATGATGCACACCTTACGTTCTTCTCCTCCACGAGCCATTGCAGGACAACCCGTAGTTTCTATCGAAGACTATGAAAAGAAAACCCGATTGTCCCTTAAGACAGGAAAAATAGAAGGGCTGGACCTTCCACAATCCGATGTTCTCCTATTCCGCTTGACCGATAAGACCCGTTTAGTCATCCGCCCTTCAGGCACTGAGCCTAAGGTCAAGATCTATGGCTGCGCGACAAAGGAGCAGTTTACATCGCTAGAAGAAGGCATTCTCGACTGCGATCAAAGGCTGGATGTTTATTTGGAATCGTTGAAAAAGGACGCTGCATGCTGAAATATTCACTCGCGCTGGTCACAGGTGCATCTTCAGGTCTTGGCAAAGCGTTAAGTCACGCGCTTTCCAAGCGAGGTACATCTTTGATCTTAACCGCGAGAGATAATGAAAAGCTTAAGCAAGCCGCTTCGGACCTTCCCGATTCAACGCAGCTAATTGCTTGCGATTTATCGAGCAATAGAGATCGAAAAAATCTCGTCCGCAAAATTCAGGAGCAGCAACCCGATTTGATCATCAATAACGCAGGCTTCGGTCTTTACGGGCCAGCGTATTCTCAACCTTTTTCCGATCTTGAAAAAATGGTGGAAACAAATATCCAAGCTCCCATGCAGCTCTCTATCGAGGCAATACGCACCTGGCTTAAATTAGGCAAAAAAGGCACCCTATTAAACATTTCATCCGCCGCGGGTTTTTTCTCTTACCCAAATTTCTGCGTGTATGCAGCTACAAAAGCCTTTGTTAATCACTTTTCTCAGGCGCTACACGAAGAAACAAGAAAATCAGGCATTCGCGTGTTGACAGTCTGCCCGGGTCAAATTGACACAAACTTTCGGAAAATTGCCTCAAGGAATTTTCCCCAACAAAAAAACTCTTTGACGATGTCTGCTGACTACGCAGCAGAATGCGTCTTAAAAGAACTGGATAAAGGCAAGGCCTTATCTATCATTGACTGGCGTTATAAAATCGCTGTCGGAATAGGAAGGCTCCTTCCTAGTTGCTTCACTCAAGCTATTTTAGAAAGGAGCCTAAAAGAAAGATATACTATTCACACAAAATCTGATCGACGCGAATGAGATAGTGGAAACGCTGTGCTCCCCAGAAAATATCTTCTTCTGCAATCACCATTCCGGAACGGATCATCGCTTGCCCAGAAAATGTATCGTCGAAATGCCCTGTTGCATGAATGCTTCGGAGCGGGCTTGGGTCTACATGACTATTATCGAGGTTGACCAGAGACTGATTTTCAATCAGGCGAGGAACGTACCCTTTTAAAATTGCAGTCACGGCTTGCGTCGCATAGCGCAAATGATGGAATGCAGGCTTAAATAGGAATGCTAATTCCGACTGACCATAGCGCGTCCCATGTCCAAGCGCAATATGGCCTACAAACCCCCCTTTCTTTTTTTCAAAAATGGCAAAAGCGCTAAAAGGGTCCCGATTTTCTTCCCATCGCTCTACCCATTTTTCAACAGCTCTTTGAACTTTACTTTCTGGCCACGGCTGTCCGTCTTTGTATTTGCTCACAGCTTCAGGATCTGTAAACAATCCCATATAATTTTCCAATTGATCAGCAGTTAAAGAAACGAGGACGAGATCATCCGTTTCAATCCTAGCCTGAATCACTCCAGAATTGTCCTGAATCATCACATCAATACTGCCAAGATAGGGATCCCCTTTCCACTTTGTGATGTGTTCTGTGGGAACGTATTCCTGGGAATCTTCTGCGAAAGTAAGAGTGCTCATTGTCGTTAGAAAAATTATTGCAAGCCATTTGCATTTCATACTCTTTCATTGCTCCTGTTTTGGGCATTTCTGAAAAAATATGAATTTTAAACCAGTGAGAATTATTTACAAGTTTGAATTTTTAACGCTCAGGATATTTGATGCGGAGATGACGTGTGACCATCAAAGCTTTGACAATGGCGCGCTTCACCCTTCCGAGCTCTTCAAAAGTAAGCTGACACTCATCGAATTGGCCGTCTTCTGCTTTTTCAGAAACAAGTTTGTCGACCATATCGGCCACAGCCTCTTCGCTGACCTCATCCATGGAGCGCGAAGCCGCTTCCGCAGTGTCTGCGATCATGATGATTGCTGATTCTTTAGTCCTGGGCTTTGGACCGGGGTAGCGGAAAAGTCTTTCGTTGATCTTTGTCGCATCTCCCCCCATGTGCTCGACTTGCTTGCAGTAGAAATAATACACCATCGTCGTCCCATGGTGCTCACGGATGACATCGATAAAGCTTTGAGGCAAGTGGTACTTGCGAGCAAGAGATTCGCCTTCGGGGACGTGAGCTATGATGACATGCGTCGATTCTGCAGGAGTGAGAAGCTGATGAATGTTAAAGCCTCCCAGCTGGTTTTCTGTGAAGTAGTGGGGATTGAAAAGCTTTCCAATATCGTGATAGAGCGTGGAAACTCTACAGAAGAGCCCATTGGCGCCGATGGCTCGTGCTGCAGCTTCGGAAATATTGCCGACGACAAGGCAGTGCTGATAAGTTCCCGGGGCCTCTAGGCTTAAGCGTCTGAGCAACTCATGATCAGGATCCATATACTCCATCAAAGTCATATCGGTCATCACATCGAAAAGAGACTCTAAAATGGGTAATAAACTTACAGCCAAAATCGCTGTCGCCCCCAGCGAAATGAAAGAGCTAGCGAGATCGAGGATAAAATTAAAACCAAATACCCTGTTATCCGTAAGATTCAACGCAAAGATCAAAGGAACAGTACTCAGCCAGACTTTGCCGCAGACGGCAAATACCTTTTTTCGCTTATGCAGACGCCGAGAGAAAAGAATGGTGGAAACGGCGGCGAAAAAGTTGACGAAGAGAAAAGGAATATAATCGACAGCTAGCGTCGCCCCAAAAACAACCACCAGAAAAAAAGAAGCAACCATAGCGATTTCGCTTCCGATCAACACACAAATCAAAAGAGCCGCAAAAGGCAGCAGCAGAGGAAACCTCGCCACCTCAACAAGATTGACATTGTGATAAAAGAGCAAATATTCCGTGGCTTTTGCTAAAATTAGGCTCATGACAAGAATGGTAGTGAGCAATACCGTCTTTTGTAGTGATTTGAGAAGCTCACGATGAAAAAAGTGCAAATAAAACAGCGCTGCTATGATTAGCGTTATAGCAACGAGGGCGCTGCCAAGCAAAGTCAAAGGCGCCCAAAGATTCCTCGAATGAGCTAAGGCGTTTTTCATCGCCTGGAGCATAGCGATATGGCGAGAAGAGACTTTTTCTCCCGTTTTAATGATTTGAGATCCAGCTTCCTTATGGGTAAAGCGATCGGGAATCTCACTCTGCACCTTCTGGCGTACGATCCTCTCAAGAGTAAAGTCCTGTTGCAATTTCCAAGCATGGCGGGAAAATGCATCAACAAGATAATCGATGGTTTCCGGATGAACTTCTTTGTCCGATTGAAGCTGGCGCTTCAACTGTATCCACAAAGGATGTGGCAATAGCTGAGCTTCTGCTTGAGGAGATGAGAGGGAAATGGCAAAAAAATCGATCGTTGAGATTTTCATCGACCGCATTTTATTCAACGTGCGCTCATCAGAAAGACGCACTTGAAACATGAACTCTTCGATATTATCCAAAAGAGAATAGATTTCATCAAAAGGACTTCGAGGGAGATCTTGTCGCCATTGCTGACGCTCAATCAGAGAATTTTCAAAACTTCGGCGGAAAGCGCTTGCTTGATTTTCATCCACTTTAAAAATGAGTCCAATGTCTCTCACAGCTTCTTGCTTAAGTGTCTGCGTTGCTTCTTCATCAAGAAAGAGAAAGTCGGTTTGGGAAATGACGTAACGGGGAGCTTTCGTTCCGATTTCAAGAACTTCTAAGCGCGCTTCACGAAAATGGATGAAGCAAGTTAAAATGACGAGGAAACTCAAGATCAGGATGACCCTTCTGCCGATCTGATTTCCGCCTAAAAGTTCGCGCCACCGCTTTTTTTCAAGCATCGATCGACTTTCGTCAATGTGCAGGTCTTGCATAGGGATCCGCCTTGAATGAATGCTACTTTTAAAAATCGCTAAAATAATGCCCCGAAATGGGAATTGGATTCCAACACTTTTCCCAAACCCAAGAAAAAATCTCAAAAACAGAGATTGCAGTTATACCCAACGTGACTGAAAATTTGGTTTAGGGCCGAAGCGAAAACTCCCGCGATTGGCGCGATTGAATCGTCGCCCCTATTAGAAATAGGGGCTCTCGAGTTTGGACAAATCTCCCTACCGAACTTCAAATTAATCGTCCTTCGGCGATTTTCCAATACATCGCCATCGGCCTAACCGGCCGCT